>FLNY01003800.1_pt1 | contig 21665 bp, 12 predicted proteins | sample 1140381 | NCBI WGS metagenome assembly FLNY01 (sample SAMEA3878172, study PRJEB12797) | bioreactor metagenome | biome: Moose rumen | place: Sweden | collected 2011-10
GGAGAAAAAGGCGTGCCATTGCTGGCACGCCTTTTTCGTTAGTATAGGTCTGATGTCGTTACTTTACAGAGACCTTCTTGCCGTTGACGATGTAGATACCGCTCTTCTGAACCTTCTCAACCTTGCGGCCAGAGAGGTCGAAGACGCTATCGGCAGCGCTGAAGCCGCGCACGCCGCTGATACCATCAGCCTCATCCATAGCGATAGCCTTGTCGACGGTCTTCTCATCAGCGCCGAAGTAAATCTCGTCGATGACAGAATTCGTCAGAGTAAGCTTCAGCACAGGAGTATCGTTGCCCTCCTTCGTGCCCTCGAACTGGATGTCGTAGGTGACGGTGCCAGTACCGCGGTCGATGGTGATGCTCTGCGGAGCCCATGCGGGCAGCACATACTGAGCTGTGGTGCCGTCCTCGCTGGTCTCAGCCTCAACACCTGTGATGGTGAACTCAGGCAGGATAGCGCCAGTGACAGGCATCGTGAAGCCACTGTAGGTGATGTCGTAAGTGCCAGGCTCTTCGCCCTCGGCGATGGTAACCTTCTGCTCGCCGGAAGCTTCGCCCTGCTTACCCGTCTGCGGGTGCGAGAGGATCTGCTTGATGAAGCCGTCGAATTCGCCAACAAGGTTCACGGCAGGCTTAGCGCTCAGCGTGATGTTGTAAGCCACATATTCCTTAGTCTCTTCGTTGACGAGATAGAAGGTTGTGGTGAGGTTGTTTTCGATAGCTTCCTTGGTTGATGCCTGGAAGGTGAAGGTCGACCAATCCTCAGCAGGAATAAGGCTGACGCTGAACACTCCGTTCTCTTCGGTGTCGGCAATGCCGTCTTCGAGGAACCAGAAGCCGGGCTGAGGTTCTGCGGTGTATTCCGTAGCGAAGGTCTCGCCGACCTCGTCGGTGACGCCCTTACCGTAAATCTCACTCCACATCTCACCGATGAGCTCGCTGACAGCAGCCTCCTCGAAGGCCTCAGACTCCTGACCGTCGAAGGCTACGCCCTTCTCAGGAGCAAAGATAGTGACGTCGAAGCTGCCCTTCTCGGTGTAGTCAGCAAGGTACTTGGCAGGAGGAGCTACGAAGTGAACGTTGATGTCGTAGACAACAGTCTTGCCGTCGAAGGTGAGGTGGAAGCGTGCCACGAAGGTCTCGCCTACTGCGGGAACGTTGTCGTTGCCCATATCGTAGATAGCAAACTTCTCAGCTTCTTCAGCGAACTTCACGCAGACAGCAGCATTGTCGCCCCACTGCTCATAGTCGCCGTCGGCATTACGCCAACCATCAAAGATGACATAGTTTTCAACCTCAACACCGGAAGTAACATCCACGCCGGCAATAGTAGCCTCGTCGATGCTTTCGATGCCGAGGAACTCAAGAGCCTCTGTGAAGTCAACCTCGTAGGTGAGGCCGTTCTGACCCTTGTAGTAGTCAACGTCTACAGCCAACTCAAGCGGCTGAGCACCAAAGGCGATGGGCTGGAAGAAGGTAATACCATAGAGAGTAGCGATATAACCGGAGACATCAACAGTCTGGCCATCCTCATACTCGAAGTCTTCAGGAAGAGCTCCGAGAACGTCCATAACGCCAAGTTCATTATCCATAACAGGCAGATACACATAGACATCATCACCCCAGTCACCAGCCTCAATGGAAATCTCTGCATCCTTGAAGGAGACATAGATCCAGTCGTTGTTCTCGGCATACTCGAGCACATTGTCGTCGGTGATAGCGAGAGGCTTTGCAATGCCAGCCTCGATGGTGAGAGCCTCGAGGTCTGCAGCTGTCTTGTCATTGGATTCGAGCATTACCATACCCCATAAGCTCGAAACACTCATATGAATGTCGCCACTTACGACATCACCTTCCTTGACGTAATCGCCCAAGCCTAAGCTAAGGAAGAGGTTACCGGCAGTAGCATCCTCCATGACAACCTTGTCAATAGTGATGATGTCCCAATTGTCATCATAATCCTCACCTGTGCCTGTGAATGTAACCTTGGCATCTGTCAGGCGGAGGATGACGTCAGCGTAATCCTGATCTTCAGGAACCGTGAATGCCTTCAAGGCTGCGATGCCTTCGAGGATGATGGAGTCATCAATGGGCGCTACGATGATAGTCGAACCCATATCGCGACGACCGCTTGCGCTGTTCCAGAAAGCGAGCGGACCTTCATCACCGCCAGCCTGGTTGACATAATTATTGTCTGTACGTTTCTCGCGGAGCACGAAGCCGTCGCCATTGCCGAAGATATCCCAAGCATAGTTGCCTTCGCGAAGAACTACTGAATATCGAGAACCTGTGGGCTCCTCAACATCAGCGGGCTGGAGGGTCCAGCTTTCGCTGCGCGCACGGTTGTAGATAACGACGTTGTAGGGGTTACCGGCGAATGCCCACTGGCTCTCCTGAGCGGTGAGGTCCTTGTTGGCTGTCGGGTAGTAAGGCTCTGCCTCTTCTCCTTCGTCGTTCAGCGTGGAGATCCAGAGGTCACCCTTGTCCGGACGTATCTTCATGTTGTACCACTTAGCCTCGTTGAAGCTCTCTGAGAACTCAAACGGACCGGCCCATTCGGCGGTAACAACGACAACCTTCGTGTCCTCGGTGATAGTCTCAACATCGTAAGTGTAGGTGCAGAGTTCGTTGTCAAGCTCAGCGGGGAGTTGCGGAGCCTTGCCTACAGCATTGGTAGCTGTAGCAGAAGCTACCTGCTCGCCGTCGTAAACGACCTGATACTCTACGTCAACGAGAATGGTGTTGAACACCTCTTTCATTTCGTCGTAAACGTCTATGCCTTCAACGGCTTCGAGTTGCTGCTTATTACCTTGGTCAGGAGTGTTATAAGTGTTAATGGCATAAGCACCCGATGTCTGCATATTGAAGTAGTAGAGATTGTCGGTGAAGAAGAAGCAGTGGTCGTAGCCATTAGGAGCAACGATGCGATAGTCTACAGGATCACCCTTTGCGGCGAAGAGGCTACCATCGTTCTTAAAGAACTTCTTGGCACCTACGCTGTAGATGTAGAGTTTGCTGCCATCGTAGTAGAATGCGAACTGCTTGTCGGCATCGGTAGCGGTGGGATTGGTTGCAACAGTAGCAAGTCTGTTGCCGTCAGCACTGGCTGCCCACTGGCCACGCTCGGTAGTTACGGTGAATACCTTGTGAGAGTCGATTGCGCCGTTCTCGAGCATTGCCAGAGCTTCAGTTGCATCGAACTCGCCAACAGTGTTAATGGTAAGAGTATTACCATTATCCTTAGCTGTCCAAGTATCCCAAGTGAACTGGCTACCACCAATATTGATGGTGTAAGGAGAGTTGGCGGACTTCATCATAACAGTACCATCGCCCTGATCGACGACTTCGACAGGTGTCGTGATACCCTCAGCAAAGTACTTCTGGGGCTGGATGAACTTACCAGCGCCGAGGCTGTAGAGGAACTTCTCGCCGTCCTTCTCTACAAGGGCGAACTTGAACTCATCGCCGATTTCGCCACTAACTGGGATATCACCCCAGTGCATACGGTTGTTGTCTGCGTCATACATCCACGAGCCACGGTCAACGGTGGTAGCGGTGAACACTTCTGCAGGATTCTCGAATTCAGATTGAGCCTTGATTGTCAAGGGCTGGAAGGCTGTAATAAAGCCCAAATAGTTGTAGATATAACCAGTAACTGTGACTACGTCGCCATCTTCAAGCTCAACTCCTTCGGGGAAGAACTTCAGAAGATCCATCACGCCATAGGAGGCATCCATGACAGGAATCTGGAGGTAAGTGTCGCCACTCTCGGCATCTACTGAAACGGTAACATCAGTGAATGAAGCGAAGATCCATTCGAAGTTCTCAGCATACTCCAGTACGTTGTCGTCATTGACCTCCAAGGGCTGAGCTTCGCCATTCTCTATCACGAGAGCATCGAGGCTGGCAGCTGTCTTGTCGTTAGCCTGATATTCTTTACCAAATATGCCACCTACAATCTTGAGTGCGATATCGCCATTGACGGTGTCGCCGACCTTCAGATAATCGTTGAGACCCAACTTCTGGAAGAGGTTACCAGCGGTGGCATCCTCCATCACTACGTTGTCGACCTGAACGGTGATTTCCTCCCAGGTATCCCAATCAAAATCGTTTTGTTCAGCAAGACCTACATAAGTCACCTTAGCGTTGGTCAAGCGGAGCACGACGTCAGCCTCTTCTACGCCCTCGTCAAGGGTGAAGTTCTTCAGAGCGGCAATACCTTCGAGGATGGTAGCAGGCTCTTCGTATTCTTCGATAATCCAGATGGCACGGTCGCCAACGTCAGCAACAGACTTGTTGGCATAGCAACTTGAACCGGCGGCAGAGTTATCTACACCTATCAGTTCGGACTGTTTGCTGGCCTTTGCGATAGTGTATTCGCCAGAAGGCAGGGCCTCGATATACCAGTCATAGGCTGTTGTGGAAGCAGCCATAGACCAGTTATTGTTACCTGATCCAGTGCAAGCTGCATAGTAAGAAGCATCTGCGTTAGCGATAGAATAGCCCGAGTCTGTAGAAGCGAAGCGCAGGCCTACAGGTTCAGCAGACAGCTTAGTGCCTTCGTTGGTGATGCTCATGTAGTTGCCACCGTCCTTAAGCTTGATGGTGTAGAGAGCATCGGGATCGGGCTCGATGATGTCGGCATAGACATAGGCGTCGATGGCAGCAGTCAGGACATTGACCTGATTGCGGATAGCCTCGGCTGTTGCAGAGTCGTCGTCATAGAATTCCTGAGCGGTGTCAGTAGCATCCTGCAGGGCATCCTTATCCTCCTGTGCGGGTTGGAAGAGACTTCCAGCAGGCTCTTTGAGGATTTCATTGGCATCGGCCAGGACCTTCTCAAGTTCCGCACGTGCGATATCTTCTTCGGAAACTCGCAGGATGCGGACGTTGTCGAGGAAGAAGTCGGAACGCTTGTCGCCAGCAGCATAGAGGGTAATCTTAAGAACGGGAGATACGCTGCCTTGGAGATCGATGTCGCCATAATCAACATCAACAGTAGCTTGTAAGGTTTTCCATTCTGTGTCGTTGAAGTATGTAGCATTTCCTACGGGAGCTGCTTCGGTCTCTGCTTCGCCGAAGTTGAGGTCGTCAAGCTCTAAGCTAAGTTTTATCTTAGTATCCTTGCTGCCGGCCTTATCATAGGAATAAGCCTGCTTATAATCGACAGAGATCATATACTGTCCTTCGGGCAGTTCATAAGCGTCGGTTTCAAGGGTTATCTCATTTACTACGCCATCGCGGTTCCAACCTTGACGGAAGAACAACGAGTAGTTGCCGTCGCTCGGGTCAGATGTGCCGAATGCCGATGTGGTGCTGGTGGAATTAGCCTGACGAATTTCAGTGTTGTTGAACTGACTGCCGACGCCCGACATAGTCCAGCCTACAATATTGAGCGGGCCGTTGCTGGCCTTCTGCTCGGCGGTGAGGGCTGACCCGTCAGCATCGAGGTCGAAGCTGGGGTTCTGGATGTAGTATTCCGTTACATCACCCATAATGTCGATAGGATCAACGTATTCCGTCACTTCTGTGTTATAGATCTGGCCACCGTCGTTAAAGATGGCATAGAAGCCAGTGACGTCGTACATCTTGTCAGCAACCGTCTCGATTGCCTGCTTGAACTGGTTGCGAACGACAAATTCTGTGCCCTGAGAAGCGAAATTGTAGCTTTCTGCTGCAGAACCTTCTGCAACATTCAATTCACCATCGCGGCTCACGGCCATCGTTACGGTGACGAACATATTGACCCACTTCATCCTTTCGGTTTCCAACTTACTGGCAGCCACTACGATGGGAGCCACCTCGTTGTCTTCGCTGACAACTTCGAGAGCAGTGAGGTCGAGTTGGTCCATCTCGGGCAGGCCATTGAAGGACTTTGCGTTACCTTTGATTAAGCCGCTGACTTTCTGGCCCTTCACAAGACCTGTATTGCTGCCGTAGAGCAGCAGTCCGGAGATGCCATCGGTGAGATAGTTGTACTGGCCGTTGACATAGGTAACGAGCAGTTCATTGGCTTCAAGAGCAGCCTTGGCACCGATTTTGCCAGCCTCATCTGCTGCAGCATTAAGCTCTGCAATGGAGGTGTAAACAGGTCCCCATGTGAGCGTTACTTCTACGGTCTCGCTTCTCTGCTCTGCAGCCTCTTCCGTAGCCGGAATCACAGCATAAGCTGAAATCGTTGCATCTGTTGTTTTGCCAAATACACCATTGTCATACTTAATGGATAGCGGGGAAGCGTACTCCGCATAATCCTTCTGCATCTCAGAGTCTTCTTCAAAATTCACGGTCTTGAGATAGTAGATCTTTGCCCCTTCGGTAGCGCATGTAATCGTCACCGTCTGATCGCCAAAATAAGTGCCAGTGGCGGGAGTGATGACGGGAGCGGCTACGGCAGGGGCCGAACCTCCTGTATAGGTCACTTCAATAGCTGCGATACGGCGATTACCCTTGGTACCGCCAATCGTAAACACGACATTATCATCCGAGCCAGACCATGTGCCGTCTGCGTATTCTCCTTTTCTTACAGTAATGTCGTTTGTGCCGTCAGATGCACCAAAGGTGAAGGTAACACCGGTAATTGTTACGCCTGTTGCGCCTGATATGGCTATTGTATTGCCACTGTAAGCACGAACAGCAGTACCTGCAGTATAATACTTTGGTGTAGTGCTGCCTGTGCCTTTGCCAAACGCAGCCGTAATGGCATCATTCAGCTGTACCGTAGCGACTTCTTCTGCATTGTCATAACCTTGTTCAGAAGCGGTCCACTTAGCAGTATCAGCCCAAACGCTCATGCCCATAAACGCAAAAAGCGTAAGGAGCATCAGCTTTAGATTGGAATAGAAATGATTCATTTCGATTGTTAATTTAAAGTTTTTTCCGCGTCGTGGCTTGTGGCACGGATGGTTTTGGTAAAGGATGATTTGTGTGCAGTCTGCAAGCCATTTAATGCCTCCCAGTCTTAGTGGTGAGGCCAGATGCACAATGCGTTGTTTTGCTGTCTGTAAGTCAGTAGTTTAATAGGATTTTTGTTTTAGTTGTTAGTGAATATAGTTTAAGTAAGATATAGTCTTTGCGTTGCAAATTTACAAAAAAGTGGCAGAAACGTTAATGTTTCTGCCACTTTTTTTTATTTAACCTTTATTTTTTTCTTCAACGGCCGCGCGAACCGCCGCTGTTGCCACGGGTTGTGCCGCTGCTGCCACGAGTGGAACCGCTCGAAGAGGTTGTGCCTGAGGTGGAAGTAGAGCGCTGGGGGGCAGTGGTGGTCGTAGCTGAACGCTGAGTCGAAGTTGTGCGCTGGGGCACAGCCGAGGTTCCTACGCTCGAGCGTGTAGTGCTGTTGCCGCGCTGCGAACCGCTGAAGGTCTGAGGACGCGAGGTCGTGGTTGCAGGCGTTGCAGTAGTCTGGTTCGTGGTAGTCTTAGTCGTGGCTGCAGCGTTGCCGCCGGAGCGTGTGGTGCCGTGCGAAGTGGTAGCCTCGCCGATATGGTAGCTGGGGTAGCTCTTCGAGTTGGGCTTCACGGTGCCGTAGGCGGGGGGAGCCGAGCTGCCGAAGTGCATTTGTCCGCCGGGCTGTGCGGGGCGATGGAACTCACGTCCTGCGTAGTAGCTCTCGTTTCCCACGTTGTGTCCGCCGCGGAAGCTGTAGTAGATGGTAGGACGGTCGTAGAAGAAGTAGTTCGTGGCGTAGCGGCTGCGGAGCACGAGGCTGAAGGTGTGGCGACGCACCCACGACATGGGACGGTAGAAGTCTACGATGCCGGTGTACTTCAGCCACTGCCACTCTGAGAGCACGTAGCGCAGGTCGGCGTTACGGCGGAGCCAGTAGACGCCGTCGAGGTCGGCGGGATCGTAGAGGCCGAGGAAGTAGTCGAGGTTGATCTCGTAGACGGCTTCGTACTGCGAGATGCTCAGGCCGAGTTCGTAGGCCATCTTATCGGAGAGGAAGAGGGCTTCCTTGCGAGCCTTGGAGAAGCTCATTGCTGCGGCGGAGGTGACGATCATCACCATCACTGCCAGGGTTGTCATTATGCGCTTCATAGTTGTATTGGATTAGAGATTAGTGATTAGTGATTAGAGATTAGAGCGATGCTTTTTTCTCTTTTGACATTGCAAAGGAAAGCATTTTGCGCGAGGCTGCAAAGGGAAAAGCAGAAAATGTTCGGAGAAAATCCCTAAACGAGTTAGGGAAAACGAGAACGCCCGCGCACGGGGCCTAAATAAATAGGTACGTGCGCGGGCGCGTGTGTGTTGGTGGCCGTTAGCCCGCGGGAAACACCGCGGGCTCAGTGGCCTTGAGGGAGACTTTCCTTTGCGGAAAAGATTTCGGTGGGTGACCGTCGGGGTTACTCTCCCTGCTCGAGCTTGGCCTTGAGTTCAGCCAGGGCGTCGATGTCGCCGAGGGTTGTGCTTGCGGCCTGGTTCTGGATGGCGGGAGCCTCTTCCTGAGCCTTGGCGGGACGCTTGGCGGCGCGCTCTGCCTTGCGGGCTTCGCGGGCTTCGGTGCGTGCGGCATCCTCGAAGATGCGGCTGTGGCTGAGGATGATGCGCTTGCTCTCCTTGTTGAACTCGATGACCTTGAAGGGCAGTGTCTCGCCCTGCTGAGCCTGACTGCCGTCCTCCTTAACGAGGTGCTTGGGAGTAGCGAAGCCTTCGACGCCGTACTGGAGCTGGATGACAGCGCCCTTGTCGAGGAGCTCTACGATGGTGCCCTCGTGCACGCTGTCGCGTGTGAAGACGGTCTCGAAGACGTCCCAAGGATTCTCCTCGAGCTGCTTGTGGCCGAGGCTGAGGCGACGGTTGTCCTTATCTATCTCGAGGACAACGACTTCGATGTTCTCGCCGATCTTAGTGAACTCGCTGGGGTGCTTGACCTTCTTCGTCCAGCTGAGGTCGCTGATGTGGATGAGTCCGTCGACGCCCTCTTCGAGCTCTACGAATACGCCGAAGTTGGTGAAGTTGCGCACGCGTGCGGTGTGCTTCGAGCCGACGGGGTACTTCTCTTCGATAGCCTCCCAGGGATCAGCCTTGAGCTGCTTGATGCCGAGGCTCATCTTGCGCTCCTCGCGGTCGAGGGTGAGGATGACGGCTTCTACCTCGTCGCCTACCTTCATGAAGTCCTGAGCGCTGCGGAGGTGCTGGCTCCACGACATCTCGCTGACGTGGATGAGACCTTCGACGCCGGGGGCAATCTCGATGAATGCTCCGTAGTCGGCCATGACGACGACCTTGCCCTTGACGTGGTCGCCCACCTTGAGGTTGGGGTCGAGGGCGTCCCAGGGATGGGGTGTGAGTTGCTTCAGGCCGAGGGCGATGCGCTTCTTCTCCTCGTCGAAGTCGAGGATGACGACGTTGAGCTTCTGGTCGAGCTCGACGACCTCGTGCGGATCGCTTACGCGGCCCCAGCTGAGGTCAGTGATGTGTACGAGACCGTCTACGCCGCCCAGGTCGATGAATACGCCATAGGAGGTGATGTTCTTGACGGTACCCTCGAGCACCTGGCCTTTCTCGAGCTTCGAGATGATTTCTTTCTTCTGCTGCTCGAGCTCGGCCTCGATGAGAGCCTTGTGGCTGACGACGACGTTGCGGTAGTCCTGATTGATCTTGACGACCTTGAACTCCATGGTCTTGCCGACGAAGACGTCGTAGTCGCGGATGGGCTTGACGTCGATCTGGCTGCCGGGCAGGAAGGCCTCGATGCCGAAGACGTCGACGATCATACCGCCCTTGGTGCGGCACTTGACGAAGCCCTTGATGATCTCTTCGTTCTCGAGTGCTGCGTTGACGCGCTCCCACGACTTGGTGGCGCGAGCCTTCTTGTGGGAGAGGATGAGTTGTCCTTTCTTGTCTTCTTGATTTTCGATGTACACCTCTACGGTGTCGCCGACCTTGAGGTCGGGGTTGTAGCGGAACTCGTTGGCGGAGATGATACCGTCGCTCTTGAAACCGATGTTCACAACGACTTCGCGCTTGTTGATGGCGATGACAGTTCCGTCGACCACGTCGTGGTCGCCTACGCCTGTGAGACTCTTCTCATAAGCACTGGCTTGTTCATCGCGTGACTGCTCGTTCTGAGCGGTGCCTTTCTCGTAGCCTTCCCAATCGAAGTCCTCGAGGGGCTGAATGTTTGTTAAGTTTGACATAGGGTTAATTAATAATGAAAAAAATGGTTTGTTTTTGAGTGTTAGACATTATATTGACGAAAACTCGGGCGCGAAGGTACTACAATTAATTGAAAGTGAAAAATTAAAAGAGGAAAAAATGCAGAGCGTTCCAAGTTTTTTTCGTCAGCGCAGCGGGCGGGGCACAAAAAAACCCTTAAGGGTTCTGGCCATAACCCTTAAGGGTTTTGCCGATAACCCTTAAGGGTTTCGTGCGAAAGGCTTAAGCCTTTTTTGCGTGCCGACCGTAAGCTTAATCTTCCTCGGTCTTCTCTACCTTCTTGCGGCTGCGGCGCTTGGGCTTGTCTTCAGAGGGCTTGTTCACCTTGATGCCGGCGAGCTCGGGGTCTATCATGATGCGGCCGCAGTACTCGCAGACGATGATTTTCTTGCGCATGCGGATATCGAGCTGGCGCTGGGGCGGAATCTTGTTGAAGCAGCCGCCGCAGGCGTCGCGCTGTACGTAGACGATGCCGAGTCCGTTGCGGGAGTTCTTGCGTATGCGCTTGAAAGCCGAAAGGATGCGGGGCTCGATGGTGAGCTCGAGGTTCTTGGAGCGCTCGCGCAGCTTCTCTTCCTCGGCGCGAGTCTCGGAGATGATCTCGTCGAGCTCGCTCTTCTTCACGTCGAGGTCGTCGCGACGCTCGGTGACGTTGTCTGAGCAGCGACGTATCTCCTCCTGCTTGCGCTCGTAGGTCTCCTGAGCCTCGCCTATCTTCTTCTCGTGCAGCTGGTTGTCGAGCTGCAAGTATTCGATTTCCTTGGTGAGGTTCTCATACTCGCGGTTGTTGCGCACGTTGTCGAGCTGCGTGGTGTAGCGCTCAATGCTGGCGAGGTTGTCCTTGATGCCTATCTTGCGCTTGCTGATTTCCTCCTGCAAGCCTTGCATGTCGGCCTGAATCTTGTCGATGCGGGTCGTCAGGCCTTCAATCTCGTCCTCGAGGTCCTGCACTTCGAGGGGCAGCTCGCCGCGCAGCGTCTTGATGGAGTCGATTTCCGAAAGCATTGTCTGCAACTGATAGAGGTTTTTCAGCTTATCCTCTACGCTGAGTTCCTGTGGGTCTTTCTTGTCTCTTGCCATAAATTTAAAATATCAGCACCACCCCTCACCCTCCCTTGTAGGGAGGGGGTGGACACTTTTGTTATTTGGAATTCCTGATTGTTTTCATTTCTTGTCGGTGACCGCTCCCTCCCTACAAGGGAGGGTGAGGGGAGGGTCTTATAGTATCTGAATTGGATTAGTGTTGACGTCCGTATCATATACGGGGAGCATCGGTGCAGCACGCTCTATCACTTCGCGGAATATCTCTCGCGTGTACTGCTCGCTCTCGTAGTGGCCGAGCACGGCTATCTGTATCTCCTGCTCGTGGCCGTGCCAGACGTGGTAGTGCATCTCGCCCGTGAGGAATGCGTCTGCACCGACACGTATGGCGGCATCGAGCATGAAATCGCCGGCACCGCCCGTGATGGCAATGCTCTGTATGGGCCGCTCGAGCAGTGCGTTGTGCTGCAAGGCCTCGACGCCGAAAGCTTGTTTCACGCGCTGCAGGAAGGCCAGCGAGTCCTCGCCCTGAGGCAGGTAGCCAATGACGCCGTTGCCGCTCTTCACTGTTCGCGAACCTATCGCCACGCTCTTGGCATCGAGAAGTTGCACGTCAATAAGCCCCAGCTTCTCGGCGATGCGGTAGTTGACGCCGTCCTCGACGTTGTCGAGATTCGTGTGGGCCGAGTAGATGCAGACGTCGTTCTGTATGGCCATACGCACACAGCGCTCCACCAGCGTCGTGTCTGCCACTTGACGCAGCGGGTGGAAGAGCAGCGGATGATGGCTCACAACGAGGTTGCAACCCAGGTCGATGGCCTCGGAAAGGACGTCCTCAGTGACGTCCAGACACAACAATGCCCCTGAAACCTCCGTCTCTGTCAATCCACATTGCAGGCCAGCATGGTCATAGCTTTCCTGCAAGGGCAGAGGCGCGAATCGTTCAAGGGCAGCAATGATTTCCTTGATTTTCACGTCTTACACGCTTATTTTTTCCGTCGGCAAAGGTACGACAAATAAATGAAAAGTGAAAAATGAAAAGTGAAAAATGTTCGTCACGGCTGCATTTTTATCTTTATTTACGCAGTTTTTCCCCTTTTCCTTCGCCCAATAAATAATTAATGTGTATTTTTGTGCCGAAAAATTCATCATTCGTCATTCATCATTCGTCATTCATCATTCGTCATTCCTTTGATATGCTTACACGTTATATCTTTCGATCGCTGTGCGCCCTGCTCGTGGGTTTCCTGCTCGTAAGCAACCCCACAGACATGACCGTCGTGCTGGTGCAGGTCATCGGCGGACTGTTTATTCTTTCGGGCGTCTTGGCCTTCATCGGCTATTTCAACACTAAACGTCAGCTGCGCCAGGTGGCTCAGATAGCTGCCAGCCAAGGCGAAGTCGTCGACGAGGGCGCCCCGCTGCTGCCTATGTTCCCCGTCGTGGGGCTGGGTTCAGTGTTGCTGGGCGTGATGTTGCTGGTGTGGCCTACCCTATTCGTCAGCATACTGATGTATGTCCTGGGCGGACTGCTGGTACTCATAGGCATAGCACAGATCTCGGCACTCATTCGATATCGCCAGATGGCTTCCACGTCGTGGACAGCCTTTATCCTGCCAGTAGCCATCATCGGCGCCGGTATCTTCGTGATTGCCAAGCCCATGGAGGCCGCTTCTATTCCGTTCACCATCCTGGGCATTGCCTACATTGCCTACGGCGTCTCGGAGTTCTTCATTGGCATACGGCTCTATCGCATCAGGAAAGCTATTGCCAAAGAACAGCAGAGACTGGAGCGGCAGGAGGCCCTTGAAGAGATGAAAGCCGAAGCTGAAGAGGCTGAGATTATTGATAATGGATAATTGACAATTGATAATTTAAATACAATAAATATGACACGTAAGATAAAATGTATAGGCGTGCTCACCAGCGGCGGTGACGCCCCCGGAATGAATGCCGCCATCCGCGCCGTGACGCGTGCAGCCATAGCCAACGGCTTCAAGGTAAAAGGTATCTACCGAGGCTACGAAGGCCTCATCCACAAAGAGATAAAGGAGTTCACCACCGAGAGTGTCTCCGGCATCATAGGCCGCGGCGGCACAATCCTGAAGACGGCCCGCTCGAAGGAGTTCATGACCGAGGAAGGGCGGCAGAAAGCCTACGACAACATGGTCGAGGCTGGCATCGATGCCCTCGTGGTCATCGGAGGCAACGGCTCGCTCACCGGTGCCCGCCTCTTCGCCGCTGAGTACGACGTCCCCTGCATAGGACTGCCCGGCACCATCGACAACGACCTCAACGGCACTGACCTCACCATAGGCTACGACACATCGCTGAACACCATCATGGAGTGCGTCGACAAGATTCGCGACACGGCCAACTCACACGAGCGCATCTTCTTCATCGAGGTGATGGGGCGCGACGCCGGCTTCCTGGCGCAGAACTCTGCCATAGCCGCCGGCGCAGAGGCTGCCATCATCCCCGAGGAGCAGACCCACGTCGACCAGCTGGCACAGTTCATCGGCCGCGGCATCCGCAAGTCGAAATCGAGCTCTATCGTCATCGTCAGCGAAAGCCCCAAGTGCGGCGCCATGTATTATGCCGAGCGCGTGCGCAACGAATATCCGCAGTTCGACGTGCGCGTGTCCATCCTCGGACATCTGCAGCGCGGCGGCTCTCCCTCGGCTCAAGACCGCATACTCGCCTCGCGCCTCGGCGTCGGAGCAATCAACGCCCTTCTGGACGGCCAGCGCAACGTGATGATTGGCATCAAGAACGACGACATCGTCTACGTGCCCTTCTCCAACGCCGTCAAGAGCGACAAACCCCTCAAGCGAGAGCTCATCTCAGCGCTCGAGACGCTGTCACTTTAGTTGGATTAGAGATTAGGGATTAGAGATTAGAGATTAGGGATTAGAGTTAAAAGGAATAGCCTTGAAAAAATTTTTTGCATACATATTATTAACGGTTGCCGCTGCTATGGGCGCATCCGCTCAGACGTGCAACCCCACGGCCTCGTTCACCTATACCAACGACGACGGCGAGCAGGTGACCGAAGAGCTGGAGAGCTACTCGGGCTCGGCACCCGTCACGGTTGTCTTCCATGCCAACCCGGAGGATGTGGAAGACCTCGACTGCCGCTACGAATGGATTATCTACGAGACCGGCAACGAACAGAACATCATCGTGCACCGCTTCGAAGAGGAGATAGAGTACACGTTCCTGCGTCACGGCTCTTTCACCGCTGAGCTCAAGGCCACCTTCACACAGGGAAGCGACGTCGTCACTTATCCTGACGAAGGCGAGCAGGGCGTGCGCTTCACCATCTCCATCTCCGAGAGCCATCTCGAGATGCCCAACGCCTTCTCGCCCGGCGACAACGATGACTACAACAAGACCTACCGAGCCAAAGACAACCACAAAAGCATCATCTCATTCAAGGCCACTATCTTCAACAGATGGGGACAAAAGCTATACTCGTGGAACGACATCAACGGCGGCTGGGACGGACGCTACAAAGGGAAGATAGTGCCGGACGGAGTCTACTACGTCAACGTCGTGGCAAAGGGAGCCGACGGGAGAACCTACCACATCCGCAAGGACGTCAACGTGCTGACGAAATACACAGAGACCAGCGGCGGAGGTGGCACGCAGTAGGCGGCCTTGAACCAATGATGTTGGACGAGATAAAAGGAACAGCAGCAGGTGCAACCAGAAGAAAAAAAAGCCTCCCCTACTGAGGGAGGCACCAAAAGGGATATTCTTGAGGTCATTGGCGCTCGCGTCAATAACCTCAAGAACATAGATGTAAGCATTCCTCGCCACAGCCTGACGGTAATCACCGGACTGTCCGGTTCGGGCAAGTCGTCGCTGGCTTTCGACACAATCTACGCCGAAGGGCAGCGTCGTTATATTGAAACTTTTTCGGCCTACGCTCGCAACTTCCTCGGAGGACTGCAACGCCCCGACGTCGACAAGATTTCAGGACTCTCGCCCGTCATAAGCATCGAGCAGAAGACCACGAACAAGAACCCACGCTCCACCGTAGGCACGACCACCGAGATTTTCGACTTCCTGCGCCTGCTCTTTGCACGTGCCGGCGACGCGTTCTCGTGGCAGACGGGCGAGGCAATGGTGAAATACACTGAGGAGCAGATCGTCGACCTCATCACGAAGGACTACGAAGGTCGCAAGATTCAGCTCCTGGCACCTCTCGTGCGCAACCGCAAAGGCCACTATCGCGAGCTGCTCGACAGCACGCGGCGAAAAGGATTCATCTGGGTGCGCATCGACGGACAGATGGCCGAGCTGCAGCCCGGCATGAAGCTCGACCGCTACAGCAACCACTCCATAGAGGTCGTCGTAGACCGCATTGCCGTAAAGGGCGACGAGAGCCGCGAACGGCTGCACAAGAGCGTAGAGCTCTGCCTGAAGATGGGCGAGGGCCTTATGATGGTGCTCGACATGGAGCACGACGAACTCCGCCACTACTCACGCCGACTCATGTGCCCTACTACAGGCATGAGCTATGCAGACCCCGCGCCACACAACTTCTCGTTCAACTCGCCGCAGGGCTGGTGCCCGCGCTGCAAGGGACTGGGCTACGTCAACCTCATTGATGCGGGCAAGGTCATCCCCGACCGCTCCCTCTCGGTGAAAGAAGGGGGCATAGCGCCTCTGGGCAAGGCAAAGAACCAGATGATCTTCTGGCAGATGGAAGCGTTGCTCGAGCGCCATGGCGCCACGCTGCAGACGCCCCTGAAGGATGTTCCCGACGAAGCCATCGACGAGATCCTCAACGGATGTCCCGAGCGACTGCGCATCCCTGCCGCCACGGCCCACACCACCAACGACTATTACATATCCTACGACGGCCTCGTCAAATACATCGAGATGATGCAGGACAGCGACGCCAGCGCGACCGCCCAAAAATGGGCCGAACAGTTCTCGAAGACTGACGTATGCCCCGAATGTCATGGCGCACGCCTCAACCGCGAAGCCCTGCACTTCCGCATCGGTGGCAAGAACATCGCCGAGCTGGCCGACATGGACATTAAGGACCTGCACGCTTGGATTGCCAATCCGCAACTCACGCCCCGCCAGCAGAAGATAGCTCCAGAGATACTCAAAGAGATAAGCAGCCGCGTGCAGTTCCTCGTCGACGTAGGGCTCGACTACCTCAGCCTCTCACGCGCCAGCATGAGCCTCAGCGGCGGCGAGAGCCAGCGCATACGCCTGGCCACGCAGATAGGCTCGAAACTCGTCAACGTGCTCTACATCCTCGACGAGCCCTCCATAGGCCTCCACCAGCGCGACAACCGCCGCCTCATCGACTCGCTAAAGCAGCTGCGCGACACCGGCAACACGGTCATCGTCGTAGAGCACGACGAAGAGATGATGCGACAGGCCGACTACATCGTTGACATGGGGCCCCTGGCCGGGCGCAAGGGCGGCGAGGTCGTGTTCCAAGGAACGTATGAGGAACTCGTACAGCCCCACCCCTGCCCCCTCCCGTCAGAGAGGGGAGAGGCCGGCGCATTGACGGCCAAAGGAAAAGAAAGTCTCCCCTCACGGGGAGATTTAGAGGGGTCTTCTTTTACCCGCCTCTACCTCATCGGCCAGCGCGCCATCGACATTCCCGCAACGCGGCGCACTGGTTCGGGCAAGGAACTCGTCCTGAAAGGCGCGCGGGGCAACAACCTCCGCAACGTCAGTGTCCGCTTCCCCTTGGGGACGTTTATCTGCGTCACGGGCGTCTCCGGCTCGGGCAAGTCAAGCCTCATCAACGACACCCTACAGCCCATCCTTTCGCAGCATTTCTACCGCTCGCTACGCGACCCCCTACCCTACGACGAAATTCTCGGACTCGAGAACATCGACAAGGTCGTCAACGTAGACCAAAGCCCTATCGGTCGCACCCCGCGCTCCAACCCCGCCACCTACACTGGCGTCTTCTCAGACATCCGCGACCTCTTTGTATCGCTGCCCGAGGCACGCATCCGCGGCTACAAGCCTGGGCGCTTCTCGTTCAACGTCAAGGGAGGCCGCTGCGAAGCCTGCGGCGGCAATGGCTACAAGAGCATCGAGATGAACTTCCTGCCCGACGTCATGGTGCCCTGCGAAGAATGTCACGGCAAGCGCTACAACCGCGAGACCTTGGAAGTGCGCTTCAAAGGCAAGTCTATCGCCGACGTCCTCGACATGACCATCAACCGAGCTGTGGAGTTCTTCGAGAACGTGCCCAACATCCTGCAGAAAATTAAAACGCTGCAAGACGTTGGCCTCGGATACATCAAGCTCGGACAGTCCTCTACGACCCTGTCCGGCGGCGAGAGCCAGCGCGTGAAGCTGGCCACGGAACTCTCGAAGCGCGACACAGGTCGTACCATCTACATCCTCGACGAGCCCACCACGGGTCTCCACTTCGAGGACATCCGCGTGCTACTGGGCGTGCTGCAGCGCCTGGTCGACAAGGGCAACACCGTCATCGTCATCGAGCACAACCTCGACGTCATCAAGAGCGCCGACTACATCATCGACCTCGGCCCCGAAGGCGGGCGAGGCGGCGGCGCCATCTTAGCCTCTGGCACGCCCGAGCAAGTAGCCAAATCGAAGAAAGGCTTCACGCCCCAGTTCCTCCGCGAGATTCTGAAAACACATAAATGAGCAACGCTATTCGGTGAAGTATACATGCAGGCTGAGTTGCTGCTGCTCGCCGTCAGTTCGGATATCTATGTCGTGCTCGCAAGCCGCTGTGGCCAGCAGAGCCGCTGTTGCTAAAATGGGAAAAAGCTTCTTCATGGTCTTACCATTTATATGTCAGGGTGAACGAGGGTATGCAAGGCAGCAGAGTGAACTTCGTCAGCCTGTCGTGGCTGTAGCCGCCCCAGTCGTCGTAGCTGCGATAGACGAGCGTGGGGTTCATAGCATTGTAGGCATTGTAGACGCTGACGTTCCACGTACGTTCGGCTCCGCACTTGAGCTGCTTGCGCACGTTCAGCCCCAGTGTTAGCGTGTGGCTGCAAGGCAGGCGATAGTTGTTGCGCGAGGGTACATAGTAGACCTCTTTCAGCGAGCCGTCGTCGGGGTTCATGACAGCGCCCTTTTGCGTGGCCACCGTGGCTGCCTCGCCAGAATGAAACATCCATGTGCCGTCGAGGTCGAGGTGCTGCGAGAACTTGTGATTGACCACAAGGTTAATCGTGTGGCGACGGTCGAAGGTAAAGGGGAAACGATGCCCGTCGTTGACTCCGCTATCGCGGCTGAACTTGCGCGTACTCTTGGCCAGGGTGTAGGCCAGCCAACCGGTAGTGCGGCCTCTGGTCTTGCGCAGCAGCAGTTCGAGGCCAGCTGCACGGCCTTTTTTCATCATTTGCTGATTATATTGACTGTCGATTGAACGTAAAAACGGCTGCAAAGGTAGACCTTTTCATCAAAAAAGCAAAGCCCTTGCAGCCGTTTTTAATAAAATATATTATCAGCTATTCGATTATTAGCACTATTTAACCCTGCGCCTCGATTATTTCTTGGCTTTGGCCTGCTCGGCATCAGTGCACGAGCTTCTTCGTACCTTTGGCATTGCAGCGGATGAATATTCCCGAAAGGTACATACGCCCCTCCCTCGGGAGGGAGGGGTTGAGGGTAGGTTCTATTTCACCTTGATATACTTGCACCCGTGGGTCGGTATGACACACTTCATCTCGTCGGCGCTGAGATTCTTCTGGCGCCAGAGGTCGCGGACGGTCTGACCCTGACGGGCTGGAACAAGCGTCGCGATGTCGAACTGCTTGTCCTCGGTGCCTACGTTGAAGATGCCGATGGCCTGACCGCCGTCGGCCAGCGGACGTGCCCACACCTCGATGTCGCCGTCCTTCCAGACGCGGTCGGCCTGCTTGCCGAGGATGTCCTGGTTGATGGCGTTGACCTCGTTGTTGCAGAGGAGTCCGATGGTGAAGTCGTCCATCTGAGCGATGTCGCAGCCGATAAGCATATTTGATGCCAGCAGCGTCCACAGGGTGATATGTGTGTACTGCTCGTCGGGCGTCAGGCGCGAGTCGCGCAGGTTGCTGCTCCACCCCACCTTTCCTACGATGAGCATATCAGGATCGTTCCAATGTCCTGGTGCAGCGTAGGTGGCGAGTCCTGCCTGACGGCGGAAGCCTATGTCGTACATCGAGCGCCACGTGTCGGTTATGTCACCCGTGGTGCGCCAGCTGTTGGCATCGACGAAGGGGCCCCATTCCCAAACGTTGGCCATTCCGTACTGACACAGGCTGTAGAAGATGTCGCGAGGCTGTTCGCGCAGGAATTTCTGCATCAGAAGGTAGGGCCGCACGTAGGAGGCCACGCCCTTGTCGCGCTCCTTGGCGTGCTCGCGGCCGTATCCGCACCAGTCGTATTTCAGATAGTCTATGCCCCACGAGTTGTAGGACTCGGCGTCCTGCTGTTCATGGTCTATGGAGCCAAGGTAGCCGCCGCAGGTGTAGTCGCCGGGCGAGCTGTAGATTCCGAACTTGAGGCCGCGCTCGTGGAGCCAGTCGCCCAGGGCTTTCATCGACGGGAACTTCTCGTTGACGGCGATGGTGCCGTCGGCGTTGCGCTCAGGAGCCTCCCAGCCGTCGTCGATGTTCATGTAGCAGTAGCCATAGTCGGCCAGGCCCTTGTCAATGAGTGCCTGAGCCGACGACATCACCTTCTCCTGCGAGACGCTCAGCGCCCAGCAGTTCCATGAGTTCCACCCCATAGGCGGCGTCAGGGCTATCATACGGGGGCCTACGCGAAGCGTGAACTCCTGCTCGGCACGGCCCTTGGCGTTCTCGGCCACGACGGTAAATGTGAGGTCGCACTCGTGGTCGATAGCTCCGCTGAGCACGCCGTCGGTCTCATTAAGCTTCAGACCTTCGGGTAGGTTGGCACAACTGAATTTCATCGGGCGCTCACCCGAGACGGGGAAGCGATAGACGACGGGCGAACCCGGGCGCACACCAAAGAGCGGGGCTCCGTTGAAGCGGGGCGAGGCAGGTGCCGGCGGAGTGAGGATATATTTCAGCGGCAGGCGCTGGCTGATCGTCTTGCCCGTCTTGGCATCGGTATAAGTGGCAGTTAGCACACACGTCTTAGCCTTGTCGTAAGGCACCTTGAAGCTCACGGGCTTGTTCTGCTTGACGCTCACTTTCTTCACCAACTTCGACACCACAGCCCCGCTCTCGCGGTCGGTCACGTTGATGTCGAGTCGTCCGTTCTGCACCTGCGGATAAGCATTGCGAAGCTCTACGTCGCAGTGTGCCTTGCCGTCGTTGACATCGGTGAAGTGCACAGATAAACCGTCCAAAGCACTGGGAACGCGCACCGACAGTGGATTATCGAACAGTCCGCCGGGCTCGCCGCCGTTGTACACACGTATGGCCACGACGTTCTCGGCATCCCAACGAATGCCGCCCTTTTTCACGTCGACAGCATAGCTGCGCACGGCGCTCCAGGCTGATTTATATCCGCCTTGGTCGCCCGGCATGGAGCCTGTCTTGCCAATGAGTTTGCCATTGAGATAGCATTCATCGGTATCGTCGGCCTTCGGAAGGTTAAAAATCACGAACTTGGCATCCTCTGAGCCTTTCAGCAAGCTGCTCGGGATGGTCATGTGCACGCGGTACCAAGCGTAGCCGTTGTTGATTTCGTAGCCTTGGTCGTCCCAATTTCGGGTCATGTCGATCTTTGCCCAGCCGGCATCGTCAGTCTCGGCCTTGGCCCAACTCATATCGTCACCCTTGTGGAAGAGTGCGTTGCTCACGCTCGGGCCCTGAGCCCACACGCCTGCAGCCACAATGGCCGTCAGCGCCAGAACAAATAGTCGTTTCATAGGTAAGGTTGTTAGTTAGTTGATAGTTGAAATAATCTGCAAGATTTCAGGATTCACGGCTCAAATATACAAGCATTATTCGAAACGGCCATCACTTTTCACAAATTATTTTGCACAAAGCCTTCTTTTTCTTTACTTCCGCAGAAAGGGGAACCGCCCCGCAAGTGTAAATTGTCTTGCAGGGCGGCGGATGTAGCTCTGAGCAATTACATGGACCAGAAATAGAGCTACTAAAAAATTAATGACTCATAACAACTTATTTTTATCGAGTCCACAATGGACTTATTATTTATGTTTCTGTAGTACCTGACCAGCATTGGTTATCTACTTCGTATGATGTACACGCTGTTTGGAAGGGGCAACTGTAGTGCTTCATCAAAGCACATTAATAATGTCGGACCACTCAGTAAAGCGTAAGCATTCTTTGAAATACACGTTGTAGCAGTTGTAGTTTCGTTGTACCTTTGCCCCGCAATAGTGCACCAACTACAACTGTTATAGTATTATGACAAAAGAAGAATTTATGACCTTACAACAGGCGTTGCAGGATAGTGGCAAGCCACTGATGCGTTATCTGCAGGATGCAGGTGTCAATTATTCCACGTACA
>FLNY01003073.1_pt1 | contig 21639 bp, 25 predicted proteins | sample 1140381 | NCBI WGS metagenome assembly FLNY01 (sample SAMEA3878172, study PRJEB12797) | bioreactor metagenome | biome: Moose rumen | place: Sweden | collected 2011-10
AAGTTTTATTGCAAAAACAAAGGTAACAATTTGGGCTGACTCCACAATTAGGAAATCAGCCCTTTCTTTTTTCTTATTAAAACTTTTAGCGGACAGTAATCATTTTAGTTAGCATGTTTTATTGATCTCACTTATTGTGTGAAACTTGTTGGTATATGCAATAATTACTTTACATGGTTTTATACTATGGTTATATTATTGTTTTAGTTTCATGTGTATTCATGTCATACTTACATTGTGTATAAATCTATATGGAATGTTATGCCCATTTTACATATATTGTTTATCATGCCTATGACATTATGTTTTCTTGTAGAAATCTCCTCTTGTTCAGCATTCTTTTCCTCTTTTTAATTATATTTGTTCATCATATATTAGATGTTGTGATATCTTTTGACACAGATTTTATTGTTAACTAAATCTTTATATTATGAGAGTGTTTGGTAGGTTATCCTTATTTTTTTTCATGGTTATCAGTTTGTCATGTTTCATTTCGTGTAGAGACAGTTCGCCTTCTACGAGTGTGACGCTATATGCGGAGAGTGATAGTAGTCAGTTTGTTAACCTTACCGATGTTGTTCCCGATGTTATCCTTGAGATAAGATACTTCGGTTCATATAATTTTGTGGGAACGAGAATTGACGGTTATGAGTTACCTGTAGCTCTTCTGACTAGGGTGGCGGCTGACAGTTTACGTGCTGTCAGTGATGATTTATGTCGTATGGGCTACAGACTAAAGATTTACGATGCTTACAGGCCTCAGAAGGCAGTGGATCATTTTGTACGTTGGGCGTCGCAGGTCTCTGACACTCTAATGAAGATTTATTTTTATCCTGACTTGGATAAGAGTGTGCTTTTCAAGTTAGATTATATCTGTGAAAAGAGCGGACATACACGTGGTTCAACTGTTGATTTAACTCTGTTTGACATGAGAACAGAGAGAGACGTGGACATGGGAGGTACTTTCGACTGGTTTGGTCCTGAGAGTCATCCTGATTTTTGTGGAAATCCTGATACGGGAGAGTATACAGGGGACAACAGTGCGTCTCCTACCGGCCGTAAGATCACGCCAGAGCAGTTTGCCAATCGTATGATATTACGTAATGCCATGTTACGTCATGGTTTCAGTCCAATGCATTCAGAATGGTGGCATTTCACTCTTACAGATGAGCCATTTCCTGACACATATTTCACGTTCACTGTTAAGCCGTTATGATGTGTGCATATACGTCTGATGTTTAAGCAAAAAAAATCCGCGGCAGAAATCTGTCGCGGATTCTTATTATTTGTTTCTCATCATTATTTCTTGAGTGGGAGACCAAGTTCGTTCCAGCAGTCAACGAGAATAGAAACGCATCTGTCAACCTGCTCCTTAGTGTGTGTAGCCATAAGAGCAACACGTACGAGAGTGTCTTGTGGAGCGCATGCTGGTGGAATAACTGGGTTGATGAATACACCTTTGTCGAATGCAAGTTTAGTGACCTCAAAAGTCTTTATAGCGTCGCGAACGTAGAGAGGTATGATAGGGCTCTCTGTGTCTCCGAGCTCGAAGCCGGCCTGCTTAAACTGCTCAAGTGCATAGTTTGTAATCTTCCAGAGGTTCTCCTGTCGCTCAGGCTCAGTCTGCAGGATATGGAGAGCCTCGAGAGCTGCAGCTGTAGCCGCAGGCGTGTTACTTGCTGAGAATATATAAGTTCTTGAGGTGTGTCGTACAAGGTTGATAGTCTCCTTGTCAGCGGCGATGAATCCACCGATGGAAGCCAATGACTTAGAGAATGTTCCCATAATCAGGTCCACGTCGTCAGTCACTCCGAAGTGGTCGCATGTACCTCTTCCGTTCTTACCAAACACTCCTAGACCGTGAGCCTCGTCAACCATTATTGAGGCGTTGTACTTTTTCTTCAGTTCCACGATTTGAGGAAGCTTAGCGAGGTCACCCTCCATAGAGAACAGGCCGTCTGTCACGATGAGTTTGATAGCGTCTGGCTGACAACGCATCAACTGTCTCTCGAGGTCATCCATGTCGTTGTGCTTGTAGTGGAAGAACTGAGACCATGAGAGTCGTCGTCCGTCAACTATTGACGCATGGTCTCGGTCATCACCTAAGATGTAGTCATTACGTCCTGTAAGACAAGACACCACTCCTGAGTTAACTGTGAAACCTGTTGAATAGACAAGAGCCTCGTCTTTGCCTACAAACTCAGCGAGTTCGTGCTCGAGCTGAACGTGTAAATCAAGAGTTCCGTTGAGAAAACGAGAACCGGCGCAGCCAGTACCATACTTTTGTATTGCCTTAATCGCGGCGTCGCAGATACGCTTGTCATACGTGAGTCCCATATAGGAGTTTGAACCGAACATGAGCACTTTCTTGCCGCTCATCATCACCTCCGTGTCCTGGTGGCTGTCAATTTCTCTGAAGTAAGGATAGACTCCGGCCTCCATGTATTTCTGAGGCTCTCTGTACTTACTTGCTCTTTCTTGTAATAAACCCATAATCATTTTTAGTGCGCACTCATTAGTTTATCTCTTTGCTCATAAAGCACCGAGATACACTTGGAAGAATGCACTTATAACTTAGTATTTATATTTTTCAGTTTTTATGTCACGCTTTATGCTGCAAATTTACTAAAAAAATACTTAGTATAGTATTTAAATGCGAAAAAATGCTTTTATGGTAAAAACTATTGTTCTTTTTGTTTGATTTGGCTCAGAAAATCGTACTTTTGCATTGCAATAGATGGAATTATCCTTTAAGTAATTGCTTTGTTTATGTGTGATCACAAAAGAATAATTTTTGTTGTCAATCCTATTTCTGGTACTTCTGGTAAAAAGCGTATTCTGCAGCTGCTGGAGACTCATCTTGATAAGGGTAAGTTCGACAGTGACATCGTGACGACTAAATATCAGGGGCATGCCACCGAGATAGCGAGGGCGGCGGCTAATCAAGGTGTGGACATTGTGTGTGCGATTGGCGGTGATGGTACTGTCAATGAGACGGCTCGTGCGTTGGTTCATACTCAGACGGCGTTGGCTATTATACCGTGTGGCTCTGGCAATGGACTGGCTCGTCACTTGCACATACCTTTGGATCCTCTTGGGGCTATTAAGATATTAAATAAATGTGAGGTGAGCTACATGGACTACGGACTGGTTAATGAGTATCCTTTCTTCTGTACATGTGGGGTGGGGTTTGACGCATTTATCTCGAAGAAGTTCGCTGAGTCTGGGAAGCGAGGACCTCTCACTTACGTTGAGAATGTCTTACAGACGGGTCTCAGCTATAATCCCGAGACGTACGATATAGAGATTGAGGATGACGCGGACAACAGAATCTCCCACAAGGCTTTTCTCATATCCTGCGCCAACGCTTCTCAATATGGTAACAACGCCTACATCGCACCGCAGGCGTCTGTAAGAGATGGTCTGATGGACGTGACAATCATCGAGCCTTTCAAGGCTGTTGACGCTCCGGCCATTTCTTTCCAGTTGTTCAATGGTACTATAGACAAGAACAGCCGAATCAAGACATTCAGGTGTAAGAAAGTCAGTATTCATCGTCAGGGTAGGGGCGTCATACACTATGATGGTGACCCTGTGGACACAGGTAAGGATATTGATGTTGAGATTGTGCCTAAGGGACTGCTGTGTGTGGCGTCAAGTGACGAGGGAGTGGTTGACACCTCGACCAATCTGCAGAACTTTCTGGCTGAGCATTTCAATGATATGTATGTCAAGTCTGAGCAGCTCTTGCAGCGTAATGTCCTGATGACTCAGCGTATCACAAAGATTAACGGAGATATAATAAGGAAGTTGGCGGGAAGGAAGCGTTAGTCTACCTCTGTTGACTTTATGTCGCATAAAAAGAAAAAGGAACATGGCTTAAAGCCGTGTTCCTTTTCTTTTCCCGTTACCCATGTCGTCCATCTCCATTGGTCCTCGCGGTCCTTTCTTGTCAGGAGAGAATTTCATCAGGGCCTGCATCTCGAATATTTTTATAGAGCGTCTGATAGTGTTTATCTTTTTCCAGCTTATCACGCTGTGCAGCTTTTTGTAGTAAGTCATCTCAATCTTGTGCTCCTCGATACCGTACTCGCAAGACTTGGTCAGCATTTTCTCGTATTCGCTCTCTGTGAGATCTTTCGAGTTTCTGAACATCCTACGCTCCTCGTCCTTGATGTTGCGTATCTTGTCTCGCATCTCGTGTATTATCGGGAAAATCTTCTCGGCTTCCTGAGGAGTCAGGTTCGCCTCTTTTGTCACTGTCTCCTCCAATGACTTCTTGTAGAGTTGTGCGTTGAATCCTTTGCCGTCTCCTCTCTCACCCCTTTCGCCCCTTGGTCCTTGTGCGAAGGCGACGAGTCCGGCAAACATAAATATGGTGTAAGATAGAAAATGTTTCATAGTCAATATGGTTTTAAGAGTGTGAAGGTTACGTTAGTAAATCTCTCCTCCCTCCAGGTATGCGTAGACATCTTGTCCGTCGATTAGCGTGTAGTCAGTGAAGTAACTCTCCTCGTTAGACTCAGTGTCGGCGTACTCTGTCACTTTCTTGTTCTCTACCTTAGCGAGCACGTTGCCGGTCTCCTCGTTGTTGATTCCTGTTGTGAATTGTGAGACTGCGAACAGCAGTGCCGCACAGGCAGCCGCTCCCACACATCCCCATATCAGCCTGTTTCTGTTAAAAAAGGATGTACTTTTGTTTGTCTCTGTTTGTGAGGATTCTCCAGAATCGTTTATTGTGTTCTGAATAATCCTTCCGCTGAGATTCTCAAAGTAGTTGTCAGGAACTCTGAAAACATCTTCTTTTCTCAGGTCGTTGATGTCGTTGAAGTTTGTCATAGAATTATTCATTTTTGTAAGTATGACAAATAATGTATCTTGGGGTTTAAATCATCGCCAATTTATCTTTTTATACATATTGTGTGGTGTCTTGTTCGCGGATTATCGTCTCCGTTGTTCTCTTTTGTCTTTGGGTCAGCCGCAAGGGTGTCGTTTCGTATGTGCCCTCATACGTGTCAAAGCTCTTTTGACCTTATATAAGTGGATATTTTCTGTACGGCTATGTGGTACGACGCTTTAAGTGCTCCGACGCTGGTACCAGTAATCTCGGACATGTCCTCGTACTTCATCTCGTCGTAGTACTTCATCGTGAAGACTGCTCGTTGTTTGTCCGGCAGAGTGCTTATAGCCTCTTGGAGCAAGATCTGAGTCTCGTCGCCGTCGAAATAGCTGTCTCCCTCAAGCGTGTTGGCTATTCCGTCATCCATGTCATCTATGGACAGCTGAGCTTTTTTCTTGTTGAGGAACGTGATGCTCTCGTTGTACGCTATTCTGTACAACCATGTGAACAACTGTGAGTCTCCCTTAAACGAGCCGATGTTGTTCCATACTTTCAGAAAGACGTTCTGTAAGAGATCGTCACTGTCGTCATGGTCAACAACGAGGTGACGAATCTGCCAGTAGAGTTTCCGGCTGTAGCGGTTGACCAGCTCCTCGAAAGCCTGCCTTCTCGTTGATTCGTTCTGAAGTCTTTTGACTAAGTCGTATTCGTCAAATGTGCTCATTGGACTTTGTTAACAGTGACTTGGTTGTTGTTATCCTGGTTGACTTGCTCTCGAAAACAAAAGTGTGGGCACTTTATTGCGTCCACACTTCAGTTTGTACCTTCACGCATTGTAGTTGTGCTTTACCCTACTTATTTCAGGTAAACTTTTCTCGCTACTTTGCCTACCTTTACGATGTATACTCCGTGCTGGAGGTTGTTAAGCTCAACGCTCTTGCTCGGACTGTCTATATCCTGAGTATATACTTTCTCTCCCGTCAGGTTGTACACCTCAAGTGTAGTCCCTTCCGCGTTTTTAATGTGTAATGTCGAACCGTCAACAGATATGGTGACTGGTGTCATCTCGAACTCTGCGACTAATTCCGGCGACTCCTCCGAAGCGTAAGCTGGCATCACTGCCGCTGACATTACGGAGAACATTATAGCGGATAATATGTTTAGTCTTACGTGTCTCATATGCGATTAGTTACTTTATATGGGTGCAAATATATCATATTATTTTTTTAATGACAAATAAAATCAGTGTATTTTTTTGTTGATGATTTTCGTGTTGCTTTGATGTAACGCAATTATTTGTGACTCCTTAACTGTTACCGGTATAATAAAATACGGCCATACAGCGTTTTTGACGTATGTACCCGAGACCGCTCCGTGCTTGACAATAAGACATATTGCAGTATGAGCGGAAATATACGCTAATTGGTTGGCAGACGTGGAGACTATAAGGTGGAATAATGGACAATTTGTTGTGTGACGAAATTTCCCATGCCTATTTTTAATTTAAGATAGGTTAACTTGCTGAAAATCTTAAAACAAGGCAAATAAAAATCTTGTATCTCTTTTTTGAAATTTTCAGGTTAGGATATAGTCTATACGCAGGTCTGAGAATTTAAAAATCCTAACCTGAACTTTTCATCGTCCTAACTTGAGAATTTCAGATGCCGAATAAGACACGAGAAAAAACTGAAAGTCATTTTTTCGTTGCCCCGTGTCAACGGAAAAAGAGGAATTTCGGACAACGAAAAATGTGCGAAATGGTGTAGCGATTCAGTATGTAGAATATGCCAGCTCCCTTGAACGAGCTTAGCGAGATTGCTAACATGATTAAACCTTTTCTTCTGCACGTCTGACTGCATGATTTGTGGATTCACGAGGGAAGGAACGTATGGTCTCTCTTTAGGCTTTGTGGCAGGTGATAGTGTAGCCGACGCTACGCATGTTTATCCTTTTTCACAAAGAGAGGCAACAATGATAATCTTGACATTTGAAATCCTTGGTGTATTTAGACAGGCGAGGCGAGTGCTTCATTCAGATGAAGTCACCCGCCTTGCCTTTTATGTCATTATAGTCCTTGGCAGTTATAGCCCGTCATGTCAAATCTTGTTGAACGCCTGCTCGAGGTCGTCTATGATGTCGTCGATATGCTCGACGCCGATAGACAGTCTCACGGTAGTCGGAGTGATGTGCTGTTCTTTGAGCTCCTCTGGACTAAGCTGTGAGTGTGTTGTTGTGGCAGGGTGGATGACGAGAGACTTGACATCCGCCACGTTAGCCAAGAGCGAGAAAATCTCAAGTGAGTCTATGAATTTCCATGCGTCCTCCTGTGTGCCGTTGATCTCGAACGTGAATATGCTGCCGCCTCCGTTAGGGAAGTATTTGTTATATAACGCATGGTCTGGGTGTGTTGGCAATGCCGGGTGTGACACACTCTTCACCTTAGGATGTTTAGACAGATAGTCCACCACGCGTAATGTGTTCTGAACATGTCGTTCTATTCTAAGTGGCAGAGACTCTGTTCCCTGTAAGAGGGTCCATGCGTTGAATGGAGATATCGTTGCGCCTGTGTCACGCAGAATCACGGCTCTGATTCTTGTCACGAAGGCTGCTGCGCCTGCTACGTCTGCGAATACCGCACCATGGTATGAAGGGTCTGGCTTCGCCAATGTAGGGTATTTGTCGGCGTTTGCCTTCCAGTCGAATTTACCGCCGTCGACGATGACACCTCCAAGGCTGCTGCCGTGTCCTCCGATAAACTTTGTGGCAGAGATGACCACCACGTCAGCTCCGTGCTCGATAGGACGTACCAATATAGGAGCGAATGTGTTGTCGACGATGAAGACGATGTTGTGTTTGTGTGCTATCTCGGCAATCTTGTCGAGGTCAGTGACGTTTGAGTTTGGGTTTCCGAAAGTCTCAGCGTATATTACCTTAGTATTTGGCTTTATCGCTTTTTCGAGAGTGTCGAAGTCGTTAACGTTGACGATGTCGTATGAGACGCCCTGAGTTGTCAATGTGTGTGTTATCAGGTTGTATGAGCCTCCGTACAGATTGTCGGCAGCGATGATGTGGTCACCGTTTTGAACAATATTCTGTAAAGCGTATGTTATAGCGGCTGCTCCTGATGCTACAGCGAGTCCCGCGACTCCTCCTTCTAATGCTGCGATGCGGCTCTCGAACACGTCCTGTGTGGAGTTGGTGAGACGTCCGTAAATGTTACCTGCGTCTCTGAGTCCGAAGCGATCTGCTGCATGCTGTGAGTTGTGGAACACGTATGATGTTGTCTGGTAGATAGGTACTGCGCGTGAGTCTGTTGTTGGATCAGCGTTTTCTTGTCCTACGTGGAGAGCTAATGTCTCAAGATGAAGTTTCTTTGCCATAGTTGTTGTTTTTTTTATTTTGTTATTATTTCGCTTTTTTTTGTTTTGACGCTGCAAAGTTATGGACGATAGAAGATATATCCAAGCTTTAGTGTTTATTATGGTAAATGTTTCTGCTATTTCTGTTATTTATAGAATTATAATTAAGAATAATACCCTTTTTTTGTTTTTTTGTAGAAAGAAATTCTTATTTTTTTCTAAAATGACTATATTTGTGGCAGGAAATAGTATTTATAATAGAATAATACATAATAATCACAGATAAATTGTTTATGGGAAATTTCGATAAATTGGTTCAGAACAGACGTAGTATTCGTAAGTTCACTGATAAGTCAATTGATGCGGAAGACCTGCGTAAGATTCTTCGCGCCGCATTGATGTCTCCAACAGGTAAGAGTGTGAGGGAATGGCATTTCGTGGTTGTTGATGATAAGGACGTGTTGTCAAAGCTCGCTTCTTCCCGTCAGATGGGTAGTCAGTTTCTGTCGTCCGCCAAGGCTGCCGTCGTGGTGTTGGGTAATCACGAGTTGACTGACGTGTGGATTGAGGATGCGTCGATCGCTGCCGTGACCATGCAGTATCAGGCCTGTGACCTTGGTATCGGCTCATGCTGGTGTCAGGTCAGGGGACGTTTCACGTCTGAGGGTGAACCAACGGACACTTATCTGCGTGAGTTGTTGTGTTATCCCGCTGAGCTGACTGCGGAATGCATAATAGGCCTCGGATATGCTGAGGCAGAGCGTAAGCCTCAGAATGAGGATAGCCTGAAATGGGAGAATGTTCATATTGGTAAATACGTGGAGTAGTATATGAATATAGTGTTCATAGGTGCCGGTAATGTGGCGACAAATCTGTGCAGGGCTTTTTACCGCAACGGACATGATATACTACAGGTGTTTTCACGCACGTCCGATTCTGCCGACAGGATGTCGGACTTGTTTGAGTGTTCGGCGACGACGAATATTGATGATGTGAGGAAAGACGCTGATGTGTATGTGTTCGCTGTAAAAGATAGTGTGCTGGAGGAGTTAGCTATTCGTCTTGCCGCGAGGATTCCTGACAAGATGTTTGTTCACACAGCCGGCAGCATGCCATTGGAAGTGTTAAAGGTCACACATAAGGCTGTAATGTATCCTATGCAGACCTTCTCGAAGTTCCGTGAGGTCGATATGCGTGACGTTCCCGTGTTTGTTGAGGCGGCGACGCGCGAAGATTTGTCTGTCGTGCGAGCGTTGTCAGAGAGTGTGTCTTCCAATGTGCGTGAGATGAGCAGTGAAGACAGACGTTATCTGCATTTGGCGGCTGTGTACTGTTGCAACTTCGTTAACCATTGCTATGTTCTGGGGGCGGAGGTGCTTAGCCGCCGCGGTATCCCGTTTGATGTCATGCTGCCTCTCATCGATGAGACGGCGAGCAAGGTTCACTCCTGCACGCCATCGAAAGCGCAGACGGGTCCAGCCATACGATGGGACGAGAACGTGATAGAGAAGCATAGACAACTGCTCAACGATGCTCCTTCTCTACGTGAGTTGTATGACATGTTCAGTAAGAGTATACATGACCGGAATAGCAATGTGGTGGTTTCGGACGAATGATATAACGTGAAGGTGACGTGCTATGATAAATTATGATTTAACAAAGATAAAGGCGTTGTTTTTTGATGTGGATGGTGTGCTCTCATGTGAGACCATACCGATGCATCCGGACGGTGAGCCTATGAGAACCGTGAATATCAAGGATGGCTATGCCATGCAGTATGCGGTTAAGTGCGGACTGATACTTGCCATCATAACTGGTGGGAAGACGGAGAGTGTGAGGAAAAGATATGAGGGACTCGGCTTGAAGGATATATATCTTGGCGCTGCGGTGAAAATCAAGGTTTACGAAGAGTTGAAAACGAAGTATGGGCTGACAGATGAGGAGATATTATATATGGGTGATGATGTTCCTGACTATGAGGTCCTCAGCCGCTGTGGGCTGCCTTGTTGTCCTTCCGACGCTTCCCCCGAGGTGAAGGATGTGTGTACTTATATTTCCCACAAGAAGGGCGGCATGGGATGTGGACGTGACGTGGTGGAGCAGGTGCTTCGGGCTAAAGGATTGTGGATGTCCGACGGCAATGCTTTCGGATGGTGATGCCTGATGGATATGTCAAATAATTATTCTTAGTTGTTATGCTTGAGAATCTTAGCAAATATAAAGTTGTTCTTGCAAGTAACTCTCCGCGTAGGAAGGAACTGCTTGCAGGCCTTGGTTTGGAGTTTCAGGTACGTACCATTCCGGGGATTGACGAGAGTTATCCTCGTGAGTTGAAAGGAGAGGCTATTCCGAAGTACATTTCCGTCAAGAAGGCAGAGGCGTACCGAGGAACGATGGGCGATGATGAGCTGATAATTACTGCGGACACTATAGTGTATGTTGATGGTCAGGTGTTGGGTAAGCCTGTGGACGCAGATGACGCGAGACGTATGTTCCGTATGATGAGCGGTCGTAGTCATCAGGTCATAACTGGCGTGAGTGTGGTGACAAAAGACAAGGTTATTTGTTTCGCCACCACTACGAGTGTTACTTTCGCTCAGCTCACCGATGATGAGGTGGAGTATTATATTGAAAGGTATAAGCCGTTTGACAAGGCTGGTGCGTATGGAATACAGGAATGGATCGGCTATGTGGGAATAACCTCCATCGAAGGCTCATACTATAATGTCGTTGGATTGCCTGTACAAAGACTTTACACAGAATTGAAAAAGCTATGACTGTACATGAGTTGGATGAGACTGATCTCTGTATCTTGAGGTCGTTACAGGAAAACAGCAGGCTGACGACAAAAGAGCTTGCACTCAAGATACATCTGTCCACTACACCTACATTCGAGAGGCAGCGTCGTCTGGAGCGCCTTGGCTACATTAAGAAGTATGTAGCGGTGCTTGACGGTGACTTGCTTGAGAAGGGTTTTGTGGTTTTCTGTTCTGTCAGTATGAAACAGATAAATCATGAAGTGGCAGCCATGTTTTCGGGGTTGCTGGAGACGTGGGACGAGGTGACCGAGTGTTATAATACCAGTGGTGACGGTGACTACCTGATGAAGGTGTGTGTCAGTAGTATGCGTCAGTATCAGCAATTCATTCTCGACAAGGTGGGACAATTTGAGTATGTCTCACATGTCCGTAGTGTTTTTGTGATGGATACCTTAAAATTAAATTATGGAGTACCAATTTAAGACATTAATAGTTGGCGGCGGTCCCTCAGGGACAAGTTGTGGTATATCACTTCTCAACTTGGGACATGACTGCTGTATCGTTGATCGTCATACATTTCCGAGGGTGAAGTTGTGCGCGGGCTTGTTTACCGGAAAGTCGCAAGAATGTCTTCGTTCAGTGTTAGGTGATGTGGCTTATGCCGAAATTATTCGTAAGTCATTAATGTCACGAGAGAGTGAATTCTCTCTGTGGAAAGGTAAGACGTCTTTGGTTACGTGTGACCTGATGGATGACGCTTGTATCCCTAAGTCTCTGCGTTCGACAGACTGTCGTATCATGTTAGTAGACCGTCCCGTGTTGGATGAGTCGCTGATACGTCATTTCATGTCTTTGGGAGGAGTGGTGATAGAAGGCAACGCCGTGATGGATGTCGACTTTGGGTCTAAGGTCGTGCGTTTGTCATCAGGTGACACGGTAAGGTACGATAACATTGTTGCCGCTGACGGTGCGTTGAGTCTGGTTGAGCGTAAGTTGTGTGCGTTTGACAAGTCCTTTGTCGGTAAAGGGAAGTCATCGTTATGTCTGGAGGTTAACGTTGACAGAAAAGACCTCGACGTCAATGGTGTCAACATCTACTTTGACGTGGTTCGAGGCAGTTACGCTTGGGCTTTCTCTAAGGGTGAGAAGGTCTGTGTGGGATTGGTCAAGCTCCCTTGGGAACGTGACGTCGATATCAAAGACGTTATGAGACATTTCTGTGATGATATAGGTCTCAAGAATCAGGATAAGTATAAAGTTCATGGAGCCATGTTGCCTTTCGGAAATTTAATGGTTACGCCGGCGTGGCGAGACTCCGTGTATTTTGTCGGTGATGCCGCCGGTCTTGTTGAACCTCTGACCGGAGAGGGTATCTACTATGCGTTGCAGAGTGGTAAGTATGCTGCTGAGAGCATCGTGGGTGGTGGCACTGACGTATATATAAATAAGGTGTCATACCTTCATTCGCTGATAAAGAAAGGACGATTCTATCAGTCGCTTCTTGAGATGAGTCTGCCGTCACGTTTCTTTTTCAGACATGCCCCTCGTAACAAACATTTCATATCTTATTTCTATCTCACTCAGATTGAGCATGCGTGTCTTGATCCGTTCTGGAAGATTATAATGAGGTATAAACGCCAGAAGTGACTGATAAGTCAGTGGGGACGTCCGTGACGGTTTTGTAGTCTGTTTGTTCAGTATGTATTTAGTGGTCTAAGAGAATATAAAGGATATGCAGTCCTGAGGTTTGTTTGTCGTTTTAACTAATTTTTCAAGTGCGTACGCATTTATATAATGTGTTCTTCTGATGCTTAATATAATGTTTCAAACACTGCTCAAATGATATTTGGGCGGTGTTTGAACATAGTCTGTCTGTAGGTCGTAACACGTGGACTGGACGTGTTTTGCTAATTTGTTATATGCTCATGTCCTTTCTGTTCTTCATATCGCTGCAAAGCCTGTTTCATGGCTTCACGTCCCATTGCGATAATTTCTGCAGCCTTATTGAACTTGAGTATGTTGAATGAGTCCATTGGGATTTCGGCGCAGATGTCAGGCGGAGTGAGACGCATAGCCATCTGGGTGTTGTTCTGGATGGAAATCTTCACGACGCGCTGCATGATGTTGAAGTAGTTCATGGATAGTTCATTATGGTTGAAGAACTTTTTCCAAATTGATTTGATAGATTCGTCATCCTTGTCGTCCGTATGTTCCAAGTATGATTTGTAAGGGTGACTGTCGGGAGCACTCACGTTTACTGCCACCAGGATGTCACCTTCGTGTCTTTTTACTCTGTCAAGCGGCAGAGTGTTGTGAATGCTGCCGTCTATATATATGTGATAGCTGTCTGTTACAGGCTTGAAGAGGCAAGGGATGGATATTGACGCGCGTATGGCAGTCTTTAGCGGGCCGTTGTTGAAGACCTTTTCTTTTCCCGTCACTATGTCGGTGGCACAGCAGCAGAAGTCAATAGGCATGTCCTCTATTTCTATGTCGCCAATGACGTCGTCCATTATCTCCATGAGGTTGTTACCGTCAGTGAGATGATTTTTGCCAAGCGAGATGTTGAATATCTTGAACATCTTCTTGCGGTTAATGCCCTCTGATATCTCTTTCAGCTCTTTCAGCTTGCCAGATGCATATAGTCCTCCAACCAAGGCGCCCATCGAAGTGCCGGCAATCGACGTTATGTTGTATCCGTTTTCGAGGAGTACCTCAATTGCGCCGATGTGTGCATAGCCTCTTGCACCGCCTCCTCCCAGTACCAAGGCTATATCCTTGCCGGATGTTGTGGCGGTGACAGGCGCTTCCTGCATGTTTCTGCGGAAGAGGTCGTGAAAGAAATTTGCTATTGAAATCATTTGGTTATCTTAATCTTTTGAAGCACTTTTACCTGTGATGTTTTGGTCAGCAGTTTGAGCATGTGAAAAAGCAGGAAGCCGACAGATGCTTCCTTTTCTCGTTCTATATGTCTGGGAACAGTCCGTAGAGTCGTGCGTCAATCTGGTCTGTGACACGTTTGAGGTCCTCTTGGTTTTGTTCGAACTTACAATTGTCACCTTCTATGATGATTAGTTTACCTTCGTAGTTCTTAATCCATTCCTCATATTTGTCATTTAGTCCCTGCAGAAAGTCCATCCGTATGGACTGCTCATAGCTGCGTCCTCTTCTTTGTATCTGTTCCACGAGGTTTGGAATTGATGAACGTATGTAAATCATCAGGTCTGGCAGTTTCACCAGTGATATCATTGTGGAGAAAAGGTCAGAGTAGTTGTCGAAGTCTCTGTCTGACATCATACCCATGTCGTGCAGATTTGGAGCGAATATGCATGCGTCCTCAAAGATTGTTCTGTCCTGTATGATGTCCTTTCCGGACTTTGATATCTCAACCACTTCCTTGAAACGTTTAGACAGGAAATAAACCTGCAGGTTGAACGACCATCTCTGCATATCCTCGTAGTAGTCGGCGAGGTATGGGTTGTTGTCCACCGGCTCAAATCGAGGTTCCCATCCGTATCTCTTGGCCAGCAGCTTAGTCAGTGTTGTCTTGCCGCAACCAATGTTTCCTGCTATTGCAATGTGCATGTTTCTTGATTTTTTTATGCTGTCTTGTGATTTGTATACTTGTTCTGTCTGTCATGCATGACAGGCCAAAGGCTATATCAGTTTAGGTGAGAGTACGTTCTCAATCTTACGTATGATACTGGCAAAGTCCTCATGTGAGTGTTCGAAGTCCAGATTGTTCACGTCAATTGTCAGCACCTCGGCGTGGTATTTGTTTTCTATGAAGTCGTCGTATCGTTTGTTGATACCTTCGAGGTAGCTAAGTTTTATAGACTGCTCGTATTCGCGTCCTCTCTTCTGTATGTTGTCTATAAGGTGTGGCACGGAGGAACGTAGGTATATCATCAGACGCGGTGGCTCGAACATACTGGTCATTTGCTCGAATAAATCCATGTAGGTGTTGAAGTCTCTCATTGACATGTTGCCCATCTCGTAGTTGCCTCTGGTGAACACATGCACACCCTCAAAGATTGTTCTGTCTACTACTACCGTGTCGGTTGCCTTTGATATGCTCAGCATATCTTTGAACCTTTGTTTCAGGTAATATACCTCCATAGCGAATGACCACCTCTCTATGTCTTTGTAGTAGTCCTCTATGTATGGGTTTTCTGTGACTGGCTCGAGTCTCGGCTCCCATCCGTAATGTTTTGCCAACATCTTAGTCAGCGTGGTTTTCCCACTGCCGATGTTACCTGCTATAGCTATGTACACTTTGTGAAATAATGTGAGTTAATATTATTGGTTCGTTACGATGAACACCTTATAGGTGTAGCCCTCATACTGTTGACTCGTGTTGTCTTATGAGCGTAGGTCACCGTCTCAGTACGTCTTGCGTCAATCATCTAACGACACGTGCGTGATATGTACGTTTTCCAACTTCGCGAAGTTACGTTTATTTTTTTCATAAAGTCAGAAAACATGTTTATTTTTTAGTAGAACGAAAAAATATGTGTACATTTGTGTTTGCTTATTCCGTAATTGGTTAAGTTGAGAAAGATGTGGCGGTCTGCTATTTAGTTGGCGCCATGAGGATTATGTCTAATATTTTGGATCACGTTTTTGCCGTGTTCTTGTCTCCCGACGGGAATTTGGTTGACCGTGTGCTTTTTGTGTTTGCTCCGCAGTTTGTTGGTGTTTGCTCATAGACATGGCTGATGTTGTTTTGTCTTTAACGTGGTCTGGCAAAAAAATGAGAACAGTGGGAAGAAATAAATTCTCTCAGCATGAGATAGATATTATAGGAAAATTGTTGAGGCTCAAGTGTTCCGGCACGCGTTTTCAGCAGAAGATGATTCGTCATAAGCTAAGAGTTGACTTTGAGTTTAATATCAGCGACTTTGGTGAGCAAGGCCGTTCTTATGGTTATGATGAGCTGCAGGAGTCTATACGTCGCGGCGCTATAAAAATCCTTGATGACGCCACTATCGCAGACATGAAAGCGAAGCGTGAGCGTGATAAGTCGCGTGATGCGGAAATGAAAAAAGCCGAGAGACAGGAGTCTGGCGAGACGACTCAGGATTGGGAGAGTGTGTTGAAAGAATGGAATGAATATTATAAAAATGAGGAGTAATTACTATGGATGAGAAATTTATGAGTATGGCCATTGAACTGTCCGTGAAAAATGTTGAGAATGGCGGTGGTCCTTTTGGTGCAGTGATTGTGAAGGACGGCAAGGTGGTCGCTACTGGCGTCAATCGTGTTACGGCAAATAATGACCCTACAGCTCATGCTGAGGTCAGCGCAATACGTGAAGCTTGCAGATTGTTGGGAGATTTCAGACTTACAGGATGTACTATTTACACGTCGTGTGAGCCTTGCCCTATGTGTCTTGCCGCAATATATTGGGCAGGCATAAGCAGTATCTATTATGCAAACACTAAAGAGGACGCTGAGGCTATCCATTTTGGTGACAAATTCATATATGATGAGATAGCGCTGCCTGTAGGTATGCGTTCAGTACCGACACGTATGATTATGCGTGAGCAGGCTCTTAAGGCTTTTAAAGCATGGGAAAACAAAGCAGACAAGGTGGAGTACTGATAAGTACCACCTTGTTTTTAATGTCTTGTGACTTGTATGTTTATTTGATGGTGGGGACTGTGACCGTATGAGATTGTCGCGTCAATTAACTAACGTAATTATGAGAAAGTTTTTTTTCTTGGCAGCTGCGGGTTTGCTTCTTTGTGGTGACATATCTGGCCAAGACTGGTCTGTGGCTGATTCTATTGTGAAATATCAGATGCCGTCAGGTGGATGGCCTAAGAATCAGAATTGGAAGAACGGTGCGGATGCTGCGTATATGAGACGATGTGGAGAGACAGGCGTTGGCTCCACGATAGACAACGGAGCCACAACGGATGAGATGCGTCTGTTGGCAAAGGCTTATACCGCTACGTTTGACCAACGTTACAGGGAATCGTTCATTAAAGGCCTCACTTATCTGTTGGACATGCAGTATGATAATGGCGGATTTCCTCAGTTCTTCCCTGTACGTAAGGAAGCGCCATATTCTGCTCATATCACGTTTAATGACAATGCGATGGTGAATGTGTTGAGACTTCTACGTGATGTTAGTGATGAGAGAGAGGATTTTCTTGCTTTGTGCGTGAGTGAGACGATGAGGAAGAGATGTGCGGATGCCTTCAATCGTGGTGTTCAGTGTATTCTCAAGTGTCAAGTGAAAAAGAATGGTAAGTTGTCAGTGTGGTGCCAGCAACATCATGAGGTCAGTTTGGAGCCTGTAGGAGCTCGTGCGTATGAGCTGCCCAGCCTTACCGGACATGGTGAGACGGTAGGAATCATTATGTTGTTGAGTGAAATACCGAATCCGTCACAAGAGGTGACGAGTGCCGTCAGCAGTGCAGTGGGGTGGCTGCGTGAGCATGCCATTCGTGACATGATGATTGAGAACTTTGTCAATGCTGATGGAAAAAAGGACAAAAGGCTGGTGAACAAGAAAGGCGCACCCTTGTTGTGGGCACGTTACTATGACTTGGAAAATGAGGAGCCTATGTTCTGTGACCGTGACGGCATCCCAAAGAAACACCTTGAGGAGATAGGGTACGAGCGTCGTAACGGTTATTCATGGATTGGCGACACGCCTCAGAAGGTGTTGGATCTGGTCAAATGACGTGACTTGTTGGTGTGTCACTGGTTGTCGTTGGAGAATGTGATGATTCCGTCTAACTCCTCGTACGAGAAACTCAGTGTGGTGCTGCCGTATGCATATGGTGCTATGTCATATGCGTTGTAGTAAAAACTTATAGAGTCTTTCCCTAACAGGAAATTATCGGAAATGAACATGTCGCTCATGTCGAGGTAGCCCAACTCACGTAGGGAGTCGATGCAATTGACATTGACGTTTTTCATAAGTTTCTCCGTAAGTTTGTCGATGAGCTTGCCTCGGCAAGAATCCACGACGAGCTCATTCGTGGTTATCTGACTGCCAGTCTCGGCGTTGAAACACAAGATGACTGTCGTGCTGGTCGGGTGTGCTCCGCCACCATAGTAGTCCTCTGTGAAGATATAGTTGACTGTGCCGTTCAGCCCATACTCGAATCGTCCTTTGAGATGGTCTGACCTGTTGATGTGATAATTGATATCCTCTTGTTTGTATGTGTCACACAGCTTCTTGATGTATTCCTTTATAGTTGACGGAAGGTTTGTGGTGTCAACTTTCTCAAGGAATAAATCTTGTAGTTTCGCATTGATATTGTTAGCTATAATCTGTTGCTCTGGGTTCTTGCCGTTGGCAAATTCCATGTCAATGGCTATATCGTATGGTGATATTATACTGTCTTGTATGTTGACAAACTCCATTCCGTTCCATCTGGATGTCTCTATACAACCTGACAATAATATTGGGAGAGTGAAGATTTTAATGTATGATGCTAATCTTTCTTTCATAGATCAAATCGTCCCGTCGTGCTTGACTTTTTCTTTTTACCTTATTAATCACTTCTGTCTTGCAGTCTTTTTCCTTCGTCACGCCATGAGTAAACACTTAGCTCTATGTGAGTCGACCTTGTCTGGCATAGATGCTTTCTTCGCGCCATTCCGTAAGACGTATTTCAGCAGTCTTTATTCTTTTTCTTTTTAGAAGTGATGTGTATATAATAGATGTCTATCTTTTTACCTGTTCTCTAAGCGTGTTGACACGGTTTATTGTTGTCCTACTCACTTCATTCCGCGAATTTACACTTTATTTAAAGTAAAATCAAAAAAAGACGTTGCCAATTTATGTGATAACTAAACTTTGTGTAAATTTGTCAGAAAAATTGATGTATATGCAAAATCAAGATGATAAATCACGTCGTCCTTTTCAGGATATGGGAATATTTCTCTCAGTATGTATATTCATTATAATGTCCATACGTTGTGCTATGTTTGGATTCAGCTGGGCGTCAATCGTGTGGCTTGTGATGGTATTGGTGTATTGGTGTTATTCCTATGTCTTCATGAAGCACGGCAAAGATAAGATGCTTGTTTGTGGCACATCAGTTTTCATCTTGTCATCGTTGCTGGTTCTTGTCAGTATCGTTTTTTTCGACAAGAACGCGCGTCCTAAGATGCAGGCATTTGAGGGAGCCGCAGTCGACTCCGTAACTGAGGAGGAATTCATTGTTGACGAGACACCAGACATCATCGTGGTGGAGAAGAAAGACACAGTTGTCTCTGACTCGTCAAGGACAGACTCTTCTGCGAATATCAATGTGAATGCCGAGGCATCCAGTCCGGTTGTTGCCGCAGGTCTTTCGAGTGACTCATCCTCAGTTACAGAGTGAGTAGCGGTGTATGCAGTTAATCAGTGTTATTTGTAAATGTCAGTGGCATCACTTTGTTCTACATCCTCATTGTCTGACTTCAAGGATGTGACCTGAGTTTCTGACATAGTCTCCTTTGGATTAAAATATTCTGATTTCATGTATTTCACAAGGCTGATGACAAGTTGACGCGCCTCAGGGTGCTTCGTCGATTTGTCAAGAAGGTCCAGTGAGGTCATTATGAGTTTTCCCTTGCCGCATCTTGCCTCAAAACGACGGACAATCTTCTGTTGTTGGCGAAATTGTCAATATTGGTGACTATTGGGTCACGTTGATGGAATCAGTGTTAAAGACTTTGGCGTTTCTCAATAAGTTCCACCATTGCCAGTTACTATGTGACTCTGTTGGGAATTCAGTCAATGCGGGGTGACCTGCGTCACACAGTATTCCCATTGTGCCTGTTTGTTTCGGGAAGTGTATTGAGCTCCAGAAGACAGGGACGAATTTGCCTTCCAATCCTTTTATGTCCTTTATTGATGGCGATAGCAGTACATTCTAGCCAAGTCGTAATGCTGTGACGGCTTCCGTGAAATCACGTGTGACCACCACAGATGATGTGTTTGTCTTTAATTCTTTCGGGTATATCCAGATATCCCAGCTGTTACCGTTATGGCTGTTCTCCACTTTTGACGTCAATGTAAGTTTACGTGCTTTGCCAATAGAAGACAGTGGGACTTCGACCTTGCCGACGCTTATCAATCCTTTCTCGTCGTTATCTATTCTTATCGTACCAGTTTTTTCTCCAAGAGTCCATCGTATCCTTTTTCCTTTCCGGCATACAGAGTCATAAGGCGTAAGTTGTTATTAAACTCGTCCCATTTCTCCAGTCCCTCTGGCAGGTGGAATGTCCACGTGTCTCCGTTCCTTGTCCCTTTGACGTTTTTACCGTCTATGAGACACCTCATTCGTTTGGATGAGCACGTTACTAAAGCGACGTTATTCATGACCTTGACGTCTGTGATGAGCGGTTCAGCCTCCATTGTCATCTCTCCGAGCACGCCGTTCCATTTCGTCTGTGTCTCGTCGGTATACGCGTGAGCCATGCCATTCGAGATTCTGTATATCTGTCTGTTGTCGATGTCCAACGTTATCTCATGTCTACCTTCTGTTAGACCGTCCTTGATGTGAAAGATGTGGGGAGCCACCAGATTCTCTTGTGCCTGTCCCGTGTCGTGTCCGTCAATGCTCATGGTGCTTCTCCACAGCACTCGTTCCAGTTTTACTCTTAATGGTTTGCACGCGAGTTGCTTCGGGATATTTATCGTTCGTCTGTACCTCGCCTTTCCGACGAAGGAGTGTTTCCTGGTTAGGTGACGTAGCTGCTCTCACTCCATTTCCGGTTTAAGCCCACATGGTGTGCCTATACCGGCCATGTCCAGCGCGCCAGGCAGAGTGACGGTGCGTCTTAAGCTGACACCGGCAGTGTCCGTCAATGTCCATTCACCTCCAATATTTATTTTGTTTTGGGCCTGTAAGTTTGTTGCGAGCCATATTCCTATTAATAATAAGATGATGTGTTTTCATAAAATATAGAGTTTTATTTTTTTGCCTGTCTTAAACCAATTGTCATTCTCGTTGTCTTACAATGTGTTTAAATAAATTAAAATTGTTATGAAAAAAGTATTTAAGTTAATGTTCGCTGCTGTCATCGCCACATTCTCCTCATTTGCGATGGTAAGCTGTGATGATGATGATGTCACAAGCACTATTAACAATATTACAAGTTCTGGTGTGTTCAATGTGACTTTCACTGTTGATCCGGGTACTTCAGACTCAACAACAGTAGCCAGTCTCTTCAAGGAACAGATAGAGACCATCAATAATTATTCATATACTACCAGCGGTAGCGTTAATCAGGCTGTGGCAGTCTCTGGTTTTGAGTTGGCAGTCAGTCAGGCCGACTCTTATGTTCAGTCTTTCGTCAATCAGGCTACAGAGAAGGGTATCACTGGACTTACAGTTACTGCAACCCTTACAAATGTTACAACGTCTACAGTAGTTGACACTAAGGTGTGGACAGCGGAGACATCAACAACAGAGGAGTAAGAAAAATAAACGTTCTCACCATTTAGCGAGTTAATTCCATATATCATAAATGGTAAGGAGTATAGTTAGTCGTTCCTTGAAAACTATTTAATTATTTAACAACCAATAAAATAATAGTTCGAAAATTTGCATGTGTCTACAAAATTTCGTATCTTGTGCACATAAAATCTTGCAATTCTGTTATGTATAAATCTTCTGGTAACGTCCGACAGTCATCTCTTTTCTGGGACTTAGAGTCTATGCTCGAT
>FLNY01002465.1_pt1 | contig 21623 bp, 19 predicted proteins | sample 1140381 | NCBI WGS metagenome assembly FLNY01 (sample SAMEA3878172, study PRJEB12797) | bioreactor metagenome | biome: Moose rumen | place: Sweden | collected 2011-10
CCAAAAATGTTGTAAGCGCCAAGAAAAATTACTATCTTTGCATATCAACACTAAAATGACATTATGAAGCGGAATTTCCTCAGTCGCCTGAGCGACACCTCAAAAATTAAAAATCGTGCTGCTTTTTCCGACATGGATGTGAAGACCACCAAGTACAGGTATGGTTCCGACGCCTTCATGCGAATCCTCCAGAGCCGCTATTCCTGCCATTCCTTTTCCAAATATCCTGTTTCGGAAGCCAAGCTGAACATGATCCTGGAAGCCGGCCGGCTGGCTCCGTCGGCCAAGAATCTCCAGCCCACCCGCATCTGGGTGGTAAAGAGCGAAGAGGCGCTGGAGCACCTCAGATCCGTCCACAGCTGCTACGGTGCGCCTGTGGTCCTGATTGTGGGCTGCCACAGCGACGAGGCCTGGACCCGCGAGAGCGACGGCGTGAACGCCGCCAAGACGGATGCGGCCATCGTCCTGACGCACCTCATGCTCACGGCCACGGATGCCGGCCTGGCCAATATGTGGATCTGGGATTTCGACCCCAACAAAATCAGGGAAGTCCTCCCGGAAACCCAGGGGTACGGGATTTACGGTCTCCTCGCCATCGGCCATCCGGCTTCGGGCGAAGGCCAGCCCACGGAGCTGCACTCCGTGCGGAAGCCGCTGGAAGAACTGGTGATAACACTCTGACAAATCCATTTAAAACAACAACAGCAATATGAACCTCAAAGGAACCAAAACGGAAAAGAACCTGATGGAAGCCTTCGCCGGAGAATCCCAGGCACGCAACAAATACACCTATTATGCCTCCAAGGCCAAGAAAGACGGCTATGTGCAAATTGCAGCCCTCTTTGAAGAGACGGCCGCCAACGAGAAGGAGCATGCCAAAATCTGGTTCAAATACCTGCACGGCGGCGCCGTCCCGGGCACCGTGGAAAACCTGGAAGACGCGGCCGGCGGGGAAAATTACGAGTGGACGGACATGTATGCCCGCATGGCCCGGGAAGCCCGGGAAGAAGGCTTCGAGGAAATTGCCCTCAAGTTCGAGATGGTGGGCGCCATCGAAAAACACCATGAGGAGCGCTACCGCAAGCTCCTGAAAAACATCCGGGACAAAAAGGTCTTCTCCAAGGACGGCGACGCCATCTGGCAGTGCAGCAACTGCGGCCACATCGTCATTGGCAAGCAGGCCCCGGAGGTGTGCCCCGTGTGCAATCACCCGCAGAGCTATTTCCAGGTGCTGGCAGAGAACTATTAGGCGGCGGCGCCCCAGCCAAAGCTCCCTTCCTGTAAGGAAATCCCAAATTCTTTTATTATCTTTGCCGTTGCATTGTTAATGACACGCGTATGCGCCATCATTCGGAGAAGATTTTAAGAAAAGCCTCGGACTGGTATTTCAACAGGAAGGTTTTACCCTATTGGGCCATTTTACTGGCCGATACGGCCATTGTTTTCGTATCGGCCGTTTTCACCTACTGGATAGCCAACAAGTCGCAGGTTACCTACGAAAACCACGTGGCTGTGGGCATTACCGCGGCCCTGTATGCCGTCCTAAGCTGGGTGGGCGCGCGCATTTTCCGCACCTATACGGGTGTCCTGCGCTACTCCAGCTTCGTGGATCTGCTCAAGCTCACATACGCCAACGGCGTGTCGCTGGGGCTGGCCCTGGGCGTCTCTTTCCTGGCCAGGTGGGAGGGCTGGGAGATGGTTTCGGCCCTCTCGCCCATGAACACCTTCGTCACCTTCCTCATCTCCACCCTCCTGATGTGGGGGCTCCGGATTGTGGTGAAGCTCATCTTTGATGTCACCAATGCCGATGCCCAGGCCCTGCGGGTGCTCATCTACGGCGCCCTTTCCGGCGGTATCGGCATGGCCAAGTATATCCGTACGCAAACGCCCGTGCACTTCGAGCTGCGGGGCTTCATCACCCACTCGCACCGCATCCAGGACATGCGCCTGATGGGTGTGCCCGTCTATACACTGGACGAAGACATTGCCGCCGTCATCCGGAAGGACAACATCCAGGCTGTGCTGGTAACTCCGCAGTGGGTCAATGAGTTCCGCCAGAACCAGAAAATCCAGGATATCTTCATAGCCGAGGGCTGCAAGATCTTCATGGCGCACGAAGCCACGGAGGCCAGCGTCCGCAACGGGGAAATCCAGGAGGAAGACCTGGACAGCATCCAGATCCGGGAGGTGAGCGTGGAAGACCTCCTTCCGCGTTCGGAAATCCGCGTGGACATGCGGTCGGTAGGGGAACAGCTGGCGGGGAAACGGGTGCTCATCACGGGATCCGCCGGATCCATCGGCATGGAAATCGTCCGCCAGGTGGCCCAGTTCAAGCCCGCCAAGCTCATGCTCATAGACCAGGCCGAAACGCCCCAGCACGACGTCCGGCTCATGATGGCCAGGGATTTCCCGGACGTGCCCTGCGAGGCCATCGTCACCAGCATCAGCCGCCGGACACGCATGGAATACATCTTCAGCACTTTCCTGCCGGAGTATGTCTTCCATGCCGCCGCATACAAGCACGTGCCCATGATGGAAGACAATCCTTCGGAGGCCGTGCTCAACAACGTCTATGGCACCAAGGTCATTGCCGACCTGAGCGTGCAGTACGGGGCCCGGAAGTTCGTGATGATCTCTACGGACAAGGCCGTCAATCCCACCAATGTGATGGGCTGCAGCAAGCGCATCTGCGAAATCTATGTCCAGAGCCTGGACCGCAAGCTCAAGTACGAGGCCATGGAGCAGCGCAAGAAAAAGCAGGCCCGCAGCTCTTCCCGCACCCCGGAATATACGCAGTTTGTCACCACGCGTTTCGGCAACGTGCTGGGCAGCAACGGTTCCGTCATTCCGCTGTTCCAGGAGCAAATCCGCAACGGCGGTCCCGTGACGGTCACCGACGAGCGGATCGTGCGTTTCTTCATGCTCATCCCGGAGGCCTGCAAACTGGTGCTGGAAGCCGGCACCAAGGGCAACGGCGGAGAAATCTTCGTCTTCGACATGGGGGCGCCCGTCAAAATTGCCGACCTGGCCAAGCGGATGATTGCCCTGTCCGGCGCCAAGAACGTGGAAATCAAGTTTACCGGCCTGCGGGACGGGGAAAAGCTGTACGAGGAAGTTCTGAACGAGATGGAGGGCACCAAGCCCACCTTCCATGAAAAAATCCGCATTGCGCAGGTGCGGGAATACGACTACGAAGAAGTTTCCAAGGAAATTGAAGAGCTGGTGGACATAGCCAAGCGTTTCGACAACATGGAAACCGTACGGAAGATGAAGGAAATTGTGCCGGAGTACAAGTCCAACAACTCCGTTTACGAAAAGATAGACGCCGAACGGGCCGCCATGCCCGAGGGGGGGGTAAATGAGACCAATACTGACTAACAATAAACTAAACCCATTTCATCCATGAAAAGATTTGCAGCCATCCTGCTCCTGGTGGCCATGGCCCTGCCGGCCCTGGCGCAGGAAGAGAAAGAAAAGGAAATCAAGAAGGGCTGGAGCTTCGGTCTCCTCCCTACGGCCACCTACTCCGTGGACAACGGTTTCCAGGCCGGTGCCTTCGGCGACGTGTATTACTACGGCGACGGCTCCACCTACCCGGATCCGCTCCACAAGATTAGCTGGGAGGCATCGTATTTCACCCACAGCCACCGCATGCGCATGTACCTGGCCTACGACTCCAAGTACCTCATTCCCAACATGCGCGTGAACGCGTCGGTCACCTACATGACGGACCCGCTCTACAGCTTCTGGGGATTCAACGGCCCGGCTTCCCTGACCGGTCTGGAAAAACCCTACACGGAGTATTGGACCAACAAGACAACTAACATCAACTACTTCGGCATGAGCCGCCAGATGCTCCGCATCCTTGCCAATGTCCAGGGCCGCATCACCGACAACCTGAACTGGGCCGCCGGCGTAAACTTCTGGAACTGGAAGATTGGCGACATGGACCCGAACAACACCGGCTACAAAGTGGACGGCGCCACCGAATCCCAGACCTACAACAAGGAGAACACCCTCTACAAGGACTACCAGAAGCTCGGCATCATCCATGCCGATGAGAAGGACGGCGGGAATGCCCTTGAAATTAACGCCGGCCTTGTCTATGACACCCGCGACATCGAGGCGGCCCCCAACCACGGCATCTGGGCGGAAGCCTACCTGAACGGCAACGTCCTGGAACACAAATACCTCAAGGCCTGCGTTTACTTCCGCAACTACATAGACATTCCCATCCACATTCCCGCCGGAGACCCGGTGTTTGCCTACCGCCTGGCCTGGCAGCAGACCATTGCGGGCGAAACGCCGCTGTACATGGTCCAGAACAACCCCCTGCTGGTCCAGCGCAACATGATTTCCGAAGGCTTCGGCTCCTCCAACACCATCCGCGGTCTGAGGGAGAACCGGATTCTCACGGAGGGGTTTGCCTGGGCAAACTTCGAGCTCCGTGTCAAGCTGGTGAATTTCAAGCTGTTCAACCAGTACTTCTATGTGGCTGTGAACCCCTTCTTCGACGCCGGTGTCATCACGAAGGCCTACCGTGCCGCCGAATTCGCCGCCGCGACCGCCACTGCCGCCACATACCTTCCTCTGACCCAGCTGTATGACGCCACGAAAGTGGGCAAAGTCATATCCAGCGCCGGCGCCGGCCTCAAGATTGCCATGAACCAGAACTTCATTGTATCCGTGGAACTGGCCAAGTGCCTGTACAAACCGCTGGATGCCGGCATGTGGCTGGGCATCGGCATCAATTATCAGTTCTAAGCCATGAAAAAAGCAGTCAACATCCTGGCCGTCCTGCTGACGGCCGTGTCCCTCCAGAGCTGCCTGGCGGGCAAATTCATGTGCAACTATGCACTGCTTCCCACTCCGCACGGCGTGGATGACATCGAACGCACCCGCCAGAAGGCCGATTCCCTGCAGCCCGGCAGCACCGCCTGGTACGACGACCTGAAGGCCCAGGGCATCCTGAAAGACCTTTATGCCGAGGGCAACGGCGGCAAGAAAGTGCATGCCGTCTATGCGCCGGCCGCCCGTCCCGCCGAGGCCAACGGTACCGCCATCGTGGTGCATGGCTACACGGACAACCACCTGGTGTTCCTGTATCTGGTGCGGATGTACCGGGACAAGTTCAACTACAACGTGCTGGTTCCGGACCTGCAGTACCACGGTTATTCAGAGGGGGATGCCGCCCAGATGGGCTGGCTGGACCGTCTGGATGTGGAAATGTGGGCCCGGAAGGCCCATGAGCTCTTCCAGGACGACTTCATGGTGGTCCACGGCGTGTCCATGGGGGCCGCCACCACCATGATGATGAGCGGCGACGAGCTTCCTTCCTATGTGAAAGCCTTCGTGGAGGACTGCGGCTACAGCTCCGTCTGGGACCAGTTTGCCTCCAACCTCAAGCAGAGCTTCCACCTGCCGCCGTTCCCCGTCCTGAACAGCGCCAGCATCGTGTGCCGCAACCGCTACGGCTGGGGCTTCAAGGAGGCCTCTTCCGTGAAGCAGCTGGCCAAGTGCGAGAAGCCCATGCTCTTCATCCACGGCGATGCCGACGACTTCGTGCCCTTCGATCACCTGTGGGCCAACTACAAGGCCAAGATCAAGGGTTACAAGGAGTATTATGTGTGCGAAGGCGCCGTCCATGCCAACTCCTACGCCAAGGATCCGGAGACCTACGAGCGCCGGGTGGCCAATTTCCTCAAGACCGTCCACAACATGGTGGCCGTGGGGAACATCTAGAAAGCATATGCAAAAAAAATAAGGTGGCCTTGGCGGGTCACCTTATTTATTTCTCTGAGAACCGGCCTATTTCTCCTTGGGAGCCAGGGCCTTCCAGACCAGGGCGCTGAGGGCGCCGCCCACCAGCGGGGCGCAGATGAACACCCACAGGTCCTTGAGGGCGTCGCCGCCGGCAAACAGGGCCGGGCCGATGGAACGGGCCGGATTCACGGAAGTGCCGGTGAGGTTGATGCACACCAGATGGACCAGGATGAGGGAGAGGCCGATGGCCAGGCCGGCGAAGTTGCCCGCGCCCACCTTGGCGTCCGTGGTGCCCAGCACCACCAGTACGAAGAGGAAGGTGGCGATGACTTCCACCAGGCAGGCTCCCCAGACGCCGCCGGCATTGGCTACGCCGTTGGAACCCAGGGCGCCGGTGAGGTCCGGAGCCGCCACGACACTGGCTACAAGCAGCAGGCAGGCGCCGGCGAGGATGCCGCCGATGAGCTGGCCCACCCAGTAGCCGCAGGCCTCCTTCCAGCTCATGCGGCCGGACAGGGCCACGCCCAGGGTGATGGCCGGATTGATGTGGCAGCCGCTGATGCCGCCGATGGTGTACGCCATGGCAACCACGGCCAGGCCGAAGGCGATGGCGGTTCCCACCACGCCGGCGGGCGTGTTACAGCCCAGGAACATGGCGGTTCCGCAGCCCAGGAAGGTGAGGACGAAAGTGCCGATGCACTCTGCAAAATACTTCTTCATGATAAAATAATTTAGGATTAGTGGAGCAAATATAAAAAAACTGCCCTTTTTATCCAACGGAAAGTTTGATTATTTGCAGAACTATTCGCAAATTTGTAGAAAAGTAACCGATATGAAAAGAATTGTTGCCCTGTTTGCCATTTTGGCGGCCCTGACGGCTTCGGCCAAGGATTATACGCTGCTTTCTCCGGACGGACATCTCCAGATCCAGGTCCGGACGGGAGAGACGCTGACCTACAGCGTCAGTTACCTGGGAGTGGAACTCATTTCGCCGTCGGAGATCGGCCTCACCCTGGAGGACGGCAGCCTGTACGGCCCCGGAACCCGTTTCACCAAAGCGGTCCGCAGCGCCGTGGACCAGTCTTTCCAGACGGCCCTTTTCAAGCGCAGTACCGTTGCCGACAAGTACAACCAACTCTGCCTCAAATCCAAGGACTTCGACCTGGTCTTCCGGGCCTATGACGACGGAGCGGCCTATCGTTTCGAACCCCGCAAGGCCATCACCGTCCGCACCGAGAAGGCCACTTTCCGCTTCGCACAGGACTGGCCCGCCTTCATCCCCTACACCGGCGGGGAAGGGGAGGAAGCCCAGCTCTTCACCTCGTTCGAGGCCCAGTACAAGCACCAGCGGCTCAGCCAGTGGGACCGGGATCACCTGGTGTTCCTGCCCATCACGGTGGAAGCTGCCGAGGGCCTGCGCGTCTGCCTGGTGGAAAGCGACCTGCTGGACTATCCCGGCATGTTCCTGGGCAATGACGGCGGCACCCCCAACCTCTACGGCATCTTTGCCCGGGTGCCCACGGAGGTGTACCGCGAAGGCCACAACATGCTGCAGCGCATGGTGCGCAGCCGTGCCGATGTGATTGCCAGGGACACGCAGCTGCTGCCCTGGCGGGGCATCATCGTGGCCACGCAGGACAGCCAGCTGGCCCAGAGCGACTTCGTGTACCGCCTGGCCACGCCGGCCCGGGAGCAGGACTGGTCCTGGGTAAAGCCCGGCAAGGTGGCCTGGGACTGGTGGAACGACTGGAACATCTACGGCGTGGACTTCGAGGCCGGCATCAACAACGAAACCTACAAGTACTACATAGACTTCGCCGCCTCCCAGGGCATCGAATACGTCATTCTGGACGAAGGCTGGTCCGTGGTGGGCAAGAGCCTGCTGGACGTGGTGCCGGAAATCGACCTGGAAATGCTCTGCCGCTATGCCGAAGGGAAGGGCGTGGGCCTTATCCTCTGGGCGGGCTGCTGGCCTTTCAACCAGGACATGGAGGCTGTCTGCGCCAAGTATTCGGCCATGGGCATCAAGGGCTGGAAGATAGACTTCATGAACTACGACGACCAGGCCATGGTGCAGTTCTACCGCCGGGCCGCGGAAACGGCCGCCCGCTACGGCATGATGTGCGACTTCCACGGTGCCTACAAGCCCACGGGACTCAACCGCACGTATCCCAACGTCATCAATTACGAGGGCGTGTTCGGCCTGGAGAACATGAAATGGGATCCGCTTGCCGATGAGGTCACCTACGACGTCACCATCCCCTTCGTACGCCTGGTGGCCGGACCGGCCGACTACACCCAGGGGGCCATGCGCAACGCTACCCGGGCCAATTTCCACCCCGTAAACAGCGAACCCATGTCCCAGGGCACCCGCTGCCACCAGCTGGCGGAATACGTCATTTTCGACGCCCCGCTCACCATGCTGTGCGACTCCCCGTCCAACTACTTGCAGGAGCGTGAATGCACGGAATTCATTGCCGGCATCCCCACCGTGTGGGACCAGACCCTGGCCCTGGATGGCAAGATAGGGGAGTACGTGGTCATGGCCCGCCGCAAGGGGGACTGCTGGTACATTGGCGCACTCAACGGCTGGGAAGCCCGGGACCTGGAGATAGACCTCACTTCCTTCCTCCCGGAAGGCGCCGTATCCGGCACCGTGTTCCGCGACGGAGCCAATGCCCACCGGGCCGCACGCGACTACAAGAAAGAGGCCGTCACGTTCCCGGAGGGAAAGGTAACGGCCCATCTTGCGCCCGGAGGCGGTTATGTCCTCATTGTCAAATAGGCTTCCGGTCTATTCGGCTTCCGGCGCCAGGGTGGTATAGACGTTGGTCACGTCTTCATCGTCCTCCAGCAGGCCGGTGAGCTTGTCCAGGGTGGCGCGCTGCTCCGGAGTGACTTCCTTCAGATCCACGTTGGGGATCTGTTCGAAGCCTCCGGAGATGAGCTCGTAGCCCTTCTCTTCGATGTATTTCTGGATTTGGCCGTAAGCGGCGTAGTCCCCGTAGATGGAGATTTCCACGCTCACGTTCTCGTCCTCGTCCTCCACTTCCTGGCGGAACACTTCCTCGGCGCCGAAGTCGATGAGTTCCAGCTCCAGCTCTTCCAGGTCGATGGGCTTGGCGGGATCTTCCTTGATGCGGAAAACGCATTTGTGGTCGAACATGAAGGCCACGCTGCCGCTGGTCTGGAGCGAGCCGCCGCACTTGGTGAAGTAACTGCGCACGTTGGCCACGGTGCGGGTGTTGTTGTCCGTAGCGGCCTCTACCAGGTAGGCGATGCCGAAGGGGCCGAAGCCTTCATAGACCAGCTCCTTGAAGTCCCCGGTCTTGGCCTCGGTGGCCTTCTTGATGGCCCGCTCGATGTTCTCCTTGGGCATCTGTTCGCTCTTGGCCTCGGCAATGAGGGCGCGCAGGCGGGGGTTTCCCGTCACTTCGGCACCGCCCTGCTTCACGGCGATGGTGATTTCCTTGCCCAGTTTGGTAAAGGTCTTGGCCATGTGGCCCCAGCGTTTCATCTTCCGCTCCTTGCGGAATTCAAAAGCTCTTCCCATATTACTCGGCGGTTTCTATGCGGGTGATGTACTTGTCAATCTCGGCGGCTTCCGGAGCAGAGGCATACTGGTCCTTCACCTGCTGGTAGAAGGCAAGGGCCTTCCGGCTGTCTCCCAGGGCTTCCGCGGCGATGCCGGCCTTGATGAGATAGGAGGCTGCATAAATGTTGTCCGAGGTCTTGGCGGCCTTTTCGAACCAGCCGATGGCGGTCTCGTATGCTTCCAGGCCCACATAGGCGTCGCCGATGCAGCACTGGGCGCGGCCCAGCAGGATGGGATCCTCTCCCTTGTATTTCTTGAGGAAGGCGATGGCCTGGTCGTATTCTCCCAGGTGGAGATTGGCTACGCCGGCGTACAGATAGACGGACTGTCCGCCCTTGGCGCCGTACTGGCCGATGATGTCTTCGAAGCCCAGGTCGTTGCCGTCTCCCCGGAGGGCCAGCTCATATTCGCCGGCCTCGAACCACTGTTCGGCACGGACCATCTGGTCCTGGGCCTGCACCTTCTTGGGCTGCAGGATAAAGCGGTTGTAGGCCAGGATGGCCAGGGCGATGATGAGTACGGCCAGGACGCAGCCGTAAATGATTTTGCCATTCTCCTTGAAGAACTGGTCGGTCTTGGAAACCGCCTCGGCCACGTTCTGCTGGCGGATATCCTCTTCTTTGGTTTTCTTTGCCATGATATTGTTACGTTTTATCTATTATGCTTAAGGTAGATTTCAGCCCGCAAATTTAGGAAAAAAAATGTATATTTGCAATTGAAACACAAGGAGCCATGCCCGTCCTCAGGAAAATAGTGGTCCAGGACTTCCGGAACATCCGTTTCCAGGAGGTGGCCTTTTCGCCCAACGTGAACTGCATCAGCGGCAGCAACGGGGCGGGGAAGACCAACCTGCTGGATGCCATCTATTACCTTTCCATGACCAAGAGCGCCTTCCCGGCCCCGGACCGCAGCAACTGGCGCTACGGCACGGAAGGGTTCACCGTGGGCGGTACATACGCCATGGAGAACGGCCTGGAATCCCGTTTTTCGCTCAAGGTGGGGGCCGACGGCAAGAAGCTGGTGCGGGACGAAAAGCCCTGTCCCCGCCTGGCCGACCACATCGGCCTGCTGCCCGTGGTCATGATAACCCCCTCGGACGCCGCCCTGGTGAGCGATTCCGGGGAAGAGCGCCGGCGCCTTTCCAATGCCGTGCTGTCCCAGATGGACCGGGAGTACCTCTCCGCGGCCCAGACCTACGCCCGATTGCTGGCCCAGCGCAACAGGCTGCTCCGGGACGGCCTGCGGGACTGGGACCTCCTGGCAGTGCTGGACCGCCAGATGGAAGGGGCCGCCCATACCCTATTCCGGGCCCGCCGGCAGCTCTCCGAAGACCTGAATCCGCTGGTTACGGACTATTACCGGATCATCTCCGGCGGCCGGGAAACGGTGGAAGTGACTTACCGTTCAGACCTCTCGGAGGGCCCGCTCACGGCGCTTTTCGCGGCCCGGCGGGAACGGGACCTGGCCCTGGGCTATACTTCCAGCGGCGCCCAGCGGGACGACTTCCTCTTCGGCCTGGACGGCCATCCCATCCGCCGCGCCGGTTCCCAGGGGCAGCAGAAGTCCTTCCTCCTGGCCCTCAAGTTCGCCCAGTACGAGATTATGAAAAAAAGCTACGGATTCGCTCCGCTGCTGCTGCTGGACGACGTTTTCGACAAGCTGGACCTGGACCGCATCGCCCACCTCGTCGGCCTGGTCTCCGGTACGGACTTCGGCCAGATTTTCATTACGGACACAGACCCCGTGCGCATCCGTGCCATCGTGGACCGCCTCACGGAAGACCGGGCCTATTTCAACGCGGCCGGGGGCGCATTCACCCGCGTGGAGGCCTCATGACACAGGATGTTTCTCCGGTGCGCCTTCACCGCAAACGGGCCCTCTCCATGGAAGAGGTGGTGCAGCAGTACATCAAGTCCATGAAACTGGCCGTGGGGCTCAACACGCAGCGCATTTTCGAGGCGTGGGACGTCTGTTCCGGGGCCGGCCCCTTCACCCTCAAGCGCTTCTTCCGGGACGGAAAACTGTATATTACGCTCAGCTCCTCCGTCATCCGCAACCAGCTCTCTTTCCAGAAGGAGGCCCTCATAGAAAAGATGAACGCCTTCCTGGCCGAAGACAAACTTTTCACTTCCGACAACCGGACGGTGGGCTTCATCAGAGAATTAATCTTGAAATAGCGTGGTAAATTCTGCGAATTTAGCTATATTTGCGGACCGCATTTTGGCACTATGATGAAAATTGTCGCAGATACCAATATCCCTTTCCTCAAAGGCGTCCTGGAGCCTTATGCCCAGGTGGTGTATCTGGACGGCCGTGCCATCGACCGCGCAGCCATGGAGGATGCCGACGCCATCATCATTCGCACCCGCACCAAATGCAATGCCGAAACCCTGGAAGGTTCCCGGGTGCAGCTCATCGCCAGCGCCACCATCGGGACGGACCACATAGACCTGCCCTGGTGCGCGGCCCACGGCATCGATGTCCAGAATGCCGAAGGCTGCAATGCCGGCGGGGTCATGGACTACGTTTTTTCCGCCCTGTACGGCACGGCCTCGCGGCGATCCATCCACCTGGACGGGGCCACCATCGGCATCGTGGGCGTGGGCAACGTGGGCAAGCGGGTGGAAAGGATGGCCCGCAGCCTGGGCTTCCGGGTGCTGCTGAACGACCCGCCCCGGGCCGAAAGGGAAGGCCCGGAGTCCTTCGTGAGCCTGGACCGCCTGCTGGAAGAGTCCCAGGTGGTCACCCTGCATGTGCCCCTGGACAGCACCACGCGCGGGATGGCGGGGAAAGCGTTCTTCGACAAAATCCAGCCCGGGGCCGTCTTTATCAACGCCGCCCGCGGGGAAGTGGTGGACGAATCGGCCCTGCTGCACGCCCGCCCCAAACTGGGCGCCGTCATCCTGGACACCTGGTGCAACGAGCCGGCGGTGAATCCGCTCCTGATAGATGCCTGCGACATTGCCACCCCGCACATTGCCGGCTATTCCTACCAGGGCAAGCAAAACGGCACGGCCCTGGCGGTACAGGCCGTCGCCCGCCATTTCGGCATCCGGGAGCTGCTGGACTTCGCCCCGGTAACGGACGATGAAGCCCTCAGGCCCAAGCGCATAGATGTGCAGGGAAAGTCCCAGGGAGAGATTGCCGCCATCCTGCAGTACAATTATCCCATTTTTACGGACGATTTCCTGTTCCGCACCCATCCGGACAGTTTCGAGCAGCTGCGCAGCGAATACAATTACCGGCGGGAATTCTATATTGACGGATGATGCTAAACGATTAACCACATAATAACCATGTTCAGCCAAAAAGACACCCAACAGATTCAGCAGCGGGGAGCGGATCCCCGTCTGGTCGCGCGGCAGCTGGAATACTTCCGCAGCGGCTTCCCCTGGATGAAAATTGTAGGCCCTGCCACGCCGGAGCGCGGAATCTGCGTGCTTTCCCCGGAGCAGGTGAAAGAAGCGGTGGCCTATTACCAGAAGGCCGAAATTCACGGCAAGAGCAAATTCGTGCCGGCTTCCGGCGCAGCTTCGCGCATGTTCAAGGACATGTTCGGCGGCCTGGCCCGCCTGGAAGACGGGGAAGACCTGAGCGCCGATGCCCCCGGCGCCCTGCTGGCCGCCCGTATCCGGGATTTCGCCTTCTATACGCCGGAGCTCTTCGGAGAGCCGGAAGACAGCCCGGCCTACAGGCTCAAGGCCCTGCGCCTGCTGCTCAAGGAGGACGGCCTTTCCTACGGGGCCAAGCCCAAGGGCGTGCTCAAGTTCCACCGTTATCCCACGGAGGTGCGCACCGCCATTGCCGAGCATCTGGTGGAAGCGCAGGAGTACATGCGCAACGCCGACGGCAGCTGCAACCTCACCGTCACCATCTCCCCGGAACACCAGGCCCTCTTCCAGGAGGCCATCGGCGCGGTGAAGGAGGCCTACGAGGCCCGCTACGGCGTCCGCTACAACATCCGCTTCACCTTCCAGGACAAGGCCACGGATACGCTGGCCGCAGATGCCGACAACCGGCCTTTCCGCAAGGCCGACGGCACGCTGCTGTTCCGCCCGGCCGGCCACGGCGCCCTCATCTACAACCTCAATCAGGTGGAAGAGGAGCTGGTGAGCATCAAGAACATAGACAATGTGGCCCACCAGAAGCTCCTGCCCGTCACAGCCGAGTACAAGAAGGTGCTCATGGGCGCCGCCCTGCAGCTCAGGGACACCATTTTCGGCTTCCTGCGCCGTCTGGACAGGGAACCTTCCGTGCAGCTTTGCAACGAGATAGAAGACTTCCTGGACCGCACCCTGTGCATCCAGATGCCCCTGGCCCATTCGGAGGCCGAGCGCGTGAATATGCTCCGCGCCAAGCTGGACCGGCCCATCCGCGTGTGCGGCATGGTGCGCAACGAGGGAGAGCCCGGCGGCGGTCCTTACGTCATTGCCGGGAAGGACGGCTGCACCAGTCTCCAAATCCTGGAAAGCGTGCAAATCGACAAAGCGGACGCAGGCGCCATGGACGCCATGTCCCACGCCACGCACTTCAATCCGGTAGACCTGGTATGCTGCCTGCGCAATTACAAGGGGGAAAAGTTCGACCTGCTCCGCCACGTAGATCCGGAGGCCGGCTTCATCAGTTCCAAGAGCTTCGAGGGCCGGGAACTCAAGGCCCTGGAACTCCCGGGCCTGTGGAACGGCGCCATGAGCGACTGGAACACCCTCTTCGTGGAAGTGCCCATCGAAACCTTCAATCCCGTAAAAGTGGTGCTGGACCTCTTGAGACCTGCTCATCAGGCTTAGATGCTTCACTGCGTTCAGCATGACACCCTGTCATCTTGAGCGCAGCGAAAGATCTCGCAGCGAAAGATCTGGCAGCGAAAGATCTCGCAGCGAAAGATCTGGCAGAGAAAGATTTAAAAGACAATTCCTATGAAAGAAGCAATAGCTGGAACGCTTGAATCCGGTGACATCATGGTCACCATCGGGCCGGGAGAAGGGGGGCTGCAAATAGATTTGCAGAGTTCCGTCGCGGCCCAGTTCGGCCGGCAGATCAAAGCCGTCATAGCCGAAACACTGGAAGGCCTCGGCATTCAGGATGCGCACGTAGAGGCCATTGACAAAGGTGCGCTGGATTGTACCATCCGGGCGCGGGTTACCGCAGCCGCCGTCCGGGCGACAGGGGAGGACGTATGGAAAGATTAAGGAGAACCATGATGTTCGTTCCGGGCAACAATCCCGGAATGATGGCAGATGCCCATATTTACGGGCCGGACAGCATTATGCTGGACCTGGAAGACTCCGTGACCATGGCCGAGAAAGACGCCGCGCGTCTGCTGGTGTATAACGCCCTCAGGAGCATCGACTACGGCACCACGGAAATGGTGGTGCGCATCAACCCGCTGAACACCCCCTACGGGAAAAAGGACGTGGAGGCCGTGGTGAAGGCCGGCGTGGACGTCATCCGCATGCCCAAGACAGAGACGGCCGATGAGGTGAGGGAACTGGAAGCGGAAATCCTGAAGGTGGAAACGGAACTCGGCCGGGTGGGGGAGACCCGCATCATGGCCGCCATCGAGAGCGCCCTGGGCGTGGTGAATGCCTACGCCATCGCCACCGCCTCTTCCCGTATGATGGGCATCGCCCTGGGGGCCGAAGACTATTCGGCCAACCTCAAGACCAACCGTACCCCCGGCGGCGCAGAGCTGCTGCTGGCCCGGGAGCAGATTGTGGTGGCCGCCCGGGCCGCCGGCATCGCCTGCTTCGACACGGTCTATTCCAACCTGGACGACATGGAGACCTTCCGCAAGGAGGTGGAACTGATCAAAACGCTGGGCTTCGACGGGAAATCCATCATCAACCCGCGCCAGATAGAGGTGGTGAACAGCGTGTTCACGCCCACGGAAAAGGAAATCAACAAGGCCCGCGCCGTGGTGGCCGCCATCCGGGAGGCCCAGGCCAAGGGCTCCGGCGTCATTGCCGTAAACGGCAAGATGGTAGACCGTCCGGTGGTGCTGCGCGCCCAGCGGACCATCGCCCTGGCTGTGGCTGCCGGCGTCATTGACAAGGAGGAAGTGCTATGAGAAATACCAAGTTAGTTTCCCTGGAAGAGGCCATCAAACGTTCCGGCCTCCGGGACGGGCAGACCATCAGTTTCCACCACCACTTCCGCGGCGGAGACAAGGTGGTGAACATGGTGGTGGACAAACTCTCCGAAATGGGCTTCAAAGACCTGAAACTGGCCGCCTCCAGCCTTTCCGACGTGCACAAGCCCCTCATCCGGCATATCCAGAACGGGGTCATCACCGGCATTTCCACCTCCGGCCTCCGCGGGGAACTGGCCGATGCCATTTCGCACGGCCTGATGCAGGAGCCGGTGGTGTTCCGATCCCACGGCGGGCGCGGCAGCGCCGTCGCCGGCGGCGAACTGAAGATAGACGTGGCCTTCCTGGGCGCCTCCTCCAGCGACGAGCTGGGCAACGCCTGCGGCTACTCCCGCAGCGAAACGGCCAAGAGCATCTGCGGCTCCCTGGGCTATGCCCTGCCGGATGCCCGCTATGCCTCCCATGTGGTGGTCATTACCGACGACCTGGTGGCCTATCCCAACATGCCCATGTCCATCTCGGCCGCCGACGTGGAATCCGTCGTGGTGGTAGAGTCGGTGGGCGACAGCACCAAGATTGCCGCCGGCGCCATCCGGGATTCCAAGAACCCGCGGGACATCCTGCTGGCCAAGCAGGCCGCCCAGGTGGTCATCCATTCCGGCCTGTTTGTAGATGGCTTTTCCATCCAGACGGGCACGGGCGGCGCCTCGCTGGCCGTGGTGAAGTATATCCGGGAAGAGATGCTCCGGCGGGGCATCAAGGCCTCCTTCGCCCTGGGCGGCATTACGGCGCACATGGTGAAGCTCCACGAGGAAGGGCTCATCGGCAAGCTCATCGACGTGCAGTCGTTCGACAAAGTGGCGGCCGAGTCCATCAAGTCGGACCCCTTGCACCAGGAGGTTTCGGCCGTGGAGTATGCCTCCGGGCAGCATCTGGGGTCGGCCACCCATGCGCTGGACATCGTGATCCTGTCGGCCCTGGAGGTAGATACGCACTTCAACGTGAACGTGCTGGTGGGCTCCGACGGCATTATCCGGGGGGCCATCGGCGGCCACCAGGATACAGCGGCCGACAGTGCGCTCAGCATCATCGTGTGCCCGCTCCTGCGCGGCCGCATCCCCTGCGTGGTGCCCAAGGTGACCACGCTCATCACCCCCGGTTCTTCGGTGGACGTGGTGGTTACGGAGTATGGTATTGCAGTGAATCCGGAACGTCCGGAAATAAGGGAACGGCTGGACGGCGCCGGTCTTCCCATTGTAGATATCAACGACCTGGCCGCCAAGGCGTCTTCCATTATCGGTACGCCGGACCCGCTGCCGTTTGGCGACAAGGTCGTCGGTGTGGTGATGAACCGTGACGGCTCCGTGCTGGACCGCATTTACAACATCGAAGACTGATGGGCGTGACGCTGGAGCAGCTGCTACAGAGCCGGGACCGTCGTGTGCAACATCAGAGGGACTTGCTGGGCGCTTATCCTGGCAAGTCTCTTCTTTGCCTTACCGTGCAGCTTCCGGGCGCCCAGAAGCGCTCGGCCGATTCCCTGTGCATAGCCCATGCAGGGGTAGAAGCGGTACGGGAAGCGTTTTCGCTCGTGTACGAGGAGCTCCGGGACCTGGAAACCGGTTTCGAGGGGTACTTCCTGCTGGAGGGGGATCCGCTCCTGCTGAAGCGCCGCTGCTGCCGGATAGAGGACACGCATCCGCTGGGCCGCCTGATGGACCTGGACATCCTGGCCGTCCCGCATGCGGACGCCCTGCCGGTGCCGGTGGGCAGGGAGGCTGTTGGGCTGGAGCCGCGGCGCTGTCTGCTGTGTGGCGCCCCGGCCAGGGTGTGCATGCGCACGCGGGAACATGCTTTGCCGGAATTGCTTGAAAAAATCCGGCAGATGGTAAATTCATTTCAAAATCCGTAACGGATTATTGGGAAATCGATAATAAATTGTTACCTTCGTGGCGCGATTCCATAGCAGGCGGAACCGGGAGTATTGGAAAGCTTGCAACAGGATGCAGACATACGGACAGTACCACATAGAGGAGATGCCGCTGGGCTCTCCGTTTTTCCGCAACAAGGTGGAACGTTTCCTCCAGGCCAACGGCCTTAGGATGGAAACGTTGGATGTATATTATACCCTGCAGAATAAGGACGATGCCATCCTGGCGGGCGCAGGCCTCTCCGGGGACGTCATCCAGTGCGTGGCGGTGGCGCCGGAGGCCCGTCAGGAGGGGCTGGTGGCCCCGCTGCTGTCCCATATCCTGTCCCAACACGGCCCCGGGAACCTGAAGGTGTTCACCAAGCCGGAGAACGAGGCCGTTTTTGCCAGTCTGGGTTTTCACGTCATTGCCCGCGCCCCCCTGGCCATTCTCATGGAGAACGGCAGGGGATTGGAAGCCTATTGTGCATATTTGAGGGCATTGTGCCCGGCTCCCACCGGACATCTGAGCACCGGCGTGGTGGTCATGAACGCCAATCCGTTCACGCTGGGGCACCGCTACCTGCTGGAGCAGGCCGCCCGGCAGGTAGACCGGCTCTTTGTGATTCCGGTGAAGGAGACTCCCGCTCTCTCTGGCCCCGGAGGGGTATCCTTCTCTTATCCGGAGCGCCTGGCCATGATACGCGCCGGGGCGCCTTCCGGTGTTGTGGTGGCCGAGGGCTCCTGTTACCAGATTTCGGCCCTCACTTTCCCCACCTATTTCCTGAAAGACCTGTCCACGGCCGCCGAGACGCAGATGCGGCTGGACCTGGACCTCTTTGCCCGGCACATCGCCCCGGCCCTGGGCGCTTCCGTGCGCTTTGTGGGCAGCGAACCGCTGGACCCGCTCACCGCGCGTTACAACGCTCTCATGGCCGAACGCCTGCAGGTGGTGGAGATTCCCCGCCTCTGTCATTCTGAGCGCAGCGAAGAATCTCCCGTCTCGGCATCGGCCGTCCGTGCTTTCCTGCACTCCGAAGACTACGCCTCGGCATCGGCCCTGTGCCCTGTGGGCACCCATCCCTATCTGCTCGCACACCTGGCCTGCCAGGCCCTCCGGCGCGAACTGGACTGCCCGTTGAAGCCCGGTCTGGTGGGCCCCGGATCCTGCGGCGCGCACACCGACATGGACTACGCCCTCATGCTCAAAAGCATTTCGGCCCTCCGGCCCTGGTTTGCCGGCATGGCATCGGCCGGCAGCCCCCGGGAACTCCGGCAGCTGGGCATCTCGGCCGAGAAGGCCATGCTGGAAGCTACCGGCGGTGTGAACACGCACCGTGGCGCCATCTTCGCCCTGGGTCTGGCTCTGTATGCCCGTGGGGCGGAAATGGTTGATAATGAGAAAGATATGCAAAAGGACCTGGGCAAAATCGCCGGGGTCATTTTCGATAACTCGCTGCTGGACAAGGACTTACCTACCACGCATGGGGCCGAAGCCCAGGCCCGTTTCGGCGTAGAAGGCGCCCGGGGCATGGCCCGCAGCGGATATGCCGATCTCTTTGTCGATTGGCTGCCGTACTACAGATCCTTCGCTGGCGCTCAGGATGACAAGGATGGCAACTGTCATTCTGAACGAAGTGAAGAATCCCGGCTTCAAGCACTCCTGCTCAGGATCATGTCCACCCTGGACGATACCTGTGTGATTCACCGTGTGGGCTATGACAGGGCACAGCAGGTGAAAAGCGAGGCGGCAGGGATGCTACGCGCTGCCCGGAATGACAACCCTGCCCGGAATGGCCTGGACTGGAAAACGCAGCTGAACGGCATGTGCGACCGCTATGCCGCCGAAGGCATTTCCCCCGGCGGGGCGGCCGATATGCTGGCTTTGACACTATTTATTCATTCAATCATACCATGATTACACTGAAACCCCAAGGAGTGTATCTCCTGGATGGAAAAACCATCTGCTCAGAGGCCCCGCTCTCCCGGGACGAGGCCCGCGAAAACACCATGGCCTATCAGATTCTCCGCGCCCATGACGTGAACGGTTCCAAGGGAAAAGCCCTTGCCATCCGCTTCGACGCCATGGTTTCCCATGACATCACCTACGTGGGCATTATCCAGACGGCCCGCGCCAGTGGCCTGACGGAGTTCCCGCTGCCGTATGCCATGACCAACTGCCACAATTCCCTGTGCGCAGTGGGCGGCACCATCAACGAAGACGACCACGTCTTCGGCCTGTCGGCCGCCAAGAAGTACGGCGGCATTTATGTGCCTGCCAACCAAGCGGTTATCCACCAGTATGCCCGCGAAGCCCTCACCGCTTGCGGCAATATGATTCTGGGGTCCGACTCCCATACCCGCTACGGCTCGCTGGGCAACATGGGCGTTGGCGAAGGCGGCGGTGAGCTGGTGAAGCAGCTGCTCCGCAACACCTGGGACATCCAGGCCCCGGAAGTGGTGCTGGTGTGGCTGGAGGGAAAGCCCCGCAGGGGCATCGGCCCGCACGATGTGGCCATTTCCCTGGTAAAGGCCACCTTCGAGAGCGGCTTTGTGAAGAACAAAGTGCTGGAATTCGCCGGCCCCGGCGTGAAGGAGCTTCCCATCGACTTCCGCAACGGCATCGACGTCATGACCACCGAAACCACCTGCCTGAGCTCCATCTGGGTAACGGACGAAAAAGTAAAGGAATACTTTCAGATGCACGGCCGTCCGGAGGCCTACAAGGAGCTTCGGCCCGGCGACGTAGCCTATTACGACGCCCTGATTACCGTGGACCTCTCTGCCCAGGAGTCCATGATTGCCCTGCCGTACCATCCGTCCAACGCCGTTACCATCCACGAGCTGCAGGAAAATCCGGAGAAAGTGCTGAAAGAGATAGAGGAAGACACCGTCAAGCGCTTCGGTGACAAGGTCCATCCGGATCTCCTTTCCAAAATCAAGGACGGCAAGGTGTATGCCGACCAGGGCATCATAGCAGGCTGTTCCGGCGGCACCTACGACAACCTCTCCGAGGCAGCCACCATCCTCAAGGGCCGCTCCATCGGCAACGGCTACTTTACCATGAGTGCCTATCCGCAGAGCACGCCCGTGTATCTGGCCACCACGCGCAACCACATTGCCGAAGAGCTCCTGGAGGCCGGCGTGGTCATCAAGCCCGCCTTCTGCGGCCCCTGCTTCGGCGCCGGCGACGTGCCCTCCAACAACGGCTTTTCCATTCGCCACACCACCCGCAACTTCCCCAACCGCGAAGGATCCAAGCCCGGTCAGGGACAGATTTCCATGGTGGCCCTCATGGACGCCAGGAGCATCGCGGCCACCGCAGCCAACGGCGGCGTCATCACGGCTGCCACGGATATCGCCTACGAAGATACGCACAAGCCTTACCTGTTCGACGGCCGAATCTACGAAAAACGCATCTACAACGGCTTCGGCAAGGCCCTTCCGGAAACCGAGCTACGCTACGGCCCCAACATCAAGGACTGGCCGGCAATGCCCGCCATGCAGGAAAACATGCTGCTGGAACTGGCCGCCGTGATCCAGGATCCCGTGACCACCACCGACGAGCTCATCCCCTCTGGCGAGACTTCCAGCTACCGTTCCAATCCGCTGAAACTGAGTGAATTCGCCCTTTCCCGCCGTGTTCCGGAATACGTGGGCCGCAGCAAGCGCATCCAGGCCGATGACCGGGCCCGCCGCGCCGGACAGCTCACCGAAGACCTCCGGAAGGCCCTCTCCGTGGCCGGAACTTCGGCCGACAATACCTCCTTCGGCTCCTGCGTCTTTGCCCGGAGGCCCGGCGACGGCAGCGCCCGCGAGCAGGCGGCCTCCTGCCAGAAGGTGCTGGGCGGCGACGCCAACATCTGCTACGAGTATGCCACCAAGCGCTACCGCAGCAACTGCATCAACTGGGGCATCGTGCCGTTCACCATCGGCAAGGACACACCGTTCGACTTCGAGGTAGGGGACTACGTGTTTGTCCCCGGTATCCGGCAGGCCATCCTGGAGGGTGCCGAGCAGATTGACGCCCGTGTCATCACCCGGGACGGCCGCAGCACGCCCCTCCGCCTTTACTTCCAGAACCTCACCGCCGACGAGCGCCAGATCCTTGCCGACGGCTGCCTGATGAATTACTATAAAAACAGAAGGAAATAGATTCTTCACTTCGTTTAGAAAGACAATTTTAATAGATTCTTCACTTCGTTCAGAAAGACAATTTTAATAGATTCTTCACTTCGTTCAGAAAGACAATTTTAATAGATTCTTCA
>FLNY01001972.1_pt1 | contig 21621 bp, 19 predicted proteins | sample 1140381 | NCBI WGS metagenome assembly FLNY01 (sample SAMEA3878172, study PRJEB12797) | bioreactor metagenome | biome: Moose rumen | place: Sweden | collected 2011-10
CTTTGCCGCCGATAGAGTAAATCACCAACCGAGTGAACGGATATCATCGGAATTGGTGAACGGCTATCGCCGGAATACGCAGACAAGGGTTCTGAAGAGATATACTTTGCCGATGCCGCAATTTCAATTCTACAGAAGTACGATTATGACAGGTCTCCCACGTTGATTCCTCCGAGGTACACAGACATTTCAATTCTACAGAAGTACGATTATGACTGTGTCAATGTCGTAAAGGACACTGTCAACCGTCATATTTCAATTCTACAGAAGTACGATTATGACACAGCTTGGCACTCAACAGTACTATACAATACAAATTTCAATTCTACAGAAGTACGATTATGACTGAGGTTCTGCGTCAGCGAGCCGAATCGGCACGTCATTTCAATTCTACAGAAGTACGATTATGACCGTTGGTTCCTGACCGTTTCACGAAAAAAGATACCTATTTCAATTCTACAGAAGTACGATTATGACGTTCACTCTGTCGGAATTGTCGGCGGGGAATATCGATTTCAATTCTACAGAAGTACGATTATGACCGGACAGGCTTGTGACAGACAGCAGGCCAGTACTGATTTCAATTCTACAGAAGTACGATTATGACTCTCGCACGGCGACGACCTCTACGCCCACGGCTACTATTTCAATTCTACAGAAGTACGATTATGACGTCTACCTCGTAGCTCTTCAGTTGCTCGGTAATGTATTTCAATTCTACAGAAGTACGATTATGACGAAATGTGCACGATTTTGGGTTTTGAGATTTTTGCAGATTTCAATTCTACAGAAGTACGATTATGACTGATTTTTTCTTTACTCTTCGCCGTCGCCCTCCTTATTTCAATTCTACAGAAGTACGATTATGACGACAAGGTCGGTGAAGTCACAACCCACAATCTTACTCATTTCAATTCTACAGAAGTACGATTATGACCATATATGCCTCCGTCAGGTAGTAGAGCACGCAGATTTCAATTCTACAGAAGTACGATTATGACTTGCGTGGGCGGCTGGCGCGACGGCCGCGTGGTGTTCATTTCAATTCTACAGAAGTACGATTATGACCCTTTCCAATAAATGGCGAGAATCTTAGTGAAATCGGGTGCAAAGTTAGCAAAAATATCCCGAAAAAATGTCGATGTGGAATAATAATATTTTGTCGGGGTGTCGACATTTCTGTATTTGTCAGTATTTCAATAAGTTAAAGAGCGACTGTATAAAGACGGCATTCCACAAGATTCTGTTGAAACTGCCATCGACATTGCTATGCATCTATAAAAAGATGTCTGTGGTGCCTCTTTCACACCCAACGATTTCCTTATCCATATAGACCACAGACGGATGTTTAAAGAGGATGATGCTGTCCTCCGTATTGTCCATGAATCCGTGCGCTTTCTGAAGGAGTTCCTTCAGCTTTACTTCGGAAATTTCCCCCTCGAATACTGAATTCTGAATCCAGTGCAAGTACTTGCGGCAGAGTTTTAGCATCTTCCCTACGCGTTTCTCCCCGAAGTCGTAAACGAGAATCACATACATAAGCTTAGTAATAGGTTTTGAATGGTTTATACTCTTCGATGCCCAGCAGATGCTTGGCCAGCTTATAGCACTCCAGTTTGATGAGGTGGCGGAAACTAACCTTCCTGCCAAGTGACTTGTGCTGGAAGGTCTCTTCCAACTTGTCCTCAATAGCTTTCACAAATACCTTCTTGCCAGCATCATTCAGCAGGCATCGGCTCAGCTTACGGTCGAAATGTTTTTCCTGTATCTCTTTGCGGTTGAGCACACGGAATATGACCCGATCAACGATGATGGGCTTGAAAACCTCTGAAACGTCGAGGCATAGTGAATAGCGGCGCTCGCCAGGTGTATGCAGGTAACTGATGGTGGGGTTGAGCTGTGTCTGGTGAATGGCTCTCAGGCACTGCGTGTAGCACATCATATTGCCGAAAGAGATGAGTGCGTTCACCTCGTTCTGTGGAGGCTGCTTGCTGCGCTCGCCCATCTCAAAATCGTTGACAATGAGGTTGAACGTCTCATAGTATGTACGTCGTATCTGGCCCTCCACACCCATCAGTTCGTCTATGTCCTTGGTTTCAGGTATCTTTTTAGCCAGCGTGTTAATGCTTTCGATGACTTCCTTCAGGTTCTTGCCTCGGCGGTTGTAGTACATCAGGTTGCGCACCATGTTGTAGACCGCGCCCTCAATAAACTTCTGTGCTATGGCCACACGCTTTTTCTTGTTTTGATAGGCAGCTGCCTGGGCCAGCAGCATACGCCCCGAGAGCAGTGAGTCTCGCGGCATGAACGACCCAGTATAATTCTCATAGTAGTCGAAGAAGTGCATGCAGATGTCCTTCTGTCCAAGGAAGTTGAACAGTGAGCTGTTGGCTTTCAGCGAGCCGAAACAGTAGAACTCGCTGATATCCTCCACGGGCAGATAGCGAGGCTGTCCCGGATGCTCCGTGCCGTCCTCGTCTACAGCGTAAGGAGTGAACTTCAGGGTGTTGTCCTTACGCTCCATCTGTCCAGGATTAAACAGGTAATAGGTCTTTTTCATTCTTCGTCAAGCTCTGTAGTATAACAAAAATCATAGTAGCTGCACGACTTGCACAGTCGTTTCTTCATAAGTGGCGGGCATGAGTCTGACTCAATGATACTGACGATGTCCTGCTCCATCCGCTGTATTTCCTCACGGTCGGCATCGGAAAGCCCCACAGGTACGGTCTGCCGCATGGTGGGATATTCGAGTAGCCCCGTGCATCCCTCGATGCCATTACACTCAAACACGTAGATGTAGTATTTCACCTGCCACTCGTGAGCCCTCTCCACCTTGTCCGAACGTTTAATCTCGTGGATGACGCGCCGCTTGGCGTCGAAGTAGTCCACCTTGATGCCCTCCACGGCCACCTCCTCGTAGCGTTCTGGCCGCTGGGGGTAGCTGCCCTGATGAATGAGTTTGCCGTCATAGACGGTGTCACTGGTGTGCTCCATGTTGATGCCGTTGGCAAAGAGCCACAGTTTGCGATGGCATATTTGGTAGTAGTTGAAGTGGGTGCCCGTGGGAGTCATGCTTTTTTGTTTTTCTTAATTTCGCTTTCTAAGCCCTCCAGCAGCTCGTCGAAGTAGTCGGGCCGCCCGTCCGGGTTCTTCAGCCGTTCGTCGTCCATCGTGAATCCCTTCACAAGATATTCCGTGAGGTGCCGGTTGGCCCATTGGCGGAACTGCGTTCCCCTTACGCCTCGCACCCGGAATCCCACGGCAAGAATCATCTCCAAAGAGTAGAATACGACGTTGTATTGTTTGCCGTCGGTGGCAGTTGTTAAGTAATTCTGAACAACTGAATCTTTCGTTAACTCTTTGTCTTTCAGTATCCAGGCGATATGCATGCTGATGATGGACTTTGAGGTTCCAAAAAGTTCAGCCATCTGTTGCTGGTTAAGCCAAATTCTTCCGTTTTTGGCATACAACGCCACCGACGCTTTGCCATCGGTGGTGTTGTAGATAATGATATTTGAGGGTTGGTCAGGCATTGTTATTGATGTTCGTAGTCAAACTTACTCATCAACTGAATCAGTTTCTTCTCAGCTTCTACTAATGCATCTGCACTTTCGTTTTCTGTTACGATATAGCTGGCACATGGTAAAGACACATAAACCTCGGCACCTGCATTTTCATCAATTATTGGCTTGGCCGATGGCCGTTCTCCATCGTAGACCAGCTTTGCACGAATAGCACCAGCAAGGGTGTTGGCATTGTCGCTGATAGCAACAGCAAGGGTTTCCATCAGGCTGAATGTGCGAGACTGATTTGAAGTAATACGCCAATTGATGAGGGCCTTTGCTAAAGCGGGTATTACCTTATCACGTCCTTCTTTGGGCAATACTAGACATTCGCCGAAGACGTTCCTGCTCTTTACCCATCCCTTTTCTTCCAGATGCTTGATCATTTGCTTTGAAAGTTCAGGCTCGTACTGGTTGGTGGATACGCAGAAAAGTGTGCGGAGGTCTATAGCGATGTCATAGACAAACAGGCCTGTTGCCCTGTAGTTGTCTGGAATCCACTTCCTAAATAGACTTCTGTCTGTTCCAGAGAGTAAAGCATCAATCTGTTCGTCTGACAATTCGTTACCTTGTGCGTCCCTCACTTTAATCCTATTGGTTTCTGGCCTATCAGAGCGGTCAAAGGTGATGTTTTCTTTTGATTTGGAGACCAAAAGAGGATGCATAGGATGCATAGACGATATGGATAAAGGACTTCTGCGTTTTACTGTCCTTTCTTTGCCTTCTTTTACAGCACGCATCCAACCGCCTAAGAGTTGGTCGGGGTAAGAAGGATCACAGATTGAAAGCACTTCGCCCTCACCTAACGATTTGTCCTTGACGTCAAAGACAAAAGTGGTTGGAGCGGGTTCTATGCCTAATTCATCAACAAGTGTGGAAAGAATGGAGTGCTTTACTTGTTGTCCACTTGAGAAAGGAACTTGAAATCCAAATTGCGGATCATAATAGCTCTTTTGGCCATTTTCAACGCAGAAAACAGCGTTCTCGGCGTGCTTGAGTCCACGCAGATAAATGAAATTACTTGTATTCATGAGATAGTGTATTTTAGATAAATTCTAATTGCAGTGTCTGTTGGTTGTTCTTGTTTGCTAATCCAGCATATTGAAAACGGATGAGCGTTAAGTAATAAGGTACATTATCGTTCGGCATCATGTTGATGACTTTAACATTCTCTTCAACCTTCGTGAAATTCTCAACGTCGGGGACTATTTCAGTGATGGCCGCTATGAATGTCTTTTTAGAGTTGGAGGCCAAAATGTTCTTTACCAAATTGCCTCTTTTCGTACTCAACTTCTTGTCTTTATTGACATAAGCTTGCAGCACCTGAGCAAACTCAATGGATTTGTTCCATAATTTTTCGTTGTTTAACATCGCTAATAACCAGATTTGATATGTGTGAAAATTAATTGTTTGTTTGTCGTTGAATTTTGGAATCTTGACACCCTCATTTTTTTCCGAAGTCATATATTGACTAAGCCCTTTTGGTTGCATGGCTTCGATTCCGATTACCCCCTTTTGGCAACATGCTCTTAGGCCTTTTTCTGTCCCCCACAACTCTTCGGCGTTTTTCCCTTCTTCTAAACCAAACAGTTTGGTATAAAGTTGGATAGGCTTTCGAATATAGTCAAGGCTGAAGGGAATGAATCCAATGGTGGTGTTAGTTTGTCCCAGATTATATACGTATCCTATCATTTTAGGACGTTCAAATTGCTGAGAAAGGCAAATCATGACTTTTGTCCATGATTGGGTGGCAATGCTCATTTCATTGCTCTTCGTTTCAAAAGGGGAAAAGCCGGCCATAGGTTGCTCTGGATAAAAATGGCCTTTGTCATAGTAATGGGCAAGCCATTGTCCATTCCAAGTATTCACTTGATTCCCCTTGAGTCTTTCATTCTCATTCAAAACTATTCTGTAAAGTTTCCAGCCTTCATACAAAATCAAAAGAATAGAAGGTTCAGAGAATAAAATGGATACTCCACCTTGAAGTCCGACACCCAGGCTTGAGCCAAACCATGACAGGTATATGTCATCACTTGCCGTTGTTTGGTTTAAACTCGTTACCTGTCCTGACGTTGTTGCAAATTCTTTTTCTTCAGAGGCAGGAAAACCTGGTGCAATACTGGCATCGGGAGCCTTGCACGCATCAACCTTCTGGATAAAATCCTGCAGTTTCTCATGTCGCTCCTCTGGTGTTAGCGTTTCCACCTTTTGTCCTTTCTTCATTTGGACAAATGGTGAGTTCTGCACCCACTGGAGATATTTGCTACTATCAAAGAACATTGGATGATAAACTTCAAGAAAGAAGCTTTTGGCATTGTACCGTGTGCCAAACTTCTTGTTGTAAGCATCCAGAAATATTCTTCCTATTGTTGCTGTAATCATATTATCACTGTCTTATATAATTTCGTACTGTGTGAATGTCTCAGGATTAGCGAACTCTATCAAAAGTCCTTTTTCTCTGTCATAGGCTTTTTCTGGAATGATAAAAGGTCTTGAACCTGATACGATTTGCTGAAGTTTCTTGTAGGCAATACTTTTGTAGCTGACAGGAATTTCAAGCATCATGCGATTAAGCGGTTCTCTTTGGTATTTGTCTTTTTCACTCTCTACAATACAAACCGCAGAATTGATGTCAAGAACTTCAAGTAGAACTGATTTCGCGTGATGGCATAATTCCTTTATCATCCATTTTCCTCCAGCAAAGACAACACCTGAATAGTCGAGATTCAAAAAATTCGCATCAGGATAAACCGTGTCTATCATTTCCTGCAATGATGATTCTTCAAGCAGATGACCATCAGGTAGAATTTCATAACTCTTCTGCAAGATGTCAACATCATACGGGAGGGCTTCATTTGTTTCCTTTGGTGGTTGAATCACATAGATATCTTTGTATATACCAATAGATTTTTCGGTCCTTCTACGATTGATACGCCCAAATCGTTGAATCATAGCATCAATAGGCGCACATTCTGTTATCATTACATCAAAACTGATGTCGAGGCTGACTTCAACAACCTGGGTCGAGACTACTACACACGCTTCTTGTGACTTGTCGAAATCATCTTTTAATGTTTGTTCTAAGCGAATCCGGTCTTCTCGCTTGAAGCGGCTATGGATAAGCATCCTGTGCACGTTTGGATAGGTGTCAGAAATGTAGTCGAATAATGTCTGCGCACGCTTCACTTGGTTGCAAACGATTAGAATCTTTTTGCTATCTTTGAGCGATTCCTCAATAAGGTCTCTACAGTTCTCAAAATCTGTCACTTTATGGATGATGTGTCGATTGAAAGACTGTAGGATATCAGGAGATAGTTTCACCTCATACACATCAGACTTACCACCCAAAAGATTCAAGATTGTGTTGTATAACACACTAGGCATTGTAGCCGTACCAACATGTATTCTGCAATGAATGGATTTAAGGATTTCGATAATCTTCAAGACAATGGCTTGTATTTCACTTGAATAAGTGTGTATCTCGTCCAGGATTACATCACAGCCTTTCAAATCAAGGAGCATTGCTTCAAAACCTTTAATGCCGAACACAATAGAAGCCATCTGATGTGGAGTCTGTATCTTTACGGAGGCTCCAACGTGTCGTTGCAGGATTTGTTCTTCTACTCCCTGCTCCCGAACCTTGATGCTGGAGGCGGCATGAAGTAGATAAATCTGAGCATTCGTGTCATGTAAATCATCCTTTATTCTATCATGCATTGCATTGATAGAAGCTTGGAATGGCAATGTATAAAACACACGGCCTCTACAACGCCGGAGCAAGAAGTCTGTCTTTCCTGCTCCTGTAGGTGCTGTTACCAAAGTATGAGTCCTTTTGTCGTTCGCATCGATAGTAGATAGAGGGTATAAATGGTGTGTTCGATTATAGAAATGCAAATCAGGTTTGATGAAGAGCTTGTCAAATGACGTCTCTGTCTTTTCTTCCAAGGCAGAAGCATAATGGTCGGCAGCCATCAGAAGTCCTTTCCACATAGATACGCCCCATCTTTTGTCAATGCAGTACTCAACGGCAAATTCATAGTTCTGCCGTACCTCTTCCACGCTTAAGGCATGTGTTTCAACTCCCAATTCTTCAAGAATCGCCAATGCTACTGGGCTCCATTCCTCAAATCTCTCAGCATGCCTCGCAAAGCAATTCATGTTCTCATCTAAGTCCAGAATACCCTTCTCACCAATATCATGTGAAATGGACTTGTGATGTGCGACAATCATCTCAATTATTGCGGGACGCTCAACTTCTTGAAATAGGGAAATGAAAAATAGTGAGGCAATCTCATGCCTGAATACGAATCCCGGTTGATGGATATAACCATGCTTAAGGCTTTGCTGAAACAAGGGGCTGACCTTTCCAATGTCATGTAAGACGGCACCTTTCCACGCCAATTGTTCATCTAATCCTGTATGGCGGGCTACAACAACGGCAGCATCGGCTACACTCTTTAAATGTTCCGTTAGTGGCATTCCACCGTTGTCTTCGTGTTTTGCCAATATGTAGTCGAATTTACCAGTCATGTATTACAAAAGTTTATTACCCTTATATTCAATCCAGCCATACATAGGTCTCCCTCCGTCAAAACGATTATAGCCTACCAAGAAAGATTGGTCTGAATCGCCGAAGCGCAACTCAAACCCTTCCAATTCGTCGAAGTCTTTTTCAGAGAACTCTAAAATATCGGAACAAGGCAACATTACATCTTCGTTTCTACAAAGACAAATGTGCTGTGTGGAAGCAATTTTGGCATCAGCTTCATTGTCGAAAGCCAAGTACAAAACAGGGTCAAGCATGATTCCACGCCTCAAAATAGAGTGTTCACGAGTCATTTGCTGCCTACTAACCTTCCATCCTCTTGTCTGGGTTACTTCTTGTTGCATGTCTATTGCAGAATAACTGAGCTTGTGGCGTATGATTTTGCAAATCACGCCTGAACGCTCCAATAATTCTGGAAATAGTTTCTTTTCAATACCTTCGATAATGGATGGCGTCAGGAATTGCTGGCTAAAAGTTTCACCATCCCTGACTGCTGTCCATGGTTTAATATACCCGAATTTACCTTTATATTTAACAATGTACATAATCACTCTTCTTTAGATAATTTGTCCTATCATCCCGAATCCCATGCTGCCCTTCTCGCCCAGGCCGCTCTCGTAGGCAATCTGCATGAGTTCTTCGGGGAGGTCTATCCTGAATTGGAAGCGGTAGCCACGCACACGGGTTTCATCAGGAGTCCCGGCTTTTATGTGCACCAGAGCAGACTTGGGCTCGTTAAGCAGTTGCAGGTGGCAGCGGGGCGTACCGCTGAAGGGGTGGCCGTGGATGGTGTTGTAACGGTCGAGCAAGCCCGTGAGTATGCCCTGTTCAAAGCGCGGGTCTGTGGGAGCAAGGTAGTCCATGTAACCCCGTTCGTTACGGAGGGATATGCAGACGGGTGAAAGGGTCTTGAATGTCATGTCTGGGTGGTATTCAAGCGGAGGCATCACCTGAATCTCTCGCACCACAAACTGCACGCCGGAGATACAGTCAGCCACTTGGATGGTCTGCTGTTGGAACAACCCCTGAATGAACTTTTGGGTGCTGCGCTCAGGCTGGAAGCTGATGCAGAGCGTGACTGTGTCCGACTTGATGATGAGCCGCTCACGCTGGCGGTCAATTCCATATTGCGGTACGATTAGGTTGGAAAAGGTAAATAGCTTGAAGTGCTTGCCACGAAACTGGTAGCCATTTTCGTGTAGCCATGCGGAGAATTCCGAGTCGCTGCTTGCTAACGTGCGATAGATGGCACTCTGCAAGGGGTGCTGGTAGTTGATGGGCATTTCACGCCCTTTCATTTCAGGTTGTAGTTGTAGTGTTATTTTAAATCTCATATCAACAATGTTATTGGTTTCCTAATATTTCTGCTTGCTTGGCATCTCGCTACGAACGTCTCCCTTGGGATTATGCACATTTCCTTTGTGTCTTGGCATCATGTGTATATGGCGCTATGCGCAATGCAGTTGCAAAGATACAAATTTTTCCAGAGAAAAGATGGTTTTGGGCATTTTTTTTACACATTATTTAATAGACGGGGCGTTTTGAGTTCTTCAAACTGCATTACGCATCGCATTGTCGAGGGGGCTCTCCCGCTTTGAATACTGCAGATACTGCCAGCCATCATTCTCAAGGAAGGAAAGAAATGCGGACATTCTCGTAGTTGCCTTTGTTCCACCGATAGAACTTCCCAATAGCCAGTTTTTACATATTGCCATTCTCGCCGAGTCCGTATTTCAAAGAAAGCATCGTCAGTCACCACATTCTGGAAGATGTCTGCATGGGCGTTGCGGGTCAGTCCGTATGTGGTTATCAAGGTGAGGTGAACGCATTATTTTTCGAAACTCGGCGAAAAGTGGCAAAAAAAATGAGAAGGTGAACCTTCTTTTCAAAAGTCTTTTCAAAGTTCCACCAAGCATCACCGAAGTAAAACAAGTTGTTTTACTGTCAAAAACCCGTGGTTTAGTATAAGAAAACGGCATACTTAGGACATGTAAATAGGTAGTTCGTGAAGGTAAAACAACTTGTTTTACTATTAGATGTACGTTGTTCGTTGTCAGATATATGCAATTCTTGTTTGGTGTAGATGGAAGAATACGGACACTCTGCGATAACACTCTGAGATAACACTCTGCGTACTCAGCGACTCTGCGTGAGAACAATTGCATACGAAAGTTAAGATAATTTACTTGGCGATAAGAACGGCTGGCATGGGGTTTTGCCAGAGCTTTGCAGAAAAGCATGCAAAAAACGTTCAAAAAGTGACACTTTGAAAATAGCCTCCACCTCTGCAATTGATTTATAACCATAAAGTTACAACGAAAGTGACACTTTGAACAAAAAAATCATCGAAAGAAAATTTTCGTGTAGAAGAATTCTGCTCTATGGAAAGAATTTTCATAATTAAGCGTAATTGCTGATTGAAAGAACAAGGGAGGGAACGAAGGGAATGAAATTGGGTGGGCGGTCGTTTTTCCTACTTGAAAATTTGGTTGTTAGCGTGAAAATTCTTACCTTTGTGGCCTCAATCTGTACCTGCCATACAATGGCAATGGCAGACATAACGTTTATTACCGGCCAAAGAATTTATTACCGATTATAAGATGAAACGCTACGTAACCCTATCAGTCCTGCTGCTCGTCGCGCTGGCGATGACAGCCGGACACGTGACCATCCAGCAGGCCGAGCAGTCGGCCCGCACCTTCCTCGGCAGCCGCACGGCTCCCGGCAAGTCGAAAACCCTCAAGCTGGCTCGCCGTCAGCCATTGCTGCAGCAGGTCAGCAGTGCCGACGATGCTGCCTACTACGTGTTCAATGTTGGCCAGGGCGAGGGCTTCGTCATGGTCAGTGGCGACGACCGCACGCCGGCCATCCTGGGCTATGCCGACAGTGGAAGCTTCGCATCAGAACAGTTGCCGGAGCACATCCAGGCGTGGCTTGACGGCTATGCCGACCAGCTGGCATACATAGAGCGCACCGGCATAGCGCAGGCTCCCCGTCTGGCCACGGAGTGGGAGGCCGTAGAGCCCCTGCTCAGCAGTCACTGGGACCAGGATTCACCCTACAACGACGCCTGTCCCATAGACACGGAGACCAAGGAACGTAGCGTCACGGGCTGTGCTGCCACGGCGATGGCGCAGGTGCTGTACTATCACAAGTACCCTGAGCAGACGCTGACCACCATTCCGTCGTATACCACCGGGACGCTGAAAATGGCTATGTCGGCCATTCCGCCGACCACTATCGAGTGGGACCTCATGCGCGACAGCTACGGCGGCACTATGGCAGACAGCCAGAAGGCAGCCGTAGCTATGCTGATGAGGCTCTGCGGACAGTCCTTGAAGATGGACTATCGGAGCGAGAGCAGTAGTGCCATGTCGATTGATATGGTTAATGCCTTGCAGACTTACTTCGGTTACGACAAGTCGACGCAGCTTCTCCAGCGCGACCATTTCGACGCCTCGCAGTGGGAGGCTATCATCTACGGTGAGGTGGCTGCCGGGCGTCCCGTGCTCTACGGCGGACAGTCGTCGGGTAGCGGTCATGAGTTTGTTGTCGATGGCTATGACGGCAACGGCCTGTTCCACGTCAACTGGGGGTGGGGCGGTATGAGCGACGGCTACTTCCTGCTCTCCGTGCTTAACCCCAACAACACGACGGGCATTGGCGCCAGCGACACCTACGACGGCTACAGCTTCACTCAGGATGCCATTGTCGGCTTGCAGCATGGCAGCGACGAGGTGGCCAACAACCGGCTCACTGTCTACAGCCTCGCTGTCAGTGGCAACACCACCATTACGCGCACATCGACGAACCGTAACTTCACAGGCGTCAGAGTCAAGATGGAGGCCTATAACATGACTGGCGTGACGGACACCTTCGGAGTGGGCTTTGCCTTGTTGGATGCCGACGGCAACCGCGTCACGGATGACATGCTGGTGAGCTACGAAGGCATTGAACTTGGAAACTACTATGGCTGGGGCGGCGACTACATCATGGAAGTCTCGTTCTACTTCGGTGCGGACCTGGCCGACGGCGAGTACTACATCGTACCGATGTCGTACTCTGATGCTGCCGAGGGATGGCAGCCAAGCTACGGTGCCGACGTGTGGCGCATCAAGGCCACCATCGACGGACGGACGCTGACGCTCGCCGAACCTGAACAGAGCCTCAATGCCATCATCAGTCCTGCCGGCACTGGCGAGGTTGGCAAGCCCCTGCCCCTGACGGCAACGATTACGAACGAGGGGTCCTACTTCAGCGGCACCGTCTACCTCTATGTCGACGGCACCAAGATGTGCGGACGCACCGTTACGGTGGCCAGTGGTGAGACTGCCGACGTCAGCTTTGACTTTACGCCCACCTCGACGGGGACGAAGACGGTCAGCCTGTCGCTGGACAGCGAGGAGAACGTGGCGTTTGCCCAGACGAAGGTCACCGTCGGCTCGGCAAAGGCTTACAGCCTCTCAACGACGGTGACGGTGCAGAACCTGTCGGGCAACGTGTTGCATGATAGCCACTGTTCGGCAGACATTACCGTCAGCAATAAGGGCAGCAATGACTATGGACACTCTGTTACGGCTATGATTCTCAAGTACGACGAGACGGCCAACATGTACTATAGCTTTGATTCGCAGACCCGGCACCTGACGCTGGGGGCTGGCGCGAGCAGCACGCTGCACTTCGACTTCTACGATGTGGTGAACGATGCCAGATGCATCGTCGCCCTGAGATATTTCAGCAGCGGTTCGTGGGTGTGGGCTTACAACATGAGCAACGAATTCAGGACCCAAATCGACTCTCAGCCCCTGTTGCTGACAAAGTCGCTGACGTTGGAGAACGGCGACGAGGATGGTGTGCTGCAGGAACTGACGGCCCGGCTGACAGCCGTCATCACCAATAATGGCGATGCCGACGCTGCGGACGTGCCAGTGGCAGTGGCCCTCTGTGAGTACGATGAAGAGACGGAAACATTCGTGCCGAAGGCGTACGTTCAGCAGCCGATAAGCATTGCCCAGGGTGCTCGTGGCACATTGTGCGTAGCTGTTGACAATCTGATGCCCGGTGCCAGCTATATGGCCTGTGTGGCCTACACCAACGGCGACGAGGACGACGGGGGCAACCTCGTGTGGACAACGGACAGCACCGTGCAGTGCTTCTTCAGCGTGTCGCCCGACGTCCAGGGTCCTGAGCCGGAACTGGTCGTCGGCGACGTCAATGCCGACGGCGAGGTGGGTATTGGTGACATTGTGGCCGTGACGAACGTGATGGCCGGCAGTGAGAACGACGAAGAACGGAAAGCCCGTGCCGACGTAAACAACGACGGCGAGGTGGGCATCGGCGACATCGTCGCCATCACCAACATCATGGCGGGCATCATCGTCAATACCGACCCCGACCCTGACCCTGACCCCGAACCCGACCCCGACCCTGACCCCGACCCCGTGGAGACTTGGACGGTCGTAGGCACAGGCACATACACCTACCAGCTCTACTGGTCGTCAGACGGTAATGGCACGCCCTACGTCGAAGCCGGTCACGAGGTCTACCAGAGCAGCACGCGCCCTGACAGTTACAAGATTACGAACTGGGGTGGGGACGTCGACCTGGAGTTTACGTGGAACAAGGACGACAACACCTGCAACGTGCCGGCACAGGAGGTCGGTGTCACGCTCAGCGATTATGGTACTATGTACGTCGGCGAGCAGAGTGACTATTTTGGCGAAGGTGACAGCAGCTACTACGACCCAGCAACGTCGACCTTTACCTTCTCGCTCGTTTATTTCGTGGAAGCCGGATACTTTACGAACACAGTCGGAACAGAGACGCTCCAAGTGACCTGGAACGAATGATTGACCGGAAGGCGAGATGACTGGTCAGACGAGCGCCAGCGCAACCTCCATCATCTGCGTGAAGGTGGTCTGTCGCTCTTCTGCTGTTGTGCTCTCGCCCGTTAGGATGTGGTCGGAGATGGTCATCACGGCCAGCGCACGGCAGCCGGCACGGGCGGCGTTCATGTAGAGGGCCGCCACCTCCATCTCGACGGCCAGGACACCCATCTGCATCCAGCGGTCGTTGTGGGCATGCTCGTGGTAGAATACATCCGACGACAGCACGTTGCCCACGCGGTAGCGGCAACCCAGGCGGTCGCAGGCGTCGGCAGCGCGGCGCAGCAGGTCGAAGTCGGCAATGGGGGCGAACGTGCCGGGCATCTCAAACTGGTGGGCGTAGTTGCTGTTGGTGCAGGCACCCATCGCAATGGCCAGGTCGCCTAAGTGCAGGTCGGCGTTGATGGAGCCTGCCGACCCCACGCGGATGATGGTCTTCACATCGTAGAAGTTGAAAAGCTCGTAGGAGTAGATGCCCATTGAGGGCATGCCCATGCCGTGGCCCATCATGCTGACGCGCTTGCCGTGGTATGTGCCGGTATAGCCAAGCATGCCTCGCACGTTGTTGAACAGCACGGGATTGTCGAGGAAATTCTCCGCCATGAATTTAACACGTAGCGGGTCGCCCGCCATGATGACTGTCTCGGCTATTTCGCCGTATTTGGCCCCGATGTGGGGGGTAGGGGTATTTTTCATAAGAGTTTTGAGTTTTAAGTTCTATATTTTTTTTGTGTTGCCCGTTCGGCGGAGCTGAAATTCAGCCCTCAAATAACGACGGCAGTGCCGCTGGTGGCTACCATCAGCATCGCGTTAGCCTCGCCGATGGTCTCGTAGTCGATGTCAATACCTACGATGGCGTTGGCTCCCAGGGCCTCGGCGCGTTCCTGCATCTCTTTCATCGACGTGTTCTTTGCCTGTATGAGCACCTTCTCGTAGCTTCCGGAGCGTCCGCCTACAATGTCGCGGATGCCTGCCAGAAAGTCCTTGAAGATGTTGGCGCCGATAATGGTCTCACCGGTCACGATGCCTTTGTATTCCTTGATGTCGTGACCCTGAATCTGTGGGGTGGTTGTCAGTATCATAATCCTTGATTTTAGTTGTTATTATAATAGATTGATGAGTAGTAATTGACGAAAGGGGAATGGGGGAACGCTGTTAGCGCAGCGCATCAAGCACCTGTTGCAGCGTCCCGTCCTTCACCAGCACGCGCTTCCCGGCATCGAGCAGGTAGAGCGAGGGCAGGGCGGGCAGGGCGTACACCTGACGCTTCATCAGCTCTCCCTGAGGGCTGCGCCCCTCGCGCCAGTTCCGTGGCAGGGGCTTCAGGTCTTGCTCCCAGGCTTGCTGGTTGTCGTCGGGATAGATGTTGAGCACCGTCAGGCGAGGGTCGCCCTGGAGCGTCTCGTTGCCGATGATGGCAGGCATCAGCTCGTGGCAGTGCTCACACTCGGGGTCGCTGAAGACGATGAGCAGCAGAGGACTGTCGATGTCGTAGAGGCGGTGGGAGAGCCCCTGGCGGTCGATGTAGACGAAGTCGGCAGCGCGTGAGCCGGGCTGGTTCCTAACGACGAGTGACAGCCGGAATGTCAGGCGGCTCTTTGTGGCGTCGCCCTCAGGCAGCCGCTGTGTCATGGCGCGCAACAGGTGGGCGTAGGTGACGTCGTTCTTCATCGGCGAGTCGGGGTTGCCTAAGTAGTGGTCGATGAGACCGTCGAAGTGCTTGAGACGCAGTTCCTTGCCGACGATGCTGTCGGCGAGCACCTGGGCAGCGCGGGCATTGGTGACCGAGTCGGCATACTGCATCAAGTTGATGAAGTCGACAAACCCCTGTTCGCCCGTATCGCGGTTCTGGCGGGAGTCGTCGTCGAAACGGTAGCTCTCCCAGAAATGCTCCAGCACGTAGCCCAGGCGAGCCTGCTCGTCGACGATGCTGTCGGGCACTGCGGGGTAGGGGAATGTCACCTCTTGCGCCGCGGCGCCAAGGGTGCCGAGGAACGTGCAGCAGAGTAGGGCGATTGCCAGTTTCTTCATACCTTATTATATTAAGTAGGGTACAAAGATAAAGGAAAAAAATGAGAATTCGCACAAAGCTTTGCTCGAATGAATCTTTTTTAGTAACTTTGCACCCGATTTTAAGAATTGTAAGCACATCAGTTATGAAGAATACCCTTTGGTTAGTGCTCATGCTGGCAACGCTGCTGGCAGGATGCAAGGATGAGAAGCGCATAGAAGGTTTCCGTCAGACAGTCACACCCGCAGCGGAAAATGCCGCGCAGTCGGCAGCGCAGGAGCCTGCAACGATGACTGCCCCCGATGGCGGGTCCCCCAACCTGCTGCGGCAGCGTGTGGGAAAGGGCGTCTCCGACCGTCTCATTGAGCGGATGGGCTACACCACTTCTTACAATAAAGAGACCCGTACGCCCAACTGGGTAGCCTGGACACTGACCAAGGAGCACACCTACGGACACCTGCTGCGCGAGAACGAGCGCTTCGAGGAGGACCCCGCGGTGGCGACGCCGCGTGCCACTTACCAGGACTACTATAACTCGCGCTACGACCGTGGCCACATGTGTCCGGCGGGCGACAACAAATGGGACCAGAGGGCCATGACCGAGTCGTTCCTCATGACGAACATCTGTCCCCAGAACCACGGTCTGAACAAGGAAGACTGGAACGACCTGGAGATGCAGTGCCGCACATGGGCACGCCGCTACGGCGAGGTGACGGTTGTCTGCGGACCGCTCTTCGATGCAGAGGCACCCGTCAAGACCATTGGTCGCAACAAGGTCCGTGTCCCTGACGCCTTCTTCAAGGTGGTCTACTGCGAGAACCCCCAGCCTCGCGCCCTAGCCTTTGTGTTCCGTAACACCGGCGCACGCCAGCCCTGGCGGCAACAGGTGCGCACCGTCGACGAGGTGGAGGCCCTCTCAGGCATCAACTTTTTCTACCAGCTCGCCGATGAACTTGAGCAGTCCATCGAAGCCGTTTCCGACCTTTCCGACTGGTAATCAATTCAAGTTTCTCAAGTTTTTATGACCACAGATTTCACGGATTTAACAGATTGGCTGCGCATAGGGTAATGCTATTTCGCAGATTTGTTCAGATTGGCTGCGGCTAAGCTGCGAATCTCTTTGCAGAGCCAAGAGCCAAGTACTGCTGCAATTTGTGTAATAACTGGCCGCTTGCGGCCAAATCTGTGTCATCCATTGTCATCTATAAATCTGTTCAATCTGCGTAATCTGTGGTCGTATTCATATATGCGAAAGTTGAGTAATCAACAGAAGGCGGGCAGGGGCATTATACCCTGGCAGGTGTTCCTACGGGTGTCGTAGCATTACAGCTCATCGTAGCGGGGAATGTCGGAGAGGAAGGAGTAGGTGGCATGCTCGTAGTCCATGCGGCAGCAGAAGTGTTGCAGGCCGTTGGAGACGATGAGATAGTCCACGTGGAGCAGCATGTTGTAGACCGTAATCTGGTTGAACACCTGCTGGGTGATAGCGATGTCGGGCGCCTTGTACTCGACAATCATCTGCGGCTGCATGTCCTTATTATATAATAAGGTGTCGCAGCGCAGCCGCTTCTGTCCCACCTTCAGCTCCACCTCATTAGCCAGGAGGCCCTTGGGGTAGCCCAGATGGTCGGTGAGCAGGTGGGTGAAGTGCTGTCGCACCCACTCTTCAGGTGTCAAAGTGACGTATTTCCGGCGCAAAAAGTCGAAAATTTCGCGTCGCTGACCATTTTCCCGTAATTTTGTGGCGTAAGATGGTAGGTTTATTCGATTCATTTTTGTAACTTTGCAGCTGCAAAATTACACATTATTTTTCAAATACAACATGGCAGAGCCGAAAAATGTGACTTTCGCGAGTATTATGCGCGACCTGAAGGAGCGGAAATTCGCTCCTGTCTACTACCTGATGGGCGACGAGTCGTACTATATCGACCAGATTTGCGACTATATTGCCGGGCATGTGCTGGCTCCCGAGGAGCGTGACTTCAACCAGACGATACTCTTTGGCAGTGAGGTGACGGCCTCACAGGTGGCCGATGCCGCCCGTCGCTATCCGATGATGGCCGAGCGGCAGGTGGTCATTCTCAAGGAAGCACAGAATCTGAAGAACACCGATGCCCTCGAGAAGTACATGAAGCAGCCGTCGAAGAGCACTGTGCTGGTGATATGCCACAAGAACGGCAAGATTGACGGTCGCAAGCGCGAGTATGTGAAGACCATCCAGCAGGCCGGCGTGCTCTTTGAGAGCAAGAAGCTCTACGACCGCGAGCTGAATCCTTTCATCGAGAACTACCTCCGCGAGCGCCAGGTGAGCATCGATGCGAAGTCCACCCAGCTCATCGCCGAGTCCATCGGTTCAGACCTGAGCCGACTGACCAGCGAGCTCGACAAACTGCTCATCTCGCTGCCAGAAGCGGATAGGAGAGTGACGCCACAGGTGGTGGAGGACCAGATAGGGGTGAGCAAGGACTTCAACGGTTTCGAGCTGCGTGATGCTATCGTAAATCGCAACATCTTCAAAGCAAATCAGATAATCAATTATTTTGACAAGAATCCGAAGGCCGGCAGCATCTACTCGTTTCTCCCGTTGCTCTTCAATTACTTTCAGAATCTGATGCTGGCCTATTATTGTCCACAAAGACAGAGCCAGGAGGGGGTAGCGGCATGGTTGGAAATGCGAACGCCTTGGGCTGCGAAGGACTACATGACAGGCATGAGAAACTACACAGGATTGAAAGTGATGCAGATAATCGGCAAGATACGCGAAATAGACGCCAAAAGTAAAGGGCTTGACAATGCGAACACCCCTCCTGGGGAGTTGATGAAGGAACTAATTTACTACATTCTGCACTGAAAAACGCCCTTTTTCGTCACCTGTTTTTTCTAAAACGAGCACTCCTGATGAGTGCTTTTTTTTGCCCTAACTGTCTGATAAATCAGGGCCTTCACGCTGTTTGACCCCCTTCAAAACTCGCGTATTTTCATCTTTTCGGAGGCTCGTCCAGAATCTTTTAGTAATGGCGATTTTTCGACACTTCGAAAAATTCCAATTTAGTTTTAAGGTTTGTTTAGGTTTAGGAGTTTAATAGTTTAAAGGGTTAAACGGTTTAAATACTTTAATTTGATTGAGGTTTTATGGTGTTTTAAAAATTTAAATCTGTTAATTCTAAGGTTTAAATTTTAGGTGGCGTATTGTAAATTCACAGTTTTAAAAATTTAAATCAATAAAAATACATACCAGCAGTTAAGTTCATAACACACTAAAAATCAGTTGATTTACATATAATTCGTAAAAATCATGCATTTAAAAGTCAAAATTTCAGATACTGGGATTGCATATAGCCCATCTTTTTCCATCATTTGATATAAATATCTTATTTAAACCCAGTTTTTTAGCTTTAAATTCTTAAAAAAGCCTTTGGAGGCTATTTAAGGAGTTTAATTTAGATTTGCAAAGTTAAAGATACGCGAACATGCTTTTAAACTTTTAAGTTTGCGAATTTAAAAATAAACAATTAAACTTATAAAACATAAAATTGCCTTTAGATTTGTTGCGTGTCTCAATTTTTTGTTTTACCTTTGTAAACTCAAAGCAAAAACCCAATCAACCCCCATTTTTGGGGTATAACGAACACTACTGAAGAATGAAAGACAGAATTAGACAGATTATGGAGTCGCTCCACATGACGCAGCAGGTCTTCGCCGACTTCATCGGTGTGAATGCTGCAACCCTGAGTGGCATCTACAACGATCGTACCCGCCCCACTCTAAACATCGTTGAAGCCATCAAATCAAAAATTCCTGACATCAGTACCGATTGGCTGATGTTCGGTTCTGGAACAATGTACATCCCTACTGCGGTCGTGACTGATGGTGATGAGTCAGGTGTCAAAGCTGGTGGCAACAGTCGTGATATGGGACATGAGGGTCGCCTCGATTTTGGTGACATCCCCTCTACCCCCCTTCCGAAAGTTCCTTCCACTGCCGTCACCTATAATGGTGTAAGAAGTACACGTCTGGATATTCGTCACGAAGAGGTAAAAGTTGTTGACAAGCAACCGCGTCGGGTCACTGAGATAAGAGTTTACTACGATGACCAGACGTGGGAAAGCTTCGTGCCCTCGAAGAAGTAGTAATTCAACTTTTCCGAGTAAGTAAAAACCACGGATTCAGGGGATGCCTCACCCTCACAGATTCTTACTGAGCCTACTGAACAAATTGGGGGCATCCTGTGGAATTGCAAAAAGAAAAATGAGTTTTCCCTTTGCAATTCCCTCGTTTTTTCGTAATTTTGCAGCCGACTTCCGAAACAGCTAAAAAAGACCACAGATGACGCAGATTAAACAGATTTAAAGACGATAATGGATGACACAGATTTGGCCGCAAGCGGCCAGTTATTACACAAATTGTGCAGTATTTGGCTCTTCAAGAGAATCGCGGCTTAGCCGCAGCCAATCTGAATAAATCTGCGAAATAGCATGACCCCATGCGCAGCCAGTCTGTTAAATCCGTGAAATCTGTGGTCACTTGAGAAACTTGAATAAGGAATAAAGAACGATGAAAATACGAGATTTGACCGTGAAGTCGGTGGAGCGTGTCAGTGAGCGGTGTGTGCTGATAAAGCTGACGCAGGATGAGCCTTTCGATGACTATATCTTCCCCGGCCAGTTTGTGCAGGTACGCATCGACGGGGTGCCGTCAGTGTTTCTGCGCCGTCCTGTTTCGATATGTATGATGGACTACCAGCAGAACGAGCTATGGCTGCTGGTGGCCGCTGTGGGCGACGGTACGCGTCACTTAGCGCAACTGAAGCCCGGCGACCGCCTGAACTGCGTGTTGCCCTTGGGCAACAAATTCTATTGGGACTTGCTGTGTGACAAGAAGGTGCTGCTGGTCGGCGGTGGCGTCGGCGTTGCTCCTCTATTATATATAGGTGAGGAAATCAGCCAAGTAGGTGCCGAGGCGGTGTTCCTGCTGGGTGCCCGCACTCAGAGCGATTTGCTGCTGTTAGACGAGTTCCGCAAATACGGACGGGTGCTGACCACTACCGAGGATGGCACCGACGGTGAGCGTGGCTTCGTGACCGACCACCCGGTGCTCCGCAACGAGACGTTCGACCGCATCCTGAGCTGTGGTCCCACGCCGATGATGAAAGCTGTGGCCCGTTATGCCCGTGAGCGCGACATCGACTGTCAGGTGTCGTTGGAGAACCTGATGGCCTGCGGCGTAGGTGCCTGCCTGTGCTGCGTGGAGAAGGTGAAGACGCCCAAGAAGGCATTCGCACCGTTTAGTGCTCCTTCCGACTGGTGGGCCGAACCTGCACAATACGACGTCCACAACCTCTGTGTCTGCAAGGACGGCCCCGTGTTCAACACCAAGTATCTGCTGTGGGACGAAGTGTCATAACTCGACTCGTCGCGATATGAAAACGACCACAGATTACGCAGATTAAATATGTAACAGATAGTAACATATTATTTTTTTTTCAGACACAGTAACACAGTAACAGATAGTAACATATTATTTTTTTCAGACACAGTAACAAAGTAACAGATAGTAACATATTATTTTTATTTCAGACACAGTAACACAGTAACAGATAGTAACATATTATTTTTT
>FLNY01003909.1_pt1 | contig 21616 bp, 15 predicted proteins | sample 1140381 | NCBI WGS metagenome assembly FLNY01 (sample SAMEA3878172, study PRJEB12797) | bioreactor metagenome | biome: Moose rumen | place: Sweden | collected 2011-10
AACATTTATCCGAAGGAGAAATGTTGTCCCGCAAAGCGGGATTTTTGTGGGCTTTTTCCTTAAGCAGCCCACAAAAAGTCATAATAATCTTAAACGAGCCTGTTATAGGAGCCGCCTATAGCAGGTTCTTGTTTTTACATATTATTCAAGGTTTCAATTCTCTGCTATTATAATCCCATCAAGAAAATCTACGGTAAATAAAACCTGGATTATTAAGATGAAAATAGTGAATCTATTTTCTTATTCAATATTATTAGGAGGACAAGTATTATGGCAAAGGGATTATTTGAGAGAGAATTAAAATTTGAAACAAGAGCACTGCATGCAGGACAGGAGGAAGCGGATCCAGTTACTGATGCAAGAGCAGTACCTATTTATTTGACATCATCATATGTGTTCCACAATAGTGAGCATGCAGCAGACAGATTTGGACTTAGAGATGCCGGCAATATTTATGGAAGACTTACCAATCCAACACAGGGTGTATTCGAAGAGAGAATAGCATCGCTTGAGGGTGGCGTTGCAGCACTTGCAGTTGGTTCAGGTGCAGCAGCATTGACATATACATATCAGGCATTGGCTCATGCAGGTGACCACATTGTTGCCGCAAAAAATATTTATGGTGGTACATATAATCTTTTGGCACATACACTTCCTGATTATGGAATTGATGCCACATTTGTAGACCCATTTGATCTAGATGCTATTAAGGCAGCCATTAAGCCTAACACAAAGGCAATTACAATTGAGACACTCGGAAATCCTAATTCTGAAGTTGTTGATATTCAGGCTATTGCCGACATAGCTCATGCAGCAGGTATTCCACTTGTTGTAGATAATACCTTTGCGACACCTTATCTTGTAAGACCATTTGAATATGGTGCAGATATTGTAGTACATTCAGCAACAAAATTTATAGGAGGCCATGGCACAACAATTGGTGGTGTAATTGTCGAGGGTGGCAAGTTTGACTGGGCAGCATCAGACAAATGGCCATGGTTGACAGAACCGAATGTTTCTTATCATGGGGTTAGTTTTGCTAAGGATACTGCCCCAGCAGTTATTGCTACTTATATCAGAGCTATTCTTCTTCGTGACACGGGTGCAACCCTTTCACCTGTTCATGCGTTTATATTCCTCCAGGGGCTTGAGACATTGCCTCTTCGCGTGGAGCGTCATGTAGAGAATGCTCTCAAGGTAGCAGAGTTTTTGAATAACAGACCGGAGGTTGAAAAGGTTAATCATCCATCAGTTAATCCGGATAAGTCACAGCAGGAACTCTACAAGAAATATTTTCCTAATGGTGGTGGCTCAATATTTACATTTGAAATCAAGGGTGATGCAAATACAGCAAAGAAATTTATTGATAATCTCAAGTTGTTCTCACTCCTTGCAAATGTTGCTGACGTGAAGTCGCTTGCTATTCATCCGGCTTCTACAACTCATTCAGAGTGCAATGAGGACGAGCTCCTTGACCAGGGAATCAAGCCTAACACAATCAGACTTTCAATTGGAACAGAGCATATTGACGATATCATTGATGATCTCAAATATGCATTTGATGCACTTTAATAAGTAATAGTAATCCCTCTCCAGAAGTTTTATACTATCTGCAGAGGGATTTTTATTTTGAATTATTTAAAGGATATTATAACAGTAAATGAATATAAAGAGTTGCAGCCTGACTATCCTAAGGGGACATTGATACTTTCTGATAGTCAGGTTGTTATTGATGCATGTATTGACGGAAATATCCCTGTGGCAGGCTATGAGCATGATGATATTACAGGTCTTAGTTGTCCGCATCTTTTGATGGATGTAGAGGACGTTGATGATTATGTTTTTGAAAATATCTACAGGAGATGCAGGGATATTCCTTGGGATATTGCGGATACTGCCAGATGTCATATCAGAGAGTTTTCTATGGATGATTTGGATGATTTGTTTGAACTGTATGCATCCCCCGGTGTGACTGAATATATGGAGCCTCTTTTTGAGTACGAGCAGGAGAGGCAATATGAACAAAATTATATTCATTATATTTATAAATTATATGGCTTTGGAATGTGGCTTGTTTTCGATAAAATTACAGGTGTTTTGATAGGACGGGCAGGCATAGAGGTAAGAGAATCATGTGATAGCGAAAATCAGGCGGAGCTTGGATTTTGTATAACACCGGCTCGATGGAGGCAGGGGCTTGCCTATGAGGTTTGTAGCAAAATTATTCAGCTAGCTAGAGAGGAGTACCAGTTGTCTTCTTTGATTGCCAGGTGCGATTTTAAGAATATCGCCAGTCGTAATCTGTTGGAAAAACTTGGATTCAAAAATGTTGGCTATGAGCCTGATGGTGACTTGAGATATGAGATGGCTTTGTGATTTAGCCATTTGAACTTTTGAGTACATTGATTAATAGTAATTTAGAATTATTCAGTAGGAAAAGTGAATAGCAACATTTTCTAAAGGGGAATTTATGGATTTAAAAGATTATCAGCATGAAGTTGTAGTTACAGATGAGGGGCTACCGTTCAAATTATTTTTGTTTGAGGGAGCCAGTGGAAATTATGTTAGAGATAAGCACTGGCATAGATCGATTGAGATATTTGCCGTGTGGGAGGGGAGGCTGGAATTTGTACTCGGTGAGAAGCGCTTTCCTCTTTCGAACGGTGAATTTGTAATTGTAAATAGTAATGAGGTGCATTCTATCTCTGCCCCTGACTCCAATCGGACGGTGGTACTTCAGATTCCTCAGGATACATTTGCAGATTATTTTACAGATGACCAGTTCATATGGTTTTCTCATGGAGATAGAGAGACAGATCATAGAGTTTTTACGCTTCTGCAGGAAATGTATCTGATATACACTAATGGTAAAGAAGCAAATACGCTTCAGGTCCTCAGCCTTTACTATGAGCTACTGTATATCCTTGTTACCAAATATAGAAAGTTCAATGTGAATGAGGAAATTCTCAAGAATAACAAGCAGTTGAAAAAGCTGTCCAATATAACCCGTTATATGAAGGATCATTATGCTGAGCAGATTTCGCTGGAATTGATGGCTGAATTGTTTAATTATTCACCGTCATATTTGTCTAGAATGTTTCAAAAACATGCAGGTATCAATTTTAAGGATTATCTTTTAGGAATACGACTTGAACATGCTGTCCGAGAGTTGGAGGAAACAAATAGTCAGATTGTCGATATCGCATTGGATAATGGCTTCCCAAATTCAAAAGCATTCTCTAATGCGTTTCGCGATAAATATGGGATGCTTCCAAGTACATATAGAAAAGAATATTCAGATTCTTGATTTTCTCAGGATAAGTAAAATCAACATGAAAGAGTTTTGCTTTATAGGAATTACAAAGTAATTTCCTATAAAGTAAAAAAGGCTCCCATTAATGGAAGCCTTTATATAGATTCTTGCGGGAAATTTCGTATTTCTCCCGCAAGAAGTCATGATTAAATTAAACTACAGCCTTGTCTGAGTCGGTATTCTTTGAAGAATTCTCATCCGAAATGCCTGATTCAAGATTTGTAGCAGCGCGCTTTTCGATATCCTCTTTGGTTTCGAAAGCTGCAAGCTCAGGATTATCACGATGATTCTTTGAGTAATTCTCATAGGTGTGACGATGATGCTCCTGATTAGCCCAAATCTCGTCTGCAACATGACCCCACTCGGCTGCATAATCATCAGCCTTTTCACATAGATGATCTACAGACTCAGGGGACTCGAGATTAGTCTGGTGAGCTCCAGTTTCATTAACCATCTTGCGGAGAAGCTGTGGATTCTCGAGCATTGGACATGGGCGCAGGTGATTGCGGTTGAATGGCTGTCCGTCGTGATAAGCCATGAATAATGGAGACTGAAGAATCTCAAGTATTGACTTCTCACGAATATTTGAATCAGAGTAGTGGATAAATACGCATGGCTCTGCGTCACCGTTTGAATTGATGTGGAAGTAGTTACGTCCACCGGCGATACATCCTCCAACGTATTCTCCATCGTTCTGGAAATCCATCGGATAGAACTCTATGTCGCTCTTGTCAGAACGAACCTCGCGGATACGCTCTATCATCTTGCGACGCTGCTCAACTGTAGGCATGAGCTCAGGAACGGCATTATTTCCAACAGGCATGTAATGGAAATAGAATCCGAAACGAGCGCCCTTTTCAGAGATAAAACGGAAGAAGTCATCATTTGTGACTGCCTCGATATTGTCTCTTGTGTAGCAGATTGATGTACCATAAATGATACCGTATTTCTTCAGAAGGTCCATCGCCTTCATAACGGCAGCGTAGTGGCCATCTCCACGACGTTTGTCGTTTGTCTCAGGTGTACCCTCAATAGAGAGCATGAATGTCAGGTTGCCGAGCTCGACTACCTTTTGACAAAGCTCCTCTGTAATGAAGGTAGAGTTAGAATATGCGGCGAAGAAACAATCATTATGCTTTTCGCAAAGTCTAAGAATGTCGTTCTTTGCACACATTGGCTCTCCACCTGTCATCATGTAAAGGTAAACACCCAATTCCTTACCCTGTGTGACAATCTGGTCCATCTCTTCGAATGAAAGCTTTACCTTGTGACCATATGTACCTGACCAGCATCCAACACAATGCATGTTACAAGCCATGGTAGGATCGAAAAGAATAAGCCATGGAATATTACAATTATATTTTTCACGATTAGCACGAATCATTTTGGTGCCACGGAAAAAAGCCTCATACCCGAGATTGAGCGCCATCTTGTGCAGGAACTTCGGATTGGCTTCGTCGATTACCTTGTTTATATATTTTACCCAGCGATTGTTAGGATCCTTAATCGCCTCACGGACTTTTGCTAGATTTTCCTGACTTGCGCCATCCTTGCCCCAAAATTTTTCAGCCAAATCAACAAGCTTTAGATAGTAATCTGTACGTGATTCCTTATTATTGCTAAGCTGTTTTAAAAATTTGTCGATTGCTACGGAAAAAGCCTGACGCTGAACAGCGTGAGACATATTCTGAATTGCGTTTGCCATAACAATTTCCTCCTAATTTATTAGATATTACTCCTAATTACTTTTCTCATCTTTATTTTAACGATGAGAAAAATTCCCAACAATGAACAAAAGTCGAAATTTGTATTTCTAAGTATAACATTTAAAATCTATTGTCAAAGCATATAGGCATTGATAGATTTTTGTCATGAAAAACTATCGCAAATCAGGCTGTTATTGTAAAATTATTACTGTATTTAATTCAAGTTTTTGGAGGAGAATGATGGAAAAAAATTGGTGGAAAGAAAGTGTGATTTATCAGATTTATCCGAGATCATTTTGTGATAGCAATGGAGATGGCATTGGAGATTTAAATGGAATCATAAGCAAGCTGGATTATCTTGCCAGGTTAGGCGTAAATGTTTTGTGGTTGAGCCCTATATATAAATCTCCTAATGATGATAATGGATATGATATATCTGATTATCAGGATATCATGGACGAGTTTGGCACAATGGAGGATTTTGATTGCCTGCTTAAAGAGGCGCATGCGCGAGGCCTGAAGATAGTTATGGACTTGGTGGTGAATCATACATCGGATCAGCATAAATGGTTTGTGGAGAGCAGGTCGTCGCTTGATAATGAAAAACGTGATTATTATATCTGGGAAAAGCCTGTAGACGGCCATGAACCAAATAATTGGGGGAGTTGCTTTTCAGGCTCTGCATGGGAATTTGATGAGACTACCGGTATGTATTATCTGCATTGCTTTTCAAAAAAACAGCCTGACTTAAACTGGGACAATCCCAGGGTTAGAGATGAAGTTTTTGATATGATGGATTGGTGGTGCAAGAAGGGGATAGATGGCTTTAGGATGGATGTTATTTCCATGATTTCAAAGGAACCCGGACTGCCTGATGGAAAGGTTTGGCCGGGTAGCAAATATGGCGATTTGTCTAATACTACAAACGGTCCAAATGTACATAGATATCTTCGTGAAATGAATGAGAGGGTGCTTTCTAAATATGACCTTATAACTGTGGGTGAATGTGCCGGTGTGACAATTGATGAGGCTCTAAAATATGCATCGCTGGATGGCAGTGAGCTTAATATGGTATTTCAGTTCGAACATATGGGACTTGACTGTGACGAGAATGGAAAGTGGACTACAAAGAGATATTATTTGCCGGAATTAAAAGCTAATCTTAGCAAGTGGCAGACTGCATTAAATGGCAAAGCATGGAATTCTCTATATTGGGATAATCACGATCAGCCACGCATTGCATCGCGCCTTGGTGATGAGAGTGCTCAGTCAGCAAAATGTATTGCGACGATTCTTCATATGATGCAGGGGACACCCTACATATATCAAGGCGAGGAGCTTGGAATGACAAATTATCCTTTTACGGATATCAGTCAGTGCCGTGATATAGAGGTGAAGAATGCATATCGAGATATTGTTGAGACAGGGAAAATGACTGACGCAGAATTTATGGCGGCAGTTGCTGCCAAGGGAAGAGATAATGCAAGGACTCCAATGCATTGGGATGATAGTACAAATGCGGGCTTTACTTCAGGTACACCATGGATAGATATTAATCCTAATTATAAGAGTATTAATGCAGCTACGGAAGTGGCTGATGACGAGTCAGTATGGCATTACTATAAGAGGCTGATTGAGCTCAGAAGGAAAAGCGAGTGGACGGATATTATAGTTTATGGCGACTATGAGCTTTTGGATGAAGATGATACACACGTATTTTCATATTTGAGAACTTACGGTAAACGAGTACTTCTCATTGTCTGCAATGTCTCTGATGAAAAAATTTTGTATCACTTATCAGATCAGGTTTTAAAAGGAAAAGCTGACTACAGGACTCTCATTACAAATAATCCGGATTTAGGGCTTGATAATGAGATGGAACTTACTCCCTGGTCTGCGGGAGTGTGGGAGTTAGTTTAAACGAATTCATTAATTTGTATATGGAAGAAAGTAAAATGTTGGATTACCATGTATCACAATAACATGTGGTTTGTTCGAAGGGGTGATTTGATGGGACATAAGGTAGGACTTGTAATTGAAGGCGGTGGCATGAAATGTGCATACAGTGCAGGTGTGCTTGATAGATTTTTGGATGATGGAATAGATTTTCAGTATGTGGTTGGTGTGTCAGCCGGTGCCGCTAATGGTGCCAGTTTTGTTGCAAAGCAGCGCAATCGCAATAATAGATTCTATACCAAGCACTGCAAGGAAAAGGGATATTTTGGTCTAGGAACATATATCAAGACAGGTGATCTTTTTGGACTGGATTACATATATGGTACATTATCCAATTCTACAGGAGATGATGCGCTCGATTATGATACCATGATTAAGAACCCCACAGAGTTTGAAATTGTAGTGACAAATGCTACTACCGGAGAGGCAGAGTATTATTCCAAAACTGATATGCCTAGGGATGATTACGAATTGATAAAGGCTTCCAGTAGTTTGCCCGGAGCATGCCATGCTAGAGAAATAAATGGAAATTATTATTATGACGGTGGCGTGAGGGATTCGATTCCCGTTGAACGTGCTCTTGAAAAGGGATGCGATAGAATTGTGGTGATTCTCTCCAAGCCAAGAGATTTTGTCATGAAAAAGCAGAGCTTTAAGGGATTGTATACAATGCTTTGTCATAGATTTCCCAAGATAGTCGAGCTGTTGGATCACAGACACACAGAGTACATGAAGCAATATAATGAGGTTTTTGAGCTTGAAAAGGAAGGAAAGGCATTCGTATTTTGCCCTGATGGGTCCTTGTCTACAGGCACTTATAAAATGAATATTAAAAGCAATCAAAAAATGTACGATAGCGGAGTGATTGACTACGATAACTCCGTGGATGAGCTGGAAAAGTTTTTGGCCTAGATGTCAAAAATTTACCATTACAACGTAAATATTAGAAAGTCTCTAAAACATTTATTTTGATAATATCAGATTATCAAATGATAAATCGTTTTGGAGGCTTTCTTTTTATTAGGTCATTGAAATTGACTTAATAGAAAGCCCTGTAGAAGGAGGGTAATTATAATGACAAACATTCCTAATGTAAAAATTGGTGTAGTAGCAGTTTCACGTGACTGCTTCCCTGAAAGCTTATCTGTAAACAGGAGAAAAGCACTCATTGAAGCTTACACAAAAAAGTACGGCAGTGAGCACATTTATGAGTGTCCTGTTTGTATTGTTGAGAGTGAAATTCACATGGTTCAAGCTCTCGAGGATATCAAGAAAGCCGGCTGTAATGCTCTTTGCGTATATCTTGGTAATTTCGGACCTGAGATATCAGAGACACTTCTTGCAAAGCATTTTGATGGACCAAAGATGTTCATTGCAGCAGCAGAGGAATCCGGCGATAGTCTTTTAGATGGCAGAGGAGATGCTTATTGTGGAATGCTCAATGCAAGCTACAATCTGCAGCTTCGCAATGTAAAGGCATATATTCCGGAGTATCCTGTTGGTGACGCTGAGGATTGTGCAGAGATGCTCCATGAGTTCGAGCCGATTGCTCGTGCTGTAATAGCACTTTCTGATCTCAAAATTATCAGCTTTGGACCTCGTCCTCTTAATTTCCTTGCATGTAATGCTCCGATTAAGCAACTCTACAATCTCGGTGTTGAAATCGAGGAGAACTCAGAGCTTGATTTGTTTGAAGCATACAATAAGCATGAGGGTGATTCACGTATCCCTGATGTTGTTGCAGACATGGAAAAGGAACTTGGCGCTGGAAATAAAAAGCCAGAGGTTCTTGCAAAGCTTGCTCAGTATGAGCTTACACTCAGAGATTGGGTGAGAGATCACAAGGGTTATCGCAAGTATGTTGCAATCGCCGGCAAGTGTTGGCCTGCATTCCAGACACAGTTTGGATTTGTTCCATGTTATGTTAATTCTCGTTTGACCGGTGAGGGAATTCCTGTATCATGCGAGGTTGATATTTATGGATGCCTTTCTGAGTTTATCGGTACTGTTGTATCTGAGGATATTGTTACACTGCTTGATATCAATAATTCTGTTCCGAAGGATATGTACAACGAGGAAATCAAGGGCAAGACAAATTATGCTTTGGAAGATACATTCATGGGATTCCATTGTGGAAATACATGCTCAAAGAAGCTTGCATTCTGTGAGATGAGAAATCAAAAAATTATGGCGCGTTCACTTCCTGTAGAGGTTACAAATGGTACGCTCGAGGGTGATATTGCTCCCGGTGATATCACATTCTACAGATTACAGTCTACTGCTGACAACAAGCTGCGCGCTTATATTGCTCATGGTGAGGTCCTCCCTGTTGCAACCAAGTCATTTGGTTCAATCGGTGTATTTGCAATTCCTGAGATGGGACGATTCTATCGCCATTGGTTAATTGAAAAAGGATTTCCACATCATGGAGCAGTTGCATTCGGTCATTATGGCAAGGCACTTTATGAGGTATTCAAGTATGTTGGTGTACCTGTAGAGGAAATTGGCTACAATCAGCCTGCAGGTGTCCGCTATCCGACAGAGAATCCATGGAGATAGATTAACGTTGTATTGCGAAAAGGAGAATAAAGAATGTATTACATTGGAGTAGACCTAGGCACTTCGGCAGTAAAGCTTTTGCTTATGAGAGGTGACGGTCATATAGAGAAAATTGTTTCCAAAGAATATGAGCTGAGTTTTCCACAACCGGGTTGGTCTGAGCAGAATCCGTCTGACTGGTGGTATCAGACACTTGCCGGTTTGAATGAGCTTACATCTGAGTGTGACAAGAGCCAGGTGGCAGGAATCAGCTTCGGCGGTCAAATGCATGGACTGGTTACGCTTGATGCAGATGACAATGTAATTCGCCCTGCAATTCTATGGAATGATGGCCGTACCACAAAGGAGACCGAGTATCTTAATACTGTCATAGGCAAGGAAAAGCTGTCAGAGTACACAGCAAATATCGCTTTCGCCGGTTTTACTGCACCCAAGATTCTGTGGATGCAGGAGAACGAGCCTCAGTTGTGGGCTAAGGTTTCAAAGATTATGTTGCCAAAGGATTATTTGGCATATAAGCTTTCGGGAGTATTTTGTACAGATTATTCTGATGCCAGTGGAATGCTTCTTCTGGATGTCAAGAATCGCTGCTGGAGCAAGAAAATGCTTGAGATCTGTCATGTCGCTGAATCTCAGCTTCCAAGGCTTTATGAAAGCTATGAGGTTGTCGGAAATATCAGACCTGAGGTGGCAGCAGAGCTTGGTTTCACCAAGAATGTAAAAATAATTGCAGGTGCCGGCGATAATGCAGCAGCTGCTGTAGGTACCGGTACGGTAGGCGAGGGAAAGTGTAATCTTTCAATTGGAACTTCAGGTACAATTTTTATCAGCAGCAAGAATTTTACGGTGGATGCTGCCAATGCGCTACATTCTTTTGATCATGCAGATGGTGGTTATCATTTGATGGGTTGTATGCTTTCAGCAGCCAGTTGCAATAAGTGGTGGATGGATGAAATCCTCCAGACGAAGGATTATTCCGGAGAGCAGGCAGGTATAGATAAGCTTGGCGAAAACAGGGTATTCTATCTGCCATATCTAATGGGAGAGCGCAGTCCACATAACAATCCGGATGCCCGTGCAATGTTTATTGGAATGTCTATGGATTCCACAAGAGAGGATATGACACAGGCGGTTCTTGAAGGAGTGGCTTTTGGTCTTAGAGATTCTCTTGAGGTGGCCAGAAATCAGGGGATAAAAATTGACCGTAGCAAAATTTGCGGTGGTGGAGCTAAGAGTCAACTATGGCAAAAGATAATAGCTGCTGTCATGAATCTGAAGCTGGATATACTTGAAAATGAGGAAGGACCGGGGCTTGGTGGAGCGATTCTTGCGGCTGTAGGCTGTGGAGAGTACGCATCCGTAGAAGAGGCTTGCGACAAGCTTGTCAAAGTTAAAACCACTGTGGAGCCTGACCCTGAGCTCGTAACTAAATACCAGGAAAAATATGAGATTTTCAAGAAGTTATACCCTACTGTAAAAGATATTTTTAGCACGAATTAAAATATTTTAAAAAAATATAAAATTCATTGTTAACAAATTATCAATATATGGTATTATAGTACATGGTTACTATATATAAAGTGAGTGGCAAATATTATTTTGTCACTCACAATAATGTAAGGAAGAAAGTTGAGGTAAGTTATGGATCATCAAAATCTTACAGAGGAATACCTGAATAAGATGGATGCCTACTGGCGTGCCACCAATTATTTGGGAGCAGCTCAGCTTTATTTGCTGGACAATCCTCTATTGAGAGAACCGCTCAAGAAAGAGCACATCAAGAAAAAAATCGTAGGTCATTGGGGAACAGTGCCTGGACAGAATTTTATCTATGTTCATCTTAATCGTGTAATCAATAAGTATGATCAGGATATGATTCTTATTTCCGGTCCGGGTCATGGCGGCAATTTCTTTGTTGCTAATGCATATCTTGAGGGAACCTATAGTGAGGTTTATCCAAATATCAGTCAAGATATGGATGGACTACAGAAGCTCTGCAAGCAGTTCTCATTCCCAGGTGGTATTTCAAGCCACGTTGCACCTGAGACTCCGGGCTCTATTCATGAGGGTGGCGAGCTTGGTTATTCAATAGCTCATGCTTTTGGTGCAGTATTTGATAATCCTGATTTGATTGCTGCCTGTGTAGTAGGTGATGGTGAGGCTGAGACAGGACCTCTTGCCACATCATGGCAGTCTAATAAATTCTTAAATCCTGTTAGTGATGGAGCAGTACTTCCAATCCTTCATCTCAACGGATATAAGATTTCAAATCCTACAATCCTTTCACGTATATCAAAAGAGGAGCTTACAAGCTTCCTTTCAGGTTGCGGATGGAAGCCAATATTTGTTGAGGGCAGCGAGCCTATGGATATGCACAAAAAGATGGCAGAGGCTCTCGATTCAGCTATGGATGAAATCAAAGCAATTCAAAAGAATGCCAGAGAGAATAATGATTCTACACGTCCGGTATGGCCTATGATAGTACTTCGCACACCAAAGGGATGGACAGGTCCAAAGGTTGTTGACGGTGTCAAGATTGAGGGCTCATTCCAGGCACACCAGGTACCTGTAATGATGGACAAGCCTGAGCATATGGATATTCTCAAGAATTGGCTTGAAAGCTATCATCCTGAGGAGCTTTTCGATGAGAATGGTCGTCTTATTCCTGAGCTCAGAGAGCTTGCTCCAAAGGGTGATAGAAGAATTGCAGCTAATCCACACGCTAATGGAGGCAAGCTATTACATGACCTTCGCATGCCGGATTTCAGAGATTATGCTGTTGAGGTACCAAGCCCGGGTTCTGTAGAGAAGCAGGATATGATTGAGCTTGGTGGATTTATAAGAGATATATTCAAGCTTAACGAGGATCAGAAGAATTTCCGTATATTTGGACCGGATGAGACAATGTCAAATCGTCTTATGAAGGTGTTTGAAGAGACAAATCGTGATTGGAACAATGCAACAGATTTTGATACAGACCAGTTCCTTGCACCGGATGGTCGTGTAATGGATTCCATGCTTTCTGAGCATATGTGCGAGGGATGGCTTGAGGGTTATATTCTCACAGGTCGTCATGGCTTCTTTGCTAGTTACGAGGCATTTATTAGAATTATAGATTCTATGGCAGCTCAGCATGCTAAGTGGCTCAAGGTATGCAACGGATTATCATGGAGACAGCCTATTTCATCATTGAATCTTCTCCTTACATCAAATGTATGGCAACAGGATCACAATGGATTTACACATCAGGATCCGGGATTCCTTGATCATATCGCTAATAAGAAAGCAGACGTTGTTCGTATGTATCTTCCACCAGATGCAAACTGCTTGCTTTCAACAATGGACCATTGCTTAAAGAGCAAGAATTATGTCAATGTTGTTGTAGCCAGTAAGCATCCTCGTCCACAGTGGCTCACAATGGAGCAGGCTGTTAGACATTGTACACAGGGTATCGGCATTTGGGATTGGGCATCAACAGACAATGGCGAGGATCCGGATGTTGTAATGGCATGCTGTGGTGATACACCTACACTTGAGGCACTTGCTGCAGTTGATATTCTTCACAAGGAAATGCCGGAGGTTAAGGTTCGCTTTGTAAACGTAGTTGATTTGATGAAGCTTGAGCCTAAGACTCAGCATCCACACGGTCTTTCAGATGTTGAATATGACACTATCTTCACAAAGGATAAGCCTATAATATTTGCATTCCATGGCTATCCAACACTTGTACATGAGCTTACATACAGACGTAACAATTCAAATATTCATGTATACGGTTATCATGAAGAGGGTACAATTACAACACCATTTGATATGCGTGTCCAAAACAAGATTGACAGATTTAACCTCGTTATTTCTACAATCAATCATCTTCCTACACTTGGAAACAAGGGCTCAGTTCTTGTTCAGAAGATGAAGGACAAGCTTGTAGACCACAAGCAGTACATTCACGACAATGGTATAGATATGCCTGAGGTTGCTGAATGGAAGTGGACAGGACTTAACTAAATACTTCTTCTAAGGATTCGTCTAAAGATTCAAAAATAGCACCGCAGCATTGCTGTGGTGCTATTTTAATAAACTATTTATTAATTTTATTTAGGTTGTCTTTTTCCGCTACTATAAGTAATTCGTCATTTGCATTCATTATTCTGTCGGGCTCAATAATTTTCCAATGTTCGTTTTCTTTTACAGCTATAACATTTACACCATAATTTTTTCTTATATTGAGCTGTCGTAAATCCTTTCCAACCCATTTTTTGAGAGGATTCATTTCCACCATGGATAGAGTCTTATCTACCTGAAAATAATCAAGGAAATTATTGGAGGCTAAAATTCTTGCAGATTGTTGTCCGCCGTATTCCTCAGGAATAATTACTTTATCCGCACCGATTTTCTTTAGAATGGATGACATTCTGTTTGATGAGCTTTTGGCCACTATAAGAGGTACGCCCTGTTCCTTGGCAACAGCAACAGACATAATGCTTGGCGCCATATTTCCACCCATGGCTACAGCTACTATATCCATATTTTTTAGTCCCAGTGCTTCGACCTCATCCTCATCTGATAGATCTGCAATCATTGCAGATGTTGAAAATTCAGATGCATCTTTAACCTTTTCCTCATCAATATCAACGACGAGAACATCAGCACCCATTTCATACATACTTTCTGCTAGGCTCATACCATATTTTCCTAAACCAAGCACGGCAATTGACTTTTTCATAATGTCCTCCTATCCTACAAAGAATTTTCCTTCTAAATATTTTATCTCGTATTCCTTTTTTGTTTTTTTAGCAAAAAATATTGCAAGAGAAATTGGTCCTATTCGACCAAGATACATAGATGTAATTATAATAATCTGACCTAGTGTATTCAGGTGTGTGGTGAGATTTCTTGTAAGCCCAACTGTGGCAAGTGCGCTAATTACCTCGTACAATGCATCCTGCATATTGACAGGATTGGTAACAATTAGAGCTAAGGTGGCAATTATAACAGCAAATGCACTGACGTATACAATGACCGACGCTTTTCGCATGGATTCATCAGAAACCTTTCTATTGAAAATTACATTTGAGTTCTCGGATTTTATATATGTGACAACACCCATTATCGCCAAAAAGAAAGTGACAGTCTTGACACCACCGGCGGTACCTACAGGTGAACCTCCGATAAACATCATTACATAGCTGATGACACAGGAGAAATCAGTCATATTCTCCTGAGAATATGATGCAAATCCGGCAGTCCTTAGAGTGACTGATTCAAATAAACTGTTTGTTATTTTGTCGAGAAGCGTCATATGTCCAATCGTAAGCGGATTGTTGTATTCTGCTGTAAAAAATATTACGCCTCCGGCTATTATAAGTCCGGATGTAATAGCAAGGACAAGCTTAGAGTGCTCATTTAATCGTTTAAACATTTGAATCGGATTGAATCTGTGGGATATGCCATATTTAACAGTATGACTCAAATCAAACCATACTACATATCCCAAACCACCTAATATGATGAGTATGCTTGTGACTATTAGTATGAGCGGGCTTGATTGGTAATCGGTCAGACTGCTTGCTCCTATTATATCTATCCCGGCATTGCAAAATGCAGATACTGCGGTGAAGACAGAAACCCATATTCCCTTCCCAATTCCAAATCTACCAATAAAGGTTGGCATATAAAAACATGCGCCCAGTAGCTCAATGCAAATTGTTCCTTTGAATATTTTTATGAGGATTTTTAGAATTCCCAAATCGGTATTGAGATTGAGGGAATCCTGAAGAATCTTCCTGTCTGTCAACGAAAATTTCTTCTGAGTAATCAGCATTATCATCGAAAAAACTGTGACAATTCCAAATCCACCGATTTGAATAAGGCACAGCAATATTGCCTGACCAAATGTACTCCAATAGGCATATGTATCGACAACCACAAGTCCGGTAACGCAAACTGATGTTGTGGCCGAAAATAATGCAGTAATAAAATCTGTCCACTGACCTGATGCTGATGAGATGGGAAGCATTAATAAAATTGCACCGACCAAAATAGCAAACAGGAAACTAAGTGGTATTAATCTGGTGGATGATATTCTTTTTCGGTTCATAATTTCCTCCGTATTCAATAACCGAATTATTATACATCTATGGTGATAACAATTAAAGCGGACCAATAACAAAAAATGACGTATTTTGCTAAAGTAATGTCTAATACTTTTGAAACATAATAATATAAAATTATTGTCATAGGAGATAAATAGTGTCGAGATGTAGAGGGATGCTATACGATTTCTAGCATTAAAAAGATATACGGAGGTAATGAATAATGAGTAAATATTTTTGTAATCCAATGAATTTGCCATATAAATATAATTATCAAAAGCCTAATATGCCTGGACTTGGTGATGCCAAGTTAGCTATATACAGAGAGGCAGCAGATCCTATTATGGAATTCTTTAAGGGGAAATATTATCTATTTCCTTCCATGACTGCAGGATTTTTTGTGAGTGAAAATCTCATAGATTGGGAATATCATAAGCTGAAAAAACCTATTCCTGTTTTTGATTATGCTCCTGATGTCAGAGCGGTAGGTGATTATCTGTATTTTTGTGCATCTAAGCGTGCTGATATATGTAATTTTTATAGGTCAAAGGATCCGACTAATGAGCCGTTTGAGGAAATACCGGGTACATTTGCATTTTGGGATCCTAATATTTTCTATGATGATGACGGAAGAATATATCTATATTGGGGTTGTTCTAACATTACGCCGATTTGGGGAGTCGAGCTTGATCCTGAAACTATGAAGCCCATTGGCGAAAAGCAGGTTATGTTTAATATGGATAATAAAAATCGAGGATACGAGCGGAGCGGAATGGACCATTTCAGTGGCAAGACTTCTGAAGGAATCGCTACAGCGACAGAGGCGATTTTTGCAGACTTAATGAAGATGCCGGAGGAGAACCGCCGTAAGGAGGGGCTCCTTACCGAGGATGATGTGAGACGTCTGGCACGAGGATTTGCCGGTGATGACCCATATATCGAGGGTGCATACATGACAAAACATAATGGAAAATATTATTTGCAGTATGCCTCACCTGCCACACAGGTAAATGTATATAATGACGGAGTGCTTGTAAGCGACAATCCGCTTGGGCCTTTTGAATATGCTAATAATAATCCGTTTTCATACAAACCGGGAGGATTTGCAAATGGTGCAGGACATGGTTCTACAGTTGCCGGCTCTGATGGAAAATATTGGCATACAGCTTCAATATCAATTTCTGTTAACAACGACATGGAAAGACGTTTGGGATTGTGGAAAGCCGGATTTGATAAAGATGGTGATTTGTATTGTGACCAGATGTATGGCGATTGGCCAATAGATATAGATTCACCTGCTTTTGCTGACCCTGAATTTATGCTCCTTTCATATGGAAAGAATGTTACTGCCTCATCCGGCACAGGCATTGAGAAGATAACAAATGAATGTATTCGTGATTGGTGGATTGCAGACACGGCAAATAATGAATGGGCACAGGTGGATTTGGGAGAAGCAATGCAGGTGCGCATGATACAGCTTAATTTTGCAGATCAGGATATTGATGATGAAATCCCTGAGGGCGCAGATAGATTAATTGCACATGAAATCCGCTATATTGACGAGAAAACCCGCGCGACAAAATGGATATTGGAAGGCTCAATAGATGGTGTGAATTATCAAACGCTTTGTGATAAATCAAAGTCTGATATAGATCTTGCAAATGATTTTATTGATTTGGGAGAATTAAAGACACTCAGATATATTAAATTGACAGTGCTGGAAGTTCCTTTTAATCAGAAAATTAAGATTTCGGGAATTCGTGTATTTGGTAAAGGTAATGGAAGTGTGCCTCATCCGGCAACAGGTGTAAAGTATGATTGCAATAACAACGGAATGGATATGCTGGTAAGCTGGAATGACGATGATGCTCTAGGGCATAATATTGTATGGGGATACGCAAAAGATAAGCTGTATCACAGCTATATGGTATTTGGCAAGAATAGTCAGAATATAGCAGCTCTTGTAAATGGGCAATCTGTGTATGCCAGAGTAGATTCATTTAATGAAGCAGGAATAGCAAAAGGAGAAATTGTAAGGGTGAGATAATTCTCACCCTATACTTCTTCAACATAACTTACATAATCGAGATTATTCAGCTCGTCGATGAGCTGAGAATGGGAGCTTGCTGCTCCAAAATCCAATTCTACAATTAGTGCTGAATCTGTTCCGGATAAGGTCTTATCCTTTGTCTTGTTCATGCTGGTTATGGTGTATCCCATTTCTACGAATTTCTTACGGAGCTTTTTGACACCAATCGTCTCATCAACTTCAACATACAATCCCATATATCTGCTGTTTTCCTCAAGATGTTGACTTACCTTCATGAGCAGCAAATTCGCAAGCATAATAAGAATAAAGCACACAATCCCCGCAGATAAATATCCGGCTCCAAATGCCATTCCCATGCAGGATGTGACCCATAGTGATGCAGCGGTGGTAAGCCCCTTTATCTGATTACGACCGGTGACAATAATTGTACCTGCTCCAAGAAAACCGATTCCGCTGACAACGCCTGCAGGGATTCGGCTGACATCTGCCTCCATGCCGGGTATCATTGCCAAATAAATATTCAAAACGGCCGCCACGGCAGAACCCAGGGACACAAGAGCGAAAGTCCTTATTCCTGCACTGTGCTTTCTGACAATTCTTTCCCATCCAATAAGGCTGCCACATACAGTTGCGAGAATAAGCCTGATAGCGACAGCGCCTTCATTCATTCCTTCTAAAAAATCAATAATTCCACTAATCCCCATAATCATTTTATATCCTTTGTTGACAGATTTAGGCTTTATAGAAACAGTATATATAAATTTATTTAAAAAAACCATCTTTCGAATCAATAAAATTAATAGAGGTATTGTATTAGTAAACAAAGATTCCAAAAATCACTTTAATAATACCTCTGACAATACCGAGGGTTGGCATGCAAAATTTCAATACTTTTGATTTTACATATCAAAAAATAAGTGATGTATAAAACCTTTGACTTTCTGTTTTTCTTTATATGTGATAAAGTATGTACAGTGAGTTTTATATTCGCAGTATATTAATAAGGGATTTTAGGAGGATTGTTTATGAAATTACCGGAGCAGACAATAGAATTTAGATATGATACACAGCTTCTCATTGAGGGAGAGAATCTTGATGAGGATGAAATCAACGATTATATAATCGAGCATTTCAAGGGGGACAGCCTTCTTGCTGTTGGTGATGATGAGCTTATCAAGATTCATTATCATACTAATGAGCCATGGCTTGTGTTGGAGTATTGTCGTACGCTAGGTGAAATCTATGATATCGTTGTAGAGGATATGGATAGACAGTCACGTGGGCTTCAGGGCTAATTGGCTGCCGTATTTTAATAGAATTAAAGAATTTATTTGTCCATATAATAATGTGGCTGGATACACTTTCGACTACCTTTAGACTCACTATAAGGTAGTCGTTTTTGCTACAAATTTTTTGTAAAAGGAGTTGTGAAATTGAATAAAGAAAGCTTTGTTTTACGAGGAGGAATAGCATTTTCTGATGGTCCTAATGATATTAAGACCTATTATAGAGGCTATATTGTATGTGTAGATGGAATTTGTAAGGGTGCATTTCCAATATTGCCGGAGGAATACAAGGATTTACCCTTGTATGATTATGGCGAGAAATTAATTGTTCCCGGCATGACAGATTTGCATGTCCATGCACCGCAGTACACATTCCGTGGAATAGGAATGGATGAGGAGCTTTTAGAATGGCTTAGCACCTATACATTCCCTGAAGAGGCGAAATATGCTGATATCAAATATGCAAAAAAAGCATATGAGTATTTTGCTGAGGATTTAAAACGTTGTTTCAATACGCGCGCTGTCGTATTTGGAACCCTTCATAATGAGGCTACCATTAATTTAATGGATCAATTGGAGGAGACAGGAGTAATAACCTATGTCGGCAAGGTTAACATGGATCGCAACGGAGGAATAAATCTTCAGGAAGATAGTCCGGAGGCATCGCTTGAGGCAACAGAAAAGTGGCTTGATGCAATTCAGAGTAAATACAAAAATACCATGCCAATCATTACACCTAGATTTATTCCATCATGTTCGGATAAGTTGATGAGAGGACTCGGTAAGCTTGCGGCTGATCGTAATCTTAGAATTCAGTCACATCTTTCAGAAAATATTTCTGAGGTAGCCTGGGTAAAAGACCTCGTTCCTGAATCAACAACATATGCTAATGCATATGAGCTTTTTGATACAATGGGTACTCCGGATAGGCCGACAATCATGGCGCATTGTGTATACTCTAATCAAGAGGAAATGGATATTCTAAAGAAGCACGGTGCGTATATTGCTCATTGCGCAGATTCCAATATGAATCTGACCAGTGGTATTGCGCCAATCAAGAAATTCTTGGATTATGGAATTAATATAGGTCTTGGCACAGATGTGGCTGCGGGCTCATCTATGAATATGCTCAAGACAATGTTGATAACATTGCAGGCTTCGAAGATGTACTACCGTCTTATTGATACAGATGTTAAGCCTCTCAGTTTTGAGGAGGTATTTTATCTTGCTACAGAGGGTGGCGGCAGTTATTTTGGAAAGGTGGGCTCATTCAAGCCCGGCTATGACTTTGATGCTGTTGTAATTGATGACAGCAGAATGTGGTCGATGCGAGACATGTCAATTCGAGAGCGTATCGAGCGAATCGTATACAATGATGCAGATGCAATCATAAAAGATAAATTCGTCAGAGGTAAGAAAATATTTTCCAAATTTAAGAATTAAATTGGGAATTTATTGGGTGAGGTCGCTTGATTCGATTACACTGTAGTCGCTTTCCGAATTCCATAATATCCACTCATCGTAGCCGGAGTCGTTGACAGCGGAAATTTCATCGAGGATAGCGTCTGCGTCGTAATCTATGTATCCTTCGACCCAATCTGCGGTAAATGCCTGTAACCATGGCCGTATTACAGCGCAGTTATAGGATGGAATATCAGAGAGAGCATTTTGCGAGCCCATTAGTGCTTCGTAAATTGTCTCATATGGTTCAGCGTCCGGCACCTCGATTCCGAATTCTCCGGCTGCATAATGCGAGGGATAAATCATAGGGCTTAGGCAATCAAGATTGGTTGCCAAAGTGGCATAGACCTGCCCAACATGTGCAGCGTCCTGCTGACTTCTTATTATGGTACCAAATATATCTGCAGAAATTGGAGTATTACGATTCTGAACCTCACGAGAGATTTGTGATAAAAAATCGTTGATGTAGTCTTGACGTTCCTCATCGGATACACTGACGCCATAATCAGCCTGATCTGCATTGGTGCCTACCGGGAAACGTACATAATCGAGTTGGATTTCGTCAAAACCCAGCGCACAACAGCTTTCTGCGATGCTTGTAATGTAGTCCCATACTTCTTTATTACAAGGATTTACCCAGGCGTTTCCATTGGAGTCGGTAACCGGCTCGCCCGTGTCTGTCATGAGAGCTAAATCAGGCCTTGCAGCAGCTAGAGTAGGATCTTTGAAGCAGGCGATTCTGGCAATGACATAAATATCATTATCTTTTAATTCTGTGAGAAGGGAATCTATATCCTGAATATAGGGGATACATGCGTCAGTTGCATCTGTATCCTCATTGTCTATATGAAATGAGATATTTCCGGCATCATCTTTTACATCCAATACAATGGCGTTGAGGTCAGAGTTGTTAATGAGCTCAATTAATTCATCCATTCTGTCTGTACCGGCAGTAGGACCGGTGACGTAGATGCCATGTACTTTTGGATGATTTTCTTTCCAATTGTAATAGGACATTTCCAGGTCGGTATAGGCGTATGGAACTTCATTGTCTTGATGAAATTTCTTTTTATTTATATTTGAAATAATAATTGTGGATATGCATGCTATAGCTATGATGAGTAGACAAACCACAGAAATGATTCTTTTTTTCATTAGTTCTCCCCGGTAATTTGAAATTTGAGCATTAC
>FLNY01001973.1_pt1 | contig 21615 bp, 17 predicted proteins | sample 1140381 | NCBI WGS metagenome assembly FLNY01 (sample SAMEA3878172, study PRJEB12797) | bioreactor metagenome | biome: Moose rumen | place: Sweden | collected 2011-10
AAACTATAATTAAGGTAAAATCTATGACACAATCTTTGGAGTCCGGTTATCAGATTGCAAGCGTCAAAGGCGGAGCACAAAAGACTTACCACATTGAAAAAATGCTTGGTCGAGGTGGATTTGGTATCACCTATTTAGCTACAGCAGAAGAATTAGTTGGCAACATTCCACAAATCACAAAGTACACTATCAAAGAGTTTTGTATCAGTGATATATGTATACGTCAGCAAGACGGTAGCATTACAATGCCAGAGCGTGATCAAGAAGACTTCAACAGTAGTAAGGCCGATTTCTTGCATGAAGCAGAGCGGCTTCATGAGATGCATCAGGAAGGCATTGTGCCCGTTAATGAAGTATTCGAAGCCAATGGCACTGCCTATTATGTGATGCAATACCTAGGTGAAAAGTCACTGGTTAAATATGTCAAGGAGAAGGGCGGAAGTCTAAGTGAAGACGAGGCAATACATATTGCCATCGCTATAGGGAATGCCCTTGAATACCTGCATCAGCAGAAAGTAACCCACTTGGACGTAAAGCCGGAAAATGTCATGATGCTACAACGTCACAGGGGAGGATTAATGCCTGTTTTGATAGATTTTGGACTAGCATGCCATTATAAGAAGAACGGAAGTAGTACATCAAAACATAGCGCTACAGGAATAACAGACGGCTACTCCCCGCTGGAGCAGTACGCAGGTATAGAGCGATTCTCACCTGAAGCTGATATATATGCCCTGGGGGCTACGTTATTTTTTATGCTGACTGGTAAGGCGCCGCTGAAAGCCGCTGACATGTCTGCGCAATACTTATTCAAGACTTTGCCTGATGGACTGAGTGACGAGGTCATCGAAACCTTACGCAAAAGTATGGAGAAGATGGCAGAGCGTCGAATTAAATCCATCGCAGAATTCAAGAAATTGCTTTCAAGGGAGGATGAAGTCATTGAAGGCGGTAATGAAACTGTTAGACGCAAGACGATGCCTCACAGAAAAAGAAATTCCAGCAATGGGAACATGATGAAATACGGACTCATTGGTATGGGTGTTATTATCGTTCTTTTACTTGCTATCCTCTTAATGCCATCAGGTAAGGAAAAGACAGAAACTGTCCTACAGACCGATGCGACTGACACTACTATAGTAAATACGGGAACTGGTAATCAACCAAAACCCGAAGCAGGGAAAGTTGAAACAAATCAGGAAGCTCAAGGTCAAGCTACTCAAACGACCTCTTCGTCAAGTCAAACTAACGCTAACAATTCTGCAAGCAATAATTCGTCCAATTCCAATGGACAGACTACAACAGAAAATAGTCAGCGTAATTATTTAAATCTTGGCTATGCAATATGGCGAGGTCCCGTGAAGAATGGTAAACCGAATGGTGACGGTACTATGACTTTCAATTCGAGTCATCGTATTGACAGCCGTGATCCTGCAGGAAACATTGCAGAAGCTGGCGATTATATCAGCGGCACCTATGTTAACGGACACCTTGATCAAGGAACATGGCATAAGTCATCAGGTGGATCGGAATTTTTAATGATCGGACAATAAAATACTAAGAACTATGATGAAAAAATGGTTTTTATCGTGCGCTAGTTTAATACTGCTTTACAGCAGCGTTCATGCCCAGGAGTATGAGTATGCAACCAGTCAACTACAGAAAGCAGCTCAAAAGTTAAATATTAGCGGCATGTTATCTGAAAAGTCTTTGACTGATACATTATTTATAAAGGAACAGCGCATTATTGTGCGTAAAGATCAGCAAGGACGTATTGAGCACATTGGCATACCCTTGTTCAATGCTTATATTCGCAACATTCAACCCTCCCCCATCCACGACTACCTTGAATTTGCTGCTTTAGACAAAAAGTTCCATGTGTCAGAGAACACTTTACAACTGAATAAGTTGGTTTTCAGTAAAGGCAACTGGGAAAAACTATATCAGCTAGGCGATTCATGCGCCTGCACCATCAATAACTTAGGTGACAAAACGTACGTCGTCCAGTGGATGAAAAATAATCAAGTGGTTTTGGAGATATCGTTTCCTGTTGATTACGAGTTACTTGCCAATAGTAACCGCCGTGAGATGGAAACTAAATTTATTAAGGATCTGAAAGTTTATAAAGGATCAGATAACAATGCACAACAGGACGTTGATACCACACAGTTGAAAAGACATGCCATACAAGGAGTATATGTAAAAGAAGGCCATAATTACATTATCAATGCTATCACATCGAATACTTATTACACAATAAGCCATAAAGAAGCTAAATTGGTGTATGACAATAATCACATTGCAGAGAGTATGTCGAATCTGCTCATAGCCCCTGCGGCATTACCTCAAGCACCTATTACCCTATCCTTCACTCTTAGCACCTACCGCGAGGAATCCATGTCTATCGACTACGGCCAACTCTACAATTTCTGTATAGCTAGCGGCTGTGAACCCTATTTCGGCTATGAAGGAATTACCGACGGTATGGCTTCCGGCACACTTATCATGCACAACAAGCAATCGGGCTACAACCACATCTTCTATATTCAGTGTCCGGCGAAGGAGATTAGTAATAAAGAACCACACCTGAAAGGCACTGGCTATATTTACATTCCATCCTCCAACATCAAGAATCTACTAGCAAGCCCCAGCAAGGGACGTTCTAAGTCTTACAAGTATATTGCACAATGAAAAAAATTCTTTGTATAGCGAGTATATTGTGTGCCTGCCTTGGTAGTGCTGCACAAGACGTAATGGAACAAATCAATGCCATCAAACTTAAAGGTGGCCACCTGACGGCCCAGTATTCTCATGAAGTCGTCGACTCCGCCTTTTCGATGGGGGCTCGTGATATTCTTCATCAGTTAAACCTGAAAAGATTAGGCAAGTTTACACTGGACGAGATTCTCCCTTATACGGGACATCTTGATATGCCGAGAGGAAACATGGTTAGAGTATTCACATATTTGGACATGGCCAAAATCCACAAAAAAGATAATGCCAATGCACCTCGTGAGACCATAACTATCAAGCCAAAGTTTAATCTCAAAGACAACACAGGGTCTACAACACCCCCTACTCCCCCTGTGCCCGCCCAAGTACAAACTCAATATCCGCAGCCCCCACAGCCCCCCGTGGCTCAAAGGGTGGAAGCAAATAATCCACAGGCACAGTTGGCTCGTGACATCATGGCACAGAAAGACCTCACTGCTGTCATGAATAATCTAAAGGCAAAAAAGAATGCAGGAATTATTCTTGACTATGGCGCTTTTGCAAAAGGGACCAATATTGACGAGGTATATATTGCAATCTTCGACAGAAACACCAATGCACCTATGACAGTACTCACGCCTACGACAGAAGGCAAGCGCAGCAATCTGATTTCAAGGGAGGAAGACTCACTGTCAAATTATCATGGCTGTAAAGCTATTTGGATTTCATTCTGACGCAATAAAAACAAATAATCATATGAAAAGAATTCTTTTGATGTTATTCGTTGCCACAACGTTTTGTGGTATGATGACAGCTCAAAGTGTCACTTTTAAATTTGAAGATGGCACATTGGCTGATGCGAGTCTACGCACAAAAATGGAAAACCGCATCTCACGCCTGTTATCTGAACTCACTCAGGCTTCAGCCAACAATAGAGATTTGAATCTCGGAACACTTAACTTGACTCCCGTAGCAAAAAGCCGTCTGGAAAAACTATGGGAGAATCTTCATTTCTGCTGCGATTACACGACGAATGTAGAGAAGTGTCTGCGCGCTGTCAAAGGCTACGAGGTGCGCGGCATCCTCATCACCCTTCAGCCCACCGCAGCTAACTATAACGGATCAACAAGCCGCGAACTGGCCATTAGTTTTGCTGAAGACGGAGAAATTACCAGTGTCAACATGACGATGGAAAACAACTCGTATCAAGACATCTTGAACAATGGCGTAGATGTTACGGACACCCGTCGTCGACTGGAAATTCTGAAATTCGTTGAGGACTTCCGCAGCTACTACGACGAGAAGGACTTGGAGTCGCTGCGCAACATCTACAGCGAAGACGCACTTATCATCACAGGTAAAGTGGTGCAGCGTCGCAATTTGGGTTCTGACCAGGCTCGCATGAAACCGGAAATCCAGTATAGCAAGTTAAACAAAGAAGAATACATGTCACGCTTAGCTGAGACTTTCAGGAAAAACAAGTTTATCAAGGTCAAGTTCGACGATATTGTGGTGAAACGTCATAGTGCCAAGGCGGGATTCTATGCCGTCACCCTCCGTCAGGATTGGCAGTCCAGCACCTATCGCGACAACGGCTATGTATTCCTGTTATGGGAGTTCAAGGAAGGTCAGTCACCCGTGGTGCACGTCCGCACATGGCAGCCAGAGATGGTTGGTAGCCGCAAACTGGACCCCGATGAGGTATTTACAGAGAACGATTTCTTTATACCGTAATATATGTCCTATTAAAACTCTACAAATAGCTATACTATTAGCTTAAAAAGAAACAAAAGAAATCATTATAAATAAAATATGATTGAGACTAAAATAGCTATCAAACAAGAGTTTTGCAGTCTACTTCGTTCGACTGGGCGTAGAGGTATTGATGAAGTTATAGCTGAACTGGAAAGAATAGGCTTTTTTGCGGCACCCGCTGCCTCAAAGAAACATTTGGCATATAATGGTGGGCTTGTGGAGCATTCATTAACAGTATATCGTGTGGCATCAAGATTGGTGGAAGATATGCGGATTTTACGCCCTGACATCTCAATCAATGAAGACAGTCTAAAGATTGTCGCATTACTTCATGATGTCTGTAAAGCAACTCGCTACCGTTGGAATACGGAGAAGAAAGAGTATGAATCAGATTATTCGATTATGCCTGTAGGCCATGGTGAGAAATCTGTTATCATGTTACTGCGCATGGGGTTGGAACTGCAAGATGATGAGATAATGGCCATTCGCTGGCACATGGGAGCATGGGACTTGTCGTTACACAGCAACGAGGCTCAGAAGAATTATGTTGAGGCAGGAGGACTGTCACCACTTGTTCCCCTATTACAAACTGCTGACACATTAGCTGCATTGATAGTTGAGAACGGGAAATAAGAATCAATATATAATTGCGGACACCAATATTTGAAAATATGAAGAAAAAACTGTTTTTTGACATGGACAATGTGCTGGTTGATTTTCAATCAGGACTTGATAAGATTGATGAAGAGATAAAGAACAAGTACAGGGCTAAAGGGGCTGGTGAAAAAGACCGGTTGGACGAGATTCCTGGTTTGTTTGGTAAAATGGACCCGATGCCTGGAGCTATTGAGGCAGTTCACAAATTGGCAGAAGTTTATGATGTCTTTATTCTCTCTACTGCTCCATGGAAGAATCCATCTGCTTGGTCTGACAAGGTGACGTGGGTTACAAAATACTTTGATGACGTATTCCATAAACGAATGATTATCACTCACCGAAAAGACCTTGTGGCAGGCGACTATCTGATTGACGACCGTGGCAAGAACGGCACCAGCGAATTCAAGGGCGAATGGATTCAGTTTGGCTCAGAACGATTTCCTGATTGGAACTCTGTGGTGGAGTATTTAACCAAGCATTAAGTCCCACCTACATAGCTAGTCATAATACAGTTGTACGTCTATGGTAGGTGGGACTATAGTTTCTGCCTATAAAGATTCGATATAATTATAACACGTCATTTTACATGGGAAAAACATAAAGAATATAATTATTAGGGGATATTTGTCCAAGAGCAATAGTCATAGAAATGCTTTCCTTTTCGTTTCATCTTTTATTATTTTATTAATTTTGTTTTGGTTTCATGACCAGGCGGAGACCGATGACCCACGACTCTCCCAGCCCTCTGGTATTTCTGTCCGACATATAGCCTTCACGGGCAGAAACACGGCAGAACCATGGTGACGAGAAATCCAGACCGGTATGACCTCCACGATATACAAACTCCTCGCCGTGATTAGGCCCTTGGGGATCGACTACCGGTTCCTTGGTTTTTTCATAAGGTCCGTTATAATAACACATTTCACTGACATTACCACTCATGTCATAGATTCCCAGTTCATTAGGTTTCAGTTGAGCTACTTTTTGGTTTCTTCCACCGGTATTGGCATAGGCCCACAACACTTCACTTGCCTTGCTGCTTCCTGACCACATATAACCCTTGGACTTGTTACCTCCTCGTGCAGCAAATTCCCATTGTGCTTCGGTAGGTATATCGAATTGCCAACCCGTAATGTTTGATAGTCTTTCCAGAAACACTTTTATCATTTGAAAGCTCAGAGTCTCAGCGGGAAGCTGATATCCGAAAAACTCGAAAGGACTGTCATAAACAATATTTTGCCACAACTCCTGAGTGACTTCAGTTTCACCAATATAATAGTCGGACAGCGTGACGAGATGGACGGGTTTCTCATTCTCTTCTGCTTTCTTTGATTTCACTGCGCCCATCTTAAATGTGCCGCCATCCACCTTGACCATATTGAATTTAACGCCGTCGATAGTAAATTGTATACCCTTCGCAGTCTTTGTTTCTGTGCACTGGGCAGGTTTCTTTACCAATTCCCGAAGCGCCTGTTCCTTGCCGGTCCCATCAAGTGCGTTCAACACTAATCGGAGCCCAAGACTTGGTTCGCCTTTAACTTCTGATATATATCTGCAGGTAATACGCGCAGCCTTGTTATCAGACATATAAGACCCGCCTCTGACCATGTAAGATCTTTCTAATCTCTTTGCTAACGGGTTATATAGCTTCATATCAGGATAATCTGCATCTGTATCTTGCGTCAATTCCCACACATTTCCACTCATGTCATATATTCCGAGTTCATTCGGCTTACGTGTGCCTACAGGTTGAGAGTACCTGCTTTTCCCATTGGTTTCTTGGGTGCATGCTACATCTTTAGCATTATTGCTTCCAGCATAGATGGTATGCTTGCTTTTCTGTCCTCCTCGTGCTGCATACTCCCATTCTGCCTCTGTTGGCAAGCGGAACGGCAGGTCTGTCTTGGCTCTTAAGACATCCAGGAAAGTTCCCACCGACTCTTTGGTTATACATTCCACAGGATATCTGGGTCCCCCAGCTCTCGATGGGTTCTTTCCCGTTATTTTTGTCCACAGCTCCTGGGTAACTTCCGTCGTTGCGATGTAATAGTCGTTGAGCACCACCTGATGCACAGGTTTCTCGTTTTTATTTGCATATCTCGCCTGTTCGGAAGTGGCGCCCATGGAAAATTCGCCGCCTTTTACCTTCACCATCTTGAAGGTGACGCCCTCCACAGTGAATGTCTCCACATCCTTGTGGGGATAGCCCTTTTCTTCTGTAGCAACCTCATTCTTAGGCACTTCCACTTCTACCTTATAGGTCTTACCGCCTTGTACCGACCTGATACCGTATCTGCTGAAGGTAATGGTAAATGGTTTCTGATTAGCTGGCACCACTTTCATCTCCTTGGTTCCACTGGTCAGATAAATCCATTTCTCATTACCATTAAAGTCTATTTCACCAATGATATTTCCTTCGATTCTGGAAATGTCATCGTCATAGCCCAGTTTAATCAGGGCACAATTCTGACCATTGAGGTCCTTTCTTGGCTTTGTGACTGCCGATTTGTCGTTTGTTAAAAGCTTAACACTCTTTACTTTCTGTGCTTCTGCCATCGTGAAACCGCATAGCAGCACAACTGTTACCAAAATACTTCTAAGGATTGATTTCATCATTATTGCTTTTTTTAGTTATTGTCTACAGGAACAACCAGCCGGAAACCGACTTCTCTGTTGTATTTCGCATAATCCATATAATTTCTACTTACCGTAAACATTCCATGTTTCTTGTTATTCCGTCCACTGCCCAGATAGCCTCCCCCTCTAACACATTTTCTTTCCGGATGGTCGTCGCTTTCTCCAATAGGATCTGTCTCAGGTTTTGCGTAATAATCATAATGGTCGAAACTATCCAGACACCACTCCGCCACATTGCCAGTCATATCATAAATACCCAACTCATTGGCATGGTATTTAACAGAGTGTAAATCCACGTCTTTTTCATCCCACCATCCGGCTTCTTTCAGGTTGTTGCTGCCCGAGAATTTATACCCCTTGCTCTTATTTCCGCCTTTGGCTGCAAATTCCCATTCGGCCTCCGTGGGTAAGCGGAAGTTAAGACCAGTAATCTGGCTTAATTCTTCGGCAAAGGCACAACACTCCATCCACGAAACTTGGTTTTGCGGCATTTGTGGATTGGCATATTTTGCAGAACGTTTGTTGATGCTGCGCCATACCTCGTTGGTGATTTCAGTCTCGCAGATATAGAATGTCGACACAGTGACTTGATGCTCTGGAGTATGGTATGTTTTGTAAATAGACCTATTGGGCTCTTCAGGCAATTTATTACTGCCCATTGTGAATGTGCCCCCATCGACTCTGATTAAATTAAAAGATACGCCATTCACGGTTACTGTCTCGATGTCCTTAGTGAGTCTCATGCTTGTTGGTTCCGATATTTCAAGCAGATAAGTCACCTTGCTATTCAGTTCTGGGATTCCATATTTGGCAAAGTCTGCCACCAAAGTCTTCCCATCAGCGACGGTAATCTGCAACGACGTACTTCCCTTTTTGAGATAAGTCCATTTCTCGCTTCCTTTATTAATGACATCACCAACGACGTTGCCTGTTACTTTTTTTATCTCACCGACCATCAGGATTTTGACCAAGGCACATGCGACGCCCTTGTCATCCTTGCGTTCATACTGACTGGCAGAGATGTCGTTTCCTGCCATGCTGAAGTCCTTTATACTCCAGTCCTGAGAATATGTTGAAAGGCTGAATAAAGCCAGCACCAACATGGTAACAAATTGTCTCATAAAGCAGCTCTAAGTTTTATTGTTATTGATTCATCTCGTTTGCAAAGATACGAAAAATATTTTAATACACAAAGATTCTTTGTTATTTTTCTTGGTCCGAATATATTCCTAAGCATTGACAACAACAATTTGACAATAAAATGACAAAAAAAACGTCTTTTTGAAAAAAAATGATTATCTTTGCAGACAAATTACCACTACAATGAACTTAAAGCAACAAATACTACTCGTTATCGGTACGTTCTTTGCACTGACAGCTCAGGCGCAGGAGTTGACCGTCAAAGAGATGCAGGCCACTAACGATTTGTCGGCCAGCCAGTACCGACACAACGACTTCAATGGTGAACCATGTGCATTGATAAAGGTACAGCTAGCTACTACTGGCGCAACCTTCGAGGGCAATGTCATCAAGCCTGTGGAGTATAAATCGGGGGAATATTGGGTGTATATGCCAGGAGGAAACAAAGAACTGATGGTCAAGCATCCGAGCTTCCTGCCACTGCACATCAACTTTGCCGACCACGGCATCAAAAGTGTCCAATCGCTGGTCACCTATCGGCTTACGCTATTGATACCACAGTTGTCTGGCATAGAAATCGACGACGGTATGCGCTATTTTGTCATGTCGGTGGAACCTGCTAACGCAACAGTATATATTGACGATCAGCCGCAGGTAGTTCAAAACGGCACGCTCAGCATATTGCTTCCCATGGGTGAACATCGCTATAAGGTAGAATCGACAGCCTACGAGCCAAAGAGTGGGACCTTCACCATCGGCAACGAAAAGCTGACGCTGCCCATCAAACTTCAATCCAACATGGCGACATTGAATGTGGGCAGTACCACTCAGGGAACGCAAATCTATGTCAACGACCAGTTGCGAGGGTCTTCATCATGGTCGGGCTCCCTTCCTGCCGGTACTTATCGTATTGAAGGACGTCTAAAGGGCTATCGCAACCATCGGCAGAACATCCAGCTTTCCCAACGTGAAAACAAGCAGGTTACCATACCTGCCCTGCAGGCCATTACAGGAGCTCTCAACGTGAACTACATGCCTGCCAATGCTGAGGTCTGGTTGGATGGCAAAAAAATAGGTACTAGCCCAGATGTTTTCCGCAATATCATAATAGGTAGTCACCAACTTGAGATTAAGAAGGACGGTTACTTCTCCGAGCAGAAGTCTATTACTATTGACGAGGGACATACTTCACAACTAAGCGGTTCGCTAAACAAGATCACAACACACGTAAAATTAGCGACATCTCCATTATCGTCATCAGAATCTGCAGAGACCATTAATCACCAAATATTAACAGCAAAGCAAATGGTAGATAATGCTTTAGGATTTCTACCAATAAATGAATTCAAGAATAAATCTTTAAAAGAAACGTTTGAATATGTAAATCGAACATATCCGTCTTATAAAGCAGGATACAATCTGAATGGGCGTAATATAACCATTTGGGAGAGTAGTAAAGGTTCTTATACGCCACACTATCATGATTTAGGATTTGATATGTTTCGTGTTGACTGGAACATTAACTTAAATGAGATAACAGGATTTGAATATAGTTTTATTCAAACAGATAACGCGACAAATGTGATAAATGTTCTTGTTAATGAACTGAATCAACTAGGCTGTAATATGAAACAAGTGACAGATTCTTCTAACAGATTAACATACCGAGGAAAACGAAAAGAATGGAACATAATTGTTAAACTCGATAAACAATTTGGTCAATTCATTTATTTAGAAATCAGATCCTGGTAAGTAATTGGCTACACAATACGTAGGATATGTACATAAGAAAGTACTGCTTATGAGAAAGATTCTTCTGATAATAACATGTTCCTTTTGTGGCTATTTGCAAGCGCAAAAGTTGACGGTGGAGTCGATGGCACTGGCGGGCAACGACATCTCGGCTAGTAAGTTCGAGCGCAAGGACCTGAACGGCCAGGCCTGCGCACTGCTAAAAGTTTCTTTACCTTCCCCTGGTGTAAAGTTCGAGGGTAATGTCATCGAGCCTGTGGAATATAAGACGGGCGAGTATTGGGTCTATATGTCTCCCGGTTCTCAGGAGTTGCGCATCAAACACCCTCAGACACACCCTCTGCATGTTACTTTTGGTGAATACGGAATCAAAAGAATGGAGTCAAAAGCCACCTATTATCTTACAGTGCTTTTACCCAGTATTACTGCTCAACAGCCGCAAGCACAAGATCAAACAGCACCTGTACAGCAACCTAAGCCTGTTCGAAAGACAATTCCCCCTACTATAGCCACAAGCGATGCACTATCGAAAGCAGTTCGACCTGTAATTGAAACAATTACTGTGAAGGGGGTCAGCTTTAATATGATACGCGTAGAAGGTGGCACATTCATGATGGGAGCAACAAGTGAGCAACAGAATCCTGAATCCGACGAGGACCCTGTTCATAAGGTGACGCTATCTACATATTATATAGGTGAGACGGAGGTAACTCAGGAATTATGGGAGGCTGTAATGGGTAAAAAACCATCAACGCTTAAAGGCAAGAAATTGCCTATCGGAATGGTCTTTTGGAAAGATTGCCAAAAGTTTATTAGCAAATTAAATAAACTAACAGGTAAACAGTTCCGTTTGCCAACGGAGGCGGAATGGGAATATGCAGCCCGCGGAGGAAATATGTCTAGAGGCTATCAATATAGTGGCAGTGATAGTGTTAACGACATAAGTTGGAACTTAGACAATTCTGAAGGGAAAGCCCACGAAGTAAAATTGAAACAACCTAACGAACTGGGTATTTACGACATGAGCGGTAATGTCTGGGAGTGGTGCCAAGACTGGTATAGCAATTATACAAGTGACGCTCAAATTAATCCTACAGGGGGAGTAAGTTCAAGACATGTTGTTCGTGGTGGTTGTTGGGGTAGTTCAGCTAATTCTTCCAGAGTGACTAAGAGGTCTCATCTTGACCTCAATAATGCCTGGGCTGTGTTGGGATTACGTTTAGTATATTAAATTATTAAAGCTACATTTAATGATGAAGGCAATATCGGCCTCGAAAGAAAAAGTACTCTATATTCAAGGAATCTTTCCGACAGGTAAAAAGGCTTATTTCGCCGTATCACTGCAAGATTAATAGAGTAGAAATAAAACAAAGTCACTGGAGAACAAGGCGCAATCCGAGGTCGTAGTCGCGGGTGTTGGGCAAAAAGTATTCACGCTTCGCCACACGGCAGTCCCACGCGTTGTCGTAAAAACAGCCACCGCGACACACGCGGCAATCGCCCGTAGAAGGACCCGTGGGATTCGTCTGAGCAGAAGACTGGTAGTCCCCCATATAGTCCTGGCACCACTCAAGGACGTTGCCACTCATGTCGTAGAGACCCAACTCATTCGGCTGCTTCGTCTTTACTTCACGTGTGCCTTTATCGGTCGTTGTTTCATACCAAGCCACGTCGTCTAAATTGTTGCTTCCACTTAACTGATACCCACGGCTCTTATTGCCACCACGGGCAGCATATTCCCACTCTGCCTCAGTGGGTAGACGGAAGTTCTTGCCAGTTAACTGGTTCAGTTTGCGGACAAAGTCCTGACACTCATTCCAGGAAATATAGTACATAGGCAAATTACTACCTTCGCCCCTGAGTGACAAACTTTTGCTTGTTTTATCTCGCTGCTGGCGAACTGTTGTACTCATCACCGTCTCCCACAGAGCCTGAGTCACCTCCGTCTCACCTATATAATAAGTAGACAGCGTCACCAGATGGGCTGGTTTCTCATTAGAGTAGGGATAATCCTGTTCAGACGTGGCCCCCATCTGGAACGTACCGCCTTCCACACGTATCATGTTGAACGACACGCCATTGACAGTGATGGTTTCGATGGCGGAGCCAGAAGTGGAAGGAGATGCAGTGGCAGATGTCTGAGTAATAGTTTGTTGAACAACGGACGGAGCTGACTGCTGGACGACAGGCAGTTCTTCCTGCAAAGAAGGTTGGGCAGGCGTTGTTTGTTGAACAAGTACCTGTTGTTGAATTTGTTGTGATTTCGATTCAGTTAGATTCTCAGTAATAGTTCGGGGAGAGTTTGCATTAAGTTTCACCGAACCTTCTGCCGTCTCATAGCCATCAGATGCGATGATGTAACTATGATTACCTACTGGCAACATGGCTTCCACTCGTCCTTCTCCTTTATATAGTTTTGAATCAATCAATACTGTGGCATTCTTTGGCGAAAAGTTAATGATGAGCTTTTGCGTCTCCACTACCCCACCCGCCTGCGGCATCAGAAGCGTGAGCCGGTACGTCGCTTTACCTTGCACGCCGTTGATACTGTAGTCGCGGAAGTTCACGCTGAGCGTCACGAAGCTGGGATGCTTCACCGAGAGCATATAAGAACCCTCAGTCAAATATACCCAGTATTCATTCGTCTTATAGTCAGTACTGCCAACCACGTTACCTTCGAACTGTGCTCCCATGGTTGCCAGCTGCACCTTGACCAACGCACAAGCCTTGCCGTTCAGGTCCTTGCGCTCATACTGGCTTGCCGATAAGTCCACCGGCAGAGTCGTCATCTGCTTTACCGTCAGCTCCTGGGCAAACAGATTGCTACAGAACAAACAAGCTAAGATAAGTAGTAGCTGTCTCATGAGATATATCGACTGTTTCGACTGCAAATTTACGCAAAAAGTTACAGATTACGCAACAAATGTTCCATAAAATATGGCATTTACAAAAATATTGCTTATTTTTGCACAAAAATAACCACTACAATGAACTTAAAGCAACAAATACTACTCGTTATATGCCTGCTCTTAACTCTGACCATTCATGGACAGACATTACTTGTCAGGAGTGTAATTCATGATGCGACCGACATCAGTGCCAGCACAGAACGCCGAATAGATAACTCAGGTGAGCCCTGTGCGCTCATCAAGCTCCAGATGGTTGACCAACTTGTTGCCATCGAAGAAGCAGAAATGGTTGGCGACGCTCCACGTTTTGGTACTACAACTTGGCTCTATGTGCCGCATAACACAGAGAGCGTTACACTGCTCTTTGAAAACCACGACCCAGTGTCCCTGCGCTTTTCTGACCACAAAATCCCGTCGCTACAACGTCTTTGCACTTATGTAGTGACACTTATCGACCAGACCGGTGTTTCCGACCCGGACAATCCCACTGATGCTGTTGCACAGTACGAGTTGGCACTTGACTATATGCAAGGGCGCAACGGGCGCATCATCGATCCATACGCCACAAAGACATGGCTAGAAAAGGCTGCCGCACAAGGTCACGATATGGCGCAGACATATCTGGGCACCTATTCCTTGAAAATGTCAAACGACAAAGACATCATCATTTCCCAAAAGATGAGACAGGCCTATTTCGACGAAGGCATTGCATGGTTAGAGAAAGCAGCAAACGCTGGTAATACGACTGCGATGTTCAACTTGGCAGAAACATATGTTCATTTTGCTACTGAAGATAATTACAAAGAATTCAATAATAAAGGACTTGCTTGGGCGTTGAAAGCTGCAGAACGAGGCCATACCAGGAGCATGGAAATGGCAGGTGACCTGCTGGCACCACCTGACTGGCTAGACCACGGCATTACACCTGATGTCGAGCAGGCAGTCAGTTGGTATAAGAAAGCCTCTTCTAAAGGTTCCTCCCATGCCTCCTATCAGTTGGGAAGACTCTACCAGAATGGCATGTACGGACTTAAGAAGGACAAAAAACAGGCACGCCACTGGTACAACATTTCTTCAGATCAAGGAGAAAAGAAGGCACGACAACGCCTGGATGATCCAGATTTACAATAAACTAAAACAATAAGAACATGATTAAAAAAGTATTACTATTAGCTCTCATTACTTGCACGCCTCTACTCACACAGGCACAAGAGTACATCGTTAAAAGCATGAAGCATGCAGCTGAGGACATGTCAGCAGTAGAGCACAAGCGGTTAGATATCAACAAAGAGCCCTGTGCACTTATTAAGGTGCTAACAGCAGACAATATAGTAAAGGTAGATGGCAATGTAATAGGTGATGTTGAGCGTCATGGCAGTTTTTCCTGGATCTATGTCACTGACGGTTCAAACCGTATCGATATTAACTTCGAGAAGCATCTTTCGCTTTCCATTCCGTTTCCTGAGTATGGTATCCGGAAAGTCTCGAAAGAGCAAACCTATGTTGTCCTTCTGACGGAAAAGGCTGCCAATGAACAAAAATTCGTTGAACGTGATTCGACCAATGGGCAAGGCATGTATGAACTCGGCCTTGACTATGCCACAGGTATTAACGGAAAGCAAAACGATGACAATAAAGCATTCTATTGGTTCCAGAAATCGGCTAACGCTGACAATGCCAACGGCATCAATTCCGTAGGTTTCTTCTACAAAAACGGTCGCGTTGTGAGCAAGGATCCTGCAAAAGCCATCAAATACTTCCAAGAGGCTATGGCAAAAGGTAACGAGAAGGCCTATTACAACATGGGTACCATGTATGAATCGGGTGAAGGTGTCACCAAAGATTTTGCAAAAGCACTTGAACTATACGAGAAGGCAGGCACTATGGCGGAGTATGCCACAGCTCAGAATGCAGCAGCACGCATGTACTACTATGGCCGAGGCACTCAGCGTGACTACAAAAAAGCTATGGCCTGGTATGAGAAAGCCGCACTTAATGGTAATGCCTCTGCCCAGTGTCGTTTAGGAGACTGCTACTTTGACGGAAAAGGCACGGATCAGGACTATGTGAAGGCCGTGGAATGGTACAAGAAAGCAGCCGACCAGAAAAACACCGATGCCATGGTGACTTTAGGCTATTGCTACGAAAAAGGACTCGGTGGCCTTGAGAAGAATGGCGAATTCTGCTTCTATTGGTACGAGAAGGCTGCCAAGGCAGGAAACAGACTTGCAATGAACAACCTCGGTGTCTGCTACAAAAATGGAATCGGGGTGGAATGCGACATGCAAAAGGCTGTCGAATGGTTTCGCAAATCCGCAGAGAAGAACAGTCCTTCAGCCTATTATAATCTTGCCCTTTGCTATATTAAAGGCACTGGTGTCGAGAAGAGCGACGAAGAAGGTTTCAAATGGGCACTCAAGGCAGCCGACAAAGGAAACGGCGATGGCATGTATCAGGCTGGTTTGATGTATCTGGAGGGACGCGGTGTCAGTAAGGACCGCGAAAAAGGCATCAGCTACTGGGAGAAAGCTATCGAGAAAGGGAACACGAAGGCTCTTGCAGAACAGGGGCAGGCCTATTTCTATGGCTGGTATGGATTCCAAGAAGATCCTGTCAAGGCAATGCCATATCTGTCAAAGGCTGCCGAGAAGGGAAATGCACGTTCTTCAGCCATCTTGGGTGCAGCGTATTGCATGGGAAGGGGAGTAGAAAAGAATGAGGAGAAAGCTTTTCGCTATTCAGAAGAAGCAGCCAAAGCCGGTGATGATCTTGGACAATACAACCTGGCATACTGCTTTTACAAAGGTATTTATGCGCTTCCAAGTCCAACAAATGCTTTTAAATGGTGTGAGGCTTCTGCTTTCCAAAACTTCGAGGATGCCTGCTATATGCTTGGCTACTTCTACGAAGAAGGCATAGGCACAGACCCTAACCCTATACAGGCAGCCTATTGGTATAAGAAAGCAGCAGACCTGGGCCACGAAGAAGCCAAGAAGGTTGTAAAAGAGCGTGTCGAAACAGACCCGGAAAAAGCGATGAAGGAAGCTGTTAATTACTATAACCAACAGAATAAATAATTCAACATCTTAACTTCAGAAACTTAAATTACAAACTTTGACTTCTTCGAACATACATTTCGCTCGGTAAAGGAAATAAATTTCTGTTTTTCTTTCCTTTTCTCTTACTTATTTCGTAATTTTGGATAAAATCGCAATTCAACTTTAAATAGAGGTAGTCTGAGGGATTGGGAAAAATCGGGGTTACGAATAAGAAACCTTTCTAATTTCCTCATTCTGCTGTGATTTGCGTATCAATGAACTCCCGACGCAGAGCCACCAGCCTGTTTTAATGGCTCATTGTCGTGGACAAAGGTACACAAAATATCCGAATTGTGCAAATTTTAGTGTGTTTTTTGAGGAATTACAATAGTAATTGAGAAAAAAGAATTAATTTTGCAGCAAAAATAGAAATAAGCATGTCACAAAGATTAGAAATAACGAACTTTGGTCCTGTTAGAAGAGCTTCTATCGAAATTCGCCCTGCTCTTATACTAATAGGTCAGCAAGCAAGCGGCAAAAGTACGGTTGCTAAATTAATATACTTCTTTCAATCTTTATCTACCGAATTCTTTTCTCGCTATTATCAGTCAAGCGGGGAAGGGGTTGAAATGGCGCAAGACTTGATTATTCCCATTCGTGAAAAATTCTATGATTTCTTTGGCTCCACATACCATTTGCCTGATTTTGAAATTGTATATCATTATGATGATAATCGTTATTTGACTTTGTCTCTTACTGCAAAGAAGAAAATAAATGCGCATTTTTCTGATACTTTTTTCACAAAGAAGGATTTTCAAGAGTTGCGAGGCTATAAAAAAATGCTACTTCAACTCAAGACTGATTTAGCGAATATGGATAATGTCGCTAAGAAAGTAGCTTTGGACGAGCGCCACTTAAATTACCTCCATCAATTAGCGGATAAGATAAATGCGCTTTTTTGCAATGAACATAATGATTCTTTGTTCATTCTTGCTGGTCGTAATGCAACCATAGGCTATAGCGAGACTTTTGAGAACATGCTCCAGCAAAGCATACAGAAGAGCATTGAGGAACAAGGGCATCGAGCCTTTGAGACAAAGGAACAGACTATTGACGAGACATTGATGCTTAGTTTTATGCAGCGCGTTGTAAAAATGCGTCAGGCTTTTATCAATCTTGGTAATTTTGAAGGAATGATAACCCATGCAAATGGACGATTGAAACCTCGATTGAAATTGGCATACAAACTTATCCGCGAGGTTCTCCGTGGCCAATATTCTAATTCTGAGTTTGGAGAACGTATCGTTCATCCCGGACAAGGCTACGTGTATTTGAAAAATGCATCATCAGGACAACAGGAATCGATACGTATTCTGCAAGACGCTTTCTTGTCAATTTACCAAGGAAACAAGTTACTTCGTATCGTTGAGGAGCCTGAAGCACACCTGTTCCCCGAAGCCCAGATGTCCACGATTCAGTTACTTGTACTAATGCTTAACTGTGCTCCTTCTGGTCATCTAATATTGACAACTCACAGTCCCTATATATTAACTGTCGTAAATAATCTGATTTACGCAGCCAAAGTCGGTGCACAGCATCCCGAACAAGCCAGTTCAGTCATTCAAAAAGAACTTTGGCTCCCATTGGAGAAAGTATCTGCGTATATACTGCAAGACGGTGAAGCCTCTGACATTATAGATGCGGATTTGGGAGAAATCAAAGCGGAACTTATTGATAGCATTTCCAATGTGATAAATCAACAGTACGACCAACTTTTGCAACTTGACGACAGCGATGGCACAGAAGATTAAAGAACAGAAGGAATGGCCGTTCTTTCAGGCATACCATGATAACGGTTACATCCTACGTCAGGATTGTAGTAAGGAGGTTTCATTGCGTGAACCAGGCGAGAACCGAACATATAAACTGCACAACAAATCTGGGAAAGAGCTTGTCGTTTATAGAATAGATGGTGGTCTTATCAACGACGAAAATGTGTTGAAATGCGACAATGGCATTTACACTGAAAATGATTGGTTGTTCCTTATTGAACTAAAAGGCGCGGACTTGAATCATGCATTAGACCAAATCAATAGCACAATAGACATTCTCCTGAAGCGGCCGAACAAGAAGGTTAAGAAGTTGAATGTGCGTATCATCTTATCAAAAGTAAGCATTCCAAGGATATCAGCATCAAAAGAAAACAAATTGAAGCAACTGCTCCATAAATCCTACGGCGGTGGAAATTATAAGAAGCAAAGCCGTTTGCTTGAGGATACAATTTAGGCAATGTGGAGGACGACGCTATTGATTCAGCGTCAGCCTCCAGAGGTTCAATAAGGACTGGTAGGCGGAATCGAACCGCCCCCCATACAACGAATAGGTATTCCGTCAATTACCAGCACCGATTTTAGGAGTTCAATGTTTCGGATCTAATATAGAAGTCTTTCTATTTCCTCACTTTCTCCGAAGCTCCCAACAGTTTAAACTCATATTTGAGTTCGTTGTTAAGCGATGGTTGCTACAAATAGTCGTGATAGGCAGACTATAGATTTACGAAACTTAAAGCGAAGGATAGCGGAAGAATCATCTTCCTTACCGTGTGCTTTATAGATTGAGCCATCCTTCTACACTCAATCTAAGCACGAACTAATTTACTGTTCATATTCTTACATTGTTTTAAGGTCGAGTTAAGCATTCGGGCAAATGCCCCAACCGTGTTAAACTTATGCCCATTGCAAGCGGCTTCCTACTCTCCTGCATCTCATAGCAGTACCATCGGCGTAAGCGGGCTTAACTTCTCTGTTCGGAATGGGAAGAGGTGGTCCCCCGCTACAATAACCACCATTTTCACAAGACTATCCAATGTCACTCATTGTGTTTCTGTCTTTTCTTTTTTCTTTTTCGCTTGCCAAACACTCTTTCCTAATTTATTAATATACCCCTCTATGTCAAATGAATTACCATCAATTTTAAAATACGCTAATCCTTTTACAAAAGAACCACATTCAGAATATTTGAATGGTATGACAACTTCATTTTCTTTATTTATATATCCCCATTTCCCCCAATGTGCAGGATATTCACCATAACTTGATAGTTCTTTAACAGCAGCTAGTCCCTCAGAATAACTTTTAAGCGAGTCATATGCTTCGGATTGTCTTTCAAAATTTTTGTCGACAAACCACCATGCAGGATTATCCTGATACGAACCTTTAATTCCGACACGTCCCTCAGAGAAGTATGTAATACCGTAAAACCATTCCATCTCTCCTCCTTCATAAAAATCTCCTGTTATCATTCCATCACCATTATAATCGGTTAATATTTTCCCGTTTTCATCTATAAACGTAAACCAGTTATTGAAAAATCTATTGTACCTGTTTATGGATGCACTATATATGTTAGAACGTGAATTGTTATAAACATGTTGCACCATGGTAAGAGGACCTATCAATACTTTTCCATTTTTATCTATTTGTGCACACTCACAATCAAAGCCTCCATCTTCTGTATCAAAAAAAGTTGTTGTCCACGTCTTTCCATCTTTAGTATAATCCTGAATTATCCCATACTCAAATGCTACAGCCGTAGTACCATCTGGGTTAATGACCCCCCAGCAATTATTATCTGAAGCATTTTTGGAAATTTTCGTTGTCTTTTTCTGAACAGCAGCCACTCCATTACTAAAATGGCTGGCTCTATCATAAATAGCTTCTATTACCACATTCCCGTTAATATCCTTGAATCCTATTTTCCCTGTATTAGAATCTTGAAAAACATATCTACCGTCTCTTAAGTACAATAAAGGGAAAAGATCATCGTTAAAATCTAATCGCCTTTCGTTATAATAATCCACTGTTGTTTTAAAGTCCAAATCTGCATTCTGCATTTGAAAAATGTTATTAGTGTCTATTACCAATTCATTCTCTTTGTTTATGTACCCATAATTGATTTTGACTCCATTGTCCGATAGCAGCATCTTACTTATTACAAAAGCATATCCTTCTTTAGTGAAGTGACTCACATATTTATATTGAGGTTCAATGGCAATATTCCCAAGGCTGTCAATAAAGCCATACAAACCGTTTTCCTGAATACGGTATAACTGCTGCTCTTTTTTGCAAGAAACAAAAACGACCAAAACGACAAATAGATAAAGCAACTTTTTCATATTTTATATAATTTATTTTTCACAAGAGGCGCAGACATTCGCCATACGTCTCACGGTTCACCACAAACCACTCCTAAATATGGGAAAGCTGCGCCCGTTTGGGTTGCAGTCCCAATAATAGGAGTTTGCTCTTTTTTCTCTTGGTGGTGATTGTGAGACTATTGAGCAATATGTCTTGGAAAACGTACAAATACGAAATCCGTGTGCAAAAATAGTAAATTTAAACGAGATTCCAATCGAAAATGAAAGAAAATAGCAAAAATACATACCAATAACAAGAAAAGGAATAGGTTTAAAGCCTATTTCCCTTCCTTTGAGTCTCTTTTTGAGATAATCCAAACTGCTCCCTAAACCATTGTGTGATAGGTATCTGATTGATTTCCAGAAACAGGTTTCGCTTCTCGTCCCTTATCACTTGTGCCGTGACATTATCGGCAAGGACATTGCGCCTATACTCATTGGAGTGAAGCCACCCGCTATAGTTGACGGTCTGCCCGTGTAGCAGTTTGTCGGTTTGTTCTACGTTAAAACCACATTGCAGACACTCACGTTCCATATTGAGAAAACGTTTGAAACTTGGGAACCATCTATACGCCTTGTCTAAAATGCGTTTCAAGTTGCTCACCTCTTGCTGGTGTTGTTCATTGGTACGGTTGAGTTCCCTTGCGTGGTTGTCCTTCATCTTTTGCATATCGGTGCGCAGACTCTCAATTTGGTCATTCAGATCTTCAACCTCCCTATGCAGTTGGGCATTCTCTTTCTCCAGTCGATTCACCTTATTGCCACCAAGAAGAGAATTCACTCCGTTGAGTACATTGGTGGCTGTCTTCGTGGCTGAATT
>FLNY01003801.1_pt1 | contig 21605 bp, 10 predicted proteins | sample 1140381 | NCBI WGS metagenome assembly FLNY01 (sample SAMEA3878172, study PRJEB12797) | bioreactor metagenome | biome: Moose rumen | place: Sweden | collected 2011-10
TTGGCCGTGTTGTTTGTTCGGTCGCGAGCGAACAACGGATTCGATAGGGCAGGTTGCCTGATTCGACTGGGTAGGTTGCGGGCAAAAGCCGTAAGGGTCGGGCATAGCCCATGACTCTTTTTACCATCCTTGTGGATGGTGGCTCTGGAGAGTGCGGTCAGAAACGAAAGAAGGCCGCCCGCAACGGGCGACCTTCCTTGTCTGCGTGGCGCTGAGCGCCGGTTGTGTTGCTCTTGCGAGCAGAGTCGGAGTCAGATTACTTGACCAGCACCTTCGTGCCGTTGATGATGTAGAGGCCCTTGGCTACGCCGCGGAGATTGTCGGCAGTGCCGATGACGCGGCCGTCGATGCTGTAGACCTTGCCGTCGCCACGGACGTCATCGGTGGCGATGACGATGCCGTCCTCGGTGCCATCGAAGTCGAAGGTGACAGCGCCCGTAGCGCCTTCCTCAGGAATGATGTAAGCGCCGTGGGCGTTGACGCTGTTGGTGATGAAGGTCTCAGTCATGAAGAGCTGATTGAGAGGCTCGTTGTTGTGGTAGATGCCGAGGATGGCACGGATGGCACCACCGGTGATGATGTAGCCTTCGCCGAGCGTCTTCTGGGTGTAGGTGCCTGCGAAGTTACCGCTCTGCTGAGCCTCGGGCTGCAGGTCGTAGCCGTGGTGGAGCTTCACGATGTCGGGGATATTCTCCTCGTTGTACTCATCGACCTCGCCCATCTTGTAGACGAACGGGCGGCCGGCCTCGACCTTGTCGATGGCAGCAAAGCTGACGTGGGTACCTTCAACCTTGCTGACGCTGTAGAGAGCACCGTTGCCCTCCTCTATGGTGATGTCAACAGGGTAGCACATAGCATAGAGTGCGCCGGGCTTAACTTCCATGTAGAAGCCGGGCTCGGTGTAGCTGGCTGCGCTGCCGACCTCTTCGATGAGCAGGCTACTGCGGCTGCCTATGTTCGAAGCGTCCCAAGTGACGAGCTGGTTGTAGTTGCGAGCCACATGGAGGTAGTTTTGCTTAGTGCCTTCGAGATCCTTGGCGGCGACGAGGTTGAAGCCGAAGCCCAAGGGTGATACGTTGAAGAGAGTGGGATGCAGGTCGAGGGTGACGCCGCCCGTGGTGCCGGCAGCCTTCACGAAGAGACCTGTTGCACGGTTCTGGATCATGTAAGCGGTGTCGCCTACAGCAATGAAGCGGAAATGAGCGAGCTCAGCATCTTGGATCTCCTCGTCGGCATCGACGTAAAGGCCCTGGCCCAGACGTGCCTCATCGGTGTATATGGGTACTACGGAACGCACGTCTTCGTTATCCTCGGCGTTGGCTGCTACGACATACTTGTCCCAAAGGGCTTCGTCCTGAACGCTCTCATCCTCAGAGCTGATAACGGCAGCACCGGCTGCAGTGTCCCAGCCGTTAGCTTCGAAGGTTGCCTCGGAGCCGAAGCGGAAACGATACCATGTGTCGGTCTTGATGGCATTGGCTGCTTCGATGATGGCGTCGAGCTGAGCATTGATTTTGTCGGTGAAGTCCTGACTGGTAGCCTGCTTGTAGACTTTGGCATCGTCATAAGCCTTGGCATCAGCTAGAATCTGCTGCAGCTGGTCGGCAACGGAACTGCTGGTCCATTGACCGGGGTTAGAGCCAACGACAATACCATTGGCAAAGGACTCAGCCTTGGCGATGACCTCGCGCAACTCGGCCGGGTCAACGAACTGAGCCTTGAAAGCATCGTAGGCTGCCTGCAGGGCGTCGAACTCTTCCTGAGTTACCTCTTCGGGATTGACGCTGGCCTGCTCCTCAAGGATGTTGTCGAGAGCCTTGGCAGGCTCGCCGATGATGGCGTACTGCGACGTCTCGGGCACCTCAATCTGGTAGAGTTGGAACTCGCTGCAGTGGCCGAAGCCGCGAGTCTCACCGCCTGTAGTACGGTCGATGTAGAAGCGCAGGTACTGATAGCCTTGAGAGTCGAATGTGGCAGTCTTGGTCTCGGTGTTGTTAGCAAAAGGCATGTCGAGCGAAGCCAGTTCTACCCAATCCTCGTCAGCAGCCTCGGGATCGTTGCTGCCGAATACGCCCCACTGGGTGATATGGTCGTTGCCGGCGCCGTTGCGGCGGGTCATCGACAACTGAAGTTTGTCGTAGCCTCCCTCATGCAGGGCAACCTGCAGGTAGTGTACGTGGTAGCCTGGAGATGAGGAGTAATCGGAGTGCCAATAGGTCGTAGAGCTGTTGTCGATAAGGGCTGCCAGCGAACCTTCGGCCGATGAGGTGTAGGGCGAGCTGAGCTGGGCAACCTCAGTAATCAGGGCTGTGTACTGAAGTTCCTTGGAGTCGGTGAGCTCTTTCTCTGCGGTAGCCTTGAGCTCGTTGTAGGCTGTGGTGAGCTCTTTCTGCTGACGGATGGGCTCGTAGGCGGCGAGGATTTCCTCAACCTCGGCATCGCTCACGGGCTCGAGATACCACTCTGAAGGGCCAGCGCCGGAGGCTGCGGTGTATGTGGGATACCATGTGATGACCATGCCGCTGTTGCCTGCACCGCTGCTGTGGCCGCCCTGATGGAAGATGGTTTGCCCGGAGGGGTTGTCAGCTGAAGCATAAATATTGAAATAGGTAATGCCGTCAATAGTGGCTTGAGGGTCGAAAACCAACTCGCCAGCTCCGTCCTCGGTCATCCTGGGCACGATGCTTCCGCTGGAGCTGAGAGCCGAGACTGAGACGGGGTTGAAGTGCATCGTAGGATAGATAGCAGGCACTACGTCGTAGCCCTCACCTTTCTTCGACACCTTCCAGAGAATAGCTACAGCATCGGTGACGTCGCCATCTTCGGGGGTTGCCCACAAAGAATAGTAGTAATTGGTACTACTGGTATTAACCTGCTCGTAGGCATACATGTACTTGTCACCCGTGCTGTAGGTCAGACCGGTGCGGATGCGGTAGTAGCCGTCGGCAACGCTGTAGCCTACCTTCGAAGCCAGAAGGGCGTCGTAGGTGTCGATGACGGCCTGGCCGTGCTGGGCAAGCATCTCCTCGGTGATGGTCTCGGGGTCTTCGTCCTCGAGAGCGTGGGCTGCTACGAGAGCTGAGAAGAAGGCATCGCGGGCAGCTTCGTCATAGGAACCCGGGGTGCCGTCTGTGGGGAACTGCTCCTCTTCGAACTCGTGGGCGTCCATGATTTCGATGAGCTTGTCCCACGCCACGTCGATAGCGGGACGGGGCATCAGAGTGATGTAGAAGTTTGAGGTGTTGGCAAAGGCGTGGTAGCTGGTCTCGTCGGAGCCTACGGTGAGGATGAGCTGAGTCAAGCCGTTGTTGTCTTCGTTGACGAATTCGAAATGCTCGGTATTGCCAACTTCAGCGCGAGCCGTAGTCTCCTCGATAGTCACAGAGATAGGGCCGATTTGGAAACTGGGGTGCTTACCGGGAGTGAAATCAAATTCGACCTTGCTGATGTAGTGAGTCTTTGAGAGCGACGTGACGGTGTAGTCGTAGGTCTGCGAGGAAGATAAGGCGCTGTAGATAGAGAGCCATGTCCCATCCCAGAACGTCATGTTGTTGTTAGCACATTTGATGCGGATGCCGTGCTCTTTGTCCTTGGTCTCATACTCGTTGGCGTAGGCCGGGCTGCCAGAAGCTGTCCAGCCACCGGTGTTCTTGCTGATCTCAACGACGATTTCATCGTCCTGAGCCATTGCTGTCGTTATTCCCATAAACGAGAACAACGCAAGAAGAAGGAAGTAGAATTTCTTCATACAGTTTTGGTTTTGTTAGTTAATAATTAATGATAAAATGATTTTAGCTTTTGGCTGATGCATCGGGGATGCCGAAGCACATCAATGCGATGCAAAGGTAAGCTTTTCTTACCATTGTTTCCAAAACGTTAACATGGCCGACTGCACCTTTTACATATTTTTAACTAAAAAGGGGGCTGTGCCTTTCGTGTGGCACAGCCCCCTTTTACTATTGTCGGCGCTTACGCGCTGTTTCGCTTGTCAATTACTTCACGGTAACCTTTGTGCCGTTGATGATGTAGACACCCTTCTGGGTGAGGCTGTTGAGGTTGCCGCGGCCTACGAGGCGGCCGTCGAGAGTGTAGATGTCGCCCGTGCGGCTGACATTCTTGATGGCGGTAGCGATACCGTCCTCAGCGGTCTCGTCGAAGTTGAACTCGAGCGTAGCGGTGCGTGAGAAGGGCTCTGCATCTTTGTCTGCGTCGAGGATGTAGGTGCGGTTGACGCCCGTGGAGCCGGCATTGTTGAACTGCAGGGCTTTCTCATCGTGGCCTACGCCGACGCCAATCCAGCGGCCTTCCATTGTCTTGCTGTCGAAGGTGCCCTTCAGGCACTTGTCGTTCTGAGGCTGGTTGGTGAGGTCGAAGGTGAAGCTGAAGTTGCAGAGAGCGGGATCGTACTCTTCATCTTCCTCAGGCATGTCGCCATCTACGATGTAGAGGAACGGACGGCCTGCGGGGATGTCGGTTACGGTGATCTCGGCGAGGTTCACCTTAACGTTCTCGGGAGTGTCGCCCTCAGCGGCGGTGCGCTCGATGCTGTTGACGGTCCAGAGCTTGCCCTGAGTGGGATCCTTAACGGTGATGGGCACGGGGTAGCAGCGGCCATAGATGTCGCCGGGGGTGAAGCTGATCGTGAAGTCGCCGAAGCTGTAGTCGCCGGCAACGTCCTCAACTTCCTCTACGAAGAAGCAGCCGCGACGGCCGTCGCGCGTACCGATGCCATCCCAGTCGCCATTGCCATGGTTGCTGCCCCATGTGGTGAGGATGTTATAGGTACGAGCCAAGTGCATGAGCGAGCCTTCAGCACCCGTCTCGAGGCTCTTCTCGATGAATGCGTTCTGACCATAGCCGGTGATGAGCTGAGTGAAGAGCGAGGGCGCAATGCTTACGCGCATGTTGCCTTCCTTGTGCATGAACAGGCCGGTAGCCTTGTTCTGGATGACGTAGGCGCTGTCGCCGACGTTGATGAAGCGCCAGAGAGCCAGATCCTTGTCCTGGATGTCCTCGAGGGCATCGCCGTAGACGTAGTTATCGAGGTAGATCTCGTCGGTGGGGACGGCTACTACACGGTGACCAACGACGTCGTTGCCATTATCATCGCTGTCGATGACTTCGTCTTCATTAATAGCAAGGGTCATGTACTTGCCGAAGTTGGCTTCGTTGTACATGCCAATGACTTCCCCGTCGACAACGCGGTTGTCGATTTCATTACCGCTGGTAGGCCAGCCGTACTGAGCATACTCTTCTTCCGTACCGAAGCGGATGCGATACCACTTGCCTTCCTGTACCTTGTTGGCTTCCTCGGGGATATTGCCGTTGAAGCCTTCCATGTCGGCAATGAACTTCTCGCTCTCGGCATCGGTGTAAGCGCCAGCCTCGTCGTATGCCTTGGCAGCGGCGATAGTGGCGTCGAGCTTGCCGGCCGAACTGTTGGCGGGCCAGAAGCCAGGATAGGTGCCAACGACAACTTCGTCCGTGGTGCCCTCAACAGAAGCGATAGTCTCGCGCAGACGAGTGGGATCTACGAACTTAGCCATGAAGGCATCGTAAGCCTCCTTGATTGCGGTGTAGTCGTCGGCCGTCAGGTCTTCGTCCTCAACTTCCTCCAGACGAGCGATTACGTCAGCAAGGTTCGTTGCAGTGGAGCCCATAGCGATGTACTGCGACGATGTGTTCTCCACGTCGTAGCAGAGCTGAATCTCTGAGAGATGGAAGAATGCGCTGCCAGAGTTGGTGCCACCGTTGTAGAAGCGGATGAACTTGTAGCCCTTAGTGTCGAAAAGCTCTGAAGTGAAGCTCTCGGTCTGGTTGCCGGAGTTCCAAGGAGTGTTCCATGTGAAGAGCTCCTCGCAATCGCTCTGAACGATTGAAGGATCGCCGTCGTTAGTACCACAGATAACCCAGTCGGTAATCTGGTTGTTGTTGGTGTTACGGCGCTGGAACTTGATGTAGACATTCTGAGTGAGAGGCTCGGCCAGCTCCACCTGGAAGTAGTGGGCATCATCGGGAGTTTCCTTACCTGATGAGTTGCTCCATACGCTGTGCCAATATGAGCCGCCATCGCCGTCGATGAGCACGCCGGCTGTGATGTTGCCACCATCGCTTCCACCGAGGTCGTTCTGGCTGAAGGGGCTGCTGAACTGGCTGCCTTCGGTGATGATGCCGACAACCTTTGTGTCTACAGCCACCTCGATGCTGTCCTTACCCTGTTTGATCATCTGACGGATGTTGCGAACCATGCTGTCGCGGTCCTTCAGCGGAGCCCAGTCTTCGATAATCTGAGCAGCCTCGGCATCGTCGACGGGTTCGAAGATCCACTCCGAGGCACCGGCCTTGATTTCCTGAGGATTGAAGGTGGTGCTCCAACCTACGATGAAGCCGTTCACGCCGGCGCCGTTGTTATGACCACCTTGGTGGACATAGAAGTAGTTGTTAGCTTCCTGCTTTGCCGAGCGGATGTTGACCCAAGTGGTGCCGTCGTATTCGTCGGTGTAGACGGGGTCGAGGGCCATAAGGGTGGTGTCGGCAGTATTGGTCATCTTGGCATTGGCGCTTCTGTCAATCTGGGTGAAGTGAGCATCCTTGTAAGCGTTTTCGAAAGCGTAGGTGCCGTCGCCCTTATTCTCGATGCGCCAGAGTGCGCGGGCTTTACCCTCGATGACGTCGTTGTCGTCATCCTGGAACTGATTGAAGTCGAACCAAGCAGCCCAGAGCTTGCACTCCTCGCCGTCAATCACCTGTTCGTGGCCCATGAGGTACTTGTCAACGATGTTGTCGTCATTGGTGTACTGCATAGCGCCCTTGATGAAATAGTAGCCTGAAGGCAGGTTGTAGTCGAGATTGCGGGTTTCTTTCAGAGCCTCCAGCTTAGCCTCGGCATCGGCAACGAGTTGTTCTGCCAGGGCAAGAGGATCTTCTGCGGCCATGATGGCATCCTCATCGGTCAATGCATACAGAGCCTCAACGAATGCGGTAAGTGCATCATCATCGTACATACCTGGCCCGTTACCGGAAGGATAGTTGTATTCCTCAGCGCCCAATCTGTCATAGGCGGCATTCATCAGGTCAATAGCCTGATCGAAGACAGGCTTAATCAGTGCGGGATAGAGCTGGAAACGAGCTATGTGGAAGTACACACGATCGTAGTAGCTGGGGTCGGGACCGCCTTGCCTTTCTGAATAGAAACGAAGGTACTGATAGCCTTTTGGATTGAAAGCATCAGAGACGAGCGTCTCTGAGTTGCTCGAGTAAGGTGTAGTGATGTATGCGAGTTCTTCGCAGGCATCTTTCTCGGCGTCAGGGTCGTTGGTACCGCGAACGCTCCACTCCGTAGTATGGTCATACGAGGCGGGACGGCGTGTGAATTTGAAGAGGATGAGCTCGGGCAGACTTTCGGGGTCGAGCATTTCCACTTGCAGATAGTGGCTGCCAAGCACATCATGAGGTGGATCGCTGTGCCAGGAGGAATGCCAGAAGTCGTCGGAAGCGCCCTTGGTTCCTTCAGGAGCTGTCTCGCCAAGGAGAGCGTAGAAGTTGCCCTCTTGCGGGTCGTCCCATGGGCTTGAGAACTGTGTGACATCCACGATGAGGGGATTGTCTTCGTCAGGCATGTAGGCCGTCTGTGCTGACATGTTTGTCAGTCCAAACAGTCCTACCAACATTGCAAAAAGAAGGTAAATTCTCTTCATAATTGTGATGTTTAAAGTTAGTTAATACAGTTATTGATAAAATTAGTTAATAATATCCGTCAGAATGATGAATGTTTTTGTCGAAAGAGTCTTTGTACGCTGTTTTTAAGCATTTGCAAACGCAAACATACAAAAAATCCGCACAAGCGACGCTGTGCGGCTATTAAAAATTGTTAAATGGTGTGCTTTTAACTAAAAATGAGTGTAGAAATTACCTTTTAAAGGTTGTTATAAGCTGTCAAGCAGGCGCATTATCTTGTCGCCGAGGGCGCTCTTGCGCTCAATGTGCTCGAGGGTGGCAGTTACGAAGGGATTGCTGTCGAAATCGCCGCGCACCTGCTCGAAGTCGCGCTCGGCGGTGTGGGGGCTGGTGCCATCGAAACCGAAGCCAGTGTGTGCCGATAGCGAGAACTCCTTGCGGGCGTCGGCGTAGAGCATGCGGTCGAGCTCCACGACGCTCGAGCGCCATCGCTCCACGATGAGGCGCAGGTCGGTCAGCGTGACGCTGCCGTCGGCCAGGCCATAGTAGTCGAGCATGGTCCGATAAGCCCAGGTCCATTCGTACTTATAATAATTAATGTGTAGCTCTCGCAGACGGGCGTTGAGCTCTTCTGTGCTGCCGATGCGGCCGGCCTCGACGTCGTCGAGCAGGCTGTCGACGAGTTCCTTGGGAGCAATCAGGCCCGCCAGGTCGACCCACGTGCCACGGCCCTCGGTGCGGCGCGGCCTGAGCTGGCTCAGGAGGCTCTCGGCCGAGGAGCAGTCGGTGCGCTCGAGGTGGGAGATGAGCGAGTTGCCGAGGAACTTCTCTATGGCGAGGCGGTAGAGCTGCTGGCCGCGGCGCAGCGAGCTGTTGGTGATCTTGGCGCTCTGGTAGGCGTAGACGTCAGAGGTGGGACCGCTCAGGCGCTCCAGTTCCTCGAGCACGGCCAGGCCGCGCACCATCTTGTCAATGGTGTAGGGCGAGAGCAGGTTGAAGTTGACCTGATCAAGCCGTCCTTCGGCGTAGCGGCCGTCGCGCTTAGGCCATTTCTGGGCGTCGCGGATGGTGCCTACCGAGCGGAGGTTGACGGCAGGCGCCAGGTAGGTCTCGCCGTTCTTCTCGATGAGGTATGAGAAAGGCATGTCGGAGGTGTCGGGATGGCTGGTGTGCCGGCCCATGACGAGCGAGAAGGCCCCGATGCGTGCAGGCCAGAGGATGTAGCTGTCGCTCGATGTCTTGGCGCCGCGCTCGAGTGCTCCCTGGTGTATGGGTCCGAGCTTGTACATGTGGTTGCTCTGGTTGGAGCCCGAGCCGGCGTTCATGAACGAGAAGAGTCCGGCGATGAGGAGCGTCGATTTGTGGTGCGTCACGGTGAAAGGTCCGGCAAAGATGGCGCAGGCTTCGCCGTTCTCCTCCTGGCAGTTGCAGAAGAAAAGAGAGTCGGAGGCCGAGTAGCCGTGGCCGAGTGTGCAGGCCTGCCCAACGTAGACGCGCGTCAGCGTAGTGCAGTCCTCGATGCGCGAGCCGTCCTGGATGATAAAGTCGTCGGCAATGACGCCGTAGCCCACATGAATGGGTGCCTCGGCGCGGCTGTTGAGGGTACCGTTCTTGAGGCGGCCGGCACCTTCCACCTTCGCGTACGCGCCCACGTACGTATTTTTAATGTATCCGGTGTCTACGATGGTAGCGTGCGGGCCTATAGTGCCGCGCTCGGCAGTGCGCTCGGCAGTGCGGCGGGCCGCAAAGGCTTTGAGGCGTGCTATGAGCTCTGGGCGGTGGCGGTAGAAGGTCTCGATATATGCCTCGTGGGCCGTCAGGCCGTCGTGGATGGTGACCTCGCGGCCGCCCGTCTCGTTGAGCACGGCCACCTCCGTGCCGTTGCCGAAGCTCGTGGGCCCGTCGCAGAGGATTATGTCGACGTTCTCGATGAAGCAGTCGTCGGCGATATCGTAGTTGGCGATGTAGTTCTTGATGTTCTCGATGCAGCAGTCGTTGCCTATGGTGACATTGTGCAGCGTGGCGTGGAAGATGCCCGTGTGCTTGTGTATGCCTCCGGGCATCTCGAAACTCTTGCTGAAACTTCCTATGCGGATATCGCCCGAGAAACGTGTGCCACGAATATACTTCAGGCTGCCGCTGTCGGCGATGCTGACGCGTTGCCATTCATCGCAGGTACAGCCCTGCTGCTCTAATTGTCGTATTTCTGAATCTGAAAGAGTGCGCATAATTTATGTGTTTGCATTAGAAATATGGCACAAAGGTAAAATTTTTATGCCGGAAAAAATATACTAATGCCAAAATAATGCTAACTTTGCCAGCAAAACTGACAAATGTCATGAAATTAGTTCGTCGACCGTGGGTGTGGTTTCTGCGTTTTCGCCAGCGCAGGGGCTATGGCGTTCATTCGCCTTTCGCCTATGCTTTCATTCGCGACGTGCTGCTTCAGACGTGGCCCTACTATGCCTACGAAGAGCTGGACCGGCTGCATCCTTGGGCCGAACGCCACGTGACGACGTATCCCCGCAACTGCCGCCGTATGCTCTTCCGCATGGCCAATGCCGTGCATCCGGGCACCATGTCGGTCCTTGGCGAGCGAGCCACCGAGCGGGCCTACATGAGCGCTGCCGTGCCGAAGGCCCGCTGGGTTGAAGGCGGTGTTGCCGACCTCGTCCTCGTCGCACATGAGAGGCTGTCCGAGGTACCAGAGCTGATAAACCACCTGCCGCCGCGAGCCACGCTCATATGCGAGGGCATCAGTGAGAGCAAGGCCGACCGTGCCATCTGGAACGAAGTCAAGGCTCATGCCCGCACCACCATCACCTTCGACCTCTACACCTACGGCATCGCCCTCCTCGACCGACCCCTGACGCCTGCTGACTACATAGTATGTTTCTGACACCAGGGCTCATTTTTCACTTTTCACTTTTCATTTTTCACTTTTCATTTTCACCATGCCTCTTTACACTAGAACCGGCGATGCCGGAACCACAAGCCTCGTAGGCGGACAGCGAGTCCCGAAGACGCACGTGCGTCTGGAAGCCTACGGAACCATAGACGAACTCAACTCGTTCATCGGACTGCTCATCTCTGAACTGCCCACAGGCTTGGCAGCCACGCCTGCCACCGGTGCCGACGGCTCGCCTACGATAGCCGAGCTGCTCACCGACGTGCAGAGCCTACTCTTCTCCATAGGCTCTATCCTGGCCACCGACACCAGCGAGCGCGACGTGCGCCCGGGCCGTTATATCGAGGATGCCGACGTGGCGCAACTCGAACATGCCATCGACAAGGCCGAGGAAGGCCTGCCGGGCTGGCGCGGTTTCATACTCCCTGGCGGAACGCGTGCGGCTTCGCTGGCTCACGTATGCCGCACAATATGCCGCAGGGCCGAGCGTGCCATCTACCGTGTGGCCGAGGAGGCCGAGGTCGACGGCATCCTATTGCGTTATGTCAACCGCCTGAGCGACTACTTCTTCGCCCTTGCCAAGCAGATCAACCACAGCGCCGGGCACGAAGAGAGCTATTGGAAAGCACGTTCGTAATTTTAAACGCTTACTTATGATCAAGGATTTTAATTTTTATGCTCCGACACGCGTGGTGTTCGGACGCGAGTCGGAGAAAGAGATAGGCCGGCTGGTGGTGGCTGCCGGCGTACATAAAGTGCTGCTACACTATGGCGGTGGCTCTGCAGAGCGCTCAGGATTGTTGAATGTGGTACGCGCTGAGCTACGCTCTGCAGGCGTAGGCTTCTGCGAACTTGGAGGTGTAGTGCCAAACCCCTTGCTGTCGAAGGTGCGCGAGGGCATCGAGCTCTGCCGGCGCGAAGGCGTCGACTTCATCTTGGCCGTGGGCGGCGGCAGCGTAATCGACTCGGCCAAGGCCATCGGCTACGGCGTGCCCTACGCGGGCGACGTGTGGGATTTCTGGGACGGCAAGGCGGTGCCGTCGGCCTGCCTGCCCATAGGCGCCGTGCTGACTATCCCCGCAGCCGGCTCTGAGATGTCGTCGAGCTGCGTGATCACCAAAGACGAAGGCCTGCTCAAGCGCGGCGTCAACAGCGACCTGTGCCGCTGTAGGTTCGTAGTGATGAACCCAGAGCGCACCTACACCCTACCGCCCTACCAGACAGCCGCCGGAGCCACCGACATCATGATGCACACGATGGAGCGTTACTTCTCGAAGTACGAGGACATGACCATCACCGACGCCATCAGCGAAGCACTGCTGCGCACCGTCAAGGACACGGCCCTCGCCCTGCTGCAGACGCCCAACGACTACCGCCTGCGAGCACAAATCATGTGGGCCGGCTCGCTCGCACACAACGACCTCACGGAGTGCGGCACCGAGAAAGACTTCGGCACCCACCGCCTGGAACACGAGCTGAGCGCACTCTTCGGCGTAACCCACGGAGCCGGACTGGCTGCGTTGTGGCCCTCATGGGCACGCTACGCCATGCCACGCCACCTCAACCGCTTCGTACAGTTTGCCGTAAACGTCATGGGCATAACAAACGACTTCGCTCACCCCGAGGAGACAGCCGAACGCGGCATACGTGCCATGGAGGACTTCTACCACAAGATCGGCATGCCCACGACGATTCCCGAACTGCTCGGGCGCCGCCTTACAGCCGACGAGATAGACCTGATGGCAGACAAATGCTCGCGAGGCGGCACCATCACCGTTGGAGCCATGGAAGTTCTCGACACCGCGGCCATGCGCGCAGTGTACTCCCTGGCAAATAATTAAAACGGCACCTTTTTGCCACGCCGAATGTACACCTTACCCCACGACGCCAACGCCAATAAATTAGTTAGCGGGTCAAGATGCAAAATATTTGCTGCCAGAACGAAAAAAGTCGCAAGAAAATAACGCTAATTCATAAGAATGTCTTATCTTCGCGCCCGATTTCAGAGGAACGCCATTAAACCAATCCGCATACCACCTCTCTAAAGACCAGACGCACCAAACCTCAAACAATAAACGTATAACAATAAAAATTATATAATATGTACTGGACACTTGAATTAGCATCAAAGCTGGAGGACGCCCCCTGGCCCGCCACAAAAGAAGAGCTCATCGACTACGCAGTACGCAGCGGAGCTCCCCTGGAAGTAATCGAGAACCTCCAAGAGATAGAGGACGAAGGCGACATCTACGAAACCATCGAAGACGTCTGGCCTGACTACCCCACCAAGGAAGACTTCCTCTTCAACGAGGATGAGTATTAATAGGCTTCTTTGAGTCTAAATCATTTAACACCAGCGAGATAAGCAAATTTTATTTGTTTGTCTCGCTGGTGTTTTATAGCCCTAATTAGCCTGTTTTATTTGTCTAAATTATGATTTTTAACATCAAAAATCGAGTTTGTTTGTCTAAACATCGCTACCTTTGCACATCCTCATGGATAAACGGCAAACAAAGACCTATAGCTCATTTTGCAGGATGAGCTATAGGTCTAATTTCACTCGTTAGGCCGACTCTCTTTCCATTTTTAGTAAAATAATCTATCACTAAATCACTCACTACTGGAAACCAACGGATTAGCAGTGATTGATGGCTAAAAAAAGAGTCACTTTAGTGATTGATTTCACAAATTTTAACCCGTTTTTCCAGTATTCTCTTGGGAGTTAATTGAGCTATGCACCTGGCTCTTCTCGGTTTTCCCACTGGTTGGAAAACCGAAAACATCCAGAACTTTTCGGTTTTCCAACCAGTGGGAAAACCTAATTCGTGCTGTAAGTCTTGATTTTTTCATGATATTAAGTCATGAGCCTTCATGATAGTAAGCCTTGACCCTTCATGATAGTAAGCCTTGACCCTTCATGATAGTAAGTGGCGACCTTTCATGATTTAGTTGTTAGTTATTAGCTGTCTGACGCCAGAAAACGAGATTATGCATTCTCTGACGCCAAGACTTTTTTGTGTCAACCCCCATTTTTGACATGGGATCAATCACTAAATCATGCATAAATCACCTGATCAATCACTCGTAATCACTTTGTTTTCAGTGCGAGTGATTGAGTGATTGATTATTTCATGATTTTTTCTATGTGCTCCTTATTTTGTTAAAGACAGACGAATGGATGTGTTTATATCTGCCACCGAATGGGAGTATAGTTGACCTATTGAATGATGACCGTCTGCCCTTCCTGGAGCGTCGCCTGCCAGATGCCGTCGCGCGGCTGCAGGGTGACATCGCCGACGGTGGCGGCATAGGCTCCTTGACGAGGCACTTCGATGGCAAAAGTTCCTGGTACTGTAGCCGTTAGTGTGGCTCGGACGATGCGGCCGGCAGTCCATTCACAGGCTACTTCGGCACCGCCACGGATACAGAGTCCGCTGAAGCTGCCCTCGCTCCACGCTGCGGGCAGGGCCGGAAGCAGCTGGAGGTAGCCGTTCTGGGTCTGCAGGAGCATCTCGGCAATGCCGGCAGCACCGGCCGTGTTGCCGTCGATGGCGAAGATATCGTCCTCGGCACCGGCGATGCCAGCGGGCGAGACCGTCAGCAGGTTGCCGCGTGAGAGGTAGCCTTCGAGCATCTTGACGCTGCTGTAGGCCTCCTCGGCATCGGCCAGACGGGCATAGACACCGATGGCGTTAGCGCGGCTCCATTCGACGTCCTCCCATCCTTCGGCTGCCAGGCGCAGGTCGAAGGTGCGACGCACGGCAGCGGCCAGGCGCGGGTCGTGCTGGAGGGTGATCTGCGCATAGGGCCAGAAGCTCATCAGATGGCTGGTATGGCGGTGGTTGGGATAAGCCAAGTCGTAGTCCTCAGCCCACTCCTGGATGCCGCCGTCGCGACCTATCTTGAAGTCGGGGAAGAGGCGGATGGCGTTCTCGAGACGAGCGCGGAAGTCGGTGTCGCAACCGAGGATGCGCGTGCTCTGCAGGCAGGCATTCAGAATTTCCCATGCGAAGACGCGGTCGCAGGTGGGCATCATCGAGGCTGAATAGTGGGCTCCTTCGTAGCCAAAGGCGTTCTCGGGCGAAATGGAGGGACCCGTGACGAGGGTGCCGGTGCGTGGGTCGACGGTCATGTAGTCAAGCAGGAACTCGGCATTACCCTTCAGCTGCGGGTAGGCTACGGTGCGCAGGAACTCGCGATCCCGCGTGTATTCGTAGTGCGTCCAAAGGTGCGAGGCTATCCATGAGCCCGCCGTCGGATGCAGTCCCCAGGCGATGCAGCTGCTGGGGGCGGTATAGCCCCAGACGTTGGCCGTGGTGTGAGCTGTCCAGCCCTTGCAGCCGTAAATGGTCTGCGCGGTTCGCGAACCGGGCTCAACGAGGTCGGCTATCCAACGGAAGAGGGGCGCGTTGCACTCGGCGAGATTGGCGACGTTGGCCGCCCAGTAGTTCTGCTGTGTGTTGATGTCGAGGTGGTAGTCGTTGGTCCAGCCCATGTGGCAGGCGAGGTTGTCGTTGAAGAAGCCTTGCAGGGCGATGGGAAGGGGGGAATTCTCGCGCGAGGAGGCGATTGTGAGGTAGCGGCCCATCTGGAAGAAGAGGGCGTCGAGGGCCGGGTCGGGCGTGCCTTTGAGGGCGGCGAGGCGGCGTTCGTCGGTGGGTTTTGTTGCGACAGAGTCGCAACATACAGAACTGCCAAGAGAGAGGGCAACGCGGGAGTACAGGGGGGAGTAATCGGCGACGTGGCGGGCGAGGAGGGCATCGAAGGGCTGTGAGGGGGATGTGACGGGGCGGGCGAGGGCGGCGTTGACCTCATCGTCGAGTTGACGGTCGAAGGCCGGTCGCTTGTAATCGGTACGTAAATTGATAATAACAACAGCCTCATTGGCGCCGGTGACGGTGAACGTGGAATCCGTTGTCGTGACCTTGCCGCCATCGGCCTTCACGGCAATGCGCCCAGCGAAATGTACGCCCCCAGGGCCGTGCATGGGGAATAGCGCCTGTCCGGAGAATGATAAAACTGCGCCTCTCGATGTGCTCGAAGCAGAGCCAGCCTCTCCGCTCATTGATGGGATGGGGCGAAGGTGGGCCTGTGCCTTGCAAGGCATCTCATTAGCCACCTGGAAGGTTGTTGTGAAGCTGATCTTGCCGCGTTTGCTGGCCGTGAAGCGGTAGACGATGACCTCATCGGGATGTGAGGCAAAGACTTGGCGCTCATAGGCTACGCCGCGATGGCGGAAGGACGTCGTGGCGATGGCGGTAGCGAGGTCGAGTTGCCGGCGATAGTCGGTGACACGGAGCTCGTCGATGTCGGGGAAGCGGAACGTGATTTCTCCGGCAGGCAGATGCGTGCCGAAAGAAGTCTGGTTGCCGTTGAGCTGATTCCATGCGATATCGTTGGCCTCTTTGATTTTTCCGTCGAAGAAGAGTTGTCTGAGACTGTCGAGACGCTCGCGACCGAAAGCCTTGTCCTGACCGGGGTTAGGTTGTCCGCTCCACAGCGTACTCTCGTCGAGAGCGAAGCGCTCCACAGCCGTACCTCCAAATACCATGCCCCCGAGACGTCCGTTGCCGACGGGCACGGCTTCCATCCATTTCGATGCCGGTTGCCTATACCATAAAATATCAGAGGTGTCTGATGCGAACGCCGGAGCAGCGAAAATCGTCAAAGCAAAAAGGAAATAACAAATCTTCTTCATAACGGTGAATGACGGATGAACAAAAAGAGGCAAGCACCACGATGCACATAGCACTTGCCTCTCAAAACAATAACTAACTTAAATCCACTAATTATTTAACAACTTTTCGAACAGAACCATCGGCCTGCTTAACCACGAAGATTCCGTGGCCACGGCCATCGGAGAGGCGGCCGTCGGTGGTGTAGAACTGAGTGCGGCCAGAAGCTTTGTTGGAGTTCTTGACAGCACCTACGCCAGTGACAATCATTTGTGTAGCCACTGTGAACTTACTGCTCTGATAAGCATAGTTGACAGCCTGCACAGCAATCTCATACTCGCCCTCTTCAACGTGCGGGAAGACAAACGAAGGCTCGTCGCCACCAAGGATGTACTGAGCGAAAGCAGCATAGCCCAGCTGCTTGCCTGTCTGCTGGTTGGCAGGAACATTCATGAAGACCTTGCCCGTAGCGGTGTTCTTGAGATAAATATTGTACATCGGCTGGTTGCCATTGTTCATGTAGACCGGATCCCATGTGACGGTAATGTCGTTAGTCTCAGCATCCATGTCAACCTTGACATTTGCAGGTGCATCAGGTGCTGCGACCTCGAAATCGGAGGTATTGAAAGACATGAAGGCGTTGTCGCCGTCGTAGCGGTTGCCATCCTCTTCAGTCTTCCAGGGTGCGCCGCACCATGCAGCCACGAAGTAATCGAACAGGCCGTCGCCGTTCCAGTCGCCGAAAGTGCCCTGCTCGCTGCCGCGCCACATACCATTCTCGGTGGGCTGACCCTCGTGGGTAGCCTCCATGTGGTAGTTTCCTGCAGCATCGCTGAGGATATAGTCAACGCCCCAGTCGCCAAGGAACTTAGAATGGCCGGAGGTGACGATGTCGGGATAGTCGTCGCCATTGAAATCGGCGATGAAGAAGAGGCGGTTGCCGGGATCGCCAATACCTTGTTCGAGGTCTACCGTCTGAAACTTGATGCCATCGTCGTCACTGACGTTGAGGAAGAGAATCGAGCGTCGTGAGCCCGCAATATCGCCTGCGATGTAGATATCTGCCTTGCCGTCCTGATTCCAGTCGATGGGATGCGTGATGATGTTCTCGGCAGCGAACTGCGAGAGCAACGTTGCATCTGTGGCTTGCTCGCCATTGATGACGAGAGTGTGAGTAATATCCTGGAACTCGCCGTTGCCAAGGTTGCGATAGATATGCCAATGGTAGCCGCCATGACCCTTGTCATCAGGAGCATTGTCGAGGCCGTCGCGATAACCGTTGACGGTGATGTCGAGCCAGCCGTCGCCATCGAGATCTACGAAGCCCACGGGGCCGTGCGACATATTAATGATAGCCTTCGTGGGATTCTCGAGATCCCAAGAGCCTCCTATCTCGATGCCATCTTCATCATATTCTGCAACATAGCTGTATTCATCGCGGATGTTATTGTCGTTTTCTAAAGGCATAGGATTGAAGATATTGTTAACCACCTCAAAGCCTTCGCCGCCGTTGTTGCGGAGCAGACGCACGAAACGTCCGATGTTTGAAGCGCCCTCGATGAGGAGGTCGGGATAGCCATCGCGGTTGTAGTCGCCCACTGCGATGTGGTAGTTCTCCTGGCCTTCGTTGAGGTTGCCGTCTCCGTTGTTGTAGCCCAGCGAAGCGAGCGCCTCGTCATTAACCACAGAGAACGTGCCGTTTCCGTTGTTATGCACGAGGACATGATCGCGCTGCGTGCCAGTGTCGTTGCCTCCGGCATTGGACACGAGAATATCGAGCAAGCCATCCTGGTCGTAGTCGAGCGTCACACTGCCACGTCCGTAAGCGAAGTTGGGCAATCCGTTCTTCGTCGTTGTCTCTCGCGTCTTGGTTTCGGTCTTTATGGAACCGTCCTCATTGAGTTCGGGCAACCAGTTGCCTTCCTCGTCGGTTTTGATATTACCTTCTTCATCGCGCTGCCAGACGGTTTCTTCGTACTCTTCTACGTTTTTCTCGGTCTCCATTTCGAACTGTCCTTCGCCGAGGTTCTTGAGTAGGAATCCTCCTGAAGTCCAACCATTAATCCATGAGGTGCCACTATAATAGATATCGTAGTATCCATTGCCGGTGAAGTCGCCCCAGATGGGCACGGTGCGGTGTGTCTGTCGCAATTGCTTTGACATTTCCTGATCGAGCTGGAAGGTTACGCTGTAGCCTTCCTGAGCAGACATTGAGGTCGCAGCCAACAGGGTTGCTGCGAGAACGAAAGTCTTAAGAGTAAAGTTCTTCATAAGAAAAAGTTTTTAGGTTGAGATTATTTTTTATGATTTCGTTGCAAAGGTAGACGTTATTCGTCTTACAATAATAATACGCTTGCATCTAAGATTAGCACAAATGCTTAAAAATAGGGGCTGAATCGATGAAATGGACGTTTTTTGAACTCTTAGGGCTTATTTTATCCACCAGATCTCGGCATCATTAAGCCTGCTGAAAGCACCCTGTGCATCCTTGAACCGTCGGCTGACGCGCTTGGCTGCGTAAGCCGGCCACTGGTCACGGTGGCGTGCCACTCTCAGCAAATCGAAGAAGCGGTTTCCCTCGAAAGCCGTCTCGGCTGCCATCTCGTCGACGATCATATCTTCGACGACGAGGATCGAGTCCTGCAGCGACGGTTGCTCGCCGATGATGTAGTTCTCCTTGTCGAAGGGCAGTCCGCGGCCTAAGCCACGACGGGCTGTGCCTACGTTCTGGTTGCTACCGTTCGCGTGTGCCCATGAGAAGTTGACATAGCTTTCGCCCGTCTCGATTTCGCGTGGAGCCACCTTCTGCGGGTCGGCCAGCGTCTCGTCGGTCAGCCCGTACTTCAGCACGGCGAATGCCAGCGAGGGCTTGCCCAACCGGTTCAGAGCCTCGGCCAGTCGGAGGTAGAGGTGAGGTGTGCGCAAGAGGGGCAATTGACGCGTGAAGCTGAGCGATGCGACGGCTTCGTTGTCGGGATCGTAGCCGCCTACGACGTTGGCAGCGGCATAGTTGAACTTATTGATGAGCAGATGCTGTTCATCGCTTTGGAACGAGAACCAGCCGTATGCCGCAGGGAAGTTTCGGCCGCTGCGGTTGACGGCCTGCCCGCGCAGGTCGCTGAGCAAGTAGGCGCCGATGGTCTGCCCATTCACGGGCGTGAAGAAGTACATACGTTCAGCCATCTCGTTCACAAACGATGCGGCAGGCGCTATGCCGGGCACCGTATTGTAGGCCAGGCGTATGAGCGAGGGATGGTACTCGCGGGCATCGCTGCTATAAGCCATTTGGAAAAGCATCTCGCCCGTGTAGCTGGCGCTGTGGTTCATCGAGGCTTCGGTGCGTGTGTTCGTCGTCCAGTCGTTGCTATAGCCCTCGCTGATGATCAGGCGGTGGGCATAGATATAATCATAGTAGAGGCGAGCAGCCTCAGCATAATGGTTCAGGTAGAGGTGCAGGTCGGCCAGGAACGGTTCGAGCGGGACGAAGAGGGTTCTCGTCTGTAAGCCGTCGACGGCGCCGTAGTCCAGGTGTCGTGTGCCCAGGTAGGGCGTGAGGTCGTCGATGATGAGTGCCGCCAGCTCGTCGATTGTCTTGGCGGGATAGTCAGCCAGCGTGCTCTCGAGGCTGAGCAGGGGACGGTCGACGTAGCGGACGCGTCCGAAGGTGAGTGCCATCTGCCAGTAGGTCCAGTCGCGCAGGGCACGGATGGCCACGTACTCGGGCAGCATCACCTTCGTCTGGTAGTCGACGATAGCCGTATCGATGCGCTCAAGGGCGAAGTTGCAGTTGTTGATGACGGCGTAGTAGTCCATACGGTCGGCATAGGCATTACCCTCTTCGACCGCGAAGTCGGCCACGTCCTGCAAGTCCTTGGCCGCAGCGGAGGTAGCCGTCATCAGGTCGCCACGCAGTTCGCCCATGAAGACGTAGCGCTCGCCCAGGCGCTGGAACTGCGCCAGGATGCCCATGGCACTGTACAGCGAGTCGCCCGGGTGCCCGATGCGCGCGCCATTGTCGATGACCACGCTGATAGAATCGGTGTCGAAGACGTCCTCGCAGGAGGTAAGGAGCAGCAGACCTGCCAATAGATATAATGTATAGCGTTTCATAGGCTCATTATGAATGATGCTTCATCACGAAATTTCACGATTAGAGATTTATCTTCACGCCCAGTTGGAAGGAGCGACTGCTGGGCACGAGGCCTGCATCGACGCCTTGACAGAGCACCGAGGTCGACATCGAGAACTCGGGGTCGGCACCGAGATAGCGTGTCAGCGTGAACACGTTGTTGGCCGCAGCCCACACCTTCACGCCCTGTATGGCCGCGAAGCGCACGGGCAGGTCGTAGGTCAGACGTAGCGTGCGCAGCTTCAGGAACGAGGCATCCTCCACCCAGCGGTCGCTGGCGCGGCTGTTGCCCATCGGGTCACCGAAGGTGGCGCGTGGAATGTCCGTCACCTGCCCGTCGGCCATCCAGCGGTTCTCCATGGCTGTCGTCTGGTTGAAGAGGCTGCTGCCCGATTCCAGCTGCTGGCGCAGGGCGTTGTAGGCATCAGCCCCGAGGCTGTAGGCGAAGAGGCCGTCGAGGGCGAGGCGGCGCCATTTCAGCTGCAGGCTGACGTTGCCGTAGATGTCGGGATTAGGGTCGCCGAGCACTACGCGGTCCCGATCATCGATGATGCCGTCGTGGTTCTGGTCTGCGAAGCGGACGTCGCCCGCGCCGTAGGCCACCTTGTCGCCGTTGGTGCTGATGATGCCGAGGCCGTCCGTGGCTGCAGCCTCAGCGTCGGCATATACGCCGCGCGTCTGCCAGCCGTAGAAGACTCCCGCGGGCAGGCCCTCGGAGGTCAGTATGGTAGCGCCCGCCACATCGGTCGTGAAGGCTCCGCTCTCGAGTTCCTTGATGCGGTTCTTGTAGTGTCCGAGCGTAGCACCTACGGTCAGTTTCCAGTCCTTATGTTCGATGATGCGCGCCGTGGTTGAGAGCTCAAAGCCTCGGTTGGTCAGGCTGCCATCGTTGTCCCAGTAGTAGTTCATGCCCGCCACATCGGCCAGCTGCTTGCGCGTGACCAGGTCGCTGGTGCGTGCCCAGAACACGTCGGCCGAGAGCTGCCAGCGGTCGTGCCACAGCGCGAGGTCGAGGCCGAGGGAGGCGCGCCGCGTAGTTTCCCACTTGAGTTGTTCGTTGCCGATATGGGCCAGCAGCAGGCCCGCCGCATCCTGCACGGGCGAGACAGCCACGCGGTAAGTGCGGTTGGCCAGCAGCGGCAGGCGGTCGTTGCCCGTCTGGCTCAGTGCCGCGCGCAGGCGGGCCGCGTTCACGGCGTGCAGGCCTCGCATCCAG
>FLNY01004089.1_pt1 | contig 21590 bp, 16 predicted proteins | sample 1140381 | NCBI WGS metagenome assembly FLNY01 (sample SAMEA3878172, study PRJEB12797) | bioreactor metagenome | biome: Moose rumen | place: Sweden | collected 2011-10
TACACCTTAGTCATTGTGATGGGCTATTCCTGGCAACAAGCTCTGGCAGCAGTCTGTGCGGAGGGCGTTGTCTTCATCTTGCTCACGTTCTTCAAGGTGCGTGAGGCTATCGTTGATGCTATTCCGCTCAATCTGCGTTACTCCATCTCTGTGGGTATTGGTCTCTTCATCGCTTTCATCGGACTGAAGAACGGTGGGATCGTCGTTGCCAGTGATGCCACGATGACCACTCTCGGTGCCTGGACACCTACCACCCTCGTGGCTGCCGGCGGTATCCTGTTGGGTGCCATCTTATTGGCACTCCATGTGAAAGGCGCGCTTTTCTACACGATTATTATCATGACCCTGATCGGTATCCCCTTCGGTGTGACCCAGATTCCTGAGGGATTCACGATCATCAGCATGCCACAGTCCATCGAACCTGTCGCCTTCCACATCGACTTCTCCCGTTTCCTGAGTTTCGACATCGAGTACTATATCGTGGTGGCCACCCTGCTTTTTATGGATCTTTTCGACACCATCGGTACCCTCATCGGTGCTGCGACAGGAGCAGACATGGTGGATAAGGAGACGGGTAATATCCCTTCGCTGAACAAAGCCCTGATGGCTGATGCTATCGGTACTACGGTAGGTGCCCTCTGCGGAACATCGACCGTTACGACCTATGTGGAGAGTACCACGGGTATTCTCGAAGGAGGTCGCACGGGTTTGACTGCATTCACCACCGCCCTGCTGTTTTTTGCAGCCCTGTTCTTCTCGCCGGTATTCCTGATGATTCCAGCCGCTGCCACCACCAGTGCCCTGTTCCTGGTAGGTGTGATGATGCTGCGCTCCATCGTCCACATCGATTTCATCGACTTCGCTGAGGCGATGCCCTGCTTTGTCACAATGCTGATGATGCCGTTCACGGCCAGTATCTCCGAAGGTATCGTGCTGGGTATGCTCTCTTATGTGCTCGTCTATGTCTGCACAGGACGCTACCGCAAGTTGACACCCACCATCTATATCCTCTCGGCCTTCTTTGTACTGAAGTACATCGCGCCGTTGTTGTAACAATAAATATAAACATTAAATATAAGAAAGCATGAAAAAGTTATTCTTGGGCGCTATGATGGTTGTCGCAGCCCTCAGCGCCAACGCGCAGGACATTCAGTTGCACTACGACTTCGGCCGTAACATATATCCCGACGAAGAGGCCGGACGACAGAAGGTAACCCTTACACTTGAGCAGTTTAAGGCTGACCAGTGGGGATCATGGTATTATTTCGTGGATGTCGATTTTAATCGTAAGGAGACGATGGCTGCCTATACCGAGGTTTCTCGTGAGTTTAATATCGGTAAGAAAGGCTTTGCCGCCCATGTTGAATATGATGGCGGCCTTTCTTCTGGATGGGGAAGTTATCAGCAGGCAGCCCTCCTGGGAGCCGCATGGAATGGACATAATGCAGATTTCTCAAAGACTTATTCTGTACAATTGATGTACAAGCGCTATTTCAAAGATGCTCACGACCTTCCTGCTTATAACAGCGTACAGTTGACAGGAGTGTGGGGCCTGAACTTCGGCAAGTCATTCACATTCTCAGGATTCATCGATTTCTGGCGCGGAGAGAAGGCTGATGGTCATGGGCAACTGGTGGTCTTAAGTGAGCCCCAGTTCTGGTATAATGCTAATCATCATTTTAGTGTCGGTTCTGAGATCGAAATCAGTAGTAACTTCATAAGCAATCTCTATAGCGACAAGTCGTTCTTCATCAATCCGACGCTCGCTGTTAAGTGGAATTTCTAGGCAATCCTAGGCAGTCCTAAAATAATTTAGCAATATGAATACCCAAGAGTTAACCCCCACCCGTAAGACGATCGTCGGCGTTCAGTTCCTGTTTGTAGCCTTTGGCTCGACGGTGCTGGTGCCCCTGCTCGTCGGTCTGGATCCCGCTACCGCCCTGTTCACAGCCGGTATCGGCACGTTCATCTTCCATCTCGTGACGAAGGGCATGGTGCCCATCTTCCTCGGTTCGAGTTTCGCCTTCATCGCCCCGATTATCTCGGCCTCCCAGCAGTGGGGCATGCCGGGTACGATTGCTGGTATCGCCGGTGTGGCGTTGGTGTATTTCCTGATGTCTGCCCTTATCAAGTGGCAGGGCCGGAAAATGCTCGACCGTCTGTTCCCGCCGGTGGTCATCGGTCCGGTGATTATCCTGATAGGCTTGTCGCTGTCGCCTGCTGCCGTGAATATGGCGAAGGAGAACTGGTTGCTGGCCTTCATCTCCCTGATCTCGGCCATCCTCGTGCTTGTGTTCGCCAAAGGCCTTGTGAAACTCGTACCCGTGGTCATCGGCATTATCGTCGGCTATGTTGTTGCCCTCTGTATGGGTCTTGTCGATCTCTCCTCCGTGGCTACCGCCCCCTGGTTTGCCTTGCCTCCGATGATCGCCCATTTCCAGTTGCCGCAGTTCGCCTGGGAACCCTTTGTGTTCATGATCCCCGTGGCCATCGCCCCGGTCATTGAGCATATCGGCGATGTCTATGTCGTCAGTGCTGTGGCTGATAAGGACTTTGTGAAGAACCCCGGCCTGCACCGTACGATGCTCGGCGACGGTCTTGCCTGTCTCTTTGCCTCCTTTGTCGGCGGTCCTCCAGTGACCACGTACAGTGAGGTGACGGGCGCCATGCAGATCACGCGTGTCACCCACCCGCAGGTCATCCGTATCGCTGCCGCCACGGCTGTGGTCTTCTCTATCATCGGTAAACTCAGTGCCCTTCTGCAGAGCATCCCCTCCGCCGTTCTCGGTGGTATCATGCTGCTGCTCTTCGGCTCCATTGCCTCGGTGGGCGTGCAGAACCTCATCCAGCATAAGGTCAATCTGAACCAGACGCGTAACATCATCATCGTATCTGTGACGCTGACAATGGGCATCGGCGGTGCAGTCCTGACGTTCGGCACCTTCTCCATCAGTGGCATTGGCTTATCTGCCGTAGTGGGTGTCCTGTTGAATCTCCTGCTTCCTCAGACAAAAGAAAAAGGTTAGGCAGGCGATTGCCTAACTTTTTTTCTGCTCAACCTTCATGAACTTCGTGAATCCTGTCATGGAGAGCACCTTATAGATGTCGGGGCTGACGTTGGTGATCTTGAACTGGCCTTTCAGTTGCATCACTTTGCGCATGGTGTTCTGGAGGATGCGAAGCCCCGAACTGGCCATATAGGTCAGGTCCGTACAGTCCATCTCAAGATCTAGGCCGCCTTCGCTGAGCACGGGCTGTATGTCCTGTTCGAACTGGTTGGCGTTCATAGTGTCAATACGTGCGCCTGTCTTTATGATGGTCTTGCCATCTTCTTTGATGATCTGTGTCATAATATCCCTCCTTGATTCTTTATCTTTATTATTATTCCCATTTTAGATGTTTTTCTTCATTGTCAGCAGGTTCTTACCCTCCAGTCGCTGATAGGTCACCTTGTTCATGATGTTCTTGACGATGTAGATGCCCATGCCGCCGATCTCGCGATCTGCCGGGTTCACACTAGTGTCAGGATCTTTCTTGGCCGTGGGGTCGAACTCACGGCCCCGGTCGCTCAGCACGAAGGTGAGTTCCTTGCCGTTGCTCTCTGCCGTCAACTCGATGTCGGCCTCGGTGCCTTCCGGATAAGCATAGAAGATGACGTTCGACACCATCTCCTCCATCACCAGGTTGAGGTTCATCCGAAGTTCCATGCTGAGTCCCTGCTCCTCGCCGATCTCCTCGACGAACTGGCTCACGCGCTCCAGTTCTGACACATGGTTCTTAATTGTAATCTCCTTTTTCATATATTGTAAAGTTGTCGGTTCTATAGATGGAGACCGTTCTCGATGACCATCTGCCGCATGTTCTTCAGCAGGTCGCTGGCGAAAATGAAGTCCGTCAGCCGTTGGTTGTCAGATCCCATGATCTGACTGCTGACGCCCTGCCATGCCTTCTCACCCTCATAGATGAAGATGATATTCTCGCCGATGCCCATCACGGAGTTCATGTCGTGGGTGTTGATGATGGTCGTCATGTTGAATTCTTTCGTGATGCTTTGCAGCAGACCGTCGATGACGAGCGACGTCTTGGGATCGAGGCCGGAGTTCGGCTCGTCACAGAACAGATATTTGGGGTTCAGGGCGATGGCACGGGCGATGGCCACGCGCTTCTGCATGCCACCGGAGATCTCGCCAGGGAATTTTTCGTCGGCCCCTTTCAGGTTGACGCGGTCCAGACATTCCTGGGCCCGGCGCGTACGTTCGCGGAGGTTCATCGTAGAAAACATGTCAAGGGGGAACATCACGTTCTCCAGTACCGTCATCGAGTCGAAGAGGGCGGCACTCTGGAAGATCATGCCCATCTCGCGCCGCATCATCACCTTCTCGTGCTTCGACATACCGACGAAGTCGCGTCCGTCGTAGAACACCTGCCCGCTGGTAGGCTCCAGAAGTCCGACGAGGTTCTTCATCAGCACCGTCTTGCCTGAGCCGCTCTGGCCGATGATCAGGTTCGTCTTGCCGTCCTCAAAGACCGTGCTGATGTCCTTCAGCACCTCCTTGTCCTCAAAACTCTTGTATAGGTTCTTGACTTCTATCATGGCGCGGCGTTTAGGAGAGCAACTGGGTTAAGAAGACATCACTGACGAGGATGAGGGCACTCGACGAGACGACGGCATCGGTACTGGCCTTGCCCACGTTGACAGAACCGCCCTCGACCGTATAGCCGAAATAGGCGGGTACGCTTGATATGATGAAGGCAAAGAACTGGCTCTTGATGATCGACATCCATAGGAACCATGGCACGAAATTGTGCTGAAGGCCTACGGTCAGGTCATCAGGCGGCATGATATGTCCGATAAAAGACGTTGCATAAGCCCCGACGATGCCCATGGCCGAAGAGAAGATCACTAAGAATGGCATGATGGAAAGCATACCGATGATCTTGGGGAGAATGAGATAGCAGGCGGAGTTCACACCCATGATATCCAGGGCGTCGATCTGCTGGGTGACACGCATCGTACCAATCTCAGAGGCGATGTTGGATCCGACTTTACCTGCCAGGATCAGACACATAATGGAACTGGAGAACTCCAGTAGCATGATCTCACGGGTGGTGTAGCCGCTCACCCAGCGGGGCATCCACGGACTCTGGATGTTCAGTTTCATCTGGATACAGATCACCGCACCGATGAAGAAGGAAATCAGCAGGACGATGCCGATGGAGTTGACGCCCAACTGCGCCATCTCCTTCACATACTGCTTGAAGAACATTCTCATCCGTTCTGGGCGTGAGAATGTCCGTCCCATCAGCATCAGATAACGACCAAAGGTGGTCAGCCATTTATGTATTAACATCGATGTACAACCAAATTCGGTTGCAAAGTTAGTCATTTTTTTCTTACTGATTATACGGATTATACAGATTTTTTAATTAATTAGGATTAAAATCCGTAAAATCCGTATAATCTGTAGGCTTTTTTTCGTTACTTTTTGAGCAGCGAAGTTACTTCGTCTCAAAAAAGTCCAAATAAATTTGGCTTTTTATTCGACTTTCCGTAACTTTGCACCCAATTATGGACGAGAAGCAAGAGATACAGCAGCAGGAAGAGCGACTGGTGCTCCGTACGGAGGGTCTGGTGAAGCGCTATGGCAAGCGGACGGTGGTGAACGACGTGAGTTTCGACGTGAAGCAGGGTGAGATTGTCGGACTGCTGGGACCGAACGGTGCTGGTAAAACCACCTCCTTCTATATGACGACAGGTCTGATCGTGCCCAATGGCGGTCATATCTGGCTGGGCAACGAGGAGGTGACGAAGTACCCCGTCTATAAGCGTGCTCGTGCCGGTATCGGCTATCTGGCGCAGGAGGCCAGCGTATTCCGTAAGATGAGCGTCGAGGATAATATCCTCTCCGTGCTGGAGATGACGGGTAAGCCCCGCGACTACCAGTTGGAAAAACTGGAGAGCCTGATCAGTGAGTTCCGCCTGGAGAAGGTGCGTAAGAACAAGGGCGACCAACTCTCGGGTGGTGAGCGTCGTCGTACGGAGATTGCCCGTTGTCTGGCCATCGAACCGAAGTTCATCATGCTCGACGAACCCTTTGCGGGCGTCGATCCCATTGCCGTGGAGGATATCCAGCAGATTGTCTATCACCTGAAATACCGGAATATCGGTATCCTTATCACCGACCATAATGTCGATGAGACACTGGCCATCACGGACCGTGCCTACCTCCTGTTCGAGGGACGTATCCTTTTCCAGGGTTCTCCCGAGGAACTGGCCGCCAATAAGATCGTGCGTGAGAAATACCTGACCGAGTCGTTTGAACTCCGTAAGAAAGATTTCCAGAAGGTGGATGCCGAGCGTGCTAATGTTAATTTATGAAAATTGTTAGGTGCTTTCGCTTTTTATGCGTACTTTTGCACCTCAAAAATTTGATAGTATATATTTATAAGGTATAAAAGACGATGAAAATTACATTTGATTGCCCTGATAAGATCAATGGTCTGCTGACGATGACCATTGAGGCTGCAGACTATCAGGAACAGGTCGAGAAGACCCTGAAGAACTACCGTAAGAAGGCCCAGGTGCCCGGTTTCCGTCCGGGGATGGTGCCCATGGGAATGATTAAGAAACAGTATGGCACCGCCGTGAAGGTTGACGAGGTCAACAAGGTCATGGGTGAGAAACTGTATGAATACATCCGCGAGAATAACATCCAGATGGTGGGTGAGCCGCTTCCCAACGAGGAGAAGCAGGTGCCGCAGGATATTGAGAAGGACGATGACCTGACCTTCGTGTTCGATATCGCCGTGGCTCCTGAGTTCAAGGCAGAACTGACGGCTAAGGACAAGATTGACTTCTATGTTATCAAGGCTGACGACAAACTGATCGACGACCAGGTGCAGATGTATGCCTCTCAGGCCGGTGAGTTCGTGAAGGCTGAGGTGTTCAGCGGTAACGATACGATCACTGGTGACCTGCGTGAACTCGATGAGAACGGCAATACCAAGGAAGGTGGTATGACCACTGAAGGTGCCATGGTGATGCCTGCCTATATCAAACCCGAAGACCAGAAGAAACTCTTCGATGGTGCAAAGCCCGGTGATATCATCACCTTTAACCCGAAGAAGGCCTATCCCGACAATGATGCTGAGGTGGCTGCCCTGCTGAAGGTGCAGAAGGACGATGTGAAGGATCTGAACTCAGACTTCAGTTATCAGATCACCGAAATCCGCCACTTCGAGCCCGCTGCCGTCGATCAGAAACTGTTCGACCGTGTGTTCGGCGAGGGAACGGTGAAGGACGAGAAGGGTTTCCGCGAGAAGATCGCCGAGACCATCGCTCCCCAGTTGCAGCAGAACAGTGACTACAAGTTCCTGCTCGACGTGCGTGCCTACCTGGAGAAGAAAGTAGGCGACCTGAAGTTCCCCGAGGCTCTGCTGAAGCGCGTGATGCTGCAGAACAACAAGGACAAGGGTGCTGACTATGTGGAGAAGAACTTCGAGGGTAGCATCAAGGAACTGAAGTGGCACCTGATCAAGGAGCAGATCGTCGCTGCCAACGACATCAAGATCGAGGACGACGACCTGAAGGCAGTCGCCAAGGAGGCCATCCGCGCCCAGTTCGCCCAGTATGGTATGAGCAACGTGCCTGAGAATGTGCTGGAGAACTATGCCGCCGAGCAGTTGAAGAAGCGTGAGAACGTGGAGAACTTCGTGGACCGTGCCGTTGACGCGAAGTTGACGGAAACGCTCAAAAAAGTGGTCAAACTGAACCAAAAAGAAGTGTCTTTGGCCGACTTCAACAAGCAGATGCAAGAAAAATAAGTATTTTTAGGAAAAAATAACCCCTAAGTTTGAGAGGTTATCGACTTTTTTGATTATCTTTGTGTCCCAATCACAAGACAAACAAGGTCGATAACCTCTTTACTTGTGTCAAAAAGAAAGGTAGAAAGAAATGAAGAATGATTTTAGGAAATATGCTACTCAGCATTTAGGAATGGACGGTCTGACGCTCGATGACGTGATGAAGGCGCAGGCCCAGTATTTGAATCCGTATATCCTTGAAGAGCGTCAGTTGAACGTGACGCAGATGGATGTCTTCTCGCGACTGATGATGGACCGCATCATCTTCCTCGGTACGCAGATCGATGACTATACGGCCAACACGCTTCAGGCGCAACTGCTGTATCTCGACTCCGTGGATAGCGGCAAGGACATCTCTATCTATATCAACTCTCCTGGCGGCAGCGTGACTGCCGGACTGGGTATCTACGACACGATGCAGTTCATCTCCAGCGACGTGGCCACCATCTGTACGGGTATGGCTGCCTCGATGGGTGCCGTGCTGCTCGTGGCCGGTACGGAGGGTAAGCGCTCCGCACTGCCCCACAGCCGTGTGATGATCCACCAGCCGCTCGGTGGCGTGCAGGGACAGGCCTCTGATATCGAGATCGAGGCCAAGGAGATCCTGAAGTTCAAGAAGGAACTCTATACCATCATCTCCGACCATTCACACACGCCATACGAGAAAGTATATGCCGACTCTGACCGTAACTACTGGATGACGGCGGAAGAGGCCAAGGAATATGGTATGATCGACGAAGTACTGACCCGCAAGAAATAAAGTGGATGAAGAAAGAATGCAGTTTCTGCGGAAGGAGTGAACGGGAAGTACGACTGCTGATAACGGGTATCAACGGCTATATCTGTGAGGATTGTGCCGCACAGGCCTACCGTATCGTACAGGAGAACCTGACGGACGGGCAAGAGCCTGCTGCCAACAAGAAGTATCAGCCGAAGAAGGTGCCCAAGCCCAAGGAGATCAAGGAATATCTCGACCAGTATGTAATCGGACAGGATGAGGCCAAGCGCTATCTCTCCGTGGCGGTCTATAACCACTATAAGCGTCTGCAGCAGGCTGTAGATGATGATGGTGTAGAGATCGAGAAGAGCAATGTCATCATGGTCGGCTCCACAGGAACGGGCAAGACGCTGATGGCCCGCACGATAGCCAAGTTGCTCGATGTGCCCTTCACCATCGTCGATGCGACGGTGTTCACGGAGGCCGGCTATGTGGGAGAGGATGTCGAGAGCATCCTGACCCGACTGCTGCAGGTGGCCGACTATGATGTGGAGGCCACACAGCGGGGTATCGTCTTCATTGACGAGATCGACAAGATTGCCCGCAAGAGCGATAATCCCTCGATCACCCGTGATGTGAGTGGTGAGGGTGTGCAGCAGGGGCTGTTGAAACTTCTGGAGGGTACGACGGTGAACGTGCCGCCCAAAGGCGGTCGCAAGCATCCGGACCAGGAGTATATCCACGTGGATACGAGGAATATCCTTTTTGTCTGCGGTGGGGCGTTTGATGGCATCGAAAGGAAGATTGCCCAGCGCCTGAATACCCACGTGGTGGGTTATAATTCCGTACAAAACGTCAGGAAAATTGATAAGAAGGACCTGATGCAGTATATCCAACCGCAGGATCTGAAGTCGTTCGGACTGATTCCTGAGATTATCGGTCGCCTGCCCGTGCTCACCTTTCTGAACCCGTTGGACAGGAAGGCCTTGGAGCGCATCCTGACGGAACCGAAGAACTCCATAGTCAGACAGTATCAGAAACTGTTCGAGATGGATGGCGTGGAACTGACCTTTACCAAGGAGGCACTCGACGCGATGGTCGATAAGGCGGTGGAATTTAAGTTGGGTGCGCGAGGACTGCGGTCGATTGTGGAGAACATCATGATGGACTCCATGTTTGACATGCCCTCCAAGAAAGTTAAGAAATTTGAGGTGACGGCCGACTACGTGCGCGCACAGTTGGAGAAGTCCCATCTACAGCAATATGAAGCCTAATAACTAAAAGATATGAGCGAAAAGATCAATTTGACCGATGCCCTCAAGCGATACTTTGGATTTGACAAATTCAAAGGCGACCAGAAGCGTATTATCCAAAACCTGCTGGATGGTCACGATACCTTTGTGCTGATGCCGACGGGTGGCGGCAAGTCCCTGTGCTATCAGTTGCCCTCGCTGCTGATGGAGGGGACGGCCATTGTCATCTCACCGCTGATCGCCCTGATGAAGAACCAGGTGGATGTGATCTCCAATCTCAGCGAGCATGAGGGGACGGCTCATTACCTGAACTCATCGTTGAACAAGGCGGCCATCGATCAGGTGAAGGCGGATATCCTGGCAGGCTATACGAAGTTGCTGTATGTGGCTCCCGAGTCATTGACGAAGGAGGATAACGTGGAGTTCCTGAAGTCCGTCAAGATCTCGTTCTATGCCATCGATGAGGCGCATTGTATCTCGGAGTGGGGCCATGACTTCCGTCCGGAGTACCGCCGTATCCGTCCGATTATCAATGAGATCGGACAGGCACCGGTGATTGCCCTGACGGCGACGGCTACCGACAAGGTGCGCAGTGATATCAAGAAGAACCTGGGCATCGTGGATGCCGTGGAGTTCAAGAGTTCCTTCAACCGTCCTAATCTCTATTACGAGGTACGTCCCAAGACCAAGGATGTCGATAAGGATATCATCAAGTTCATCAAACAGCACCCGGGGAAGAGCGGCATCATCTATTGTCTGTCGAGGAAGAAGGTGGAGGAACTGGCCGCTATCCTGAAGGCCAACGACATCAAGGCCGCCGCCTATCATGCCGGACTGGACTCTGCCACCCGGACACAGACGCAGGACGACTTCCTGATGGAGAATATCGACGTGATCGTGGCTACGATAGCCTTCGGTATGGGTATCGACAAGCCCGACGTGCGCTTCGTCATCCATTATGACATACCCAAGTCGCTGGAAGGCTACTATCAGGAGACGGGTCGTGCCGGGCGTGATGGGGGTGAAGGCCTGTGCGTCGCCTTCTATTCCAACAAGGACCTGCAGAAACTGGATAAGTTCATGGAGGGTAAGCCAGTGGCCGAGCAGGATATCGGTCGCCAGTTGCTGGTGGAGACGGCCGCCTATGCGGAGACCAGTGTTTGCCGGAGGAAGATGCTGTTGCACTATTTCGGTGAGGTCTATCCCAAGGACAATTGCGGCAACTGCGACAACTGTCTGCATCCCAAGACGAAGATCGAAGCCAGCGAACAGTTGGTGATCGCATTGAATGCCATCCTGGCTATCAAGGAGAATTTCCGTTCCGACTATGTCATTGACTTTATCACTGGCAAGGAAACTGACGAGGTGCTGGCCCATCACCATCATGAACTGGAGATGTTCGGTGCAGGTGCTGATGATGAGGAGAAGATATGGAATCCGGTGATCCGTCAGGCGCTGATAGCAGGCTACCTGAAGAAAGAAGTGGAGAACTACGGTCTGTTGAAGGTGACGGCCGCCGGCAAGAAGTTCCTGAAGTCGCCGCAGTCGTTCATGATCGTGAAAGATGCAGAGTTCTCCGAGGAGGACGAGCCCATCGACCACGAGGGTGGTATCAGTGCCCTTGATCCGACGCTGAGCGGTATGCTCAGGGATCTGCGAAAGAAAGTGTCGAAGCGGATGGATCGCCCGCCGTATGTGATCTTCCAGGATGTCTCTCTGGAGCAGATGGCCACCGACTATCCCGTGACGCTGGAGGAACTGAAGAATATCCAGGGCGTCGGCGAGGGCAAGGTGAAGCAGCCATACGCCAAGGAGTTCGTCGATCTGATCAAGAAATACTGTGAGGAGAATGGTATTGAGCGTCAGGCAGACATGCGTGTGCGCACGGTGGCCAAGAAGTCGATGCTGAAGGTGAAGATCATCCAGAGCATCGACCGTCAGGTGGCCCTCGACGATATCGCCACGGCGCAGGGCATCGACTTCGACGAACTGCTCGACGAGGTGGAGGCCATCGTCTATAGCGGCACGAAATTGAACATCGACTATTTCCTGGAGGAGGTGATGGACGAGGATCATGTCGATGATATCTACGACTATTTCTGTGAGTCGGATACCGACCGACTGAGCATTGCCCAGAAGGAACTGGGGGATGAGTACTCCGAGGACGAGATCCGTCTGGTACGTATCAAGTTCCTCTCGGAGATGGCAAACTGATGGAACTGAAAAGTGAAGAGTGAAAAGTGAAAAGTAAGAAGTGAAGCGTTAAAAAACAACAAGGTATTGTAACTTTTCACTTTTCACTCTTCACTTTTCACTTCTTTTTTGTACCTTTGCACGCAATATTTAAAGAAAGGTATATTTTATGGCTTCATTTATTGCAGACAAAATCGTGATGGACGGCCTTACTTTTGATGACGTCCTTCTAATCCCAGCCTATTCTGAGGTGCTTCCCAAAACCGTTGAGTTGAAAACTCTTTTTTCCAGAAACATTCAGTTGAACGTGCCGTTCGTGACGGCAGCCATGGATACGGTGACGGAGTCGCAGATGGCTATTGCCATTGCCCGCGAGGGAGGCATCGGCGTGATCCATAAGAACATGTCCATTGAGGATCAGGCCCGTCAGGTCGCTATCGTCAAGCGTGCCGAGAACGGTATGATCTATGACCCCGTGACAATTCCCCAGGGATCGACGGTGGCACAGGCCCTCGACATCATGTCCGAGTACCATATCGGCGGTATCCCCGTGGTGGATGACGAGAAGCGTCTGGTGGGTATCGTGACGAACCGCGACCTGCGCTTTGAGCGTCGTCTCGACCGTCCCGTGGAGGAGATCATGTCGAAGGAGAACCTGGTGACGACCCACCAGCAGACTGACTTGACGGCGGCTGCCCAGATTCTGCAGGAGAACAAGATCGAGAAACTGCCCGTGGTGGATAAGGATAATCACCTGATCGGTCTGATCACTTACAAGGATATCACCAAGGCCAAGGACAAGCCCATGGCCTGTAAGGATGAGAAGGGTCGTCTGCGTGTGGCCGCCGGTGTAGGCGTGACCAATGATACGCTCGACCGTATGCAGGCCCTCGTGGATGCCGGTGCCGACGCTATTGTCATCGACACGGCCCACGGCCATTCAAAGTCTGTGATCGAGAAACTGGTGGAGGCCAAGAAGTCATTCCCCAATATTGATATCGTCGTAGGTAATGTGGCAACGGGCGAGGCCGCCAAGATGCTCGTCGATAATGGTGCCGATGCCGTGAAGGTAGGTATCGGTCCGGGCTCTATCTGCACTACTCGTGTGGTGGCCGGTGTGGGCGTGCCGCAGTTGAGTGCCGTCTATGATGTCTATAGTGCCCTCAAGGGCACGGGCGTCCCCCTGATCGCCGACGGTGGTCTGCGCTACTCAGGTGATATTGTGAAAGCCCTGGCTGCCGGTGGCAGTTGCGTGATGATCGGTTCCCTCGTGGCAGGTACGGAGGAGAGCCCCGGCGACACGATTATCTACAACGGTCGTAAGTTCAAGAGTTACCGTGGCATGGGCTCCCTGGAGGCCATGGAACAGAAGCACGGTTCGAAGGATCGCTACTTCCAGGGTGACACGCAGGAGGCTAAGAAACTCGTGCCGGAGGGTATTGCTGGGCGCGTGCCTTACAAAGGAACGGTCCAGGAGGTGATCTACCAGATGGTGGGCGGTCTCCGTTCGGGCATGGGCTATTGCGGAGCAGCAACGATCGAGAAACTGCATGATGCCAGGTTTACCCGCATCACCAATGCCGGTGTCAACGAGAGCCATCCGCACGATATCACGATCACCAGTGAGGCTCCTAACTATTCTAGACCCAACGACTGATGAGACGTACCATCTTGACTGCTGTCCTCGGTCTGGTCGCCACGGTTGCCCTGGCACAGGGTGATCCGGTGGTGATGACCGTCAATGGGGTGCCTGTGCCTCGTTCGGAGTTCGAGTATTCCTATAACAAGAACAACGGTGATGGTGTCATCGATAAGAAGACTGTTGATGAGTATGCCGAACTGTATGCGAATTATAAGTTGAAGGTGGCGGCTGCCCTCGATGAGCGGTTGGATACGCTGTCCTCGTTTAAGGAAGAGTATCTCATGTATCGCGACCAGCAGGTGCGCCCCACGATGGTGACGGATGCGGAGGTGCTGTCGGAGGCCAGGAAGGCCTATGACCGTACGAAGGAAAGCATCGGTCCGCGTGGCCTGATCCAGCCTGCCCATATCTTCTTCCGTCTATCTACGAAGGCGACACCACAGGAGCAGGAACGTGTCAGACAGCGTGCCGACTCTGCTTATAATGCCCTGAAGGGTGGGGCCGACTTTGCGGAACTGGCGAAGGCGGTCTCTCAGGATCCTCGTTCTGCCATGCGTGGCGGACTGATAGGATGGATGCAGCCTCATCAGGCCTATCCGGAGTTCGAGGACGTGGCCTATTCGCTGCAGCCGGGTGACCTCAGTCAGCCGTTCCTGGCTCCCGACGGCTATCACATCGTCCTGATGAAGGATCGGAAGCAACTGGAGCCGTTCGAGCAACTGAAGGACATGATCGTGCGCTCTTTCGAACAGCAGGGAATCCGTGAGGCTATCGCAGAGCAGAAGTTGAAGCAGATGACTGCCGGTCATGAATCCCTGAACAAGGAGGATGTGATGAACCGCCGTGCCGACTCACTGGCCGCTGTTGATCCGGAGATGAAGTACCTCATGCTGGAGTACCACGACGGACTGTTGCTCTATGAGATCAGCAACCGTGAGGTTTGGGATAAAGCCGCTAAGGATGAGGCCGGGCTGCGCGCCTGGTTTGAGACCCACAAGAAAGACTATGCCTGGTCGGAACCCCATTATAAGGGCATCGCCTATCATGTGAAGGATAAGGCCGACGTGAAGGCTGTGAAGAACTGTGTGAAGAATCTGCCCTTTGACCAGTGGGCCGAGGCACTGCGTTCTACCTTCAACCCCGACTCCGTGATCCGTATTCGTGTGGAGAAAGGCCTGTTCAAGCCCGGCGATAACCCTACCATCGACCGTCTTGTCTTCAAGTCTAGTCCTTCTAGCGTCTCTGCTTCTTCTAGCGACTATCCCATCGACGCCGTCTATGGCAAGAAACTGAAGAAATATCCTGAAGACTATACGGATGTTCGTTCCCAGGTGATCAGTGACTATCAGGAGTATCTGGAACAGGAGTGGGTCGCTTCGCTGCGACGACGTTATCCAGTCAAGATAAATAGCGATGTTTTGAAAACTGTAAACCAACATTGATGAGAGTTCTAAAGAATATTATTTCCTTGGTGATGATGGCGGTTCCCCTGATGAGTGCCGCCTCTTCTCCTGACAGCATCTCCGTCGGCACCGTTGTTGACGAGGTGATCTGGGTGGTCGGCGACGAGGCCATCCTGAAGTCTGACGTAGAGATGATGCGCATGCAGGCGGCTATGGAGGGCGTGAAGTGGAGTGGGGATCCTGACTGTACGATTCCCGAGCAGATTGCCGTCCAGAAACTGTTCAAGCACCAGGCCATCATCGACAGTATCGAGGTGACCGATGCCGACGTGGCACAGGAGGTGGAGCAGCAGATCAGTTACTGGTTGGAGATGGTCGATGGCTCCCGTGAGCGACTGGAGGAATATAAGCACCAGACCCTGTCGCAGATCCGTAATGATCTCCGCGAGGAGATGAAGGACCGGCAGATGGTGCAGAAGATGAAGCAGAAACTTGTTGAGGATATCTCCGTCACTCCTGCTGAGGTGCGCCGTTATTTCAAGGACCTGCCACAGGACAGTATCCCCTTCGTCCCGACGGAGGTGGAGGTGCAGATTATCCAGCAGACTCCACGTATTCCCCCAGAGGAACTCAACCGTGTGAAGGACGAGTTGCGCGATTATACCGACCGTGTCAACAAGGGCGATGCCTCGTTCCAGACGCTGGCCCGCCTCTATTCCGAGGACCCGGGCTCTGCCCGCCGAGGTGGTGAACTGGGACTGATGGGGCGCGGTACCCTTGATCCCGCCTTTGCTGCGGTGGCCTTCAACCTGACGGATCCCAAGAAGGTATCGAAGATCGTGGAGTCGGAGTTCGGCTTCCATATCATCCAGTTGGTCGAGAAGCGCGGTGATAAGGTCAACGTGCGCCATATCCTCCGCAAACCCGTGGTCTCCGATGAGGAGATAGAGAAGACGATCGCTCGTCTGGACTCCATCGCTGATCAGATCCGCGAGGAGAAGTTCACGTTCGAGGCGGCAGCCCCTCTTCTCTCCGACGATAAGGACACGCGCAATAGTAAGGGCTTGATGTCCACCAATATGATGCAGACTGGCCATACCTCGTCGAAGTTCCGCATGCAGGACCTTCCCCCCGAGATAGCCAAGGCTGTCGATACCTTACAGGTGGGTGATATCTCCCGTCCCTTCCAGATGATCAACCAGCGCGGTAAGACCGTCTGTGTCATCGCCAAACTGAAGAATCGTATCGATGGTCATAAGGCCACGGTGACGGAGGACTTCCAGGTGCTGAAGGACGTGGTGCTACAGAAGCGCCAGAATGAGCGTATCCATCAGTGGGTGGTCGATAAGATCAAGAGCACCTATACCCGTCTGAACGACGATTATAAGGATTGTCAGTTCGAGTACGAAGGCTGGAATAAGTAGAGGTGAAAAGGTGAGAAGGTGAGGGGTGAGAAGGTGAAGAGGTCTTTCCTGTTTCTAGTGGTGTTGGCCCTGCTGGCAGGGATTGGTTCCGCCGGAGCCCAGAAGGGCAAGGGGAAACGGCCTGCCCGTAGGGCGCAGGCTAAGGACACGCGTGTCTATCTGGTTCATGCCGACGTGCTTCACTTCGACGAGAAGATCAATCCCGATGCCACCATCCTTAACGGTAGCGTCCACTTCACCCATCAGGGGGCGCGGCTCTATTGCGACAGTGCCTATTTCTATGAGGCTAGCAATTCCTTCGAGGCTTTCGGTCACGTGAAAATGTATCAGGGCGACACGCTCTCGCTGCTCAGCGAGTATGCCTATTATGACGGTAACGAGCAGATGGCGCGTGCCCGCTATAATGTGGTGCTGAAGCATAAGAATACCACCCTCTATACCGACAGCCTCGACTTCGACCGTCTCTACGACAATGCCTACTTCTTCGAGGGTGGTAAGATGGTGGATGGCAACACGACGCTGACCTCCGACTGGGGTGAGTACAACACGAAGAGCAAGATGTCCGTCTTCAACTACGACGTAAAGATGCAGAGCCCGAAGTTCTATCTGACCACCGACACGCTCTACTACGACACCCGTTCCTCTGTGGCCCATATCGTGGGCCCGTCGAACATTACCTCCGGTGAGAGCCATATCTATTCCGAACAGGGCTATTACGACACGAAGTTGGATCAGGCGCGGCTCATGAACCGTTCCGTGCTCTCCAACGGCGGGAAGATGATGGTGGGCGACAGCGTCTATTACGACAGTCAGCGGGGCTTCAGTCAGGCCTTCAGGAACGTGATCTATGTCGATTCCGTCAACCGCAATAAACTGACGGGCAACTACGGTGAGTATTATGAGGATACGGGCTACGCCATGACTACAGACAGTGCCGTGGCCATCGACTTCTCTCAAGGCGACTCCCTGTTTATGCATGCCGACACATTCAAGGTGGTCACCTTTAACATCGAGACCGACTCCGTCTATCGCAAGATCCACGCCTACCATAAGGTGCGGGCCTATCGCACCGATGTGCAGGCCGTGTGCGACTCCCTGGTGTATAACTCCCTGGACTCCTGTATGACCCTCTATTATGACCCTATCATCTGGAACAACAACCAGCAGTTGGTGGGCGATCTGGTACAGGTGTATCTCCGCGACTCCGTCGTCGATCGTGCCCATATCACCGACAACTGTTTCTCTATCCAGCAGTTGCGCAGCGATACGGCCTGTTACAACCAGGTGTCGTCGAAGGAGATGTTTGCCTTCTTCACGGAGGGTAATATCCGCGAGGCACAGGCCAAGGGAAATGTCTTCATCGGCTATTATTTCGAGGAAGGCGATAGTGTGCCCATTATCTATAACTATCAGGAGACTACCGAACTGCGCATGTTCCTGAAAGACCGTAAACTGGAGAGCGTATGGACGCCCAAGACCAGCGGCACGATGTATCCGCTCAACCAGATACCCGAGGATCGCAGGCGGCTTCATGGCTTCATGTGGTATGACTATGTGCGTCCGCTCAATCGTGATGACATCTTTAACTGGAGGGGCAAGAAATGACAGACGTGATCCATCTCCTTCCAGACAGTGTAGCCAACCAGATTGCGGCAGGTGAGGTGATACAGCGCCCGGCTTCCGTCATCAAGGAACTGGTGGAGAATGCCGTTGATGCCGGTGCTACCACGATCCATGTGCTGGTGGTCGATGCGGGTCGCACCTCCATCCAGGTAATCGACGACGGCAAGGGCATGTCTGAGACCGACGCCCGTCTGGCCTTTGAGCGTCATGCCACCTCTAAGATCCTGAAGGCCGACGACCTCTTCGCCCTGCGCACGATGGGCTTCCGTGGTGAGGCACTGGCCTCTATCGCCGCCGTGGCGCAGGTCGAGTTGCTCACCCGTCGCAGTGAGGATGAGATCGGTACGCGCCTGATGATAGCCGGATCGAAGGTCTCTTCCCAGGAGCCTGCAGCCTGTCCCGTGGGCAGTCAGTTCAAGGTGGAGAACCTCTTCTTTAACGTCCCCGCCCGTAGGAAGTTCCTCAAGTCGAACGCCACCGAACTCAGCAATATCCTGACGGCCTTCGAGCGCATCGTCCTGGTCTATCCCGATATCCAGTTCTCCCTCCATCATAATGGGGCGGAACTGCTCAACCTTAAGCGGGGCTCCCTGCGCCAGCGCATCACCGATGTGTTCGGCAAGCAGTACAGTCAGGACCTGCTGCCCGTTGAGGTGCACACGGCGATGTGCAGTATCACGGGCTTTGTCGGTAAGCCCGAGGGGGCTCGCAAGAAGGGTGGTCACGACTATTTCTTTGTCAACGGCCGTTATATGCGTCATCCGTATTTCCACAAGGCCGTGCAGAGCGCCTACGACCGTCTCGTGCCAGAGGGTATGCAGGTGCCCTATTTCCTCTATTTCGACGTGGAGCCAGCCGAGATCGACGTGAACATCCACCCCACGAAGACGGAGATTAAGTTCCAGAACGAACAGGCTATCTGGCAGATCCTCCTGGCTGCTGTGCGCGATGCCGTGGGCAGGTTCTGTGAGGTGCCTGCCATCGACTTCGACACACAGGGCAGTCCGGAGATTCCGGTCTTCGATCCTTCCCGTCAGGTGAAGGCCCCGCAACCTGCCTATAACGCCGACTATAACCCCTTTAAGAAGCCCTCGGTGCCTGAAGGGTGGACAAAACTCTATGAGGATGCGGTCCCGACGGTCTGTCAGGCTCCCGACTCCGGCAGTCTCTTCGACCTCCCCGAGGCTCCTGTGCCCGACGCACTCCCACAGGCATCGCTTATTGAGAAATCTCCCTCCCATTACCAGTATAAGGGCCGTTATCTGATGACGGCTGTCAAGTCTGGTCTGATGATCATCGACCAGCATCGTGCGGATGTGCGTGTGCGCTATGAGCGGTATATGGAACAGTTCAGCCAGCATACGGCCAGTACCCAGCGCCTGCTTTTCCCGGAGGCACTGCAACTGGCTCCCTCCGAGGCCGTGACCATGGAGAAGATCCTTCCTGAACTGACACGTATCGGCTTCGACGTGAGCAGTCTGGGTGGCAGCAGTTTCGCAGTGAATGGCATGCCGGCCGGTCTTGAGGGCCTTGATCCCGTCAGCCTGCTTCGTCAGTTGGTCGATGATGCCTCCCAGGAAGTACAACTCTCGGACCTCCACGCCCGTCTGGCACTGAGTCTGGCTCGCAGTGCGGCCATTCCCTATGGACAGGTCTTGACAAACGATGAGATGGAGAGCCTGATCAACAGCCTTTTCAGTTGCTCGAATGTGAACTACACGCCCGATGGGAAAGCCGTCCTTTGCATCCTGCCCCAGACGGATATTGAACTCCTGTTAGGTTGAAAAGGTTAAAAAACGTCAACGGGAATTAACTTTTTACTCTTCATTTTCCACATTTCACTTCTTTTTCGTACCTTTGCACCCGCTTAGAAAAAAGGGCGCTTAGCTCAGTTGGTTTAGAGCATCTGCCTTACAAGCAGAGGGTCGGCGGTTCGAATCCGTCAGCGCCCACTCAAGAGAGAACATTCCTTTGGGAGATGTTCTTTTTTTGTTCCTCAACCTCGCGCGCGGGCGCGTGGTAGTTGTTTAAAGCCAAAAAGATCCCGCTCATCCCGCCTATCCCACACGTAAGATTTTTTACTTTTCAGTGTGGGATAGGCGGGATGAGCGGGTTAAAAAGTGGGTAAGACAACTATATATGTCTAATAAGTACCGCCGTTTGAAAAATTGGCGGCGCCGTTTGGAAAATACTCGGTGCCGCTTGGAAAATACTCGGTGCCGTTTGGAAAATTCGCGCCGCCAAATTTCCAAACGGCGCCACCAATTTGGGAGTCCACGGCCTGGACTAGATCTTTTCCAAGGCCTGCTTGATATCGTCAAGGATATCCTCCACGTCCTCGATGCCGACGGAGAGGCGGATCAGGTCGGGGGCGACGCCTGCCTCGCGGAGTTGTTCGTCGCTCAGTTGGCGATGCGTGTGACTGGCGGGATGCAGCACGCAGGTGCGGGCGTCGGCCACGTGCGTCACGATGTTGATCATTTCGAGGGAGTCCATCCACTTGATGGCGGTCTCGCGGGTGCCCTTCAGACCGAAGGCGATCACGCCGCAAGAGCCGTTGGGCAGGTACTTCTGTCCGAGGGCGTAGTAGGGGTCGTCCTTCAGACCACAGTAGTGCACCCAGGCCACCTTGTCGCAGTCGTGCAGGAACTCAGCCACCCGTTGGGCGTTCTTGCAGTGCTGTGCCATGCGCAGGTGGAGTGTCTGGAGTCCGAGGTGGAGCAGGAACGAGTTCTGCGGGGCGGGAATGCTGCCGAGATCGCGCATCAGTTGGGCCACGAGTTTCGTGGTGTAGCCCATCTTGCCGAAGGCTTTCACGTAGGTCAGACCGTGGTACGAATCATCAGGCGTGCAGAGGCCGGGGAATTTCTCTGCGTGGTCGAGCCAGGGGAAGTTGCCGCTATCCACGACACAGCCGCCTACCTGCGTGGCCAGTCCGTCCATGTACTTGGTGGTGGAGTGGGTCACGATGTCGGCGCCCCACTCGAAGGGGCGGCAGTTCACGGGCGTGGCGAAGGTGTTGTCGATGATCAGGGGCACGCCGTTCTTATGGGCGATGCGGGCGAACTTCTCGATGTCGAGCACGGCACAGCCGGGGTTGGTGATGGTCTCGCCGAAGAGGACCTTCGTGTTCGGACGGAAACAGGCCTGTATCTCCTCTTCGCTGGCGTCGGGCGAGACGAACGTGCACTCGATGCCGAGTTTCTTCAGCGTGACACCGAAGAGGTTGAACGTACCACCGTAGATCTCGTTGGAGGTCACGATGTGGTCGCCTGCCTCGCAGATGTTGAACACGGCGTAGAAGTTGGCCGCCTGTCCAGAGGAAGTCAGCACACAGCCCACGCCACCTTCGAGGGCCGCGATTTTGGCGGCCACGGCATCGTTGGTAGGGTTCTGCAGACGGGTGTAGAAATAGCCCTCCTTCTTCAAGTCAAACAACTGTGCCATCTCGTCGGAGTCGTCGTACTTGAA
>FLNY01003802.1_pt1 | contig 21578 bp, 20 predicted proteins | sample 1140381 | NCBI WGS metagenome assembly FLNY01 (sample SAMEA3878172, study PRJEB12797) | bioreactor metagenome | biome: Moose rumen | place: Sweden | collected 2011-10
AATGCCTTCAAGATCAGCGGCTTGCGTCTTGCGTCGCTTGCCATCTGGAGCCAACATTTCAACAGGGGTACAAATTGTACCCCACTTAGAGTTGAGTTCCGAATCACGTGCCCGCATTCGCTTGATGTACTGCTTGACATCAGCACTGTCGGTCAACACTTGCACTATATCCGTTACAGAGAAATAGTACTTCTCCTGCTCCGCATCCCACACGATGCGAACTTACTTGCCCTCAAAGAGCTGTATAGCGAAATTCTCGTTCATGATGATACAATCCTATGTGAATTTGGTTGCAAAGTTACAAAATATTCTTCAAGGAGGTTCTGATATGACAGACTTTAACACGATATAGTGCACATTTCCCTCTAAAATAAATCACAATGCCATGCATGAGTTCGGCTTGAATTATTAACCAACGTTGTCTAACAGCCAATTATCACCTTCGTGGTACAACGTCGGTACAAACGTCTCGTTTTTGACCTCTTTTATACGTTGTAAAGTAACGTTATAAAGGTGAAAATTTCGCTCTTCACTGTTATCCCGACTTTACAAACAGCCTAAACAAATTCAAATTTAACCGTTAAATAACCTTAACAATATGTTAAATCTTATTTGGCTTTTCAACACAGATTTCAGGGCCTAACCATGTCGAACACCACCAAATTGCAATTGCATTTTTTGTACCGTTCAATTTTGAGTTACGGTTAAAAGCTTCGATGCATACCGTTGCTTTAAAGTCCCAAAGTAAAACAACTTGTTTTACTTAACAAGGCTTAAGATAATTTTAGGAAAGGCTTAAGCTAATTTGTGAAAAGGCTTAAGCTAATTTGAAGAAAGGCTTAATGGTTTCGGCAAAAAGGCTTAAGCTAATTTGAAGAAAGGCTTAAGGCTTCTGACGGATGAGGGCAATGAAGTCAAGGAAAGCTTCAAGAAAGTAGCTGGTTCTTAGGCAAACGGAAAGAGCGCACTCGCCACTATGGCGGGTGCGCTCTTTCGGTTAATCCTCTTCTCCGTCGTCGAGGTCGAAATCGAAATCGCCGAAGAATACGGGGATGTCAGCGGCCTGGGCGCCAAAGTCGTCGAGGGCTCGGCGCTCTTTCTTGGTGGGGCGGCCTGTGCCGCGGGCACGATCGACGAAGCCGCTGATGCGGTTCATCTCGAGGAGCTCGTACTGCTCGGGGGCGGTGACATTCTCGAGAATCTGGGGGATGAGCTTGGCGCCGACGCGGTGCTCAATGGCCTGAAGGATGCGGAAGCTGTAGGTGATGGGCGGCTTGCGTACGTCGATGACATCGCCGACCTTGACCATGCGCGACGGCTTCATCTGCGCGCCGCCTATGCTCACTTGTCCCTTTTTACAGGCCGCAGCGGCCATAGTTCGGGTCTTGAAGATACGGGCTGCCCAAAGCCATTTGTCAATGCGGGCTTGTTCCATTTTTCCTATTCAACTGATTCATGGCCATCTGCACCCCGACCAGGCAGAAGGTTTTGATGGCAGCAGAGGCTTGTTTGGTAATATCGGGAATGAGGGCTTCTTCCTCAGGGGGGAACTGTCCGAGGACGTAGTCGACCTGCTGGCCTGAGTAGAAGTCGTGGCCTATGCCGAAACGCAGGCGAGCATACTGCTGTGTGCCGAGGGTCTGCGCTATGTGCTTCAGGCCGTTGTGGCCGCCATCGCTGCCGCCAGGCTTCATTCGCAGCTGACCGAAGGGCAGACCTACGTCGTCTACGCAGACGAGGAGGTGCTCAAGCTCTATCTTCTCTTGTTGCATCCAATAGCGCACAGCGTTACCGCTGAGATTCATGAACGTACTGGGCTTCAGCAGGATGAGCTGACGCCCCTTTACGCTGATGCGGGTGATGAAGCCGTAGCGCTTATCCTCCCAAACGGTCTGACGACCTTTGTCTTCGTTGACGGAGGCCGCCAGGGCCTCTACGATGCGGAAGCCTGCGTTGTGGCGTGTGCCTTCATAGTCTGGCCCCATATTGCCGAGGCCTACGATAAGGAACTTTTCCATGGGTGGACCCCCTCCCCGATCCCCCTTCTGGGGGAGAGCGGTTTCCTTTGCTAACAGTTTCCTTAAAAAAGCGAACATCGGATATGGGGTGTTTATTAGTTGAACAATAGCTAACAAAAAAGACGCAAAGCCCATCATGTTCCTTGCGTCTTTCATATCTTTGAGGTGTAAATACGCCCCTCTCTCGCGAGAGAGGGGTCGGGGGTGAGTCTTATGCCTCTGACTCAGCCTCTTCAGCACTGGCAGCGCTGCGGGCGTTACGGGTCATCTTGACCTGGCAAACGACGACGCTGGGCGAGGTGACGAGTTCGAGACCCTCGAAGTGGAGCTCACCGACCTTGATGGTCTTGCCGAGCTCGAGGTGAGTGACGTCGATGTCGAGGCGCTCGGGAATGGCGGTGTGGACAGCCTTCACCTTTATCTTACGTACGCTGGCAGCGAGCTTACCACCAGCCTTGACGCCCTCTGCGAGGCCGTTGAGCTTGATGGGCACTTCCATGACGATGGGCTTCTCGTCGGTAATCTGGTAGAAGTCTACGTGCAGGACATTGTCCTTAACGGGGTGGAACTGAGCCTCCTTGAGGATGGCGAGGCACTGGTTGCCGTCGACGTCGAGCTTGACGGTGTAAATCTCAGGAGTGTAGAGGAGCTTGCGGAGTTCGCCCTCGCTGACAGCAAAGCTGAAAGCCTTAGGAAGACCCTTCTCGTCCTTCTGTTCTCCATAGATGTTGCAGGGAATCATGCCCTGCTTGCGCAGCTGCTTGGCCAGCTTCTTGCCGCCGGCGGTACGTGCTGTACCTTTGATTTCGATTGTTTTCATTGTTTTAAAGTTTTGTGTTACTCTAAATGAAGTTAATAAAGTTTTGCTCCATTCGCCATCACACGAATTAAGTGAAAAGTGATTTTCACTCCTGGCATGCCAGTTTAGTGTGCTTTGACCAAAAAGCGGGCGCAAAGGTAATAAAAAGTTTAAAGTTTAAAGTTTAAAGTTTAAAGTTTTTTTCGTTTCGGATGTATTTTTTTTGTTTTGCAACGTTTTTCGAGCTCTTCAACGTGTTTATAAATAATTAATGTGTAACTTTGAAGGCTGAAAGTTAATTGACAATCATAAGACTCAAGAAATGAAAATATCACTTAGGACTATTGCCACGGCCTTTGCAGCGTTGAGCGTACTGGCTGCCACGGCACAAACCGACGTCACGGATCAGTACCTCACGAATCCTTCCTTCGAAGACGATGCCGCTAAGTGCACCGAAGCCGTGCGCAAGAGCGAGACGGCCGACGGCCTGCGCGGTTGGGACGTCAGCGCCATCACGGGCTGGGCCACTACGCGCCCCGACAAGCAGCTACTCATCACCTCCGACTGCTTCACCGACAACAACTTCGGCAAGACGGCCATCGCCGACGGCACCTATGCCCTATTCCAGCGCATGGGTTGGAACGACGGAGCCAGCGCCATCACGCAAACTACAGCTAAGGCCGTGCCGGCCGGCAAGTACGAACTCACGCTAAAGGTGAAAGCCTTCTACGCCAACGGCGGCAGCAGCGCCGTTGTCAGTGTGAAAGCCGGAAGCCGCAGCCTCAGGACGGCAACCATAGATTTCGAGAAAGGCAGCAACGGATGCATGGGCGCTACCGACTGGACAACGGCAAGCCTGCGCTTTACGCTCGAGGAAGCCACAGCCATAACAGCAGCCGTAAATATCACGTGGGTTAGCGGCGGCAGCCAGATAGCCATCGACGACGTCCGACTCATCCAGCTGCCCGACGACACGCCCGACCCTGAGCCCGAAGTGACGCAGTTCACCGAAGGCATCATCACCCACGACTTCGTGCCCGAGGCCGAGATGATGCAGAACCTGCTCCAGATGCTCGCCCGCTCGATGCAGTATGCCAAGAGCATTTGGTTCAACTGCCAGGCACCCAACTCCGTGGGCGAAGCCTGCGGCTACTTCAAAGGCAACAGCGCCGGACAGAGCAACGAGGACGGCGTGCGCACCAATGCCGACTTCGCGATGATCAGCGCCTTCCTCTGCAAATATGCCCAAGGCAAGGTGACGCTGCACGAGGGCATGACCTGGGACGAAGTGAAGCAGATGGCCATGAAAAGCCTCGTCTTCGGATATTCGACGCATAAGGCCAACAAATTGAAAGTGACGGCAGACAACAAATACTGGGGCAGTACCTCGACCAGCGACAACGTCTGGGAGAGCTCGCTCTGGACCATGAGCCTCTGCTACGCCGCCCACTTCCTCGATGACCTGCTCACCGACGCCCAACGCGCGTACATATATAATATGGTAAAGGCCGAGTGCAACTACGAACTCGGACGCACAATACCCACCGGCTATGCCGGCGACACCAAGGCTGAGGAGAACGGCTGGGAGGCCGACGTGCTGGCCTGCGCCCTCGGCCTCTATCCCGATGATGCATTGGCTACACGCTGGTTCGACCGCCTCAGAGCATTTGCCATCAACAGCTACTCTCAAGTGGACGATGCCAACAATACTACCGCCATCGACCCCGACTACGACCAGAAGACCGTGGCCGACTACTATCGCGGACAGAATCTCTATGACGACTACACGCTGCAGAACCACAACCTCTTCCACACCAGCTACCAGAACGTCGTCATGCAAGAACTCGGCGAGGCACACCTGGCGATGCTCCTCTTCCAAGGCGACAATCAGAAATGGAAAACCAACGCCCTGATGCACAACCAGCAGCAGGTTCTCGACCTCGTACTCAAGCGCTTAGCCCTTGCCGACGGCGAGCTGGCCATGCCCAACGGCAACGACTGGAGCCTCTTCCTCTTCGACCAGATCACCTCCTACTCCACCGCCGCCTGCTTCCTGCGCGATGCCGACGCCCTGATGCTCGAGAATATGGCATATAAATATATCAAGGCTCGCCAGCAGACGACAAAGGACGGCTCGTGGCTCCTCAACAGCGACATCGGGCCGCGGCGCATGGGCGTCGAGGGCCACCGCGTGATGATGACCTACCTGATGCACTTGGCCGCCTCCACGGCCGACATGAGCCCTACTAAGTGGGACGATTTCTCGGCACGGCAGCAGGATGCCTACCTCTTCCGCTCGCAAAACATCGTTCGAGCTTCGTCGGAGGACCGCTTCGTCACCTTCTCGTGGAGCACAGGACTGAAGAGCTACACCGGCTACTTCACCGACACGACGCCCGACCGCAACAAGATCATCTGCCCCTTCCGCGCCAACAACACGGGCAACATCATCGGCTGGTACAACCTAAACGGCAAAGGCACTAACGCAACGCCGACGGTAAGCGGTATCTACGACCTCCACGAGAACGCCTTCACGATGAACGGACGCCTCGAGACCAACGATGCCACGCTCGAAAACAGCTTCGTCGTCGCTGCTACGCGCAGCAACGCCGTCGTCTACCTCAACAACGTCAAAGCCCTTCAAGGCGGTACGATAACGGGCCGGCGCAGCGGGCTGCTCGCCATCACCACCGACCCCTTCACTGCCGAGCAGCGCACCATCTACACTGCCGACGGCGAGTACACGGGCAACGGAGCCGCCACGCAAACCTTCGCTACCGACTGGGCCAACATCGACAACTCCATAGGCATAGTGACCCTCGGCGCCACCGGCCAGATGGCCTTCGGCGACCGCGCCCTGAACAACAGCATCCAATGCGCCAAGTTCTATCCCATCTATTCGCAGAAGAATGAGACCTTCGCTAAAGGCAAGACCGTAGACCGCACAGCCGTAATCTACTACAGCCGCATAGATGCCAGCAAGACACAAGCACTGCAGACACAAGCCACAAGCCTCGCCGACCAGTTGCCCGACAGCTGGAACGGCCTCCGCTTCGCGGACGTCGACGGCACGCCCTACCTGCTCGTGGCCAACCTCGGCGGCGGAACAAACAACAAGGCACAGCTGGCAGACCTAACGAGTGAATATGGAGCTCCCATCCTCGCAAGCGAGACCGCCATCGACGACAGCCGCGGCTCGGCCACCATAGCCCTCGACGCCGACCACGCACTAATGCAGCCACTGACCGTCTACATTAAAGGCTCGGGCGTGGCAGCCAAGATGTTCAACCCATGGGACGACAAGCAACTCTATATCCGTACGACAAGCCTCGACAAACAGACAGTCACCGTCACAATCATCGATGACGGCAAAGCCCTGAGCAAGGAGTTCACCATAGACGGCACTACCATCATACGCCTCGACGACGGCGAGATAACCGCTTACACCGAGGAGACTGAACCCTACGAATGGGTGGACATCACCGCGCAGTACATAGCAAACCCTAATTTCGAGGAGGACGACACGTGGGGCACAACGGGCAGCATAACCCTCGGCAACACGACCTACAGCCCCTGCTACACGCAGACGGTGAAGGCCGCCAACGCACAGTTGCCGCAGGTCTTGCCCGTAGTAGGCTGGACGGCTGCGAGCCAACTCTCGCCAGCCAGCAACTTCGCCCTCCTCTACTCTATGCCCTACAGTTTCACCCAGTACTGCGTTTCGCCCTCAAACCTCGGCAACAGCGCCAGCATAATGGCTCTGCCTGCGGCCTTCGAAGACGAAGTGGGTAGCCGTTGCCTCAGCATTCTCAACTCATGGTCCATAGGCACAAACGCCATCAGCCAGGATTTTGAGATGCCTCAGGGCGGCAAATTCGCCCTGACGTTTGACCTGCGCTACGACTGTGCCAATGAGAGCCGCCGCACAGCGCCCAACGTGATTGCCACCACCGGCGGCAACGTCAACACACTGCTTTGTGGTGTGGTGGCTGAGGGCAAGGAGTCCTACGCCCCTTTTCCATCGGCTGCCGGCACATGGGAGCAGATGACCGTGCCCTTCGAGCTGTCCCAGACGACTGATATCAAGACAGTCACCATCCGCCTCGGCCTTCAGACTACGGCCAACCAAGGTGCGGCCAACCAGACACGCCTGTACATCGACAACGTGCGCCTGTGGCAGTTCAAGGAACAGACCACTGACGATGTACAAATGCTGAAGGAAGAGCCTGAAGCCCAGAGAAGAAAGGAACACCATTATCTGTTTAACCTTGCAGGCCAGCGCGTCGGACAAGCGCGAAAAGGCTTGTACATCTACGACAACTCAAAAATACTGATTCCATAAGAAAATGCAAGCACGCATCCTTCTCATATACACCGGAGGCACCATAGGCATGGGCGTAAACGCCTCAACGGGAGTGCTCGAGCCCCTGGACTTCAACAAGTTGTTCTCACACATGCCCGAGCTGCAGGATATACCCGCGCACGTCGATGTACACCAGTTTGCCGAGCCCATCGACTCGAGCGACATGAATCCAGGGCTGTGGGCTCACATTGTGGAAATAATCGTGCAGAGCTACGACGGCTACGACGGCTTCGTCATCCTGCACGGCACTGACACTATGGCGTTCACAGCCTCTGCGCTCTCATTTATGCTCGAGAACCTGACCAAACCTGTCATCCTCACTGGTTCACAACTACCAATCGGGCAGCTGCGCACCGACGGCCGCGAGAACCTTATCACGAGCATCGAGATAGCTGCTGCCAAGCGTAGCGACAATCATCCACGCGTGCCTGAGGTGTGCATCTATTTCAGCGGCAAGCTCCTGCGCGGCAACCGATCCACGAAGGTCAACAGTGAAGGTTTCAACGCCTTCGACACCTTCAACTTCCCCCATCTGGCTGACGCCGGCGTCGAGATCAACTACTACGATGAACTGATTCTTCACCCCGACTACTCACGCCCCATGACTCCACACTTGGCGATGGACACGGGAGTCGTTGTCTTCACGCTCTTCCCAGGCATCGAAGAGCGCACGGTGCGATACCTCCTCAACGCGCCCAACCTACACGCCGTAGTCATGCGTACCTACGGCAGCGGCAACGCACCACAGCTGCCGTGGCTCATGCAAGCGCTCACCGAGGCGACGGCACGAGGTGTCACGATAATAAATATCACCCAGTGTGCCGCAGGGCCCGTAGAGATGGCTCGCTACAACGGAGGATACCTGCTGCAGAACGCTGGCGTAATCAGCGGTTTCGACGGCACCGTAGAGTGCGCGATAGCCAAACTAATGCATTTACTGGGAAATAGCAGCGACCCGCTGTTCATTCGTACTCAGATGAAGCGAGCGCTCTGCGGAGAGATTACGATAAGGGAATAATAATTCCCGAGCTTCAAAAAATATGTCGTTTCTTTCTGCTGTAAAGAAAAAAAATGTACCTTTGCACGCGCTAAAAAAAGCGACTGTATATTCATATATCTCAACGGTTCATATTTCATCGAACTCACGTTAGAATAAAGCGCATAGAAACAAATAGATGGAAATCGATTTCGTAATCACATGGGTCGATATGAACGACCCTAAATGGAAAGTTGAATTTTCCAAATATTCCGGTCATAAGGATAATACGAAGAACGGAGTTTCGGAAGCACGCTTCCGAGACAACGGTTTTCTGAAATACTGGTTCCGTGGGGTCGAGAAGTTTGCTCCGTGGGTGCGTAAGATTCATTTCGTTACGAGCGGGCAGAAGCCAGAGTGGCTTGATGCCAATAATCCGAAGATTAATTTGGTAAAACATAACGATTTTATTCCTTCGCAGTTCCTGCCGACATTCAACTCAGTGGTTATAGAGCGCTATCTGCATAGGATACCTGATCTGGCCGAGCACTTTGTCTATTTCAACGACGATTTCTATATCATCAACCACGTCAAGGAAGAACGTTTCTTCAGGAATGGCCTCCCATGTGACATTGCAGTGTTTACTTATAACCCGTCGTGGTCGCAGTGGTACAAGAGAATAAAGAACAACGTCAGGATCATCAACCGCCACTTCGACAAGAGGGAAGTCATGGCCCTACATCATGACAAATGGTTCGATAAGAGTTATGGCATGAAGGCTCGTTGGAACTATATCCTCAAGCACTACGACAAATTCATCACGCTGCGCGTCCCCCATAATGCACAGCCCTACTTGAAATCTACATTTACAGAAGTCTGGGCTGCCGCGGAAAAGGAACTTACCGAAACGTCCTCAAACAAGTTCCGCGCACTGACCGACTATACCCCCGAGCTCTTCCGCATGTGGCAGATATGTAAGGGCAACTTCACGCCCTACAACACCTATCGCGACACAAAGATGTTCCCGCTCATGGTGCGTCCCAAGCAGGCCGCCAGGGCTATACGCCAGCAGACTTATAGCCTTATCTGCCTCAATGACAACGTTCACATCCGCAACTACGACCTTGTGATAGAAAACATAAGGCAATCGTTCCAAGAGATACTGTCTGAGAAATCAAGCTTTGAACTGTAGACAATGAACAAAGTTGTTGCCGAAATTATAGCCGGACTTATCCCCCACAAGATGACTCGCAACCGATGGCGGGGCATACTCCGTTTTGGTCCCCTGAACGCCCTCAGGCTGAAGAAGCGGATAAAGGGCGAAAAGACGACGCCTGAGCATTATCTGGCAGTCTGTGCTATCGCCAAAGACGAGGGGCCCTACTTCAAGGAGTGGATAGAGTGGCACCTGAGCCAAGGCGTAGAGAAATTCTACGTCTACGACAACGAGAGCACCGACGGCACGAAGGACATTCTGCAGCCCTACATCGACTCGGGCGTAGTGGCGTATAAGTACTGGCCGGGCCACAGGCGGCAACTTGCAGCCTACGACGATTGTCTGGATAATTACCGTTTTGCTTCTCGCTGGATTGCTTTCATCGATTTGGATGAATTTATCGTCCCGCTCAAGGACGCTTCTATACCGGACTTCCTGAAGCGAATGGAATCGTTTGCCGCAGTAGAAATCAACTGGCTTGTCTACGGCAGCGGCGGCCAAAAGACGAAATCGCCCGGCACGATGATGGAGCGGTTCAGGTTCCACTCCAAGCCCGACCATTTCCTCAACCGCCATGTGAAGAGCATCGTGAATCCCCGGCAGGTCTTCACGATGATTGGTTGCCACGAGGCGGCAAAGATATCAGGCTTCATAGCTGATTCCCACGGACAGCCCTTAAGGAAGAATTTCCGCGAGCGCGAACCTCAGCAGGACGTCATCCGCATCAACCACTATGCTGTCAGGTCGTATGAAGAGTTCCTCGAGAAGCAAGCACGCGGAAGAGCCAGCGGAACACAAAAGACAGTCCGCTCGGAATACTTCCAGCAGTACGACCTCAACGACATTGAGGGCACTACTGATCTAATTCGTTAATTTGTTAATCTGTTAATTTGTTAATTTGTTAATCTGTTAATCTGTTAATATGTCAAAGCAGCAAGTGGTGGTATCAATGACCTCGTTTCCGGCGGCTATCCCCTATGCGGCCGAGGCCGTGCAGTCGCTCCTGAGGGGTTCGGTCCTGCCCGACAAGCTGATTCTTTACCTTACGTTCTCCCAGTTCCAGGAGGGCGAGATTCCAGAAAGCCTGAGGACGCTGGCAGAACAGAATCCCATTTTTGAGATACGTGACTTCGACCACGATATCCGCTCCTATCGGAAACTGATTCCTGCACTCGCAGACTTCCCCGAGGCCATAATCGTAACCGTGGATGACGACGTAGAATACCATCGCCATATGCTGAGGGATTTGCTGCACCTTCACGCACAAATTCCCAACGCCGTGCTCGCTCATCGCGCCAAGCGCATCAAGCTGGGCAAGCCCTATCGCCGTTGGAGGAAGTTCCGATGGTATGACTTCCTGTTCAAGCGCATTCATACGAGCTTCCTCAATCTGCAGACGGGCGTGGGCGGCGTGCTCTACCCTCCCCATTCCCTTAAGCAGGACATGATGGACGAAGAGCTGTTCACCAAGCTCGCGCCCAGCACCGACGACATCTGGTTCTGGGCCGCAGGCGTGGCTAACGGCGTGCCGGTCATTCCCGTACCGTTCGGCCGCAACAAGCCCCGAGGATTGGATAAGCCTAAAGCTCTGTCGCTGAAAACAACGAATTTTAAAGGAACAACAGACAGGAACGTTTTAGCCTTGAATGCCATTCTCGAGCATTATCCCGAGATCAAGCAACAGCTAAACCATAAACCCTAAACCAAAAACATGGACATCGACTTAGTATACCTTTGGGTTAACGGCAACGACCCGAAGTGGATTGCGAAACGGCAAGCCACCATCGGAGACCTTTCGCTTAAAGACGTCAATTGCAAGGGACGATACGCTGATAATGGCGAGCTAAAATACAGCCTACGCTCCGTAGAGAAATACGCCCCCTGGATTCACAAAATATTCATCGTCACAGACAGTCAGATCCCTGAATGGCTCGACACTACACATCCGAAAATACAGATTGTAGACCATACAGAGATTATGCCGCCGGAATGCCTGCCATGCTTTAATTCCAGCGTAATAGAGCACTACTTGCATAAGATTCCCAGGCTATCAGAATATTTCTTGTTCGCCAACGACGACATGTTCATTAATCAGCCCGTAACGCCCGAGACATTTTTCGGCAAAGACAACCTGCCTAAGGTCCGCATGAACCGGAGGCCATTCCGAAAACTATATATCAACTTTAAGACAAAGATACAAAAAAAGCAACTTTCTAATTATATGCAGAAAGTTCATAACGCTGCACTCTTGGTTGAGAAAAAATACGGGAAATACTTCAATTGCAAGACCCACCACAACATCGACGCATATCTCAAAAGCTACTACGAGTACGCAAGGCAACTCTTTGACAAAGAAATAAGCGCCACACGTTGCCATCACGTTCGCGCACAAAACGATATTCAACGCAATCTCTATTCTTATGTGCTCTTAGCCGAGAAGCACGCACATCTGTGCTACGTCACACAGCACACCTCCTTCCGCCTACACATTGACAACAGGAAGTATTACGACAAATTCAGAAGGTACAACCCCGTGTTCTTCTGCATGAACGACTCTCAGTTTGCCAACGACGACGACAGGCGCAGTGCGGCCCAATTCCTGCAGCAGTACTTCCCCGAGAAGTCGCAGTTTGAGAAACATTGAAAAGAGATGCCTGTTCGAATCTTGAGGTGTTAAGAAAAAAGGCTTAAGGGTTTCGGCCAAAAGGCTTGACCTAATTTGCAAAAAGGCTTAAGGGTTTCGGCCGAAACCCTTAAGCCTTTTTTTAACATTAATTAATCGGACCTTTCGCAAAGCGAGGATTGGAGGTCAGAGCCTGCCTGCGGTTGTACTCCTCGCGGCTAAGGCGCCAGCGACGGTGCGACCATAGCCATAACTCAGGCTGGCGGAGGATTGAAGCCTCCAGCATACGCAGATATGAAATTGTATAGGGGAACGGCTCGCCCTCGGCAGGCTCAATCTTGCGGAGAGAGATGCGGTAGTATCCTCGACGCGGCTGCTCAAAATCCATGAAAATGAAACGAGCCCCTATCTTTCGGCCTATCTCCTCGGCTCCGGTGATATAAGATGAGTCCTGACCAAGGAACGTGGTCCAATACTCCTGAACCTTTGTGTTGGGATGCTGGTCGGCGATGAAAGCCACGAGGAAAGGCTTGCCCTCGCCACGCAGATGCAGCACCGTCCGTAGCACCCGGAGCTGGGGGATGCTCACGCTGCCGAAACGTTTACGAATACGTAACATCAGCTGGTCGAAAACCTTGTTGCGAAGCGGATGGTACACCTGACAGAAAGTCATAGGATATGTGCAATACATATACATCTGCTCTGCCCATTCCCAATTACCACTATGTCCGCACAGGACGAAACACGGCACTCCCTGACGAGCACACTCGTCTGCTAATTCTATGCCATGCGGTTCCACACGACGTGCCAGCTCTTCGTCGGATATATGCAAGAGTTTGATCGTCTCTACAATGAGGTCGCAAAGATGATGGTAGAAAGACACCTCTATCTTGCGGCGCTCGGCATCCGTGCGGTCGGGGAAGACGCGCAGGAGATTATCGCGGACAACGCCACGGCGGTAATGCCAGACATGCAGCATCACCCAACACAACCCATCGCTCAGAACGTAGAGCCACGAGAGCGGCAGGCGTGCCAACGCACCAAATGCCAACAGGCAGAGGTTACAGAGAATCTTGTCTTTCATAATGAGAGATTGCGCGGCCGGCGCTTCCCTTTTTTTATTATTCCGACCGCAAAGATACAGCATCTTCCGCGGAAAACTGCATAAAAAACAAAAAAAAGTGAGAAACATTTTCTACTTCTCACAGAGATTTACTATTTTTGTGGCCAAAGACGGCGCCTTACATGATTTACGTCACTTTACCGACCGACGAACAACATCGTCTGACATTCTATCTGGCCATGGAAGAATATCTGGCTCGCCACTACAACGATGGTGACGACCTCTTCTTCACGTGGCAGGTGGAACCAACGGTTATCTTCGGGCGCAATCAGGTGGTGGAGAACGAGGTTAACCTCGACTACTGCAGACAACACGGCATACAGACCTATCGCCGCAAGAGCGGAGGCGGTTGTGTGTACGCCGACCGGTCGAACCTCATGCTCAGCTACTTAACGCGCTCCGATGAAGTCACAACGACCTTTAAGCACTATATGCAGATGGTAACCGCTGCACTCACTCATCTGGGGCTACCGGCAACCTCGACGGAGAACAACGACGTGCTCATCGGCGGACGCAAGGTCTCGGGCAATGCGTTCTACCACATCCCAGGCCACAGCATAGTACATGGCACCATGCTCTTCGACACCGACATGCAGCACATGCTCAGCGCCATAACACCGCCGCAGACTAAACTCTCGAAGCACGGCGTCGAGAGCGTGCGGCAACGAATAACCCTGCTGCACGAGCACTCCGACATCTCCATCGAGGACTTCCGCGCATACCTCCGTGAGCGCCTCTGCAACAGCTCGTTCCAACTTACACAGACGGACGTGCAAGCCATCAAAACCCTCGAACAAGAATACCTTAACCCAATATTTATCTATGGAAAAGAAAACCTGCCTCTATGACCGCCACGTGGCACTCGGCGCACTGATGTCGCCCTTCGGCGGATTCATCATGCCCATTCAGTACACCAACATCACCGACGAGCACAACGCCGTGCGCCACCACTGCGGCGTCTTCGACGTCTCACACATGGGCGAAGTGCGCATCACGGGCCCCGATGCCGAGCGCTACGTCCAGCACATCTTCACCAACGACGTCGCCGGAGCGCCCCTCGGACAAATTTATTATGGCATGATGTGCTACCCCGACGGCGGCACCGTCGACGACCTGCTCGTCTATAAGATGGGCGACAACGATTTCTTCCTCGTCATCAACGCCGCGAATATCGACAAGGATGTAGCCTGGATGCAGGAACACACCGAGGGCTTCGACATCGTCCTCGACCACCAGAGCGACTACTACGGCCAGCTCGCCGTACAAGGTCCCGAGGCTGAGGCGGTGGTGGAAGAGGTCCTTGACATAAAATGTGCAGGACTTAAGTTCTATACGGCAGCCCCCCTCCAACTCCCCCCATGGGGGGAGAGTAACCCCGCAGAACCCCTCCCCCTTGGGGGAGGAGGGGAGGGGGCTATCATCTCCCGCACCGGCTACACCGGCGAGGATGGTTTCGAGATCTACGGCTCCCACGAATTCACGCAGCAGGCTTGGGACAAGCTCATCCAGAGCGGGCGCTGCAAGCCCTGCGGCCTCGGCTGTCGCGACACGCTGCGCTTCGAGGTCGGTCTGCCCCTCTATGGCGACGAACTCTCGGCCGACATCTCGCCCGTCATGGCCGGCCTCTCCATCTTCGTCAAGCTCGACAAGGCTGAGTTCATCGGCAAGGAAGCCCTCGCAGAGCAGAAAGCCAACGGCGTGGCGCAGAAACTCATCGGCATCGAACTCGCCGACAAAGCCATTCCGCGCCACGGCTATGCCGTCCTCAACTCCGAGGGCGAGGTCGTGGGCGAAGTCACCACCGGCTACCACTGCCTCTCAGTCGACAAGAGCGTCTGCATGGCCCTCGTCAAGACCGAGTTTGCCAAGCTCGGCACACCCCTTCAGGTGCAGATCCGCAAGAAGACCTTCCCCGGAGTGGTCGTCAAGAAGAAGTTCTACGAGAAGCATTATAAGAAGTAAATAATAGGTACATTAATCAAGATAATAAAGAAAACAAGAGACAGTTTGGAAGAATAATCATCCCCCCCTTTCTTATTTTCTTATTATCACAATTTCACATTTTCAATTATGGCAAACTTTGAATCAGGACTCTACTACTCTGAGTCACACGAGTACGTTCGCGTAGAAGGCGAATTTGGTTTCATTGGTATCTCTGACTACGCTCAGCACGCTCTGGGCAACGTCGTGTATGTCGACATGCCCGAGGTGGACGACGAAGTCACCGCAGGCGAAGAGTTTGGCGCCGTAGAAAGCGTCAAGGCCGCCAGCGACCTCATCGCTCCCGTCAGCGGCACCGTCGTGGAGGTCAACGAAGCCCTCGAGGACGAGCCCGAACTCCTCAACAAGGACGCCTTCGCCAACTGGATCATCAAGGTGGAGCTCAGCGACAAGAGCGAGCTCGACGCCCTCATGGATGTCGAGGCTTACAAGGCTCATTGTGAAGCATAGTATAAAATTATAAAAATATAAGATTATAAAAATATAAGTGCGCAGTGGGACGTGATAATCTGATATATGAATTAAGTAAGGCTTTTGCATTGAGAATCATTAAGCTAAACAAATTCTTGAAAGAAAAAAAGCATGAACGTTTAATGTCTTATCAGATATACAAGTCTGGAACCAGCATTGGAGCAAATGTTTCTGAAAGTATTCATGCTCAAAGCAAAGCTGATTTCATAAGTAAACTTGAAATTGCTTGAAAGAAGCTCGCGAAACCAAATATTGGTTAGAATTGTTACATGAGTCTGAGACCATCACAGAAATACAATTTGATTCCATTGTGAATGACAACAATATCATCATTGGCACACTTATTAACATCATCAAGAAAACAAAGGAGAATGGTGAAACTAATTAGGTTTCACCTCTCCTTCTTATAATTTTATCATTTTATAATTTATGAATTTTAAGTACTTCCCCCACACCAGCGAGGACCTGCAGGAGATGCTTTCGGCTTGTGGCGTCAGCTCCGTGCACGACCTTTTTGCCGACGTGCCCGAGGCTGCGCGCTTCCGTCGCGACTACAACCTGCCCGATGCCCTTTCCGAGTCCGACCTCCGCCTCTTCTTCGAGCAGCTGACCAGCCCGCTCAACACTCAGCAGCTCATCTGCTTCGCCGGGGCTGGCTGCTACGACCACTATGCACCCAGCGTCGTGCAGAACATCATCCAGCGCTCCGAGTTCCTCACCTCCTACACCCCGTATCAGGCCGAGATATCGCAGGGCACGCTCCACTACATCTTTGAATATCAGTCGATGATAGCCGAACTGACGGGCATGGACATTTCCAACGCCTCGATGTACGACGGAGCCACCGCCACCGCCGAGGCTGCTATGATGGCATGGTCCAACGCCAAGAAGGCTACCCGCGTGCTCGTCAGCGAGACCGTCGACCCGAAGGTGCGCCGCGTCGTCGACACCTACGCCCACTTCCACGGCGTACCCCTACAGCTCATCCCCGCTGACGGCGGCGTCACCTCGCGTGCTGCCCTCGACCGTGAACTCGCAGAAGGCGGCGTGGCAGGCGTCATCCTCCAGCAGCCCAACTACTATGGCATCATCGAGGACTTCACGGGCGTGGCCGATGCCGTGCACGAGCAGAAGGGCATCCTCGTCATCAACGCCAACCCCAGCGACCTCGCCATCCTGAAGACGCCGGGCGAATGGGGCGCCGACGTCGCCGTGGGCGAAGGTCAGAGCCTGGGTATTCCCATGACCTTTGGCGGTCCTGGCGTAGGCTACATGGCTTGCACCGAGAAGCTCATCCGCAAGATGCCCGGCCGCATCGTAGGCCAGACGCTCGACAACCGCGGCCAGCGAGCCTTCGTGCTGACGCTGCAAGCTCGCGAGCAGCATATCCGCCGCCAGAAAGCCACCTCCAACATCTGCTCCAACCAGAGCCTCATGGCGCTCTACGTGACCATCTACCTCGCCGTCATGGGCAAGGAAGGGCTGCGCGAAGCTGCCGAGATGAGCTATGCCGGAGCCCACAGCCTCTGCGACAAGCTCCTTGCTACAGGCCGGTTCCGCCTCACCTACCCCGACCAACCCTTCTTCAACGAGTTCTGCGTCGACTACGACGGCGACCTCGACGCCCTGCTGGACGAAGCCACCGAGTGCGGCTACCTCGCCGGCGTCAAGGTGGGCGCGAAGACCCTCATGCTCGCCGTCACCGAGCAGCGCACGCCCGAAGAGATTGACGAACTCTGCGAAATTCTTGGAAAATATAAAAATGAGAAAATGTAAAAATGAAAGATTTATACCGCAGAACAACTGAGACCTATTTAATTTTTTAATTCTTACATTTTTATATTTTTGATCACATGAATAGAACACTATATGGAAATCTGATCTTCGAACTCTCGAAGAAAGGACGTCGGGGCTACTCTCTGCCTCAGGACTACGACCGCACCCACACCACTGCCGAGCTGCCCGAAGCGCTGCGCCGGGGCGAGGCCGCACGCCTGCCCGAATGTGACGAACTGACCGTAGTGCGCCACTACACGAACCTCAGCCACAACAACTTCGGCGTCAACGACGGCTTCTACCCCCTCGGCTCCTGCACGATGAAGTACAACCCCGTCATCAACGAGGAGATAGCCGCCATGAAGGCCTTCGCCGGCCTGCATCCCCTGCAGCCCGCCGAGACGTGCCAAGGCGCCCTCGAAGTCTACTACAACCTCCAGCAGTCACTCGCCGAACTGGCTGGCCTCAGCGAGTTCACGCTGAACCCCTGCGCCGGCGCTCACGGCGAGCTCACAGGCCTGATGGTCATCAGGAAGTATCATGAAAGCCAAGCCCCCTGTAATCCCCCGGTGGGGGATATCGGTGGCGGACAGCCAGACAAGGAACAAACGCCCCCCGCCGGGGGGCCACGGGGGGGCCGCACCAAAGTCCTCATCCCCGACTCAGCCCACGGCACCAACCCCGCCTCGGCAGCCGTCTGCGGCCTGGAAGTCGTGGAGGTGAAGAGCCTGCCGGACGGCACCGTGGACGTGGAGCACCTGCGCCAGCTCCTCGACGAGATGGGCGACCAGGTGGCGGCCATGATGATGACTAACCCCAACACCCTCGGCATCTTCGAGCCCCGCGTGCTGGAGATCACCGAGATGGTACACAAGGCAGGCGGCCTGATGTACTACGACGGCGCCAACCTCAACGCCCTCCTCGGCGAGTGCCGACCGGGCGATATGGGCTTCGACGTCATGCACATCAACCTCCACAAGACCTTCTCCACGCCCCACGGCGGCGGCGGTCCCGGCAGCGGTCCCGTAGGCGTGCGCAAAGGCTTGGAGCAGTTCCTGCCCACACCTCGCGTGGTTTTGGAAAATGAGAAAATAAGAAATGAAGGAAATAAGGACGATGAAGCGCCAGCCTCTTCTTATCCTATTTTCACAATTTCTAATTCTCAGGATGCCACTCTTGGCAGCGTCGGCAGTTTCTTCGGCAACTACGGCGTCATGCTCAAGGCCTACGCCTACATCCTCAGCCTCGGTCGCGAGAACGTGAAGATGGTAGGCCCCCTGGCGACCCTCAACGCCAATTATATCAAGGAACGCCTGCGCGACGACTACCTGCTGCCCATCGGCGGGCTTTGCAAGCACGAAGTGGTGTTCGACGGCCTCGTCGATAAGAGCACGGGCGTCACCACCATGGACGTGGCCAAGCGCCTGCTCGACTACGGCTACCACGCTCCCACCATCTACTTCCCCCTCCTCTTCCACGAGAGCCTCATGATAGAGCCCACGGAAAACGAGAGCAAGGAGACCATCGACGCCTTCATCGACGTGATGCACCGCATTGCAGCCGAAGCCAAAAGCGACCCCGAACTCGTCAAGACCGCGCCCCACAACACCCCCATCGGACGTGTCGACGACGTGCTGGCCGCCAAGAACCCGGTAACGACCTACTGGAAGGCGATAGAAAACTAAAGAAGAAAAGAATAAGAAAAAGGGACTGTGTCAAAACAAGTGTCTCATCTTATCTCAACGAATTAGACAAGTTAATCGAAAGATTTAGTTTCTTGCTGACAGATATTTAGGCTATTCGAACAATTAGTATAATTCGTTGCGTAAAACTGAAAAAGGGCTGTGTCTTTCATTTTGACACAGCCCTTTTTTTCCTGACTTCGTCATTGCGCCTCCAAAAAAATCCTCATCGCTTACTCTCATATACAATTTTCCGCAAAAAACCATCACTCCATCACTCGCCACTGAGAACCAATAGGTTACGAGTGATTGATGCAGTGATTTATGGGTGATTTAGTGATTGATTGTGCCTCAAAAATGGGGGTTGACACAAAATTCGACTGCGTTCTGACCGGGTATACTATACCGAGCATACCGCTACTCAGACGTTGAAAGCAAACAACAGACGTGCCGCAAGATACCAACTGACGTGCCACCGGCAACCAGTTCACGGTACGAATTCAGTTTTCCAACCGCTTGGAAAACCGGAAACCTTTGGATGAAATCAGTTTTCCAACCGGTTGGAAAACTGAAAAGCTATAGACGTTTCGGCCCAGGCTTTTGTTGAAGTTTCGGCCCAGGCCTATGTTGAAGCGTATGCAATGTAATAGTCAAACCCTCAGATGAATATTGGATGAACGCGTTAAAAAAAGTGAAAAGAATCACTAAAAGGACTCATTTTTTAGAAATCTATCACTGCTAATCATCTGATTTTCAGCTTGAGTGATTTAGTGATTGATTATTTTGGAAAAAAACTCATAGTAGAGGCTCAACTTCAGCCATTGAAGTCGAAATTAAGCACATTTGATGTTGCTTTTGTGCCTGCTGCCAGATTCCTTGTTCGTATTGCTTATACGGTGTTAGAAACATGAATCAAGCTTCTGCAACCATCATCGTTCCCGGCTCATAGTCCTGCGGATAGGAATGATCAACTACCCTGATGAGTTCTTCGCCTAACTTATGTATGTTACCAAGAATCTCAAGCTCGCGTTCCTTCGACGGCTTCTTGAATCCGTTGATGTAATTGCGGAGCAACGTTGGATTCATGCCTATACGACGGGCAAACTCAGCAACATTTATCTCCTTGTGAGTTAGGAAGAATCGCTGCAAAACGCTTGGCTCGGCATCATCATATTCGAAACTCTCAAAACTTACATCCTCGTCAAGGTTTCGCCAATGAATGCCATCGAAGCCCAAAGAATAATTACCTCGTTCTTCATCATTTGCCTGCCGCAATCGCGGATACCACAACAGCGATTGTTTATATTCACGTCCTTCTTCGTCTCTGCCGTAAATATAATCGGCATCAAACCAGATCTTTTTAATCTTCATGTGCAATCCTCCTTATTTTTCAAAATAATCTTTCCAACGTTTTACGATAATATCGGCATTCTCGTCAATAACGTTCTTAATCTTCTTATAGTCATTCGCTTTGATTCCTTGTTTCTCAAACAGTACAAACTCAGCACCATTCCATACAAACTTGGCCATGCCCCCATTACCCTCAACATGTACATGTAGTGGCTCATGTTCTTTACTGTAAAAGAAGAACGAGAATCCATAGAATCTGAATACTTCTGGCATATTTCCATGCTTTTATTGTTTAACGACGCAAATATAGGAATTATTTTCGATACCTACAAATATTTAAGCAACTTTTTATTCCTTTCCTTCCACAATTCTTATTTCCTCATTAAATGCAATTTTGTGTTGTTTTATTTGTATATTTCACTAAATTGTTGTATCTTTGCCCCAAAATAGGAGATTATGGACTTTAAGATACTTAACTTTGTTATCTTCTGTGTGGGCAGCGTAGCCGATGCTTTGAAGATGAATGCCAAGGACGTTTATAGCAAGATGTCTGATGGCGGTATCATCTCCGACTATATAGTTCCATGCTACGATGTGTTGCATACTTTCTCACGCGAATACATCGTTGAAGACCTTGTGGACTTAATGAACAAGAAAGGAGTCTTGAAAGTAGCATGAGATTCTATCACACTTCCAATGTCATAGTTTCCAGGCCCGATGTCATTCACTCGCGCAAGCATCTGGACTTTGGTATGGGCTTCTATCTTACCTCCCTGGAAAGGCAGGCTCGCGAATATGGTCAGCGCTTTATCCGCAGAGGAGAGCCAGCCATCATGAATGTCTTTGAGTTTGCAGAAGAGACACCCGACGTTAACCGCAAGTTTTTCCCTGCCTATGACGGCGAGTGGCTTGACTATGTGGCAGCCTGTCGTAAGGGCTTGCCTCATGAGCAATACGATGTCGTTGAGGGTGGCATTGCCGATGACAACGTATTCGACACAGTGGACCTTTATCTTCAGGACATCTACACCCGTGAGCAGGCTTTGGACCAGCTTCGTTGGAAGAAGCCAAACCACCAACTCTGCATCGCCTCCCAGCAGGTGATTGACCGTTATCTCCAGTTTGTTGAATCCATCACATTGTAATCCATGCAAGCCAATCCCATACTACTTCAGCGCAA
>FLNY01004865.1_pt1 | contig 21546 bp, 19 predicted proteins | sample 1140381 | NCBI WGS metagenome assembly FLNY01 (sample SAMEA3878172, study PRJEB12797) | bioreactor metagenome | biome: Moose rumen | place: Sweden | collected 2011-10
TATTTTTTCAATAACTGTAAAGGAAAGTCGACATTTTACCTTATCTGTCGGTAAGAGGAAGTAATTTCGACTTTTGCATTACGGAAAAACACTGAAAACTTACCGATTGGATGGAAGCAAGCGGCTTTTTCGCAAGGAGGCGAATTACAGTTATTTCGCAAGAATTTTACACAGTAAAATTCTTGTCGAGGAATAAAAAATACAAGGAGGTATTTTTTATTCCATTGCTGCTGCATGTGTGCAACAGACGTGCTTCCATGCAAGTGTTCAATTTAATGTTTGGCAAATTCAAAAAGTCGAAATTAGGGCTATCCTAGAGAAATACTGCGCTCCGCTATGGAGCAGCGCCGAAGGCGGCCACTGGAAGGAGCGAGCGAAGAGAGCGAGTGAAGAGGCTGAGCGGATAGCGAACTGCGGAACAGCGGTTGCAAGTTGAGTTGCGCCCATATTTTTATTATAATGGTCTTATGAAAAATGATGCTAGAAAAGAGCTTGCAGTTTGTGGTTTTGAGGCGGTTAAAGCACTTGTAAAAAACAATCCTCAGAAAATCAGGCGATTTTATTATACACGCGACAGAATGATGGAATTTAAGGATTTGTTTAAGTCGCTGGCTCAGCGGAAAGTTCCTTACAACAATATTCCGGAAGGGGAGCTTGAAAAACTGAGCGGAACGCCTCATCATCAGGGAGTTGTCGCAATGATAGCTCAGGAAGAAATTTCCCATTTAAATATGGAAATTACAGATGGCTGGCTCCACAGAAAAGAAAGCGCAATTTTGCTTGACAGGGTAGGAAACGCGAATAATCTTGGGGCGATTGTCAGAAGCGCGGCTTTTTTTGGCTTTAAAAATGTCATAATTCCCAGGGATGAAGCTCAAAGTTCCGTTACGACGAGCTCTTATCGGGTGGCGCAGGGCGGAATGGAATATGTAAATGTGTATTCGATTCAGTCAATTGAAAAACTTCTCGTTTCAATGCAGGGAAAAATGCTTCGTTTTGGAACTGATGTCCGTGGAAAAGCTCCGATTTCAAAAATCAGTGAGCTTTGCCGTGAGAAAAATAAGCCGGCGTTGATTGTTCTTGGCAATGAAGAGCACGGAATTTCTGAACTTGTGCGAAAAAACTGCGATGAGCTTGTGACGATTCCTTATGGAAAGCAAAGCGAGAAGCCTGCGATTGAAAGTCTGAATGTTGCGCAGGCGGCGGCCGTGATTTTTTATGAATGTTGTAAATAAGATTCTTTGGGCTAAGCTCTCAGAATGACAGGAAAAATGAGTATAAAACTTGAGCTAAAAAATGTCAGATTCTCTTTTGGAAAGACTCTTGCCGTTGATGATATTTCCCTCAAGGTCGAGGAAGGGAGTTTTACGACTCTTTTGGGGCCTTCGGGATGTGGAAAGACAACTTTACTCAGGCTGATTTCTGGATTTTTGGAAGCAGAAAGCGGAGAAGTTTTAATTGACGGGGTAAATCAAAAGGGAATCGAGGTGAACGAGCGGGAGGTCGGAATTGTTTTTCAGGATTACGCTCTTTTTCCCCATTTAACTGTCAGTCAGAATATCGCCTATGGCTTAAAAATTCAAAAAAAACTTGGAAAAAGCGAAATCAAAGAGAAGATTGATGAAATTTCCGACTCACTTGGTATTGAGGAATTGCTTTCGAGATTTCCGAATGAGCTTTCTGGCGGGCAGCAGCAGAGAGTCGCCTTGGCGCGTTCCCTTGTTTTAAAGCCGAAGATTCTTTTGATGGACGAGCCCCTTTCTTCTTTGGATACGAAATTGCGTGGAAAGGTTAGGGAAGAATTAAAGGAAATTCAGCAGAAGCTTAAAATTACGACAGTTTATGTGACCCACGACCAAGAAGAAGCACTGTCGCTTTCGACGAAAATCGCAATCTTAAATGAGGGGCGTCTTTTGCAGGAAGGAAGTCCGAAAGAAATTTATTTTGAGCCGAAAAATGATTTTGTCGCAGATTTTGTCGGAAAAGCAAATATAATCGAAAATAATGGGAAAAGAATAATGATTCGCCCGGAATGGTTTGAGATTGCCTCGGAATTTGAAAAATCTGAAGTGATATCTTTTTCCGGAACGATTTTGGCGGAAGAATTTTTAGGAAGCAAGACGAGATTTGTTCTTCAAAGCGGAAATAATACTCTTACTGCGGATTTTGACACGATTGACTCAGAAAATTTTCGCATTGGCGACAGGATTTCGCTTAAAGCAAAGAAAAACTGGAAGTTGTAAGGATTTTTTAGAGGTTCTTGATACCTATTTTCAATTTTCAAAAATTTCAATAAAATATTATTTATGAAAACTTCAAAATTCTATATTTCTACTCTCCGCGAAGCTCCTAGTGAGGCTGTTATTGCGAGCCACAAATTAATGCTTCGTGCCGGAATTACACGAAAACTTGGAAACGGACTTTACACTTATCTTCCGTTGGGCGTTCGCTCTCTTTATAAACTTGAACAAATTATCCGTGATGAATGGAATGAAATTGGCGCTCTTGAATTTAAACCAACTGTAATAGTTCCTGGCGAAATCTGGAAGGAAAGTGGTCGCTGGGAAACTATGGGAAGCCAAATGCTCAAGGCGAAAAACCGTGGTGAGCAGGATATGGTCGTTTCTCCGACTGCAGAAGAGGCTTACACAACAATCGTTCGGGACGGGCTGGACTCTTACAAGCAGCTTCCTGTAAATCTTTATCAGATTAACACAAAATATCGTGACGAAATTCGCCCTCGCTACGGCGTTATGCGTGGCCGAGAGTTCATTATGGCTGACGGCTACACGATGAACGCAGATGACGAGTCTCTCGACGAGTCTTACAAGGCTTACGAAAAGGCATATTTTAAAATCTTCAAGCGGCTTGGCTTAAAAATCATTCCTGTCCGTGCTGACAGCGGTGCTATGGGCGGAAGCGGCTCAGAAGAATTTATGGTCGAAAGCCCAATCGGTGACGACACATTGATTATCTGTCCGAACGAAAAATGCGGATATGCGGCAAATGTGGAAAAGGCAGAGTGTGCCCCTGACGAGTCAACTAACAAAAAGGGCGAAAAAGTCTGTGCGACAGAGAAGGCTCTTGAAGAAGTTGAGACTCCGAATGTCTTTTCTATTGAAGATATGGAAAAATTCTTTGATGAGTCAGCAAAAATGTTCATCAAATGCTTAATTTATCGGGTAATTAACTCTGCCCTAGATTTTAGCGACACAGAAGTCAGTAAAAATTGGAAAAAGGTAAAAGACGGAGCCGGCGATTATTATCCTGTTTCGTATGTTTGCGTTTGTATTCGTGCTGATTTGGATGTAAACGAGGCGAAGCTTGCCGCAACACTAAAGGCGAGCGAAGTTGTCCTTGCAGAAGACGAAGAGATTTTGGAATACGCGCAGGCAGGACACGGCTTTGTCGGTCCAATGACTTCAAAATGCCCTCTTATTGTCGATTATTCTGTAATAAAGGACGGCGCGGCTTGTATGCACGATGCAATCACTGGAGCTGGAAAAAATGGCTACCATGTAAAGCATGTTGAGCCACTTCGTGACTTTAAGCCGTATATTAACGCAGATGTCAGACTCGTAAAAGAAGGCGACAAATGTGCTTGTTGTGGCGGCGTTTTCTATCAGAAAAAAGGAAATGAGCTGGGACACATCTTCAAGCTCGGTCACAAATACACGAAGGCAATGCATGTAACTTTCCTTGGTCAGAACGGAAAGCCTCAGGAGCCTACTATGGGCTGTTATGGAATTGGCGTTGACCGAACTCTCGCTTCAATCATCGAGGCAAACAACGACGAAAAGGGAATTATCTGGCCGATGACAGTTGCTCCCTTCCAGGTTTGCATTGTTCCGATTAAATACGAAGGCGCAATGAAGGAAGCTGCGGACAAAATCTATGACGAACTTAAGGCCGCAGGAATCGAAGTCCTTCTTGACGACAGAAACGAGCGCCCTGGCGTAAAATTCGCAGATATGGAGCTGATTGGAATTCCGCTTAGAATTACTGTCGGTGACAAGAATCTTCCAAATGTTGAATTTAAGCCAAGAAGTGCCGAGAAGGCCGAGCTTATCGGAGTAGCAGAAGTTTCCAAAAAGGCAGAAGAGTTTGTTCGCTCAGAACTTGCACGATTGAATGGGTAGATGTCTATATAATGCAAATTCATATCAACATCTTTACTTTTCTATCAAAAAAAATTGATTATAATGATAGAATCTGAAAAAGTATAAGGAACGGACTATGACAGAACTCAACATTAAAGATTTTGGTGGAAAAAACGACGGAGTTTTTGATAATACAAACTCATTCAAGGCGGCTTTTGAAGAAATCGCAAAAAATGGCGGCGGAAAGCTTGTTGTTGAAGAAGGAACCTGGCTTACAGGTCCGATTGATTTAGTTAGTAATTCAACTTTGGAGCTTAAAGAAGGCGCAGAGCTTTCTTTTATAACCGATCCTAATGCTTATCCTCCGGCTTTTACTCGCTGGGAAGGCGTTGAGTGTTATGCTCTTCACGCTCTTATTCGGGCAGGGGATGCAAAAAATGTCACTGTAACAGGTAAGGGCACAATCAACGGGAACGGAAACGCTTGGTGGGAGCTTCGCAAGGCAAAAAAAGAGTCTGGTCAGTCTAGTCCAGAACAGCCCTATGAGCTTGCTCTTGCAAAACTGAATCCAGGATACGAAAATCAGCCTGGCGGCGGTGGCGGTCGGGAATGTCAGTTCCTGCGTCCTTGTCTCGTTGAATTCGTAAACTGCCAGCATGTAACTCTGGAAGGCGTTCACATTAAAGATTCTCCTTTCTGGACAGTTCATCCGCTTTATGTTGATGATTTAGTTCTCAAAAATCTTAAAATCGAAAATCCTTATTCTGCTCCGAACACAGACGGAATTGATGTTGATTCCTGCACGAATGTTCAGATTTTGAATTGCTATGTCGCTGTCGGTGACGACGGAATCTGTCTCAAATCTGGCTCAGGTCCAGACGGAATCCGCGTCAACAAGCCGACTGTAAATGTCACTATAAAAGACTGCACAGTGCGATTTGCTCACGGCGGAATCGTCTTGGGCTCAGAGACTGCGGCTGGAATTCAGCATGTTCACGCAGAAAATTGTGATTTGAGCGGAACTGACCGGGGAATCAGAATCAAGAGCCGACGAGGAAGAGGCGGAGACATTTTTGACATCGAGCTTAAAAATCTTGTGATGGATGACACTCTCTGCCCAATCGCAATGAATATGTATTACAAATGTGGAGTTACAGACCAGAAATCACCTTTATTCAGTCTTGAAAAACAGCCTGTAACGAGCGAAACACCTCGAATTCACGATGTAAAAATCATCGGCTGTACGGGTAAGAACTGCAAGGCAAGCGCTGGTTTTATTGTAGGACTTCCTGAAATGCCAATCGACAATCTCGAAATCAGGGATTGCCATTTTACGACGGATGAAAACTCAACTGAAAGCCCGATGAACAGCGATATGTTCTACGGATTGCCGGAAGTTTCCGTAAAAAGCTTTAGAGTCCGAAATGCCGCTGGGGCAAAGTTCGAGAATGTTCGGATTGACGGCCCGAAAGAGACATTTATTTATGAGTAATTAGAGATTCTTCGGGTTACAGCCTTAGAATGACATAAGCACCGCTACGGCGGTGTTTTTTTTGTGTCAAAAGCTCTTGAAAAAATATCTTATAAAACGTATAGTAATGATATGGACTATAATGTCATTGATTTATTTTCTGGGGTCGGCGGACTAAGCTACGGTTTTTCTCAAATTTCAAATTTTCATATTTTAGCTGCAAATGAAATCGAAAAAGATATTTCTATTGCTTATTCCCTAAATCACCCTGAAGTAAAAATAATAAATTGTAATATCAATGATTTGTCCAAAGAAAAATTGACAGAAGTTATAAATGATAAAAAAATTGATTTAATTGTTGGCGGACCACCTTGTCAGTCTTATTCAACTCTCGGAAAACGAAAAATGGACGAGAGAGCCAATCTTTTTATGCAATACAAACGAATTCTCGAAATCTTAAAACCTCGGGCATTCGTTTTCGAAAATGTTAGTGGTATCTTGAGTATGGATCATGGTAGGCTCTTCGAGAAAATTAAAGAAGAATTTGCAAGTCTTGGATATGAACTGAAATCAAAATTGCTCGATGCTGTAGATTATGGAGTTCCTCAGCATAGGGAAAGAGTTATTCTTGTAGGGATTAAAGGCGTAAATAATTTCGAGTATCCTTTGCCTACTCATGGTGAAGGGCTAAAACCTTACATTACATTGGAAGAAGCAATCGGAGATTTACCTCCAATAAAAAGCGGAGAAGAAAATAATACTTTTGATTCAAATTTTAAAAATGAATTCTTAGATTTCGTTCGACATGATAATCAAGCAATGACTGAACACTCCGCTCCCAAAAATGGAGAGCATTTAATCAGAATTATGCAAGCCTTAAAAGATGGTCAGTGCAAAGATGATTTACCAGAAGAACTTCGTCCAAAAAGTGGATATGGAAATACCTATGCAAAACTTTGGTGGAAAAAGCCTTCAACAACTATAACTCGAAACTTTGCTTGTCCTTCTTCTTCACGATGTATTCATCCAAGAGATTCAAGGGCGATGTCAATCCGAGAAGGTGCAAGATTGCAAAGTTTTCCAGACAGTTACAAATTTTATGGCTCTGACGGAATGAAACGGCTTGAAATCGGAAATGCTGTTCCCCCACTTCTTTCTATAGCTATAGCAAAACAGGTACTGAAAGCTTTAGAAAATTAATTTGTCATTCATAAGAAATGATTAATTCAGAAACGGGCTTTAATTTCTCTGCAAGTTTCCACTTAAACCATGTTTCTTTTATTGTAAGGACATCTGTATTTTCAAATGCCTTATGATAATCGTTGTTAGGAATTTTGTAGAATTTTGAAATATTTATAACTGCGGCCAATCCATTAAAAATATCAAAATGAATTACAAGTGATTCAAGATTATTCTCTTTCAATCTATGTTCTGCTTCAATAATTTTGCTCCTTTTTATATCATTAACACCTGTATATCCTGCTTGAATTTCAAGACGAATTTTCTTAGTGCAATTAAGAGTTAATTCTAAATCGGCAGTTGCAGCTCTTTTAAAAGTTTCAATGTTTTTCAAATCATCTTGACCAACCGCAGAAATAGCACTTTCTTTCACACAAAATAATTTTGCGATTGCAGGTGTAAAAAATTCACAAACAAGATAGCCTCTCATCCAGTTGTAATAAACATCACTTGGGTCTCTACCTTGATTCGTAAGCTGTGGGATAATTTCATTATCACGCATAATACAAAAAGCATTCTTTATTTTTAGACAGAATTTTTCAATATCTTTTTGTTTGATATCTTCTGAAACCGCATCATTAAGTTTACAAAAAATTTCTGTTAAGCGAAAATTGCATTTTTCAATTTTCTCCCAATTTACGACGATAAAATCAGTTGCTTTGAAATATTTTTGAAGTGTTTGCTTATTTGTAAATCCTAGTTTTTCTCGAAATAAGCGGGTGTAATTTGTATCCATAAAATTTTTCTCCTAAAATAAATTATTTAAATTTGTTTCTAGTGCATCGCAAATTCGCTTTAATATTAAATATGAAGGATTTCTTTTGCCTCGTTCCAAGCCTGAAATATAAGTTCTGTCAATTTCTGTTATTTCTGCAAACTTTTCTTGAGAAATGTTTTTGCTTTGTCTTAATTCACGGAGTTTTTTCCCCAGATTTTTTAGGATTTCAGATTCATTTTCTGTCATAATTTAAATATAAATTATGTTGACGATAAGACAACGGACAATCGTCTACTTTTTTTTCTCTTCTTAATTTTTTCCTATTTTTCACCGATAATAAAATGTATCTTTGTTTAGAGATGGTGGGGTTTTATGAAAAAATCTTTTAAGTTTGTTGTTTCATTTTTGATTCTTAATCTTTTGCTCACGGCTTCTGTTTTTGCGGAAGGCTTCCATGTCTGCGTGGCTTCGTATCAAAAGCTTTCAAATGCGCAGGAAATGGTTTCTAAGCTTGAAAGACAGAGCATTTCTGCGATTATCAGCGAGAGTCAGGTCAAAAATAAGAGTTATTACCGAGTTCTTCTTTCAAAAGAATTTAAAAAAATCGAGGATGCGCGAAAATATCGCGATGAGGTTAAAAATTATTCTTTTGTGAAGGCTCTTAATCTTAAGGATTTTTGGGTTTGCAAGAGCGAGAAAATTATTTCAAATAAGGCTGTTGCTCCGACTCCGGCTCCCGCTCCGAAAATTACGCCAAAGCCGGCTCCAAAACCAGCTCCTGCTCCAAAGCCGGTTGAAAAAAAGGTTGAGCCGAAGGTTGAGGAGCCAAAAATTGAGCCAATTCCTGAGCCTCCTGTGAAAAATATTGAGCCGGAAGTTCTCCCAGAGCCGGCTCCAGAACCAGAACCAGAGCCTCTTCCTGAGCCGACCCCGGAAGTTGAAGCGGAGACACTTCCGCCAGTCGTTGAAGAAGTTAAGCCTAGTGAGCCGATTCTTCTTGAAAAAAAAGAGGCCGTTTTGTCTGAGGAAACTCCTTTTTCTGTGGCAGTTCGTTCATATAAATACGAGCAGTTCGCCGAAAATGACAAAAATCGTCTGAGGGAACTTGGATTTAATTCTTATCTTGTGAATACCTTCGATGACACGACTTTCTTTGCTTTTAATATTCATGCGGGAGTTTTTGCGACTCGTTCAGAAGCAGAGGAATTGCAGAAGCAGTTTACGGATGCCGGAATTGAAGACACGGTTGTTTCAGATTTTAATGATTTGAAAGAAAAAATTAAAAAATATGACGAAATTATAACGAATGAGCGGGTTAGTTTTGACACTGGACTTGGCGAGATTCCTTCCAGCCTTCCAGATTCAGTTGCGAACCTTATCCGAGAAATTCCTGTGAACAAGAATTTCCTTCTCGAAGAGCTTTCTATTCTTGATTTGGATAATTATTTCCTTTCTGATGAAAAGCCGGAGGGGCTCATGGAGATTTTGGATGCGATTAACGCAGAAGAGACTGTTCACGCTGCCGCACTTGCAAAATATCACGATGAGCTTTACCGCAAGGACGTAAAAATCTTTATTACGGAAGCAGATAAATTCAGCTTTGATATGGAAAATTCTTCTCCGATTGAGCATTTACAGCTGGGCTCTTCAAGCGGAATCTTTGAGTGTGATTTGTATGAAGATGCCGCAAAATTCATTTTGTGTGGGACAAATTTCAGTTCAAAGCTCTTCATCAAGATTGAGACGGCGGATTTTTCAAAGGATGAGTATGTTGATTTCCTGAATAATTCTTTCAATGACTCGACTTTGGCGATTTATCCGCAGCTACGACGAACGCTTTTCGTTCTTCCAGATGTAAATCCAGAGGTTCAGAGAGATTTTATCAGCTTTAATTTGAGTCGAGTTCAAGATTCTTATGCACAGGAAAGAGGAAACAAGGACTGGGCGCTTTTGATTGTCGGTCATTATCTGGCTAAGACTTTTATTCACGAAAAAGCGGCACTTTTGAGCCTTGGCTTCTATGATTTGGATTATGATTTCAACGCGAAGACAGTTCATTCAGTCTTTACGGCGGACAAAAATAATGTGAATATTTCCGGAGACAATCAGCCTGTTCGTCTTCGTGATGAAGTAGATGGCTGGTATCTGAAAAATTCAAGCCAGAAAGAAGTTTCGTTCTCGACAAAATCTTATGTAATTGCCTTGGATACGGCGACGGCTTCTTCTATCGAAAAGGATGATTTAGTTGTTGCTGCGAATGATTTGAAGGTTTGGTCTGGAGAAGTTCCGTCATTGCCAAATATCATTGATGCAAAGTAGAGATTCTTCGCTTCGCTCATGAAAATTATGAGAAAGAAATTTCTTTTGACTGCACTATTACCAGTTTTGGGGCTAGTTTCTCTTTTTTCCGAAGAAGCAGGGGTAAAAGTTTTTGCGCTTAATCCTGTAACTGACGGCATTTTGCTCGGAAGCGGAGTCCTTCTTTCAGGCAGCGATTTGATTCTGGATAATGTTCTTGAAGTGAATCGTCAGAAATGGGACGGACGCACTTTAGACAAGGCCGATGTGAATTCTCTCGACAGAATTTTTATGCATTCGTATTCAAAGAATCGTGATTTGGCGGCGGATATTGTGCTTGGGGGAGCGATGTTAAGTCCGCTCATTCTTACTGGAACTGACAAAAACGAATGGTTCACTTGCCTTGTAATGTACTCTGAAGCCCTTTTGATTTCAAACGGAATAAAGGAGCTTGCAAAACTGGCGGTTAATCGCACGCGGCCGTATATGTATTATGATTCATCGACTTATCCTGAGGATGATGTTGAGGAAGGCGATTGGGCGAATTCTTTTCCTTCGGGACACTCAACGATGGCTTTTACGGGCGCGACTTTTACCAGCTACACTTTTTGCAAATATTTTCCTGAGTCAAGGTGGAAAATTCCTGTTATAGCGACTTCTTATTCAATGGCGATTGGAGTCGCGGCCCTTCGCCTTTCGAGCGGAAATCACTTTTTTACGGATGTGCTGGCAGGCGCGGCAATTGGTTGTTCTGTCGGATTTTTAGTTCCGTATCTTCATACATTTAATACGAAAAATGATTTGAATATTTCACTTTTGATGAATGGAGTGAGCGTTAGTCTGAAAATGCCGTAATAACGGCTGTTACTAAGCCTGCAAAAACCGTAAGACCGAGCATGTGGACCGGCGGAAATGTTGAGAGTGAGAGTGCTCCAAATGAAAGGGCAGTCGTTATGAACGAAAGCAAAATCGCAAAATTGTTCAGATTTTGTTTTTCCTGCAGTTTTTCTTTTCCTTCAATTGCATAAATTATGTAATCCAGACCAAGACCGAAAACTAAAACGAGGGCGGTAATCGGGAAAAAGCTCAGCTTGATTTTTGCGATAAGCAGCACGGCTGTCGTAACCAAAGTAACAAGAAGCGGAACTGAGGCTATTTTTAGGACGAGAGACATTTTGTAAAAGAAGGACAAAATCACAATTACGGCGATAAAAGCGAGTGCAAGCATTTTCAGCATGGTTTTTGAAAGAATGTCCAGCTGACTAGAAATATCACTTACCTTATTAACAAAATAAATTCCGTTATGATTTTGGGCATATTCTCTAAAAAAGTGCTCATCTTCACGAGAAGCGTGGAGTGGCATTACGCAGGAATAAAATTCACCGTCAACCTCGCCAATCCAGAGATTTGAAATGGCCTCCTGAATTTCCGGGGGAAGCGTATTATTTGGGCGAGACGAGCGGTAGTTTTGCTCATAATTCTTTGCCAGAGCCGGAGAATCTTCAAATCCAAGCGCTTCAAATTGCTCTTCTGCAAAAGGTAAAAGCTTTTCAGCGGCCTTATAGCTTTTCTCTTGTTTTTCTTTTGACGGAATGAACTGACTTACCGAAAGAAAGTTCCCAAGCTTTTTTTGCCCGACACATTCAGAAAGAAAGGCAGAAAGCTCCTCGTCTTTTTGCAATAAATTTTCTTCGCTGTCAGATTTTAAGATGAAATACCAGCCGCTGGAGCCTGTGTTCAAAACATTTGCAGAAGTAATTTCGTTCTCTTGCATTTGCCCGGACATTGAGTAAAGCTCGTTTATGCTGTTCTGGATTTTAAATGAGCGGCGGTTAATAAGAATAGTGAGCAAAGAAAGAATCGTAAGAAGGATTGGCAGAAAATGCAGGATTTTTTTTGATATATTCAAGACTTTCTCAAAGCTTTTGTTATTGTCTGATTTTGAAAAAAGAATCGCCCCCCTGCTTTTTGGCATTTTAATCAGCGGATAAAGTGCAACTACTGAAAGATATGAGCTTGCGAGACCAAAAAATAAAAAAACGCTGACCTGCTTTAAAAGTGGAAATGGTCCCAGGAAAAGGGCGGCAAAGCAAATTTCTGTAGAAATAAAGCCGAATGTAATTCCGCGAAAAATGTGCTTACGGACGGCAATTCCGTTTTCGCAAGAAAGATTTGCCTTCCAGTTAATGAAATAATGTATTGAATAGTCAAGGCAGGTTCCGATTAAGGTTGTGCCGAAAACAAAGGTTAGGACATGAATTCCACGGAAAAACAAAAGAACAGAAATGAATCCGACACCGCAAGAAAATGCGACAGCCAGAGCCGAGGCAATCGCCGGCACAAAAGAGCGGAAAATCCACAAAAAAACAAGAATAATCAAAATCAGTGAGACACTTGAAATAATAGAAATTTGTGCCTGTGCGGAACTTGAATTCTCGTAAGAATGAAAAGGTACGCCAGAAAAAATGAATTGAATGTCAGCAGGGCGACAAATCTCATCTGCTGTTTCATAAATACTTTTGACTGCGTTTTGCTTACTTGCCATTGCAGAGCCTTTTTCTGAAACTGTTCCGCGGATTAAAACATACCATAAATCATCTTTTTGGCAGGCGAGAACATTGTCTTTTAAACTCATGCTTGTTGCAGAGACAGCACCGTCTTCTAAATTTTTTTTTAGGCTTCGCTCACTTAACAAAAAAGGGTCTTCGTCCAGAAATGCTAAATCTGAAATAGAGAATGCTCCGTAAACACTGGAAAGTGCGTCATTTGCAATTTCTTTTGCATTTTCGTTTTCAAGCAGATTTATATCATTATCAGAAAGAAGAAAAAAACGATTTTCGTGCAGATACTCAGTAATTTCGGAAACTGAAGATGAATTAACATAAAGCGAGAGAGAGTCAAAGTAAGATTTTTCGGCCCTTGCCGGTGTATCATTATAATGCGCGTAAAATCTTTCAGCGGCGGTTTTCGCGTCTTCAAAATTCCTTGCTTTTGTAAGAATTGTGAACTCGCGGCTTGTTTTATCTCCCAGAAGATTGTCTGCTTTTTGAACTTCGTGCAGTGATGAGGATGGTGGCATAATTTCAAAAAGACTCGTTCCAAAAGAAATTTCGGGCGAGACGACAATAGAAATGATAAAGGCAATAAAAATTGCTGAATGAAAGAAAATCCAGAATGAAAGGAATTTATTCTTCATATTTTCAGAATCGCTTTATTAGCAGGGGCTTTTCTAAAGCTTGCTGGAACGATTTTGCAGAATTAAATCTGCAAGAACAATGGCTGTCATTGCTTCGATTACAGGGACGATTCTAGGGCAAAGACAGACATCGTGTCTTCCTTCAATAATCAGGTCTGAATCTGTGTATTTTTTTGCTTCATCAACGGAAATTGTCTTTTGACTTTGGAAAATACTTGGTACGGGCTTTACGGCCACTCTAAAGAAAATGTCGTTTCCGTTTGAGATTCCGCCTAAAATTCCGCCGGCGTTGTTTGTCTCAAAAATTGGCCTTCCCTTTGAGTCAATCCGCATTTTATCGTTATTTTGGCTTCCAGTTGAATCGCTTGCCGCAAAACCGGCACCGAATTCGATTCCTTTTACGGCTCCTATGCTCAAAATCGCCTTCGCAAGCTCTGCATCAAGCTTTCCAAAAACCGGCTCACCGATTCCTGCAGGAAGTCCTGAAACCCGGCAGGCGATGATACCGCCGGCAGAGTCTTTGTTAGCGCGGATTTCCTCGATTTTTTCGTTCATTTTTGCGGCACTTTCGTTGTCTGGCGCCCGGAGAGCGTTCTGTTCTATTTGGGAAAAATCAACTTTGTTTATAGAAATTCCAGCGGCACGCTCTGTGTAGGCAGTGATTTTTATATCACAAATATTTTCGAGAACTTGAAGGGCAATTGCTCCCGCCGCGACACGGCTTGCTGTTTCCCGTCCGCTTGAACGGCCTCCGCCTCGATAGTCCCGAAAGCCGTATTTTGAGTAAAAGGAAAAATCTGCGTGCCCGGGTCTGAATGTCGTGGCAAGATTTCCATAATCTTTTGAATGTTGGCTTGTGTTTTGAATTACAATCCCAATCGGAGTGCCTTCGCTTTTTCCCTCAAAAATTCCGCTTAAAATTTGGGCTTTGTCGTCTTCTTTTCGTGCAGTTACGGAAGCGTTGTTTTTTCCGCCAAAACTTTGTCCGGGCTTTCTTCTGTCGAGGGCAGCCTGAATGCGTTCTTCGTCGATTTGAATTCCCGCTGGAACTCCGTCAACAACGCAGCCAAGTGCTGTTCCGTGACTTTCTCCAAAGGTTGTTACTTTAAAAATTGTTCCGATTGTATTTTGTGCCATAACTGAATTATATCAAACAGTCATTTTTTTTTGAACATCAAGACTAAAGGGAATCTCGAAAAACTTCAGAAAATCGCCGAAGGCGAGGTTTTCGAAGTTCCCTAAATTTAGTCTTTGACTATAAGGAAAAATTTAATTATCTTTATTGAAAAGAGGTTCTAAATGGCTGAAAACTGTACTCACGATTGTTCTAGTTGTTCTTCAAATTGTAAATCTAAAGATTTAAGGGCAACTCTTCATGACGGAAGTTGTGTTAAAAAAGTAATTGGCGTTGTTTCTGGAAAAGGCGGTGTCGGAAAATCATTGGTAACGGCTCTTCTCGCTGCAAAAATGCGAAAATCTGGCTTTAAAACGGCTGTCCTTGACGCTGACATTACGGGGCCTTCTATTCCTACAAGTTTTGGTGTTTCTGAGCAAAAAGCGATGGGCGACAAAAACGGAACGATTTATCCTGTAAAAAGCGAAAAAGGCGTAAAATTAATGAGCATGAATTTCCTTCTCGAAAAGGAAACTGACCCGGTTTTGTGGCGCGGTCCTGTAATTGCAGGCGCAGTCAAGCAGTTTTGGACGGATGTAGACTGGGGCGACATTGATTTTATGTTTGTCGATATGCCTCCAGGAACCGGCGATGTCCCGCTGACTGTTTTCCAGTCCCTCCCGGTAGATGGAATCGTTATCGTTTCTTCTCCTCAGCAGCTTGTACGAGTTATCGTTGAAAAAGCCGTAAAAATGGCAGGAATGATGAAAATCCCGATTCTGGGTCTCGTCGAAAATATGAGCTATGTAAAATGCCCTCACTGTAACGAAGAAATCAAAGTCTTCGGCGAGTCGAACATAAACGGAATTGCCCTTGAATATGGAATCCCTGTCCTGGCAAAAATCCCTATGAGCGAGGACATCTCCAATGCAATCGACTCAGGTGATGTCGAAAGTCTGGACGGTGAATTCTTAGATGCGGCAGTTAAGCAGATAGAAATGCTTAATACTAAAAACTAAACCACGAATTACCCGGAGATTTTATGTCCCCACAGGAAGCCAGAAAGAGAGCGGCAGAAAATTTTAAATCAGGAATGAATTGTACTCAGTCGGTTGTGTCCGTTTTTGCAGAGCAGTTGGGGTATTCTCCTGCGGAAATCGGCTCGCTTGTTCAGCCCTTTGGCGGCGGAATGTGCCGAATGAGGGAGGTCTGTGGGACTGTTAGCGGAATGTTGTTCTGTCTCGGCCTTTATAATTCTCAAAAGGCAAAATCTGAAGGATTAAAAATCAACGGGTTCGGCGGAGACAAAAAGCAGAAAGACGAAACCTACGCAAAGGGTCAAAAATTAGCGGCGGAATTCCGAAAGGCTAATGGCTCGATTGTCTGCCGCGAGCTTTTAGGACTTTCCCCAAAACAGGTTGATGTCGCCGTAAGCGAGGCTCGTACTGAAGAATACTACAAAAAACGCCCCTGCGCTGAGCTTTGTGGCCTTGCCGCAGAAATTTTCCAAAGATTCTTGGATAATGAACTATGACACTTCTTCTTGCTCCAATGGATTCAATTACTCACGAGGCATTCAGAAGTCTTGTCGGCCGTTTTGGCGGATGCGACGAATATTTCAACGAGATGATAAATGCTTCTTCTCTTTTAAATAATGGACCGTGGGAAAAATATTATCTTTTGGAAGGTCCTGAGCCACAAAAACTTGTCTGGCAGCTTACGGATAAAAACGGCTCAAAAATGGCTCAGGCGGCTTCCCTTCTTTGTGAGCGGGAAGGAATTGGAATAGACTTGAATATGGGTTGCTCTGCTCCCCAGATTGCAAAAACCGGTGCGGGAATCGCCTGGATGACAAAAGCAATCGCCGAAACTCAGAAAATGGTTCAAGATGTAAAATCAGCGATTGAAAATGCGGCAAAAGACGGGAAAAAAGCAAAGCGTCTTTCGGTAAAGCTTCGCCTTGGAGATGAAAATTACACCGAAGAAAAACTTCATTCCTTCTGTCAGATGCTCGTTGATGAGGGCGTTCAGATGCTCACGCTTCACGCGCGCACGCAAAAGCAAAAACATTCCAGACCCTCAAACTGGCAGGCTGTAGAAAATCTTGCCCTCAGGTTTCCGGAAATCCCTGTGATATTAAATGGCGATGTCAAAGACAAAGAAAGCTTTGAGGCTGCAAGAAAAACCGCTCCCCACGCAAGCGGAATTATGATAGCTACAGCCGCTGCACAAAAACCCTGGATTTTTAGGGAGATTGTCGGGTCAAGCCCGACAATGACAGATGAAGTCGAGAAATCTATCCAATTTAACGCCGAAGAGCTTGCGCTTTCATTCATCGATGAGCTTGAAAAATGCCAGCCGCCTGAATTCTGGAAAACAAGGCTTCAGAGATTTTTTGCTTTTTATTGCCTTAATTTCAGTTTCGGCCATTATTTCCAAAGTCAAATGCTAAATGCTCTCGACAATGACGATGCAAGGGCAAGAATCAAAGAATATTTTGAAAAATGCCCCGACGACAGAATTAAATGCGTTTAGGGAAGCGCTGATTAACACTTGACGCGATTACTCAGCGCTTCCCGTCAAACTGTCGTAACTCTCGATTGGCTTTGCCAAAAGAGTTACGAACAGTTAGCAACATTCAAAGAGAACACTGATTAATTCTCCATTGAATTAATCAGTGTTTCCTTAGCTGTTAATTTTTAGTCGCTTATATCAAAATCAAACTGGACCTGAACATCGTAATCAGGAAACGCTTCCTTAACATCGTTTACGACATGATTGTACATTACCTGCATATTCGGCGAATCAAAAGAAACTACGATGTCAAATCTCATAATTTTTTCTGCTTCATCGATGAAAAATCCGTGCATCTGAAGAATATCCTTATGCTCGTGAACGATTGCCCTTACTTTTGAGTGAATTTCTGCGGCCTTGTTGTGCTTTGTGTTCACGCTGTAGATTCCGACCGCTGCCATTGCGACATTATGTTTTTCGTAAACTTCTTTTGAAATTTTCCGTGTCACCACATCAATTTTATCTGCCGTCCATGTGTCAGGAACTTCGATATGAATTGAGCCTATATGCTTGTCAGGTCCATAATTATTTAAAACCAAGTCGAAGGCTCCCCGAATTTCAGGGTCTTGGGATGTAACAGTTTTTTTGATTGAATGTGCGATATTTGCGTCAATTCTCTCGCCCAAAATTTTGCTCAGTGTTTCCTGCATTGTCTCAAAGCCCGCTTTCATAATCGCAAGTGATATGATAACTCCGAGATATGCTTCAAGCGAAATTCCCCAAAAAATGAAAATAATTGCGGCCACTAAGGTTGAGAGTGAAATTACCGAGTCCATAAGGGCGTCTTTCCCGCTTGCGACAAGGGAATCTGAGTTCACTTTTTTACCAGCAGCTTTTACAAAAAGACCCAGAATTATTTTTACGATGACAGCGACTGAAACAATCAGAATCGTAAGGCCAGAATATTCAGGACTCTGGGGATTTATGATTTTTTTGACAGATTCTACTGCCGCCGTAACACCCGCATAAATTATGATTACTGAAATTACGAGTGCGCTTAAGTATTCAGCCCGCCCGTGCCCAAAGGGATGCAATTTGTCGGCTGGCTTTAGGGCAAGCTTGGTTCCTATTATTGTGACGAGAGAAGAGAGTGCGTCCGTTAAATTGTTCACCGCATCCAAAATGATTGCGATTGAATTTGAAAGCAAGCCCACAAGAGCCTTGAAGGCGGCCAGGGCGATATTCGCCGCAATTCCGAGAATGCTTGTTCGAACGATAATTTTTTCACGATTTTGAGAAATTTCAGGCATAAAAAGATTATAAATTAGCTGTGTCAGATGTGCAATGCTGTGATTTGTGATATATTTGCTTCTATGAATTTATCTTGTGAAATTACTTTTAAAGTTGACTTTAATGACTGCGACCCGATGAAAATTGTCTGGCATGGAAATTACATAAATTATTTTGAACGGGCTCGTTGCGCTCTTCTTGACAAAATAGGCTATAACTACATTGCAATGGAAGAATCAGGCTATCTTTTTCCTGTTACGGAAGTGAGAGTGAAGTATGTTCGTTCGCTAAGATTTGGCGACAATTGCCGTGCAAAGGCGACTCTTATTGAGTACGAAAATATGATTAAAATTGAATTTGAGCTTTACAATGCCGAATCTGGAGAGCTGACCACCAAAGGAACTGTCAGTCAAATGTGCGTTGACGGAAAAACCGGGGAAACTCAGTTTGTTTGTCCGAAGGTCTGGACAGAAAAAGTCGAGAAATGTCTTGCAGCCGGCGGCTTCTAAAGCATTTTGCTGTTATCTTGAAATCTCAAGAGCATTGCGTTAGAATGTTTCCTATAAATTTTAAGATTTTCTTAAATGGAGAACAAAAATGAAAAAAATTATCGCTATTTTGGCAGCTTCTCTCGCATTTGTAGGAAGCGTTTTTGCGGAAGCACCAGCTTTTACTGATGATAAAGCCTGGGTTGTTGATACAACTTTGTATTCTGGCAATATGAAGTCAAATGTCGTTGTAACGAATGTTTCTTCAGTTGCGGCAAATTTCGACATTCATGTTTTTGCTTACGACGAGGGCTTAAAGCAGTGGACTCAGTTTGGTCAGGGACACATCAAAGACTTGGGCGATGTTGTTACAATCAAATCTTTGAACAAAAAACTCATCAAGCTCGAAAATTACAAATATTTCGCAATCAAACCAACTGCTGACAATCCCTTCCGATACAGCGCCGCAAAGGGTAACAACGACTTGAACATTTGGATTTATGATGACCGTGAAATCGACGAGTCACACAACAAGGTTTTCGATACAACTATGCTCCCGACATTCACAGGCTCACTTCGGGTTGTCGCTGGTCAGGACTTGCGCTCAGCAGCTTCGTTCAAGGTTCTTGTTTACAACGACGAGGCTGACGAAGAAAAATCTGGTACTATTGCAATTCTTACAAAACCAAAGGACACAAAAAAATTCGAAGCTACCGCAAAAGGTCAGAAGTACAATCTTTTCAAATACATCAAAATCATCTCTCGCGAAGAAAAAGACTACAAATACACAGTCAATGTCGAAAAAAATGACTTGGTTATCACTGTAAACAATTTGTAAGATTTGAACTAATCAAGGGCTGTCCAATTTTGGATAGCCCTTTTTTTTATAATGCGATATATTATAAAAACTAACGAGGTAAAAAATGACAATTTCTTGCATTGGAACAGGTGCTATGGGCGGTGCGATTATGCGTGCTGTTTGCAGCAAATTTGAGACATCACAAATCTTTGTGACTGACAAAAACGGCGAAATGGGCAGAAAATTCGCTTCAGAAAATAAATGTAACTTTGTTGAAACGAACAAAGACGCTCTTAAAGCAAAATACATTTTTTTGGCAGTAAAGCCTCAGTTTTTGGCAGATGTCTTTGCCGAAATTAAGGACGAAATTCCTTCTGATTCAGTTCTTATTTCAATGGCGGCGGGCGTTAAAATCGAAAAGTTGCAGTCGCTTGCGCCAAAAGCCAGGTTTGTCAGAATGATGCCGAATGTCTGCGCTCAGATTGGCCAGGCGATGACGGCTCTTACAAAAAGCGATTCAGTTTCAGACGAAGAATTTTCTGCCGTAAAAGAAATCCTGAGTGCGGCGGGAAAGGTTGAGGTAGTTCCGGAAAAGCTTATGGATTGCGTTACGGCAGTAAGCGGTTCAGGGCCGGCCTTCGTGTTTATGTTCATTGAAGCGCTCGCAGATGCTGCCGTTCGCTGTGGTATGCCTCGCGCTCAGGCTTACACTTACGCCGCCCAGACAGTTTATGGCTCTGCGGGAATGGTTCTTCAAAGCGGAACTCATCCGGCGGTTTTAAAAGATATGGTCTGCTCGCCGGCTGGAACTACGATTGAAGGTGTCGCTGCCCTTGAAAAAAATAATTTTAGGAATGCAGTTATTGAGGCTGTTACCGCCGCAAATGACCGTTCGCTTGCGCTTGGAAAATAGCAGATTTTTTCTATAAAATATCAAGCATTTCGCGGAAAAAATGATTTTCGACTTTCGCTTCGTTCATAAATTCTCCGAACGAGGCGAATTTTTTCCCCATAAAACGCTCACCGAAGACAATATAATCCTTTCCGTTGTCGTCCCTGTCATAAGTGAGATTGTAATTCTTGCCCTTATAAACAAATTCAAATTCTTTTTTTGTGTTGATAATAAAAATCAAGTCATCTTTTGTCATATTATTTTCCCAAGGTAAGTTCAATTAGTCCCATTGCTTCTTTTTCTGTCATTGTATAGCCGTGCTTTTCCTGTAAAGCTTCGTTGTAGGGAAGAAGTTTTCCGTCGCTTTTGGCGATTTTTGTTCCAAATTGACGCCAGCCATACAAAGCGCTTCCTTTTTCTGGATAAACCGCGCGGCTTCCGTCTTCGTCAGTCCAAAGAGCTTTGTCGTAAAGTTCTGAGATTTTGCAATTTATGAGTGCGATGGAATCCCAGCGGTCAATGCTGTTTGGCTTTCCTGTGCCTTGTGAGCGGCCTATAAAGATTTCTGCCTTTTCGCCACGATTATCTGCCGTAAAATCACAATCAACAAAAATGAAGCCTGGCTTGCCATTTAAAGCACGGCTCTGCAAGACATAAGCCGGCCTGTCGTCTCCACGATTGTCTTTTCGTGTGTGGATGGTACAATTTTCAAAAACAGCTGTGTCGCAGTATCCCCAGATAAAATCTACATCTCCTGTAACATAGCAATTCTTAAAGTGAGAAAATCCTTTTACATGAATCGTGTCCTGTCGACTCAGAAAATTCATTCCTTCGCAGTAAAGCTTGCCTTTTTGGCAATGAAAGCAAATTGCTTCAGCCTGATTTCCCAGTGAAACATCGTCACAAGTTTTTAGATGCGTATTTTCAATAGTAAAATTTTTTAAGACAACAGATGTGCAATTTTCGCCAAAAGTCAGAATCGCCCGATTTTCGGTATCTTTATGGTAAGATTCACAATTTTCGGCGCGGAGAGCGCAATTTTCTGCAGTGCCAGACTCACTTTCGATTATGAGCGGGTTCGCAAAATTATAGAAAATTCGCTCGTGTTCAGCTCCTTTATGCTCGCCATTAGAGAGAAGAATATGAATTTCCTCGTCGGAATTGCAAGGAGAAAGAGATTTTATTAGTTGGGATAAAGAGTCTTTTTCAGAAAGATAAAAATTTTTCATATAGATTTACGCTTTAGTTCCTCTGCCAGAGTCTGTCTGCAATAATAATACCCCAAATGTCGACTTTCGTCACTCACAACAAAATTATGTTTAAAATCGAAAAAGACACGTTCGCTTCACACGCGCAGCCTAAAGCATTTATTTTTTATGCGATTGGTGGGGCTAATAGGGTTTTGCTCCATGAGGGATTTTCTCACC
>FLNY01001615.1_pt1 | contig 21528 bp, 14 predicted proteins | sample 1140381 | NCBI WGS metagenome assembly FLNY01 (sample SAMEA3878172, study PRJEB12797) | bioreactor metagenome | biome: Moose rumen | place: Sweden | collected 2011-10
TTGGTGCTTCACTTTCACCGGCAAAGAGAAGGACGAGGAGACCGGCTACGGCTATTTCGGTGCCCGCTACATGGATCATGAGCTGATGACCATGTGGCTGTCTGTTGACCCGATGGCGGATAAGTACCCGAGCATTAGCCCCTATGCTTACTGTGCGTGGAATCCTGTGAAGCTGGTTGACCCTGATGGAAAGGATTGGTATGAGATTTTAAATGAAAAAACTGGAGAAAAGGAAATAAAGTGGACAGATTATCACAGCCAAAAAGAAATGGATGATAACAAGCTAACTGGAACATATCTTGGTGAGGTATTTGTGCAGTTTAATGGTTCGTCAGATGAATCGTTGGGAGACGACAATAAAATGACAGGAGAAGGAGCAAATCCTGCCACAGTAACCATCTACGGGAAAAATAATGAAAAAGACATTCACACATACAAAGGAATGACCACACCTTATTCAGGTAGCTACTCGACTTTAGACGAAGGTGATTATCGTGCGTATTATGAAGATATGGCGACATCTGTATATGGTGAATCTGGTGCAAGAAAAAAGAATATCGAGACTGCTCTTACTTACAGAATTACTCAACTAGATGGGAATAAAACTTTAAAAGGGAAACGTAATGGAAAACCTGTTGATATGACTTCTGTTTTTATGCATCGGACCAATTGGGACGGGAATGCTTCAAAATCGTCAAAAGGATGTCTTGTTATTGATGGTAGAAGTTGGCGAGATGTTGAGGATCAGATAGGAAAGTCCAGTAAAATTTATATCCGCGTAATAAGATGAAAAAAATAATTCCCCTTACATACTTGATTGTGTCTTGTTTCGGACAAATTGCATTAGGCCAATCTTATTTAGAAGCCTTTACACATCCTGTCGGAAATCTGAAACAAAATGTATCAATCTATAGTTCGCCATACGTTTATTGTAAAGATATTACCTCTGACGTGGAAGGTGGATGGGTTGTATATGTGCATGAAAGAAATAATAATTATTTCAGGATTGATATAGAAGACCTTGGAATGTATAATGTTTGGATTCATTGCGGAGATATAGGTGTCAATATTCAAAATTACGACTGTGTCAACATTCCCATATATTCCTCAATTCACAAAAAAAATTGTGACACATCATACATTAATCAAAGTTACACCGCTATTATATATGATTTTGAAGACCCATTCGTTTTTGTGAAAATAGATGCCGACAGTAATAGTAATAGTTTATATGGATGGATACACAAAAAATACCTTTGTGGAAGTCCGTATACAACATGTCCATAATTGTGTTTGAATAATATTTGAAAAGCTTCTATGGAGTCAACAGGCCATTCTTGTAAATATGTAAACTACACATTTGCATATAGCAAGTAACTCTAAAACACCCACGGCAAGAAAGAGACTTTCTTGCCGTGGATGCTCCATCAAACAATATTTTTCGAGTCAGGCCGTTTTAATATTGGAAATCATGGAGAATGTCGTCAGAAACAACAAATCAAAATTATGCGTTAGTAACACGTTTTTTCGTCACTACTTTCACCGGCAATGCACCCCGCAAGGGGAAGCGAATACCGCTGAAAACAAACGTTTTCGATAAGCCGAATGCAGACAAGCTTGCTTGTATGCTGAGGCGAGAAAACGAGGGTTGCGAAGAAACCAACGTTTTCGTTTAGCCAAATGACCAAAGCCGAACTTGTTCGAGCTTTGGCATGGCGAGAATGCCGGAGGCTGCGAGCACCGCTGAAATAAAAACAAATTAAGCGAGTCAACGAGGGATGAAATACAACTTCTCCTCTCCTAAACAAAATTTTTTACTATCTTTGCACAACAGTGTTGCACTTCGTGGTTTAATCTACACAGCTATTTTATTTCTGCTATATACAATATAATAAGATACGTTGCGTTACATAAAAATGTGGCCGCGGGAGTTCGCGTCTGCACAAAAATAATACGACAATGGAACATCCAAAAATAAGATACTTTGCACTACTTGCCCTTCTAGTATTTCTGCTGACGGCTTGCAAGTACCGTACCGACACCAGCGGGACGAGTCGCATGACCCCGACGGGGTTGCCGGAGACGCCATTCATGTTGGAGGGCGACTATACGCCCGACACCGGAGTGATGTACAAAGTAGTCATCGCTGGCGACACCTGCTTCGTTGTCATCGACAGCTTGGATGAGGATTTGCTGCAAGGCTATTATTACCAGCTCAGTGAAGGCTGCGAGGTGGTGAGACGCTGTCCGTTCACCTACGACCGTCATTGGCGAAACCAGCGACGTGATGCAGAGGTATATATATATCAGGAGCCGGAGTACTATGTTGTAGACGACAGAGCATACAGGAAACCGCTCTATAAGGACACCGTCATGCGCGACATAGAATACGGGAAGGCGTCGGGTTATTATACCAGTTGGCCTGACACTCAAAACGACACCTATCTCGAACTCATGGCAGGAGGCATGGTCAAGAGCCTCTTCCGTGGTACAAAGACCTTGACGATGGACATTTACCGTCCCATGGTTGACGGCATCAGTGAATACCGTCTGCCCCTCGTCATGCTGATGCATGGTGGCGCCTTTCTTGTGGGCGACAAGAGCGACAGCCTTATCACAAGCCTCTGTCATCATTTCGCCTCGATGGGTTATGTAGCCGTCAGCATCAACTACCGCATCGGTTTCAAGCCGACCAAGGGCGAGATAGCCAGCACCGGTTACGCTGCCTTGCAGGATGCCCATGCCGCCATGCGTTATCTTGTGACCTACGCCGAGGTTTATGGCATCGACACCTCGTTGCTTTTTGTGGGCGGTGCCAGTGCTGGGAGCATCACTGCCCTCAACCTTGCCTTCATGCGCGACAAGGACCGTCCCAACACGGTACTCAGAAACGCAGGCGAATGGGGCGATATAGCCTCCAGCGGCAACAGCAGCCGTGCCACATTCCACATCAAGGCGGTAGCGAATATGTGGGGTGCTATTACCAATCTCAACATGCTGAAAAACAGTAGGACTGACATTGTCTCATTCCATGGTGATGCAGACCAGGTGGTGCCGTACAGCGACGGGTTCCCTTTCAGCGACATCAGCACTCGGTTAGGAAAGCGTATGTTTGACAAGATGTACGGTTCGGAACCTATCGACAAGCGTGCCCGCGAATTAGGCTATCACAGTGTCCTTTACCCGTTTTTGGGACAGGGTCATTCGTTGCATCGCAGCAATGACGGCAGCTGGAATCAGAAGAATTATGAATTCATCCGCGACAAGATAACCGACTTCTTCTACGAGGAGGTCGCCGGGCCGACGCCGACAATCGAAAGCGACGGCTACGATACCCGTCACTATCTTCTCTCCGACAGCGGCGTGTCGGAAGTCTGTTGGAAAGTCGAGGGAGGATTCATTGTCAAGCTCTTGCCCGACGGCAACGAGATATGGGTGGTATGGGACGAAGACGCACCGATTCACCGTCTGTACGCCTCCGGATTGAATAATTCGAATTTCGGATTTAATACACATCGCGATATAACTATCTTAAAATGAAGATACAAGACGACAGCGTGAAAGAGAAGTTGGATAAGGTGAACCGTGCCATTGCCAACTACGAGGAGCTCTTCTCCGACATCGACGACCCTGAATATATGGCTCGTGGCAACGGCTTCTGCGACAGCAAATTCAGCGAGGCCTTTATCGAGAGCCAACTCGAACGTCTGCGACTCGAGAAGAAAGAACTCGAGGAGGTAGCCTTTCTTGCCAACCCCTACAAGTCAAGATAAATATATAAAACCGTAAATCTTAAATTCCAAACCATAATGATCTATACAGAAAAAGACAAGAATTACAAGCGTTACACCGTCACGTCGGCGTTGCCTTACGCCAACGGCCCCGTTCATATCGGTCACCTTGCCGGCGTCTACGTGCCTGCCGATATCTATGTCCGTTATTTGCGCTTGCAGGGCGAGGAGGTTATCTTCATTGGCGGCAGCGACGAGCACGGCGTGCCTATCACCATCAAGGCCCGCAAGGAGGGTTGCACTCCGCAGGACATCGTCGACCGTTACCATAAGATTATCAAGGAGAGCTTCGCCGAACTCGGCATCTCGTTCGATATATATAGCCGCACCAGCAGCAGGGAGCATCATGAGACCGCTGCAGCCTATTTCGAGAAACTCCACAAAGAAGGCAAGTTCATCGAGAAGAGCTCCATGCAGTACTACGACGAAGAAGCTCAGCAGTTTCTCTCCGACCGCTACATCGTCGGCATCTGCCCCCACTGCGGCAACGAGAATGCCTATGGAGACCAGTGCGAGAAATGCGATAAGCCCTACGAAGTCACCGACCTCATCAACCCCAGGAGTGCTCTCAGCGGCAGCAAGCCCGTCCTCAAGGAGACCAAACATTGGTTTCTGCCCCTCGACAAGGACGAGTCCTGGTTGCGTCGGTGGATACTGGAGGGCCATAAAGAAGACTGGAAAGCCAACGTCTACGGCCAGTGCAAGTCATGGATCGATGCCGGTTTGCAGCCTCGTGCCGTGACACGTGACCTCGACTGGGGTGTCAAGGTGCCGATAGAAGGTGTTGACGGCAAGGTGCTCTACGTCTGGTTCGATGCTCCGATAGGCTACATCAGCTTCACCAAGCAGCTCAAAGGCGACGACTGGGAGAAGTGGTGGAAAGACCAGGATACCAAGCTCGTCCACTTCATCGGCAAAGACAATATCGTCTTTCACTGCATCATCTTCCCCTCGATGCTACATGCCGACGGCAGCTACATACTGCCCGCCAATGTGCCTGCCAACGAGTTCCTCAACCTCGAGGGCGACAAGATAAGCACCTCCAGGAACTGGGCCGTCTGGCTGCACGAGTACCTGAAGGAGTTCCCCGGCAAACAGGACGTGTTACGTTACACCCTCTGTGCCAACGCACCTGAGACCAAAGACAACGACTTCACCTGGAAGGACTTCCAGCTGAAGAACAACAGCGAGTTGGTAGCTATCCTCGGCAACTTCGTCAACCGCACGCTCGTCTTGACCCATAAGTTCTTCGGCGGCAAGGTGCCGGCCATGGGCGAGCTCACCGACCTCGACAAGCAGACCATCGACGAACTTGCCACCTTCCCCGAAAAGATAGGACGGAACATCGAGACCTACCGTTTCCGCGAAGCCTTGTCCGAGATGATGAATCTGGCTCGCCTTGGAAACAAATACCTTACCGAGACCGAGCCGTGGAAGCTCTTCAAAAGCGACCCCGCGAGAACAGGCACAGTAATGAACATTGCCCTCCAGATCTGCGCCAACCTAGCGGTACTCAGCGCCCCCTTCCTGCCTTTCACCGCCGACAAGATGCAGCGCATCATGAATCTTCCTGCACTGGGATGGAAAGAGGCAGGTCGTGCCGACATTTTCGCTGCCGGTCATGATATTGACCAGCCCGAGTTGCTCTTCGAGCAAATCAGCGACGAAACCATTCAGGCGCAGGTCGACAAACTGCAGGCCACCAAGGCTCAGAACGAGCTGAACGCCTGGCAACCCACCGCTGTGAAAGAGAAGGTGAGCTTCGACGATTTCGGAAAGGTCGACATCCGCGTCGGCACCGTCCTCGAGTGCAGCAAGGTTCCCAAGGCCGACAAGTTACTGCAGTTCAAGATTGACGACGGCATGGGCGGACGCACCATCGTCAGCGGCATTGCCAAGTACTATCCCGAACCCGAGAAGCTGGTAGGCATGCAGGTCTGTTTCATCGCCAACTTCGAGCCGCGCAAGCTCAAAGGTGTTGTCAGTGAAGGCATGATACTCAGTGCCGAAGACAAGGACGGCCGTCTGGTCCTTGTAACCCCGAGTCAGCTTGTCAGCACGGGTGTCAATGTTGGGTGATGTATATGTAAAGAAGTGATATGCAAATTGTTGCAATGATTTCCTGCGAAAGATGCAAAAACGGTTCAAAAAATGCAAAAAAATCGACGTGAAATGAACCGAAAAACATCATTGTGGAAGTTGTTGCAACAATTTAGTAACAAAAAAATATCAAATTAAAACACTGAATAGCAAAATAATAGTAGGTATAGGTGTAAAAAAGTTGAAAAAAAATTTTTCTGTATTGGAAAAAGTTGTATTTTTGCACTCTCAAAAACGAGAAAAAGAGTTGTTTGAAAGAGTGGAAAAAGCCGATGTAACTCAGTTGGTAGAGTAGCTGATTTGTAATCAGCCTGTCGGGGGTTCGAGTCCCTTCATCGGCTCGACCCGATAAAGCGCCAGCTGCTATCGGGAAGGTATGGGGAAGTCGCATAGCGGCAATTGCAACAGACTGTAAATCTGTCCTCTTCGGAGTTCGGTGGTTCGAGTCCACCCTTCCCCACAAGCTTACAGAGAAGCGGAAGTAGCTCATTTGGTAGAGCGATAGCCTTCCAAGCTATAGGTGGCGGGTTCGAGCCCCGTCTTCCGCTCAAAAAAAAGAACTGAGGGCGGAGATAGGGAGTCCGCCGCTGCTTCGCAAGGAGCAAACGCTGCAGTAGCTCAGCTGGTAGAGCGCATCCTTGGTAAGGATGAGGTCACCGGTTCAAATCCGGTCTGTAGCTCTTTTTTTATGCAAATCAAGAGGACGAGTGAACTCATTCGCCCTCATTGAAAATGAGATGAAATTAGTAATACTTAATTGTTAACATTTAATACGTATTAAAAATGGCAAAAGAAAAATTCGATCGTTCAAAACCGCACGTCAACATCGGTACTATTGGCCACGTTGACCACGGCAAGACCACTCTTACCGCTGCTATCACTCAGGTGCTGGCCGCCAAAGGTCTCTCTGAGGTGAAATCATTCGACTCCATCGACTCCGCTCCTGAAGAGAAAGAGCGTGGTATCACCATCAACACCGCTCACGTCGAGTATCAGACTGAGACTCGTCACTACGCACACGTCGACTGCCCTGGTCACGCTGACTATGTGAAGAACATGGTTACCGGTGCTGCTCAGATGGACGGTGCTATCCTCGTCGTCGCCGCTACCGACGGTCCTATGCCCCAGACTCGTGAGCACATCCTGCTCGCCCGTCAGGTCGGTGTGCCCCAGTTGGTTGTCTTCCTCAACAAGTGCGACCTCGTCGACGACCCCGAACTTCTTGACCTCGTCGAGATGGAAATCCGCGACCTCCTCAACCTCTACGAATTCGATGGCGACAACATCCCCATCATCCGTGGTTCCGCCCTCGCCGCCCTCAACAACGAGCCCAGCGGTGTTGCTCAGGTTGAAGAACTGATGAAGGCTGTTGACGAGTGGATTCCTCTGCCCGTCCGTGCAGTCGACAAGGACTTCCTCATGCCCGTCGAAGACGTCTTCTCAATCACCGGTCGTGGTACTGTCGCCACCGGTCGTATCGAGACTGGTGTCATCCACACCAGCGACCCCGTCGACATCATCGGTATGGGTGCCGAGAAGCTCAAGAGCGTCGTCACCGGTGTCGAGATGTTCCGCAAGATTCTTGACGAAGGTGAAGCCGGCGACAACGTAGGTCTGCTGCTCCGCGGTATCGACAAGAACGAAGTCCGTCGTGGTATGGTTATCGCAAAACCCGGCTCAATCAAGCCGCACCACAAATTCGAGGCTACGGTCTATATCCTCAAGAAAGAGGAAGGTGGCCGTCACACCCCGTTCCACAACAACTACCGTCCTCAGTTCTACTTCCGTACCACTGACGTGACCGGTACCATCATCCTGCCCGAGGGCCGCGAGATGGTCATGCCCGGCGACAACCTCACCATCACCGTCGAGTTGATCTCCGACATCGCCTTGAACGAGAACCTGCGCTTCGCTATCCGCGAGGGTGGCCGCACCGTCGGTTCTGGCCAGGTGACCAAGATTATTGAATAATCAGTGAATAGTGATTAGCGAATATTCACAATCCGCTAATCACTCACAGGGGCATAGTTAAATGGCATAATGACGGTCTCCAAAACCGTAGTTGGGAGTTCGATTCTCTCTGCCCCTGCCAATAAAAACGAAAGAAAGATGTCTAAATTCGGAGATTACGTAAAATCAAGCTACGACGAACTGGTGCACAAAGTGTCGTGGCCCACATTCAAAGAGCTGCAGAACAGCGCCGTCGTGGTCGCTGTAGCAGCCATCATCCTTGCCGTCATCATCTTCTTGATGGACTACATCTTTGGAGTGCAGGGCGGCGTATGGAAAGGTATATTAGGAATCTATTACTCTATTATCGGATAACACCTGTGTGGCTTCGGTGTCCGTGCCTCGCACGACGCCGCGTCACCGTCGGGTCTTGCTTCCCAATTTCATTGAGACTCTGGCAAAAGGTGTAGAGACGGACAACGGCAGTAGGCGAATGCTCCGCGGAAAGTCTCACCGAAAAATAGAATTCATATCTTCAATAGTTTTAAGCAATGGAACAGCAGTCTATGAAATGGTATGTTGTCAGGGCAATCAGCGGCAAAGAGAAAAAAGCCAAAGAGTACATCGAAAGCGAGATGGCCAAACGTGGTTGGTCAGAACTCGTGCCGCAGGTGCTCATCCCTACCGAGAAGGTCTATTCAATCCGCAACGGCAAGAAGGTTCAGAAAGAACGCAACTTCTTTCCGGGTTACGTATTGTTGGAGGCTGACTTGCGTGAGGAAATCATACCGGTTATCCAGAATGTTCCCAACGTTTTAGACTTCCTCCGCGAGAAAGACGGCGACCCCATCCCCATGCGCCCTGCAGAGGTCAACCGCATCCTTGGCAACATGGATGAACAGCTTGACTCGGATGGCGGCCTGCTCGACAAGTTCCTCGTCGGAGAACCTGTCAAGGTCATCGATGGTCCCTTCAACTCATTCTCAGGAGTGGTGGAAGAGGTCAACGAGGACAAGATGAAACTCAAGGTCACCGTCAAAATCTTCGGACGCAAGACTCCCCTTGAGCTCAACTACAATCAGGTTGAAAAAGAGTAGTAGAGAATTGTAAATTACAAATTGTTTTAAAAGTTACATTCAATGGCAAAAGAAATTGCAGGATTGATTAAACTTCAGATCAAAGGTGGCGCCGCCAACCCGGCACCTCCCGTAGGTCCCGCTTTAGGTGCCAAGGGTGTCAACATTATGGAGTTCTGCAAGCAGTTCAACGCTCGTACGCAGGACCAGGCCGGCAAAATACTGCCTGTCATCATCAATGTCTACACCGACAAGTCCTTTGATTTCGTAGTAAAGACCCCGCCTGTAACCGTCCAACTGAAAGAAGCCTCCAAAGCAGCTAAAGGTTCCTCGGAACCCAATCGCGTAAAGGTGGCCTCAGTCACTTGGGAACAGGTGCGTCAGATTGCAGAAGCCAAGATGCCTGACCTCAACTGCTTCACCATCGAGTCGGCAATGAGCATGGTAGCCGGTACTGCACGCAGCATGGGTATCACTGTTACGGGTGACAACCCCCTTGCAAAGTAAATAGAGTAGATTAACCGTGGAAGCAGGGTCAGCCCCTGCGCTTGACCACAAAAACGAAAAAAAATGGCAAAACTTACCAAAAAACAGAAAGAGGCTCTCGCCAAATTCGACAGCACCAAGGTCTACAGCCTTGAGGAAGCTGTGGATGTAGTGAAGAAAATCACCTACACAAAGTTTGATTCGAGTTTTGATATCGATGTCCGCCTCGGTGTCGACCCCCGCAAGGCCAACCAGATGGTTCGTGGCAGCGTCACACTGCCTCACGGCACCGGCAAAACCGTCCGCGTCCTCGTGCTCTGCACCCCCGACAAGGAAGAGGAAGCCAAAGCCGCCGGAGCCGACTACTACGGCCTCGACGAGTACATCACCAAGATCAAAGGCGGCTGGACTGACGTCGATGTCATCATCACCATGCCCAGCGTCATGCCCAAGGTCGGTGCCCTCGGACGTATCCTCGGCCCCCGCGGATTGATGCCTAACCCCAAGACCGGTACCGTCACTATGGAAGTCGGCAAGGCCGTCTCCGAAGCCAAGGCCGGTAAAATCGACTTCAAAGTCGACAAGTTCGGTATCATCCACACTGCCGTCGGAAAATGCAGCTTCGACAACCAGAAAATCATCGAAAACACCCGCGAGGTCCTCTCGGCCATCATCAAGTTGAAACCCTCCGCAGCAAAGGGTACTTATGTGAAGAGCATCACCGTCTCCTCCACCATGAGTCCCGGAGTCAAGGTCGATACCAAGGCAGCTACGCTGTAATCAACGATGTCCGAAATCTGAAAACCATTTAAACGTAGTTAATTAATTATGAGAAAAGAACAGAAAGACCAACTGATTGACTCCTTATGCGAAGAGATCAAGGCCTATCCGCTTATCTATATTGCCGATATCGGAGGTCTGGACTCGGTGCTTACGAGCAAACTGCGCCGTGCCGCTTTCCGTAAAGAAGTCAAGTTGGAGGTTGTCAAGAACACCCTTCTCATCAAGGCTATGGAGAAGTCCGGCATGGACTATTCTGAACTCATGCCTGTGATTAAGGGCGAGACCTGCATCATGCTCTCTCAAGTCAACAACGCCCCCGCCAAGCTCATCAAGGAGTTCCTGACCAACAACAAGGATGCCAAGAAGCCCGTACTCAAGGGAGCCTATGTCGAGGAGAGTTTCTACGTCGGTGCAGAGCATCTCGACGCTCTTGTCAACATCAAGTCCAAAAACGAACTCATCGCCGATGTCATCGCCCTGCTACAGTCGCCCATCAAGAACGTGGTGTCGAGCCTGCAGTCGGCTGGCAACACCATCTGCGGTGTCCTCGAAACCCTGTCAGAAAAGGCAGAATAAAAAAACTAGAAATCTAGAAAATCTAGAAAATCTAGAACCTCTAGAACCTCTAGAACCTCTAGAAAATCTAGAAAAAAAAATTTAAAAAACATTTAAAAATTTAGAATATCATGGCAGACATTAACGCCTTAGCAGAACAACTGGTTAACTTAACCGTTAAAGAAGTAAAAGAATTAGCTGACATACTGAAAGATCAGTACGGTATCGAACCCGCCGCTGCAGCCGTTGCAGTCGCAGCCGGTCCCGCCGCTGGTGGTGCCGCCGCCGTTGAAGAGAAGACCTCATTCGACGTCATCCTCAAGGGTGTGCCCGACATGACCAAGAAATTGGCCGTTGTGAAGGCTGTCAAAGATCTCGCAAGCCTTGGTCTGAAAGAATCCAAGGAACTCGTCGACGGTGCTCCCAAGACCGTTAAGGAAGGCGTCTCCAAGGACGAGGCCGAAGCCCTCAAGAAAGCTCTTGAAGAGGCTGGCGCAGAGGTTGAGGTCAAGTAAGTTAGACACTGCTTCAAACTCACGAGGAATAGGGTCTCCGGCCAGGGGTCGGAGTGCCTATTCCTTATTGCTATGCTCTTCTCTCTTCACGCGTGTATTTTATAGATTGAAACAACATTAAAATCAAAATCCCTTGGCAAAAAATAAACCTACAGTAGTCAATTTCGCATCCGTCCGCAAGTTCGAATATCCTGATTTTCTGGATATCCAGCTCAAGTCGTTCCAGGATTTCTTCCAAATTGAGACCAACCCCGACAACCGTCTTGACGAGGGTCTCTTCAAGGTCTTCAAGGAGAATTTCCCCATCTCGGATGCGCGCAACAATTTCACGCTCGAATTTCTGGACTATTACATCGACCCGCCGCGCTACACAATCGAAGAGTGCATCGAACGCGGTCTGACGTACAGCGTCCCCCTGAAAGCCAAACTCAAGCTCTCGTGCAATGACCCTGAGAACGAGGAGTTCCAAGCTATCGAGCAACCGGTCTATCTGGGCATGATACCCTACATGACCCCCAAAGGCACTTTTGTCATCAACGGTGCTGAGCGCGTCGTAGTGTCGCAGCTCCACCGTTCACCGGGCGTCTTCTTTGGCACCCAGTTCCACAGCAACGGCACGCAGCTCTACAGTGCCCGTATCATCCCCTTCAAGGGCAGCTGGATGGAATTCACCACCGACATCAACAACGTGATGTACGCCTACATCGACCGCAAGAAGAAACTGCCTATCACCACCCTGCTCCGCGCCATAGGATTCGAGACCGACAAAGAGATTCTCGACATCTTTGAATTGGCCGAAGAGGTCAAAGCCACCCGCATCAACCTAAAGAAAAACATCGGCAGAAAACTCGCCGCACGTGTCGTCGACACTTGGATTGAGGACTTCGTCGACGAGGACACCGGCGAGGTGGTATCGATGGAACGCACCAAAGTCATCATCGAACGCGACGAGGAGCTCACCGAGGAAAATATCGAGAGAATCCTTGAACTCAACATAAAAACCATCCTTGTCACAACCGAGGACAAGGACGGCATCGACTATTCGGTAATATACAACACACTGAAGAAGGACACGGCCAATAATGCCAAGGAGGCCGTGGAATACATCTACAGGCAGCTGCGCAACGCTGAACCGCCCGACGAAGAGACGGCACGCGGTATCATCGACAAGCTGTTCTTCTCCGACAAACGCTACGACCTCGGCGACGTGGGACGCTACAGAATCAACACCAAGCTCAAACTCGACGTCCCTGTCGAAGTACGTACTCTGACCAAAGAGGACATCACCTCCATTATAAAGTATTTAATACTATTGATAAACCAAAAAGCCGATGTCGACGATATCGACCACTTGTCGAACCGTCGTGTCCGCACTGTCGGCGAACAGCTCTCGGCACAGTTCGGCGTGGGCTTGGCACGTATGAGCCGCACCATCCGTGAACGTATGAATGTACGCGACAACGAGGTGTTCACTCCCACCGAGCTTATCAACGCCAAGACGCTCTCGTCGGTCATCAACTCGTTCTTCGGAACCAACCAGCTGAGCCAGTTCATGGACCAGACCAACCCGCTGGCCGAAATCACGCACAAACGCCGTATCTCGGCTCTCGGCCCCGGTGGTCTTTCGCGCGACCGCGCCGGTTTCGAGGTGCGCGACGTCCACTATACTCACTACGGACGCCTCTGTACCATCGAGACTCCTGAAGGTCCCAACATCGGTCTTATCTCGTCGCTCAGCGTCTACGCCAAAATCAACAATCTGGGCTTTATCGAGACTCCTTACATGCGCGTCGAGAACGGACAGGTGCAGCTCGAAGAAGAGCCCGTCTACTATACCGCCGAGGCTGAGGAGAACAAGACCGTGGCACAGGCCACCACTCGCCAGGACGAACAGGGACGCTTCCTCGACAGCCGCATCAAGGCTCGCCGCCAGGCCGACTTCCCCATCGTCAACCCCGACGAGGTCGACCTCATCGACATAGCCTCCAACCAGATAGCCTCGATAGCTGCATCGCTTATCCCGTTCCTCGAACACGACGACGCCAACCGCGCCCTTATGGGATCGAATATGATGCGCCAGGCTGTGCCGCTGCTCAACCCCGAGATACCTATCGTCGGAACGGGCATCGAACAGTCTGTGGCCGAAGACAGCCGTGTGCTGCTCAACGCCGAAGCCGACGGCGTGGTGAAATACGTCGACTCCACCAAGATTATCATCGAGCACACCCGCAGCGAGAAAGAACGTCTGGTCAGCTTCGACGACGACTTGCACGAATACAAGCTCACCAAATATCAGCGCACCAACCACAGCACCGCCATCAATCTGCGCCCCATCGTCCGCAAGGGCGACAAGGTCAAGAAGGGTCAGGTACTCTGCGAGGGTTACGCCACCCAAGGCGGCGAGCTGGCTCTCGGTCGCAACATGATGGTGGCTTTCATGCCGTGGAAGGGTTACAACTTCGAGGATGCTGTGGTTATCTCCGAGCGCGTGGTGCGCGAGGACATCTACACCTCAGTGCATGTCGAGGAATACACCCTCGAGGTGCGTGAGACCAAGCGCGGCGACGAAGAGCTCACCCGCGACATCCCCAATGTCAGTAGCGACGCCACCAAAGACCTCGACGAGAACGGCATTATCCGCATCGGCGCCGAAGTCAAAGAGGGCGACATACTGATAGGCAAGATTACCCCCAAGGGCGAGAGCGACCCCACTCCCGAAGAGAAGCTGCTCCGCGCCATCTTTGGCGACAAGGCCGGCGACGTCAAGGACGCTTCGCTCAAGGTGCCTCCGTCGGTACACGGTGTGGTCATCGACAAGAAACTCTTCTCACGTGTGGTACGCGACCGCAAGACACGCGCCCGCGAAAAAGAAATCCTCGCAAAGCCCGAAGAGGAATACAACAGCGAGATAGAGCGTCTGAAAGAGGTGCTCATCGACAAACTCCTCGTACTGCTTGCCAACAAGACCTCCAACGGAGTCTACAACTCGCATAAAGAGGAGCTCATCCACAAGAAAGAGAAATTCAGTATCAAGGTCCTGCGCAACATCGACTACACCGATGTCAACCCCAACCGCTGGACCTCCGACAAGGAGACCAACTCTCTCATCAAAGAGCTTATCAACAACTATAATATAAAGTATCGCGAAATCAACGGCCGCTTCACACGCACCAAGTTCGCCCTCACTGTCGGCGACGACTTGCCGAGCGGCATCGTGCAGATGGCCAAGGTCTACATCGCCATGAAGCGCAAGCTGCGCATCGGCGACAAGATGGCCGGTCGCCACGGTAACAAGGGTATTGTCTCCAAGATTGTTCGTGCCGAGGATATGCCATTCCTCGCCGACGGCACTCCTGTCGACATAGTGCTCAACCCTCTGGGCGTGCCTTCGCGTATGAACCTGGGACAGATTTACGAGACCGTCCTCGGATGGGCCGGAAAGAAACTCGGCAAGCGCTTCAAGACTCCTATCTTCGACGGCGCCACCCTCGAGCAAATCAACGGCTACATGGAGGAGGCCGGTCTGCCTGCCAACGGTCGCACTTACCTCTACGACGGCGAGACTGGCGAACGCTTCGACCAGCCTGCCACCGTGGGTTACATCTACATGCTCAAGCTGCATCACATGATTGACGACAAGATGCACGCCCGCAGCATAGGCCCCTACTCACTCATCACCCAGCAGCCCCTCGGCGGTAAAGCCAACTTCGGCGGCCAGCGTTTCGGTGAGATGGAGGTCTGGGCACTCGAAGCCTTCGGCGCTTCGCATGTGCTGCAGGAGGTGCTCACTGTCAAGAGCGACGACGTCATGGGTCGTGCCAAGACCTACGAAGCCATCGTCAAGGGTGAAAACCAACCCACACCGGGCATTCCCGAGTCGTTCAACGTCCTCGTCCACGAACTGCGTGGTCTTGGACTGGAGGTAACATTTGATTAATTATGTATTTTGAAAAAGTATGGCATTTAAACAAGAATCACAGAAGAACGATTTCAAATCGATAACCATAAGCCTGGCGTCGCCCGAGAGCATCAAGAAGCGCTCCTACGGCGAAGTCACCAAGCCCGAGACCATCAACTACCGTACCTACAAGCCGGAACGCGACGGTCTGTTCTGCGAGCGCATCTTCGGTCCTACGCGCGACTGGGAGTGTCACTGCGGCAAATACAAGCGCATACGCTACAAAGGCATCGTCTGCGACCGCTGCGGTGTCGAAGTGACCGAGAAGAAGGTGCGTCGCGAACGTATGGGACATATTGAACTCACAGTCCCGGTGGCACACATCTGGTTCTTCCGCACTTTGCCCAACAAGATAGGCACACTGCTCGACATACCGAGCAAGAAGCTTAACCAGGTCATCTATTATGAGAAATACGTGGTCATCAAGCCCGGCAAGGCAGTCCTCAACGATACACCGGTAAAGCGCCTCGACCTGCTGACCGAGGAGGAGTATTACTCCATCATCGACAACCTGCCGCAGGGCAACGACCAACTCGACGACAGCGATCCCGACAAGTTCATCGCCAGCATGGGTGCCGAGGCTCTCTACACCCTGCTCAGCGAACTGGACCTCGACAAGGTGAGCTACGAGCTGCGCGACCGCGCCAGCAAGGAGAACTCCACTCAACGCAAGCAGGAATGCCTCAAACGCCTTAACGTCATCGAGTCGTTCCGCGAATCGCGACGCCGCATGCAGGAACGCGGCATGGACAACCGTCCGGAATGGATGATTATGAACATCATACCGGTCATCCCGCCCGACCTGCGTCCTCTCGTGCCTCTCGACGGCGGTCGTTTCGCAACCAGCGACATCAACGAGCTCTATCGCCGCGTCATCATTCGCAACAACCGTCTGAAACGTCTGCTCGAAATCAAAGCCCCCGAAGTCATCATGCGCAACGAGAAGCGTATGCTTCAGGAGGCCGTCGACTCGCTCTTCGACAACAGCCGCAAGGTCAGTTCTGTCAAGAGCGACAGCAACCGCTCGCTCAAGTCGCTCAGCGACTCGCTCAAGGGCAAGCAGGGCCGTTTCCGTCAGAACCTGCTCGGTAAGCGTGTCGACTACTCCGGCCGTTCGGTCATCGTCGTCGGCCCTGAGCTGAAGATGCACGAGTGCGGTCTCCCCAAGGACATGGCATCGGAGCTCTTCAAACCGTTCATCATCCGCAAGATGCTGGAACGCGGCCTTGTCAAGACCGTCAAGAGTGCCAAGCGCATCGTCGACCGCAAGGACCCGGTGGTGTGGGAAATCCTCGAGAACATCCTCAAGGGTCACCCCATCCTGCTCAACCGTGCTCCTACGCTGCACCGTCTGGGTATCCAGGCCTTCCAACCCAAGCTGGTCGAAGGTAAGGCCATACGCCTCCACCCGCTCGTCTGTACCGGCTTCAATGCCGACTTCGACGGCGACCAGATGGCTGTCCACGTGCCGCTGGGCAATGCAGCCATCCTCGAGGCACAGCTGCTCATGCTCTCCACCCACAACATCCTCAACCCCGCCAACGGAGCCCCTATCACCGTGCCTTCACAGGACATGGTGTTGGGTCTGTACTATATGACCAAGCCGCGTCACACCACCGACACCGAGGTGGTCCACGGCGAAGGACAGCGTTTCTATTCGTCTGAAGAAGTCATCATCGCTTACAACGAGAAAAGGGTGTCGCTCAACGCCTGCATCTCGGTGCGTATGCCTAAATTCAAGGGTCGCGACGAGTACGAGTTCGTCCATACCGACCGCTCGTTCCTCGAAACCATCAAGGACCGCGAAGGTAACGTACTCTACGACCGCGACTGCGAGAACGACGAGGAGCGCGCCATCCGTTGCCGCACCGAATACGAGGTGCTGCGCGATAGGGAGGGCTTCCCCGTCACCGACGCCAACGGCCACTACATCAAGACCGACCGCCTGCGTACCACCGTGGGACGCGTCATCTTCAACCAGGTGGTGCCCGAGAAGTACGGCTACATCAACCAAGTGATGGGCAAGAAGTCGCTGCGCGACATCATCGGCGACCTCTTCACCGTTTGTGGCAATGCAGCCACGGCCAACTTCCTCGACGACATCAAGTCGATGGGTTACCGCATGGCCTTCAAGGGAGGCCTCTCGTTCAACTTAGGCGACGTCATCATCCCCGCCGAGAAGGAGCAGATGATAGAACACGCCAACGAGGAGGTCGAGGAGGTCATGGGACAGTACGCCATGGGTCTTATCACCAACAACGAACGTTACAACCACGTCATCGATATCTGGACCAATACCAACAATCAGCTCACCGAGACGCTCATGAAGCGCCTCAAAGCCGACAACCAGGGCTTCAACCCCATCTACATGATGTACGACTCCGGTGCCCGTGGTAGCAAGGAGCAGATACGTCAGCTCTCCGGCATGCGTGGCCTTATGGCGAAGCCGCAGAAGGCAGGCGCCGCCGGCAACGAGATTATCGAGAACCCCATCATCTCCAACTTCAAGGAGGGTCTGTCGGTGCTGGAATACTTCATCTCTACGCACGGTGCCCGTAAGGGTCTGGCCGACACCGCTCTAAAGACGGCTGACGCTGGTTACCTCACCCGTCGTCTGGTTGACGTGGCACACGACGTCATCATCACCAGCGAGGACTGCGGCACCTTGCGCGGCCTGCCCACCACAGCTCTCAAGAAGGGCGAGGATATCGTCCAGAGTCTTGCGGAACGCATACTCGGCCGTACCTCGGTACATGACATTTACGACCCGCAGACTGACGAATTGATAGTCCCTGCCGGCGAAGAGCTCACCGAGGAAATCTGCCACCGCATCGAAGAGGCTCATATCGAAGAGGTCGAAATCCGAAGCGTGTTGACCTGCGAAGCCAAGCATGGCGTCTGTGCCAAGTGCTACGGTCGCAACCTTGCCACCGGCAAGATGGTACAGAAAGGCGAGGCCGTAGGCGTCATCGCGGCACAGGCCATCGGCGAACCCGGTACTCAGCTGACACTGCGAACCTTCCACGTCGGCGGTGTGGCAGGTGGCAACATCGGTACCACCTCGAGCATCGAGTCGCACCACGAAGGTGTGCTCGCCATCGACGAGTTGCGCAGCATACCCTACAGCGACGACAGCTCCCCCGAACCGTACAATATCGTCATGGGCCGTTCGGCCGAACTGCGTATCGTCGACCCCAAGACCGACGTCACGCTCTATTCGGCACTGCTGCCCTACGGTGCCAAACTCTACAAACTGTCGGGCGAGACGGTCAAACGCGGCGACCTTATCGCCGAGTGGGACCCCTACAACGTGGTCATCATGTCGGAGGTGGCAGGTAAGGTAAGTTTCGAGAACGTAATCGAGAACATCACCTACCGTGTCGAAAGCGACAGCCAGACAGGACTTCAGGACAAGGTCATCATCGAGACACGCCAACGTACCAAGAACCCCACCCTCAATATCGTCGACGACGAGGGCAACATCCTCAAAGTCTACGACTTGCCTGTGGGGGCACATATCGGTGTCGACAACGGTCAGAAACTCCGTGCCGGCGACGTCATGGTCAAGATTCCTCGCTCGTTTGGCAAGGCCGGCGACATCACGGGCGGTCTGCCGCGTGTCACCGAGCTCTTCGAGGCACGCAACCCCAGCGACCCCGCTGTGGTGGCCGAAATCGATGGTATTGTCAGCATCGCCAAGAAGCTGAAACGCAACAACCGCGAAATCACCATCACCTCCAAGACCGGCGAGACCAAGAGTTACCTCATCAGCACCAGCAAGCAGATTCTCGCACAGGATCAGGACTACGTCAAGGCAGGCACGCCGCTCAGCGAAGGTGCCGTGACACCGGCCGACATCCTGGCCGTCAAGGGTCCTATGAAGGTGCAGGAATACATCGTCAACGAGGTGCAGGAAGTCTACCGCCTGCAAGGTGTGAAAATCAACGACAAGCACTTCGAAGTCATTGTGCGTCAGATGATGCGCAAGGTCGAAATCGAGGACCCGGGCGACACCCGCTTCCTCGAAGGCGAACTGGTCAACAAGATAGACTTCCACGAGACCAACGACGAAATCTTCGGCATGAAGGTGGTGGAAGACAAGGGCGACTGCGAGAATGTCGAGAACGGACAGATAATCACGGCACGCAAGTTGCGTGACGAGAACTCTTTCCTGCGCCGTCAGGACAAGAAGCTCATCACCGCCCGCGACGCCAAGCCCGCCACCGCCAAGCAGATTCTGCAAGGTATCACGCGCGCTTCGCTGCAGACCAAGAGCTTCATCAGTGCCGCCTCCTTCCAGGAGACCACCAAGGTACTCACCGAGGCCGCCATCAACGCCAAGCAGGACTTCCTCGAGGGCATGAAGGAGAACGTCATCGTCGGACACCTCATCCCCGCTGGTACTGGCTTGCGCGAATACCAGAACCTCATCGTCGGTGAAAAAAGCAAACTAAAAAATCAATAAAAAGCATCAATATGCCACAGGAAAAACAGAAAAATCTCAACCTGAATATCAGCGGCGAAGTGGCAGAAGGTACTTACAGCAATCTGGCTGTAATCACCCATTCGCCAGCCGAGTTCATCCTCGACTTCGCACAGACGTTGCCCGGCAACGAGAACGCCATCATCCGCCAGCGCATCATCATGGCACCCATCCACGCCAAGCGTTTGGCTATGGCTCTCAACGACAACATCCGCAAGTTCGAAGACAACTTCGGAACCATCGAGGAACCCGTCGGCCCGCACGATGCCATACCGTACAATATGGCGCCGCAAGGCAAGGCATGAGAGACAAGTTAATCACAAAAAGAACGGCAGGGAAGACCCCTGCCGTTTTTTTTGTGACTGTTTTTAAGATTTTTTTCATTTCAAAATGCGCTCTTATTATAAATTAATATTTATATTTGCATTATGGTTTACTGTGCATTATCCTGTGCAAACTGCTTAGATGCAGTGTGTTGTGGGAAAGGGTATGGTATGTTTGAATGTGGGGAAAAACAAGCAGTGAGCAGAATTTGCTGCAAAAAAACGAGAAAAAAGATGAAAAAAAGCATACAAAATATGACAAGATTTTTTAGAAAAGCATTGACAGCCGTACTGTTGATGCTTGTCGCGGGTGCTGTCCAGTCGCAGACCATCGGCGGAGCCGTCTTCGGTGGCGGCCGTATGGCCGACGTCAATGGCAGCACGCTGGTCACCGTCCTCAAGTGCAACGACATCCCTGCCGTCTATGGTGGCAATGATATCGCCGGCAAGGTTTGTGGAGCTACCACCCCTGTCGCCAACGACTCGTCGTTCACCGGCTCACAGGTGGTGATTGGCACTGAGGATGGCACCGATATCATACATATAGGTTCTGTCTATGGCGGCGGCAACGGCTATTACTACTACCCTGCCAAGAGCGGCGAGAGCACGGACATGGGTACGTCGGTGACTTCGGACGCCCTTGCTGCCGGCACCATCCATAACTACACTTACGATGCGACCAACCCTGACGCTGAGAGCAATGTGGATGTGGTGGAGGTCGCTGTGGGTCTCTATGTGCCGCAGGTCACCAAGACCAGTGTCTCATTGCACAGCAACAACGTCTATGTCGACTCTGTATTTGGTGGTGCCAAGAACGCTTTCATCACCGCCACAGTTGCCGAAGGCAGTGAAGCCACTGTCAACAGCACCGAGGTGAAAATCTATGGTGGCACTGTCTACGCTCTCTTCGGTGGCAACAACTTCGGCGGTTCGCTGGGTTCCGGCTCGGCACAGCTCGTCAATGTCTACATCACAAGTATTGATAATACCACTTCTGCCAATCTGGGCGGTTCATCTGCAACAGGTCTAGCTCAAACTACAGATCTTACCCCCCAAGCTCACGGCATCCGTTATCTCTTCGGTGGTGGCAACCGTGCTGCCGGTCAGAACGCTGAAATCAACATTTATGGCGGACAAATCGACACCCTTTTCGGCGGTGGCAACAGCGCCGACGTCGTCAGCACTACGGTCACCGTCAACGTCACCAGTCCTCTCTACACCGTGGCTCAATCGCCATACGTCGATGCCACAACAACTTCTGTTTACGATCCTGTCACTTCAGTCTACGACATCCGCTGTCTCTTCGGTGGCAACAACGCTGCCTCTATGAGCGGCGTACCCACCTTGACCCTCACCAAGGGCGGCATCCACAACCTCTACGGTGGTGGCAACAAAGGCGATATGAACGGTTCCCAGACCTATACCGACAATGACGGAAACACTTCCGCAACTCGGAGCACTAACGTCGTGGTCAACAGCACCAACATTATCATCGACACCATCTACGG
>FLNY01002090.1_pt1 | contig 21525 bp, 6 predicted proteins | sample 1140381 | NCBI WGS metagenome assembly FLNY01 (sample SAMEA3878172, study PRJEB12797) | bioreactor metagenome | biome: Moose rumen | place: Sweden | collected 2011-10
TACCGTCGATGGTTTCAACGTTTGCGCCGAGCATTTCAAAGCCCTTGATATGAAGGTCAATCGGGCGTACGCCGAAGTTGCAGCCGCCGGGCATGGCAACCTCAGCCTGCTTGAACCTGCCGAGCATAGCGCCTATAAGGTAATAGCTCGCTCTGAAGTGAGAGGTGAGATTATACGGCACGCTCTGATAGCTGAGAGGCCTTGTATCAATTTCAATAGTGTCCTTTTTAATCAGCTTTATTTTTGCGCCCATTGAGCCGAGAATTTCGATAATTAACTGAACGTCGCTAATCTGCGGAATATTCTCAATTCTTACAACGTCCTCCGCAAGAATTGCGGCGGGGATAATCGCAACCGCGGCATTCTTTGCGCCGCTTATGTTAACCTCTCCGAAGAGCTCGTGCTTACCTTTGATAATAAAGTTTTCCATAATTTCTCTCCCTCATCGTAGGGTATATAAAAATATATCTATATTATTATTTTAAATTAACTAATTTATATTACCAAAACATTATACCAAATCAGCAATTTAAAAGGAATAAGATATATCTTATTTTATCCAAAATGTAATTTATCAAAAAACCTAAATATCCGTATCAGCATAAAAATAGACACAACATATGGTGACTGTTGTATCGCTGTGCCGAATTCGACAAAATATTGGTGTTTTTCTCGGTAACAAAAAGGTAACATATTATTACGATTTTGTCAATATTATTTCCTACAAAAATGGAAAAAATCGGAGCAGTTTTTATAGTGCTTTTTAACAGTTGACATTATAATTAATTTATGTTAAATTATATATAACGCTTTAGCGGTTTAAACCTTTCAACCGCTAAATTATTCAAAAGGAGTGATACTATGCCGATAACCGACTTTTTAGAGAGGAACAGCGAGCTTTACGGCGGCGAAGTATGCCTTGTAGAACTTAATCCGGAGATTAAGGAAAAGAAGTTCGTAACGTGGAAGGAATTTTCACTTATTGAGTCCAAACCGTCCGCTCCGTACAGGCGCGAGATTACCTGGAACGTATTTAACGAAAAGGCAAACCGTTTTGCAAATCTGCTTATCAGCAGGGGAATAGGCAGGGGCGACAAGGTCGCGATACTGCTTATGAACTGCCTTGAGTGGCTGCCGATTTATTTCGGCGTACTCAAGACTGGCGCAATCGCCGTTCCTTTTAATTTCAGATACGATACAGACGAAATTGATTACTGCGCAGAGCTTGCTGAGGTTGATATTATGGTGTTCGGCTCCGCATTTATCGGAAGGCTTGAGCCGATAGCGGACAAGCTTTCAAAAAAGTGCAAGCTCATTTACTGCGGCGAGGGTACCTGCCCGAGCTTTGCGGAGAATTATACCGAGCTTACGGTTAACGAATCAAGCCAAAACCCGAATATAGAAATTAAGGATTCCGATGACGCGGCAATTTATTTTTCCTCGGGTACAACGGGCTTCCCGAAGGCTATTTTACATAACCACGAGAGCCTTATGCACTCGGCTAAGGTTGAGCAGGCTCATCACGGTCAGACTCATGACGACGTATTCTTGTGTATTCCTCCGCTCTACCATACGGGCGCTAAAATGCACTGGTTCGGCTCGCTCATTTCGGGCGGCAAGGCTGTGCTTTTAAAGGGCACTAAGCCGGAGTATGTCATTAAAGCGGTTAACGACGAGCGCTGTACTATCGTATGGCTTCTCGTACCGTGGGCGCAGGATATACTCGACGATATCGAAAGCGGAAAAATCGACCTTGAAAAATACGATTTATCCTGCTGGCGCTTAATGCATATCGGCGCTCAGCCCGTTCCGCCGAGTCTTATAAGGCGCTGGAAAAAGGTATTCCCGAAGCACCAGTACGACACAAACTACGGACTTTCGGAATCCATCGGTCCCGGCTGCGTTCACCTCGGCGTTGAGAATATCGACAAGGTAGGCGCAATCGGTATCGCGGGCTACGGCTGGGAAACCAAAATTGTTGACGCCGAGGGTAATGCACTCGGCAGGGGCGAAATCGGCGAGCTTTGCGTAAAGGGCCCCGGTGTAATGAGCTGCTATTACAGAAATCCCGAGGCTACCGCGGAATGCCTAAAAGACGGCTGGCTCTTTACGGGCGATATGGCAAAGGAGGATGAGGACGGCTTTATCTTCCTCGTTGACAGAAAGAAGGACGTTATCATATCGGGCGGCGAGAATATCTATCCCGTACAGATTGAGGACTTCCTGCGCCAGATGAATCAGATTAAGGACGTTGCCGTAATCGGTATGCCCGATTCCCGTCTCGGCGAAATCTCCGCCGCGATTATCGAGGTTAAAGAGGGCTTTACCCTTACTGAAGAAGAGGTTAACGATTTCTGCTACAAAATTGCAAGGTATAAAAGACCGCGCAAGATTATCTTTGCAGATATCCCGCGCAACCCCACGGGCAAAATTGAAAAGCCCGTGCTCCGCAAACGCTACTGCGTAGAAAACCTCGTAGCAATGGAAAACGAATCATAAAAACAAAAACGCCTTCCCCTTGAGGGGAAGGTGGATTGCCGAAGGCAAGACGGATGAGGTGTATATATACAATGATTTTACGCTTTCCACCTCATCAGTCAACTACGTTGACAGCTTCCCCTCAAGGGGAAGCCTTTTCTTTTTTATCTCTACAATATTCTTGACTATTATATTCCGTAATGCTAAAATGTAATTGCCAAATAATTACACAAGTGAATATTTCAGCAGTAATAGCCGTATGCTATTTTTATCTGTTTTGATAAAAATGCATGCTCTTATTTGCATATGGTATTACTGCGTATATGTGTAATTGTTTGGCGACAGTTGAGCTTGCGTTTTTGGCGTACAGCTCAGGCTGTACGCATTTTTTATTGAAGGGAGAAAAATAATGGCAAATTACACAACATTAACGAGTGACAAAAAAAGAGGAGTAGCACTTATATTGTGTTTGTTTCTCGGCGTTTTCGGCGCGCACAATTTTTATGTTGGAAAAGTTGGAAAGGGTATTTTATACCTTTGCACTGCTGGGCTGTTCGGAATAGGAGCATTAGTAGATTTAATCCAAATTATTCTTGGAACATTTACAGACAATGCGCATCAACATTTAAGAGACTGGGGTGACAAAAAACAAATAACAAAAGTAGGCATAATTGCTTTTGCTGTTTTCATTATTATCTGTCTTATTGGTTCAGCCGCTGCTAAAAGCGCAAATAAATCTAATGTTGCTAAAGAAGCAGAAAAAGCAGCCGTTCAGGAACTTGCAGAAAAAGATGGTTTATACACATTTGATAATTGCACTCTAAAGTATACAGATTACTTACTTAGCAAAGATGAGTATGACGACAATAAAGATGTATTAGTACTAAATTTTGATTACACAAACACAAAAGATACTGCAGAAGAGTTTGATTATGCCGTTGAAATAAAGGTATTCCAAAACGGTGTGGAACTTGAATCGCCATTTTCGACTTCAGGAATAGAAAAATACAATATAGACAATAATGGCAAAAAGATTAAAACAGACACAACTATTTCTGTTCAGCGCGGTTATTACCTTGACGATAAATCATCTGTAACAGTGGAATTATACAACAACATGTTCTCAGATAAACCAACTTATAGCTTTGATGTAGAAATAAAATAATAAATATTAAGAATACAATAAATACGGTGACCAATTTTGGCCACCGTATTTATTATGGGATATGTTAAAATGATCCTTTTTTATCTTTCAGGTATCCTTAAAACCTCTTTTGCGTTTTCGCCGAGGATTAAATTCAGCTTTGATTTATCTATTCCCGAATTAGTTATCATATCTATCGTGCGCTTTTGAGGATACCACGGGGAGTCGCTTCCGAAGAGGACCTTATCGTAGCCGTGCTTCTCAACTATCCGCGTGAACTGGGTGTCGGAAAGCATTACGGTTTTCTCCTCGGGAACGTCATAGCCCTCAGGAGGCTCGTAGCGCCCCAAAACGAAGGCGGTATCTAAATACACGTTCTCTCCTGCCAAAGTACTTTCGACGTCATCCCAGCCCTTCCAGGAGCCCATATGGGCAAGTACGAAGCGCTTCGGGTTTATTTCCTTTAAAACAGTGCATATCATATCAACGCTCGAAAAGTTATGGTGCATTATTCCTATATCAAGCCCCGCGTGGATTACTACCGCCATATCGAGCTCCTCAGCCCTTTCGATTATCCTCAGATAGCGTATGTCGTCCAAATCGACGTTTTGATAAGCAGGGTGAAGCTTGACTCCCGTAATACCCAAACTCTTTATTCTGGCAAGCTCAGCACGGTAATTTTCAAAATCAGGGTGCATACCGCCGAGCGAAAACAGTCCCGTTTCGGAAAAATGCTCATTTTTCTCAGCTGCAATACTGTTGAGCTTTTCAACCTGCGCAGTGTTGGTCATAACGGGGAGCAGTACGGAGCAGTCAATCTTCGCCTCCTTCATCGAGCGCATAAGGTCGCTGTCCGTCGCCTTAGTATACGCCCTTGATTCAGCCTTTGCCTGAAGGCTTTCCACAACCTTTGCCGCAATCTTTTCGGGAAAGGTGTGCGTGTGCGCGTCTATAATCATATCGTTCCTCCTATGTTAAAAGCCATCGGGATTATCCGACGGCTTTTATTATATATTAAGACAGAGAATTAATCAAATGTTTTTATTCTTCAACCTCGTCGCCGAGCGATTCCTTAGCCGTTACAATCTGTTTTCTGTTGTAGCACTCAAATACGGAGTCAACGAATTCAGCCTTCGGTTTAGGCGTAACAAGGCTTACGAGCGGAACTATTACAAGACCTGCAACCATTGCGAACGCGCCGCAGTTGATGGGGGACTGGAGAATGGTCGGGAACGCTCCTCTGAAGAAGAGGTTGAGCGTCATAATACCTGCGCCAAAGATAAAGGATACCCAGCATGCCGCCTTTGTGGTCTTTTTCCAGTAGAGCGAGAACATAAACGGTGCAAGAAATGCGCCTGCGAGCGCGCCCCAGGAAATACCCATAAGCTGAGCTATAAAGTTTACCTTCGTATTGTACTGGAAGAGCGCGATTACCGCGGACACCGCGATAAAGAATACAACGAGGATTCTCATCGAAAGCACCTGCTTCTTTTCGCTCATATTCTTAACGATATTGTCTTTAAGAAGGTCGATGGTGAGCGTTGACGAAGAAGCGAGTACAAGCGAGGAAAGCGTTGACATTGAAGCCGAAAGCACGAGGATTACCACAAGGCCGATTAATACGGGGGAAAGACCGCTGAGCATGGTCGGGATAATGGAGTCGAAGCCGCCTTCGATTGTGCCGTCCGCGAGGATGTTAAGCTTATCTGAGAAGAGTCTTCCGAAGCCGCCGAGGAAGTAACAGCCGCCTGCTACCACAACGGCGAAGAAGGTTGAAATAATCGTGCCCTTCTTAATATCGCTCTCGCTCTTAATTGCGTAGAATTTCTGTACCATCTGAGGAAGTCCCCAGGTACCGAGCGAGGTAAGGATTACTACGAAGCCGAGACCGAGCGGGTCTGGACCGAAGAAGGAATTGAATACGCCGGGCGTCGACGAAACGTTCTCGTCGATAATCCTTGCAAGTCCGTCAAGCGAGCCCGTAAAGCCGCCGTTAACCTTAAGCACGGCTGCGATAACGATTACGATACCGAAGAGCATTATAATACCCTGAATGAAGTCGTTAATTGCGGTTGCCATGTATCCGCCCGCGATAACGTAAATCGCGGTTAAAATGCTCATGATTATAATACAAACGGAGTAGTCGATATTAAACGCCATTCCGAAGAGTCTTGAAAGACCGTTGTAAAGGGAGGCGGTGTAGGGGATAAGAAAAATGAATACGATTATTGAGGACGCAATCTTGAGCCCCTTGCTCTGAAAACGCTCGCCGAAGAACTGAGGCATTGTAGCCGAGTCAAGATGCTGAGTCATAACGCGCGTTCTTCTGCCGAGCACTACCCATGCAAGCAGGGAACCGATTACCGCGTTGCCTATTCCTATCCAGGTGGAAGCGATACCGAATTTCCAGCCGAACTGTCCCGCGTAACCTACAAAGATTACCGCCGAGAAGTAAGAGGTACCGTATGCGAACGCCGTGAGCCACGGACCTACCGACCTGCCGCCGAGCACGAAGCCCTTAACGTCGGTGGTGTGCTTTTTTGCATAAAAGCCGACGCCTATCATAACGCCGAAGAAAACCACCAGCATAATAATCTTTAATGCCATATCCATTTCAATCACTCCTCATTACTTTAGCGCTTTAAACTTTAGCGGTTTAAAGCTTTTATGTGTTACAGTATAACAAAGAAGTTTATATTTGTCAATAGGTAAAATTAAAAAATTTATTTCTTGATTCTACTGTTGGTAGAAATGTTTTCAATGAATAAGTTATTGAGTAAATGCTGACTTTGCTGTATTATTTGATTAGACGGTGCCGCCAATATTTTTTGAGGTGATTTTATGAATATTTATTTCAGCGAAAATATTAAGAGTTTTCGTAAGGAACGTGATTTAACACAAGAGGCTCTTGCTGATTTTCTCGGCGTTTCTTTTCAGACTATCAGTAAATGGGAAAGAGGAGAAAGTTATCCCGATATAGAACTGCTCCCAACCATTGCAGAATTTTTTTCGGTTTCAACCGATACACTACTTGGTGTAGACAAGGCAAAGAATGAGGAGGAAATCCTTGCGCTTTGTGAAAAGTTTGATAAGAAGCAGTACGCAGGTTCGGAAGGACCTTTTGGTTATTTTATGAAGGACGCATATAAAAAGTATCCTGCCGATTTCCGAATTGCCGTCAGGTATATGCAATATCTTCAGGCGATAAGCGATACGCATGAAAAAACTATGGAAAACACCAATGAAATCCGTGCTATTTATAACCGAATCCAAAACTATTGTACCGACGATACTATCAGAATTCACGCAAAGTATTTGATTCTTCATCATTACAGGAGCTTAGCACAGTGCGAGGAAAGCTCGGTTGGCTATGAGGACGTTTATCAGCTTCTTGATACACTTCCGTCCGTTAAAGAAACCAAGGATTATTTGCTTTGCTATATGCACGAGTTCGGGGACGAAGAAAACATAAGGGCAGGTTGCAGAAACCTCATTGACAAGTTAGTTCCGTGTCTTGATGACGCTATGAAGCACTATGTTCTGTTTGCAACAAGGGCAAGAACGGAATCTACTAAAGAACAAATACAGGAAACCGTTGATGCTCTGGAAAAGATTACAACAATCTATAATGTTTTCTATCCTGACGAGGTATACGGCGATTGCTGGAGAAGAGCAATTTATACCTACGGTGATTTAGGAGAAGGTTACCATTTACTTGGCGACAATGAAAAATCATTACTTAATTTCAGAAAATGCGCAGAGCTTGCAAAGCGGTTTGATACTCTTCCAGATGAAACGGTAAGACATAATCTGTTCTTTGAGGGAACAGTTTATAAAAAGAGCGATGACCCGTCTGTATATTCCGATTCGAGTCTTTGTGACTTGATGAAAAGATATATGCTTGAAATCTTTTCGCTATCAGACGACTTCAAAGCAATGCCGGAATTTCAGGAAATAATTGATATAATGAAATAATATAGTAAGCAGCCTTCGGAATTGTGTACCGAAGGCTGTTAGTTTACAGTTAGATAAACATAACAAAAGGGTTCCGAAGAACCCTTTTCATTATTAGTTATTTTTATTTTAACCTTTTATTATCCTGCAATTGACTGAAGGAGATCTACAAGGTCCTTAATAACCGTATCGGTATCACCCTGGAGCATTCCGAGTACCTCGCCTACTACCTGAGCTACTGTATCGCTCATGCCGTCGATACCGCCTACGAGGTCAACGATTGCCTGGTAGTTGTTCTTGTAGTTGATGGTTTCGATGAGGTATCTGAGTACTGTGATAAGCGTGATATCCTGGTCTGACTTCACGAACATTCTGCTGCCGTAGCAAGCAACCTGGGACGGCTGATCCTTAATAAGTTCGCCGCAGCTTGCAAGCTCGAGCCAGTCAATGTCGGGAAGCTCAAGGTTGAGCTTAGCGCCTGCAATCTCAATCTTCGGAAGGATTGAGTTGATAAGCGGTACAACCTTTTCGGGACCGATAACGCCCTTGAGCGTGCCCTGGAGGTCATACAGATCAAACTTGGTGAGAGTGATTCCAAGCTTATCCTTGAGGAGCTTCTTAACGTCAAGTCCAGCAGCAGGAAGAATCTCGTTGAGATCTGCAACCGGTCTTAATGCGTCGAGAAGAGCAGTGATAGGAGTAAGGAGATTATCAAGAATCTGAGTAAGTCCGTCGTTTGCGAAGAAGAGTGCAAGGTTCGGAAGCATATCTGCTACTGTCTCAAGCGGAGCAGCAAGTATATCCTCAACCTTATCCCAGAGAGGATTGAGAATGTCAAGGAGTACGTTGTCATACTCGTTGAAGATATCTTCTCTGTACTGATACTGGGTCTTGATGTTGTATACGCCGAGTGCCTCAAGAAGAGGAACTATCGTTGATGTATATCCATCAGAGCCCGGAAGTTCAACCATATTGAAGAGGTTGAGTGATGCGTCGTTGAGGAGTACGTCAAGTACGCCGAACAGCGGACGAAGTACCGCGGTTAATGCGTGCAGGAAGCTGTCTCTGTCCTTAACGCCGAACTTGAGGCTGCCTTCCTTAACGTTCTTCCATGAGCCTGCGCTCCTAATTGCGCTTGCCGCAGCAGGATAGCTCTTGCCGTACTTAGCGTTTGTAAGGAGTGAAGCAACGCCGGAGGTCGTTACGTCGATATCGGTCTGAGCAAGGAGGTCGGCAAGGTTGCCGTCGCCTACGTTTACGCCCTCGATAGCGCCGTAGATACCTGTTGCTGCCTTTTCAATAAGACTGTCGGTGTAGAGCTTTTCTTCTACAAGACCTGTAAGTCCGCCTTCAAGAAGTCCGCCGATAAGTCCGTCAAGCATAGGAGCAAGCTGACGGCAGAAGTCCTCGTCGAGGTCGCCGAAGGAGAAGCTTGAATCCTTATACTTGAAGTCTCTGTAATCAAAGAACTTATCCGTTGCATTGCCGTTGAGTAAGTAAACAACTATGCCCGTGATATCCTCGGGATCTGCAACCGCAATATTATCGAAGATTGAATCAAGGATGTTCTTGATAGTCTTGTTATTCTTGATTGCGTCGATTCCGCCGAGGAGCTTCTTAATAGCGTTAGCGTTGTCGATAAGAGTTCTTGCAACGTACTTAAGAACTGCGAAGAGAACCTCGCCCTTTCTTGCGTCAACCTGACGCGTTGTGAACTTGCCCTTATCGTTTCTTGCAGCGCTCTTAACTACCTTAATAGTACCGTGGCTTGCAAGCTGTGCCCATGTGAACTTGGGAAGCTTTATGCCGAACTTATCCTTGAGAAGCTTATTAACAAGCGGAAGGATGATGTCCTGAATGTTGCAGGTCTTAAGGTTGCTGAGGTTCATCGTAAGCTTTCCGTTGTAGCCTACGAGGTCTGCAACAATCTTGCCGAGGCTCTTGCCTGTAATACCTTCGATTAATCCCTGAAGGTCGAAGCCGTTCTTCTTAAGTACGCCGTTAACGCCCTTGTCGGAGAGAATCGGAGCGAGGAGGTTGCCCACTGCCTGAGCAAGTCCGTTGCTGTCAAGGAAGTATGCAACGTTCGGAAGAACACCTGTTACCGTGTCAAACGGAGCAGCAGCAACTTTATCAAGGAAGCCGCCGATTGGCTTGAGGATATTGATAAGGAGATTATCCTTAGCCTTCTTATAATCTTTCTTGTACTGCTTATAGGTCTTAAGGTTCTTAATCTTGAACGCTTCAAGAATCGGAATGATAGCGTTTTCGTAACCGTTGGTACCAAAGTTGAGGTTGAGGCTGGAACCGAGAAGCTCGTTGAGGTCGGCAGCAATCGCGTCGAAGTCAATGATAAGCTCACTCTTGATGGTTCTCTTGCCTGAGCCCGTCTTATTGTAGCTCTGGATTGTGAGGACTAACTTGTTGCCCTTGAGCTTGTAATCAAGCGTAGCAGCGTTTTCGCCCTTATCAGTGAAGATTTCGGTCGTTCCGCCCTGACCGTTGAAGGCTGCAACAAGCTCGCCTGCGTCAATGTTGTTAGCGTCGAGGTCAGCCTCAACGAGAAGCAGAGCAAGTACGTTGTTGAGCGGACGGAGCGCAGCAGCAAGACCGTTGATAAAGCCGTTCTGAGCGTTCTTGGTCTTATCCGTGAAGCCCCAGTTAACCTTATTTACGTTGTCCCAGCTCTTAGCCTTTCTGAGCGTCTTTGCAGCGCTTGTGTATGTCTTGCCGTAGCTCTTGTCGGTGAGATATCTTGCTACGCCTGCGGGGGTTACGTCAATATTGATTGCGGAAAGGATACCTTTAACGATGTTGTTTCCTGACATTGCGCCGTACATTGCCTTAGCAAGCTTGGTGATGATGTCGTTTGTGTAAAGGTTGTCGTTAAGGAGCTGAGGAAGTCCCTCAATATCCGTTACGCCGAAGCTATTGAGAAGCGGGAATACGTTCTCTACAAGCTTATCAAGCTTAGCTACGTCGGCGTTAGCCTCAGCAGCAGTTAAGTTGTTGGGATACTTAAATGTGTTCTTAATCTTACCCTTGTATTCGCTGAAAGACCAGAACGCTTCAACGGGGCTCTTAAGGTTAGCGATAACCTCGCGGATTACCTTTAAGAGCTGTGCGGAGTTGATGTTTCCGAGAATCTTAGCTACTTCGGGATCGAGGCTGCTGAGTACGGACTGAATAAGATCCATGCCAAGTATACCGTCGATTAAGTAACCGTAGATAAGCAGGAACGCGTCTGCTGTGTCGGAAGCGTAAAGCTTATCAAAGTCAGCGTTAGGTAAGCCGTTCGGGAAGAGCGTCTTAACAAGGTCTACGTCCTTGAGAAGAGTATTGAGAAGGTTAATCGCAATATTCTTCTGGCTTGCCATGCCTGCAGCGCCGTCAGCGCTGTAGAAGAGGATTGAAAGCGCACCGTTAAGAATGCTCTGTCCTGTAAGCGCACCCTTAATTGTTCCGAAGAGTGCCGAGCTGCCTGTCGGCGTGTACTCTCTGATAAGAGCGGTTAAGCCTGAATCATAGTAGTTCGTTGGAGGTACTACAGCCGTTGCATCGTCAGTACCTACTGTGCTGTTGAAGAAGCCGTATACTCCTGCGAACAGCTGCTTAATCTGGCTGTCTCTGAGTACGCCGCCAAGTCCCTTAACAAGATTGATGATAAAGGTTGCAGGCTTGTCATAGAGTTCGCCAAGGATTCTGCCAACCGGTAAGATAATACCGTCAACGAGCGTGCTGCCGTAGTTCTTGTTTGCGTAAGCCTTGTTGTAATCAGCCGCGCTCATCGGAGCCTCTGCGCCTACTGCGGTTGCAAGGTTATCAAGAACGGGGTAGAGAACCTCGCTGTAAAGGTTTCCGCCAAAGCTGCTGTACGGGTTCGGTACCTGATATGAGGTAGCGAGAAGAGCGCCGAGGAGTGCGGCAACGCCGTTAAAGGATTCGCCGAGCGCTTTGTAGAAGCCGTCCTTGTCGCCCTTGCTGAAGCCGTACTTAAGGAAGTCCTTAGTATTGTAGGTATTGCCTTCCTCATAGTCGATTGCGTTAATCTGAACCTTGAAGGAGTTCCAGTTCTGATTGTCCTTCTTCTTGAGGATTTCAGCGGTTTTGCTGTAATCGCTTGTGAGACGGATTGCAACGGCGTCGGGAGAAATGATACCGTAAAGCGCGTCGCCTATAAGCATATGAGGATCTCTTGAAAGAAGGATACCCTTATCCTTGCTGTAGAAGAAGTAGTCTACAAGGTTTTCAAGGAAGGAGTAGGTCTGGATAACAAGGTTGGAGAGGTTTGCTGAGGTGTAAACTCTCTTAGCATCAACGTCGCCGTCGTCCGTCGGCTTGTTACCGATATGACCTCTGTATGCCGGGTCGGGAGTGGATTCGCCAACTACGTAGAAGAGGTAGTTGTTGAGAAGCTTCAGAAGGTCGTTAGTATTCTGACCGCCGAAGTATGCGGCAAATACGGTAACAACGCCCGTAAGGAGATTCTCAGTAGAATCTAACTTAAACTGGTTAAGTGTTGTATTTTCAAGAAGAGATGAAAGTAATGTATCAAGCATGTCGATAAGCTTCTGCGCAGCTTCCTTGTTTTCAGGAGTAAGGAGCTTATCGTAATCCGTACCTGCAGCTGAGGAGCCCTTTACCTTAGCAGAGCCTGCGAGGAGGGGAGCGGAAGCCGCAAATACGTTTTTATAATTGTAATCATTCTTCGTTGCGTTATTGTCAATTATGCCTTTGATGAACGGGATTAAGCCGTGCATTGTTCCGTCCTTATGTAAGAACATGATGTTACTGATAAGGAAGAATGCAGTTTCGTTACTGAAGCCGACGAAGTTCGTCTTTTCTCTCTGTGTAAGAGTAAAGGAAGCGTCGTCGCATCTCTTGAGCTGGAATAAGCCGTTAAGAGCGTCCGTGATAACACTGGTGTCGCCAAAGCCGCCGAGAGCTTCAAGTAAGCCCTGAACAACCGGAATCTTGCCGATGAACGTGTTTGTAACGCTGCTGTCCATCATGTTGTCATTCAGGAAGTCAAGCAGCGCGTTGACCCAGTTGCCTATAAGAAGATCAATAAACTGAGCAAGGATCTGAGAAGGAGTACCTCCGTCATTTAAGTCTTTAAACGTCTGGAAATGCGTGTTAATCAGTTCTTGTACAGAAACAGGATTATCGCTTGAACCAAGAGTGACAGCCTGCATTTCAATTTTTCCGTCGTAAGCAAATGCCCAGTCGGAATTTACATTGTGACGGGTATTGAAGTTCTTGCCCCACTGGTCAATCAGATACGGAAGCGCAACAGAAAGGTTGTTTAATCCTTTTTGTGCAGGGACGGGAACCATATCGCCGGTTTCGGGATCCTCAGCTAACGCATATCTTGCGTCTTCTCTGTGAACTGCAAGGTAATCGTCAACCGCTGTTCTGAGTGAAACAAGCAGAGTCTGGAATAATTCGCCGAAAATCTGAGCCTTTGCTGGATCGCCGTTAGCAATCATTTCTCCGATATCTAATCCGCTGTGAATATTAGCAAGCGTTTTGTCAAGAACAAAGATGTCAAAAAGCTTCGGAACGGAGGAATCATAGTGATAAATCACTGCTTCTTCCGGATTCTCGGGATTAATGCCTTCAACATCGCCGTAGTAATCAACAAGCGCTTCAGCTCCTGCTGTATCACCGGTTACCCAGTGAAGTGTAGCAGGAAGGGCAATGTTAAGATCAATAAACAAGTCTTTATTCAGCCCTACATTTGTATCGCCGGTAATCTGAGAATAATTCATCAGTAACTCGGACAACAAACCAATAATCATATTTGGTTCTTCTGTTTTTTCATGCAGAACCAATGGCAAAACCAGCTCGTCAACCAAAACTACTATTGTCGGAAGTAGTTTGAAAACTGTTTGCGCAGGCTCGTTATAGAGGTTAATCCAAACGTTGGTAAGGGTTTTCTTTAAATCAACGTCAGTAGTAAGACTGCTATCGAGAATACTCTTTATAAGGTCAAGTTCCAGCAGTTCAAGAACGCTGTTAATAGCAGCATTCGTTGCATAAACATAAAGATTTTCAGGAATTGCATAAGTAGCATATTCATAGACTGGACCCTCATAAGGCTCATACGGGTCTTCCGCTTCGGGCTCTTCACCGGGGTCATTTGCAATATATTCACAGTAAAACTCAAATACATTGACTGCGGAGGTAACGTTAGCATTACATATGGTAGATTTCTTACTACTCCATATAATATTACTATCGTTAATTAACTGCGAATAAACCATTGCATTTACTCTGTCTATAAAGGCAGCATATCCGCCCTTGTCGAAATACTGCTGCTCGCTGTCCAATAACGGAGCGGATGCGTCATCAGCCGCAAGGCTCGCTGCATAGGCGCTAATAGCGTCTGTGCTCTTACTTGCGATTGCTTTAATGTAATTCTTAGCCGGTTCGCTTATATCGCTTGAATCAAGATAAGCAAGGAGCTGGTCGGCGCTACTCCAGTTATTTGCAATGGCAGAAGCCTTCATAGCATTGAGCTGTGCGTCGGTAATTTCAAGATTATCGACGCTGAGTCCTGCTTCCATAGCAAGTCCCTTTGTAACCAATCCGAAGTAAGGCGTTACGATGTCGCCCGAGCTGTCAAGCTCATCAACATAGAAGTTCGGCTCGTCAAAGAAGAGACGGCTGAAGGTAGCAGCTGCAGCAAATTCAGCAACCTTTTTCTGACCTCTTATCCACTTTGCCTTATTAAGCGCAGTATTATCATTCTGCGGATAGTCGGTATTGGTAGTAAGACCAAGGCTGTGCATCCTCTTTGTTGAGATAAGCTCAGCAACGAGGGAATCCTTAACGCTGGCGGTGATTTCGTCAACGCTTGAACCGCTTGCACCCGTCATTTTGCTTAAATCAACGGTGCCGCCAGCCTTCTGAATCATATCGTAGTAAACTTCAAAATCAAGACCGTAGCGGTTGAACTTAACAGCGTGTACATAAATAAGCTCTGCAAGATTGGTAATCTGTGGCTTCCCAAGCTTGCTGAGAAGATTGTTATAGTAGTCAAGATAGTACTTGCCGTCGGTAGCAGCAATTTCGTCGGCAGAATATGCTGAGAGCTTTTTGCCGTTATATTCAACATCGTTGAGTTCTTCCAAAAGAGCGGAGTTCTTACTCTTTGTCTGAAGCTTTGTTGAACCGGTAGGATAGCTTGCAATCCTGGTGTTGTTTACTGCGGTGACAATAGGATCAATCCAAGCATTCGCCTTTTGCTCGTCTGTTTCTTCAACAGGCTTGAGAACGGGAGCGGGGATTGATTCATAAAGTGCTTCAAGCCTGGGAAGAGTTTCCGCGCACCATCTTCCGAAATCGTTGTCGGCGTCCTTGTTAGCAACACAGAGACCGTAAAGCGCATAGAAATCAATGAAGTCGTCTTCGTCACCGTCAAGAGGCTCGTACCATTTGTCGTAATATTCCTGATTACCTTCGTATTCGGTTTTACCGAGCTTTGCGGTGAGAAAATCCTGCTTTGTGGTTCTTAAATTTACAGTTGGTCCGCCAATAACGCTGAGGTCAAGCGTTCCGATTCCCATCAGTAATTTAAGCACGGTCGGGGAAACGGTTTCTACAACGTCTGAAATTGTTGTTGAGTCCGTAACCGTCATACCAAGCTTATCCTGAAGCAGATTCTTTACAGCATCAATTTGAACAACCATGGCGAGAAGCGTCTCGATGGATTCAAACGCTGCGTCAGCAGACGTGTCGTTTTTCCAGTATGTATTGTTGGTGTCGGTTTTGTTACCGTCTGCTGCGAAGGCGGTAAAACCAACAGAACAACTGGTGATAATCATTACTAAGCTCAAAAACAGGCTTAATAATTTTTTGCTCGTTTTCATCATCATCTCTCCTTTTCTTAATGATTTCGCTCTCCGTAGGGGGGGCGATATAGCATAGGATTTTGCGTTTGAAATCGGTTTTTGGGCGCAAAATGCCCTACGCTAACGAACAATATCATTATATTTATAACAGATTTATTATAATCTGTCAATAGGCTAAAATAAAATTTTTAACAAATTATGAATAACGCCATTCACAATTCCGAGAGCTTTAAGTAAAAAGAAAGCAGCAGGGGCGCAGGAAAAGAGAGTGTTCTGTGTACGGTTTTCAAATATAGGAGGGTATACGGAAAAGCGCCCCTGCCTAATGGGCAAATAATAGACCAAAAACGGGATAACGTCTGATAAGTTGATGTAAAGTTTTGCCTCTTTACGAGGAAAATTGTTGTGTAAAGGGGACTGACTTTACCATTACAAATAGTCAAAGGTGTAAACGACATTCGTTGAAAATGTTTAACATTCATAAAATTTTTTATGAATAAATTATTAACATTACATTTATATACTACTGCTTTGTTGCGAGTTTGTCAATACTCAATTCATAAATTGTTAATAATTATGGACACTCGACTATAAATGTAATAAATCCTTAAATATTTATTGACAAGGCGAGAATTATATGTTTTAATAAGATTGCGTAAAATGCGTTTAATTTATCATATTATGTGTTTATATGGTTGCGGACGAATTTTTTATTCCTCAATCTGCCGCGGGTTTTCCTCGGTTGGTCAGAGATTGCGACAGTCAGCGAAAATTACGCATTATATCGTAAATTTTTAATGGAGGAAATTAGAAAGTGAAATTAAAAAAATCTAAAGTGTTCACCAAAAAGATGATTTCGTTATTCCTTTCAATTGTCATGGTCTGCACGAGCTTTATGGGCGTTATCCAGGCTAATGCAGTCGGCGGTACTAACCGTTGGGATAGCTCCTCGTCTATTGGTAAAAACTGGATCGACTGGGTTGATCTTCTCAGCGATGACGCTTGCGAAGCTCTTCTTGACGCTGCAGATGAATGGCTGAAGGATTTAGACCTTACGCATCTTGCCGAAGGAACTCTTCCGATGGATGATAAGTACAACGTATTTGCTTCAGTAAATGCGATTTATAAAATCTATCTTGGTTCTCAGCCTGTTGTAGATACTACCAATAAGTATTACAACACTTTACAGAGTACATCGACCAGCACCACTGTATCCGATCGTCACCGTGTTTATGTATTTGTGCAGTTAAAAGGTGCTCTTACTTCATATCTTACTACAGGCGTTTTAGGATATGTGGACAGCGTTGACGGCGTAATTGACCTTATCAGACAGCTTAAGTATGAGATTATGGATGACACTAATGTTTCTATCTTAGGCTATGATGTTCAGAACGCGATTGTTGGTTCTCAGGTTAAGAATATTGACTGGACTGCTATAACTTCCGGAACTCTTAATAACTACAATTCGAATACATACACTTACAGCAAGTGCGGTTATTCATGGAGAGCGGCAAACTCTGCTAAAGACATTATCAAAGCTTTACTTAAGTTCTTCTTTGATAATTTCTATGGCAAAACAGATTCTAACAATCTGCTTTATGCACTTCTGAACGGCTCGTTAGCACTTGGCGCACTCGACAGTATGGTTGGTCTTTATGAGAAGGACGACACCGGCTCCAAGGGTATCCTCGGTAAGCTTGCTTCCGGCGATAAGGTTACAGTAGCCGACGATTATCAGAATAACGGTTGGCTCGTTTACAATGTTCTTGCGGGCATTCTTGCTAATAAGACCGACTGGTTTGCAGATGATACCGTTTCTATCGGCGCAGCTTCTTCGACAAGCACTCACAACGTTAAGTATAACGGTGCTACATGGGATTATGATACGGTTCTTTTTGACAAGCTTTCAAAAGAGCTGCTCCAGAAGATTAATATCAATATAACCTATGAAAATATGATTCCGAACCCGGATTATGACGCTGAAGATAATCCGGATGTTGATCGGTATATCCACGACACTTCAAAGGCACGTTATCTAAGCGGCAGAACAACCGATACTTCATTACCGGGCTATGACGCTAATCTTAAGTATACGACGGACGGTAATGTATATCTCTTCCAGTATGAAGGCGAAACCTCGCTTACTCTTGCAAAGACAGATAATCTTTACAGCTTTGCAATGAGAGCTCTTAAGCTTGCATGGAAGACTGCTCTTAAGCCGACTCTTAATCTTCTTCAGATTAACTTCAACGGTAACGAGAGCCTCGGTCACGGTACAAACTTCGATAACGCGTTTGCAAAGTGGTGGATGGAAGACAATTATGCTGTTTCAAACGGTATCTTCACGACCGCTGCGTATACTCAGGCTAACTTCGACGCCTTCTGCGCCGCAAAGTATGAGGCTTATAACGCAGCAAGCGCTGAGGAATTCGCAGAATGGGTAGAGGACACCTACAACTATGAATACCGTTATGCAAAGAAGGAAAAGATGAACTGGCGTGATGTTGACGCTACGAGACTTTGGAACGAGGTTCGTTACAGCCCGCTGGCTGACAAAATCTTCGGCATCCAGACAGGTCCGTTAAATCTCTACTTCTTACAGACAGGTGCTTCGAATATTGAGAGCTTTATGGATAATTATAATTATTCCGTAACTACCTCTATTCCCGAAGCTCTTAACGACTTCCTTGTAGCTGCTACGGGCGACCTGTTCCCGAACAACAGCCATATTGGTATTCAGACTGATTCTACCGGCGCGTATACTTCCGTTGATGTTCCTACGTTTACAACAACCAATAGTGCTTGGAACGTTTCAACCTTAATGACCAATATCTACAAGGCTCTTGAGTACGTTGCTATCACAACCGACGCTAACCTTCTTACAGAGTATTATGCGAAGAATAATATTTCTGATTACGGTAACGGCGGAAACATTACCTCTGACGCTCAGCTTGAGCAGGCTCTCGTAGCTTTCGGTATTGCAGCTCTTAAGCAGTGGAACCTTACTTCCGTTATCCATGACAGCGACTGGGATAAGGTTAACGACCTTGAAACCGCAGCTGTTATAGCTCTTAAGGAATATATGGGTTACCTCTTCCCCGACAGAGATTATTCATCACTCTGGTCATTAGAGGCTAACGCTCAGGAATTCACCAACGCTGCAGGCGAACCCGTAAGCTATAAGTACATAGACAATACATCGAACCAGCTTTATAACGCAGCTATTCTTCCGATGGCTCGTGATGCTGTAGGTTATGTACTTTGCGCAGCAGGCGTTCCCGTAACCTTAATGGATAGCACAAGAACTCCTTGGGATCCGTACACCATGGGCGCAGTTGCTGCTGACGGTGTAACCGTAAAAGCCGCAGGTTTATCGGATACAACTACCAATATATTTGCTCTTGCCAACAGCGTAGGTCTTTATTTCCTTGCTAACACATCGGTTAAGTTTGACACAGCGGGTACAAACGCTTCTGCAAAGGGCATGGGTTCTCTTATCGGACTCAACGGTTCTCTTACCACTTCAAACACTGTATTCCAGAATCTTGACCTTATTGTCAACAAGGTTCTTCCTGCTGCAGGTGAATTACAGTATGTAAACGGCGATTACAAGGGCAACGGTAGCTTCAGTTCTTCCGCATTGCTTCAGGATGAATTTATTCAGGATATTCGTGAATTTAACCTTTCAAGTCTTGTAGACGGCGTTTACAGAATTTGTAACGCTACTCCGATTAAGTCAACTGCTATCAATAAGGTAGCTTACTTCAAGCTCCTTGCTCCGCTGATTAATGCAGTTCTCGGTTCGAACAACAACGCTTCTTCCGTTGCACTTCTTCCGACGACAGATTCTGCTTCACCATTTAACAGACTGCTTACTCCTTCTGTTTTAGTTGGTACTTCCAGCACAAGCTATAGAGGTCTAGTAAGCAATCTTGTAAACAACATCTATAGATATTTTACCGATACTATTGCAGAGCAGTTCTACAGCGCAGCTGCATTTGCGCTTTGCACGCTCAAAGTTCCGAGCCGCCTTGGCGAGACCGAGCTTAAGGGCGTAGAGCTTGAGATTAAAGACACAGACGTTTACGGTACCTCTGCTACTACCGAAATAAAGATTAAGAATGATTCCGGCGGACTTAACAGGTTCTATCATAACCAGGGTGATCTCAGCACTTCTGCACAGAAGGAAGCTTCGAGATACTGGGTTACGATTAATAGCGTTAAGCTTCTTAGCGCAGACGGTAACACAACGGTTAAGACCTTTACCGCAGGTTCTGCTACTAACGATACCGGTAACGCTACTACAACCAACACTTATAATGCTAGCCTTGCACCTGAGAAGGTAACGCGTATCAGAGCTTCTCTCAGCGGACTTTCAAGAAACACTCTTTATAAGGTTGTTGTTGATTACAACGTTTATATGGACGACGTTCTTGCTAACAACAACTCACAGGCAAGCAGAGCTCTTTATAGCAACCTTAAGGCTACAGATTGGATGTACGTAACTCCTTCAACCTATACTCAGGTATGGAAGCATCAGTCAGACTCTACCTTCGACGGTACAGGCTTCAAGGAGAAGGACGGTACTCTTACGGGTTCGGTTGTTACCGGTACTGCTTCAAGCGGCGTTAAGTTAACTGCAGGCACAATGTATGACGTTACTGCTTCTAACATAAGCGAAGGCTATGGTGTAAGGATTAACGCTACATCTGCAGGCGCTTCAGGCAAGCTTTACTTATCACCTCAGGGCAGCAGAGACCTTGCATATCTGTATCATAATGAGAAGGGTGATCTTCTTGATGCTGACGGTAACGTGGTTTACACCCTTGAAAACGGCGAAAACGACGGTATTGTTGATTCATATGACACTGCTACTGACCTTGAAGGCGAAGAGTATGTTGAGTATGTTTTAGGCGATCCGGACGCTGCTATTGACGCAGGCGTTGCATTCGGCGCACCCGGCAAGAGCGTATGTCTTAACAACGACGAAATTGAGCTTGCCTCAGGCGACAATGACGTTAAGCTCTTTGCTAAGGGTTATGCTGAAGCTGCTGAATATGCAGTAAGCATCGTATTCTCCGGAACAGGTTCATACGTAAACACTAAGATTGATTATCTTGGCGATATGGACGCTCTTAAGACTGCTGTTGATAATTACACTCACTTCATTGAAGAGGGTAATACCACAGCTGCTCTTACCGCTGCTGTTCAGGCGGGCGCGAAAGCAACTGCTATCAGATACCGCAATTCATTAAACGTAGAAAACTGGACAAATGCTGACGCACTTGCTAAGGCTATCTACGATGCCGGCGAAGCTAAGGCACAGGCTAAGGCTGAAACCATTACTGCTATGAACGAGGACCGTGACGGTCTTGAGCAGGTTGACTATAAGGTAATCGGCTTCGAGAAGTTTGTAGACTACGCTCAGAAGGCAGAGGCTCTCCGTGAGGCTGAGCCGATTCTTGATGAGAACGACGAGCCTGTACTTGATTCTAAGGGCAGAGCTACCTACGAGTACAAGACTGCTGAACCTCAGTGGAAGGTTGATGAATTTGTACGTATTGCAGGTCTTTACAAGACTTATATGCAAGCAAGACCTCACACTCTCACCAGAGTAACTGAAGAGCTTGCTCACGCTACATCACCTTGTGATGAATTCGACGCACTTGGTAGTACCCAGTACGGTGTAAGCAACTTCACAGCTACTCCTACAACGGCTACCAGAACCTATTATTATCAGGCGACTGCTCCTAACGGCGACAAGTATGTTGCTAAGACAAGCGAGGATGTTTCCGAGTACAGATTCCTGTATTCAACAAACGACATCGTTGTAGAGGATAACGTAAGCGTTTACGAAATCAGCTCTTCACTTGATGACGGCACAGAAGTTAAGTTCGGTGCTGTTAAGAACGGCGTACTTGTAAACGAGGGCGACGTTGTTTACACAACTGACTCCTGGAATGCTTACATCGACGCTCTTGGCGAAGTTATTACTTCTATCAACAACAGCGAAGAAATTTCCAAGACCTACACAGCAACCTCTCACCTTGTAATGGCTGAGAATGAGCTTGAGCCCGCTGAGCCCGAGGAGCC
>FLNY01001974.1_pt1 | contig 21522 bp, 7 predicted proteins | sample 1140381 | NCBI WGS metagenome assembly FLNY01 (sample SAMEA3878172, study PRJEB12797) | bioreactor metagenome | biome: Moose rumen | place: Sweden | collected 2011-10
TTTTTATGGCACAAGACAAACTGACCCTGGAAGAAATACTTGCAAACCCCGATGCGCACGTGAAGAGCCTACTGGAATTCATCGACAGCGCCTTGGAGAACAAGATGGACCGTGAGGACATTGTCAGGACCATGAGCGGGATATATGGACACGAGGAGGAGACGCTCCGCTATGGCATGGACTACCTTTCTTATAAAATGCCTGTCGAGGATGAAGAGGAGGAGGATGGAGACGATGACGATATGTTCGAACACCTGCTGAACTCCTTCATCAAAGAAGCCGAAAGTTTCCAGCCCAAGTCGGAGGACGAACTGGAATTCGGCAATCTGGATGATGATGACGAAGACGATGAAGAGGAAATTGAAGTCATTGTCTGGCCCGGCGGCTACCGCCTTTACGCCGATGTGAACGACAGCAAGGCGGAGCTCCCCGTAGAGGGCGTGATTCAGACCATCGAACCGGAAGAAGGAGACTATCTTCATATAGACATCGAGCTGCCGGATGTGAATGAGAAGGGAGGGCTGCACGTTGCCGTGACTACCGGAAAGGGCAAGAAGCCGGTGGACGCCTGGTTCGACAAGAACAACATCCCCCTTTACCGCGACGGTCTGCGCCTGCATGTGGCGCCCATCGAGGTGGCGAGGCTTTTTGACAAGAATCTGAAACTCTCCGCAGACGAAACGGACGATTTGATTATTACCCTTTACAGAAACGACAAAACGGTCGGGCAGTTCATCTCCACCATCAAAGGCCCCTGGCCGAAGGGACAAGGGACCGAAAGTCAGAAGGAAGAGTCGGCTCTTGCCAAGATAAAGCGCTTCCAGGGCTGGGACAACTTCAAGGCCCGGATGGAGGACATGCAGACCCGCTGCGAGGTGGGCGCCGTCCGCGAGAAGTCCGGCATTGCCGGGAACCGTCCGCGCCTGCATACCGCCATCATCGGCAACCCCGGGACGGGGAAAACTACCGCCGTGGAGTTTATGGCCCGGTTCTACAAAGAGATCGGCCTGCTGGATACCGATAAGGTTTGGACCACCCGTGTGTCCACGCTGGCCACATCCGGCATCAACGCCGAGAACGAGGCTGTCGCCGGAGCCGTTGGCGAAGCGCAGGGCGGCACGCTGGTCATCGACGGCGCCCACGACCTGTACAAGACAGACAACAAAGGCAATTACGACACCGAGAGCCGCATCGTCCGCGCCCTGGTGGATTGCCTGAACGACAAAGAGAAATACAAGCGCTGGATGCTGGTGCTCGTGGGTGAACCGGAAGGTATGGAGTATCTGCTTGCCAGTTACCCGGATTTGAAGAAGTGCCTTACGGAGCCCATCTATCTGGAGGACTTCAGGCCTGAAGAGCTGTTCAGCATGTTCGACACCTGCTGCGAAAAGCGCGGCCTCAAGCTCTCCGACGAAGCCCGCCGGAAGCTCCAGATGTACATCCTGCACAAGTACAACCATCGCGGCATGGGTTTCCAGAATGCCCTGCTGGTGCAGAACCTCTTTGACGATGAGATTATCCCGGCGATGTACAAGCGCCTGAAGGCAAGCGGCACAAAGTCCAAGGATAAGCTGGTGCTGGTGCTGCCGGAAGACATCCCCGTGGTCGGCAATAGCGGCGGTTCTGCGATGGCCGAACTGGACGAACTCATCGGCCTCGGGAAAATCAAGACCAAGGTGAAGGACTACCTGAACGCCATCCGCCTTGCCAGCCGTCGCATGGAGCTGGGCCTGCCCACCAACATGCCGCGCCTGCACATGGCATTCCTTGGCAACCCCGGAACCGGCAAGACCACCGTGGCCGAGATTATCGGCAAGGTCTTCGCTTCCTGGGGCATCCTCTCCGGTGGGCGCGTGATACGGACGGAGAAGAGCCAGATGGTAGGCCAGTACATCGGCGAGACGGAATTCAAGATGACAAACCTCCTTGCCCGTGCCCGAGGCAACATCCTCTTCATCGATGAGGCGTATCAGCTGGTGGAGGGCGGCGAGAAGGACCACGGCCGCATTGTGATGAACTCGCTCCTGACCGAGCTTGGAAAGGACAACCTGGACATGGTGGTGATTCTGGCCGGTTACACCGCCCCGATGAAAAAGCTCCTGGAGAGCAACGAAGGTATTGAGAGCCGCTTCCCGAATGTATTCAACTTCGAGGATTACACCACAGATGAGTTGATGAAAATCGGCAAGCTGATGATTCGTAAGCAAGGATTTACCCTTTCGGAGGGGGCCGCTGAAAACATGCGGGCCATCATTGAGGAAGAGTCCGACAAGCCGTCCCCGCGCTTCGGCAACGGCCGCTTCGTGTCGAACCTGCTTCAGAACGAGATTCTGGCCACCCTCGGAGCCCGCACTGCCAAGCTGGAGAATCCTACCAAGGAAGACCTCAGCACCATCCTTCCGGAGGATGTGGTGGTTGGCAAGGCCCTGAAGGATGTAGTCTTTGATGATGTGGCCATCGATTCGGCGCTGGCGCGGCTGGATGCGCTGTCCGGACTGGACGGCGTGAAGAAGGCTATCCACAACTTCGTGCAGAGCGCCCGCTATCTGCACTCCATCGGCGAGCCTTACGTGGGCAAGGGCCTTTTGAGCTGGCGTTTCGTGGGCAGCAGCGGCACCGGCAAGAGCACCGTGGCCGAGATAATGGCCGGCATCCTTCGCGGCATGCGCCTTATCACCAACAGCCATATCACCGAAATCAAGGGCGAGCGCATCTTCAACGTTTCCGAGCATGACTGCGACGAAGTGCTGCGCGAGGCCGTGAAGAAGTCCTGCAACGGGCTTATCTTCATCGATGTGGACGAACCCAAGTTCTCCGATGACCGGATGAGTTTCGGCCGCACCGTGGAGCAGATTCGCCTGAAAGTGAAGGAGCTCACGGTGGAGGCAGGCGGCGAATGCGCCCTGATTCTGGCGGAGCTAAAGGCCCCCAACGGCGACGTGGCCGAGCAGCTCTCCGAGGCCGGGGTCTATGAGTTTGACCACACCCTCATCTTCAAGGACTTCACTCCGGACGAACTGTTCGATATCCTTTGCCAGTGTCTGGATAAGTTCAAAGTCGGTTTCAGCCCCGAGGCAGAGAAGCACATCCGCGGCTATATTGGGCAGATGTCCGCCTCCATCGGCGCCAACGCCCGCACGATGAAACTTATGGCCCGCACCATCTATCAGCAGGTGATTCTGCGCGAAAGCGCTTTGCCGGAGCGCCCTGCTGCGCACAAAGTGGAGCTGGCAGATGTGGAGAGTTTGAAGTGGGACAGGAAGAAAGGAAAAATTGGGTTCTAATTTATAATCATTTAGGTATGGTAAAAGTATTTTCCATTATTGCCACGGTTTTTTCTATCATCGCCAATATTTGGCTCATTGTTTCAATTGTAGTGTTTATTGCAGAGCGGCGTTTCAAAATATTGGATGTTTTTAAACACTGGTTGGGAAAACCTGTTAGTTTTTCATACAAAAATGACGATTTCGCGCGTGATACAATTAAATATAGATTTAGGAATATCATCTACGATATTAATAATGAGTACGAGAATGCTATGGTCAAATTAAGGCCGAACATTATTGAACGCATAGTAAAGGACAATGGTGAAATCGTCGATAATTCGGTCAAACTTGATAATGCACGAGAGGATTGGAAGAAGCGAGTGTTAAACAGGCCACTTCATGCAGATAGTTTTTATGGAGGGATTTTTCAAAAACCAGACTTGTTCAGATTATTGCCTGACGGAATAATAAGTGAAAAGAATGTAAATGCAGGTAAACGTTTGTTAAGTAGCTTTTATAAAAAATATCTTGCAGAGTATAAAGAGAATAAGGATTTCATTGAAAGAGCGCCTTTCATTGATGTTGAGCATGTCTTCTACTTTTATATTCTTGACAAGTTGGGTTCATTGACGGACGATGTTAAGAAAGAAATGTGTGATAACACGCTCATCGAACCAAGCGAAAACCAAATTATTGATAATACCTTAGGTGTTTTTGATCCATATAAATTTAAAAAGAGAAAGTCAATTGAGGATGATATTAATATAGGAATCCTCGCAGAACCCAACAAAAAAAAATCTTCTCGTATACTTTTAGGATTAAAAGCAATAAACAATATCAACAACGGAGGGTTTAATACTGTTGATGTTTTACAAGAGATTCTCGAAGGTTCATTAGACTCGAACAGTTATGATTTGAGTCAACTAAAGGGAATGGAGTGGAATGAAACCAAAGCAGATGACGAAGACAAGAAAGGTATTCAAGGGGTTATATCATTCCTCTTAAATCCCAGTGATAAAACAACACGTTCGGTAAATTATCTTGTGGATAATGCGGGTGTAGAGTTTTTTATTGACCTTATTTTGGGATATTGTCTTTTGAAAGATTCCAACTTGAGAATCGACAGGATTATCTACCATGTTAATGTGTTGCCCATCTTCGTTTCAGACGTAATTGAAAACGATAAGGATTATACGTTTAAGGTTATATCTGAGACCATCGAGAAGAGTAAGACGATCATAGATAATCATAAACAAGAGTATCGAAATGCAATTGAATCGCTAAAAAAGATGTTTGATAATAACGAAGCTGAGATAAGTTCCAGCTTCATTTGGAATATGCCGACACCCTATGAGGATGTTGTCTCACAAGAGAAAGAAGGTTCATTTTTTACCGGGCATGATCTTCTAATTGTGAAAGGCGATTTAAATTATCGAAGGCTATGCCGTGATATGACGTGGCATTATCTAAAGAGACTTGAAAAGTTGACGAAGTATATTACATGTCCCACATTAGTCATTCGCAGCTTTAAGTCGAATCTCATTGTTGATTACGACCGTACAAAGTATTATGCGCATTCCAAGGAGGACGCTGATTGGAAGACGAATGGAACTTATGGCGTTATTGCCTTTATGAAGAAACAAGGATAGTATCTTAAATGTTAAATAGAACTGAGCATCACTGAATAATTTACACTAAGAGTGTTGCCCAACTAGTTTTTTTCGAGTTTATCAAGAATCTGTAAAATAAGGCACATATGACGATAGAGAGCATCATTACCGAACTGACAAAAAAGCATTATAAAAAAAGTATTAAATTTTACATTTTCGATGAACATCACCGTAAAACAGATGCTATTGTCGAAAAGAAGATATCTGATTTCTTTGACGAAAATCAGTGGGAGAGAGGGCTTAAAATACTTGAACGCATTCAGATATTTGGTGCTCAAAAAGATGAAAAGTGCTTTGACGATTTTTGGGCTTCTTTTTTGGTTGGCGTGAATGGTGACCTAAAAAGCAGTAAGGCCCTTGTTAGAGGGAACGTTTTGAACTTTGAATCCTATCTTAGGTTCTTGCTAGTCCGCCTCGGATTTGCTGAAGATGTTCGCAAAATACAACAGGACGGGAAGGGATTACGGTTAGTTATTGATCTTGCCACCAAGAAAGGCAAAATGTTCAAGGCTCCTACAGAATCCTCCCATATTATGGAAACAATTGCATGTTATCGTAATTGGTGGGGGCACTTCCCCACAAATACTTCTGAAGATGGAACTGATGAGCTCAGATATAATCTACTCGATATTCCATTTGAAGATGACCCTGTGGAGGATTTTCCCTTATTAGGAGGAATAGTTCGACTGGTTTTAGTTGAGCTATTATTAGTAGTTTTGGACAAATACCAAGACATCAGCCAATCTATTCCACAATTTAGTAATAGCCCATCTTCAGAACTTCAATTTGAGGAGTCTTCGTTTCTTGATGTATATTTCAGGAGCCTTCAAGATCGCCTTGAAAGAAAATTGCAAACAGAGGCAATTAAAGAACTGAAAACAGATAATGAAGTCGGTTATTTTGAGCACACCTTCCGCTTCAGCCATAGTAACAAAAGCTATGATGACGCTTCGGTCGACACGGACAATGACACGGAACAAATAATCAAATTAAGTCAGTTTAGGAAAGGCTCAAAATATAAAACAAATGTTATATTGGGGATGCCTGGAGCGGGTAAAACAACAGCACTGTATTTACTCGTCAATGAGTGTATCCATCAATATAATACGCTCGTAGATGAAGAGAAAGATAAGGCTCCGATTCCCATTTTCATACCTTTAAAATCAATTAGTTTACAAAAAGATTCTGATGCTATTAGAAGCGCTATTCGCGAACAGGTTGGTTACTGCATCAGCGAGAAAGATAATAAATACAGGGAAGATGCTTTTAGATTCATATATAAGCTAATTGATAAAGGGCGTGTTATTCTGTTTTTCGATGGACTGAACGAAATTTCTCCGGATTACCGAAATGCAGTCATTTCAAGTCTCAAGAATACCATTCGGCTTATGTCGGATGATTCTCGTATTTTTATAACTGGCAGAGAGTATGAATATGAGGGTAGTTCATATGCCAAAGAACTTGTGGAACTTGATAACTTCGCGATATGGCACCTGGAGGAGCTATCTTTTGAGCAGATTGAGAGTTTCTTGTCTCCTGAGATATGCTCTCAGATAATTAAAGGCCAAATCGTTGAATTGTTTTCATCTCCACTAAACCTTAGGTTATTTCTACAGTTTCTTAAGAAGCATCAAGCAGATGAAGATAATACCGCACTGGAAGTTCCTTTAAATAGGGGCGAAATTCTTGATGCCTTTTTGGCAGATACATATAAGGATAATGGCATTAATCCTTACTTTGCTAACCTTCTTTTAAAAGCAATTGCCGTTGAATCTCGTGGGGGGCAATGTAATAAGGATTCATTCAAAGAGCGATTTGAGCACATGCCTGTTGACATTATTGACAGATTAGCAGCAGTTAACGTGCTCTCTTTATCACCTGCAAGCGAAAATGCCCCTGAGAAAGTATCGTTTTCGATAGATACATTTCAGGAGTTTTATCGCGCTAAGTACGTGATTGATAGTCTCTGCGATAACAAAACCCTGTCTTTATATTCCTTATCAGAAGATAAGTGTAAATTAAATCCTCGCTCAACTGATGATTTTGAAACGCTTAAACTCTTGTTTGAAATTGGGAGTTCTCCTCTTTGTCATCAAAAGAGGACGAGTCAATCATATCAAGTTGCAAGAAAAAGTGCTATTGAATTCTCTTTTCGTCTTGCGAAAGATTTCCTGAATCCACAAGACGAAATAATTAAAAATGAATGCCCTTGTTCTTTTGACCCGGATATAGAATTCAAAGCAAGTATTAATGATAAGTTACTTACCCTATGCGAACTTGTCAGAAATGTTCCTTTCTCACGAGATATTAACGCCGGTGAAAATAATAGTGGAGAGGTCAGCCGCAAGCAAGAAACTAACGCAAAAGATGTTGCTGAACTCCTTGTTTTGAATAATCTCAAATGGTTTAGAGTTAAGCATCCAGAGACCGTCAGGATTATTAGACAAACGCAAGAGTACTCTTATTTAGACGCCTTGATTACAGCATCATCTATTATTGGGGGCAAACTAATATGGGACGAACTCATATCCTCATATTGGCTACTAACCTTTGGAATTATCTCATTCTATGATTTCCCTATTGAAGATAGTATAGATTATAAGGAGGAAATAGAGAAGCGAAATAAGAGGATGATTTCTTCTTATACTATATTATTTCACCTAGTCACTTACTGTAGGGATTATATTTATCTATATAATGAAATCCACCGCCTGCACGTCTACTATATTAAACGGAAGAAGAATTTAAGCGCATTTGGGATTGGCGCTTTTCTCTACCAATATTTTCTCTGTTTGATTCCGTCTTATGCAAAGAGACATCTCTATAACCATATTAATGAAGCATATCGTAGAAACAAATTTGATATCCAGTTTGCTGCAGATATCAATACGTTATTGTGCTATATGGGCGATAGTCAATTACTGCTTCATAACTTTAAATATGAGTCAAAGTGCCACATTCGAATTAAAGAGTTACGTTATATTTTGCGAAACTACGCGGATAATGCGACTCAGCGATTTGTGTTGTCAACGGCCTTCTTCGACCATCTTCAGGAACAATATAAAGATGAGAATTTGAAGTCTTTAACGATTCGTTACTTCTTATTTAGATTAGGCTTAACTCCCATCTTAAAGGATTTCCTCTTTGCGAATAATGGTATCAAAAAGATTCCCCGCAATGAAGTTGAGGCAATTATGGATCTAATTCCATTACAATCTATTCCAAAAGAATATATTGAAAAGCATTACGACAAAGACATATGCGAGTTGCTCATAAGGGAAAATGGTGAAGAAGTAACAGGAACAGAAATCGAGTATGTCTATTTTGGCGAAAAGAACGGCCATACTCTTATTTCAGTTATAGATGTTGTGGATAGTTTTATTGGCGAGACTTGTTTTATCGGTAATCAATCATACTCAATTGTCAACGATAGTCACATTGATGCGGTTAGATTATATTGTAGGATTCAAGCCGCTAATGAGAAAGATAGGATTCTTCCGGAGAAAGGGATTATTGTCTCAAACAATGACGGCCTAGCTATTCCATACCGCGCATCTTCACCAAATACCGAACTCAATCTATATCTATATGGAGAAGATGCTGTCGGTTTATTCTTCCTTTATAATGAGGGGCAGTGTTTTTACATCAATGGTATTGAATGTGTTATTCAATTTCCTGAGGTAGATAGAAACACCCAATTGTCATATAGACAATTCCGTGTGCTAGAGCTCAAAACACTATCAGCAGAAAGCGAAGCTATCCCATATTCTGGCGAACTTAACATGACAAAGGCAATCAATAAAGTATTGAGGCCAAGCTCATTATTCCATGTGCCGGAGTTATTCGAGCCGCTTATTGATAATACAAATCTTAAAAATGATGATATATGCTATAGAGTATTTGGGCAGAATCGAACTTCTCTTTGGGTCTTAACCGAAAAAATAGTAACTTCGGCTGATAGCATCGTTGGTGGCATAGTGGTTGAAAACGAAAGTAATGCGCCTTATAAGGTTTGTGCTATTAAGCCACACTATTCTCCATATTATGAGTTCTGGTTTAAAATAACCCAAAAGTTCTCGATCCCAACTTATGGGACATTTAATTTCCAGGATACGGATGGAGTATATATATCAATACCATATTGCTTCTGCTCGAAAAATGAGGATGGAATGAGCTTTAGGCTACGAGTCTTGAATGAAGACATTCCCAATATCCCCATAGCTCAGTTTTACAATGGTTCATATCTTTTAGGAAATGTCCAATTACAAGTGGTTTCAGTAGAAAGAATCAACTCGAATAGAAGGTTCTCACTATGGACTTTACAGAAGCAAGGACCTATTACTTGCCCCCTTTGTGGGTCTTTTTATGTTGCGAGAAGAAAACAAAAAGACAAGAAAACCACCATAACTGTTTCTGGAGAGACTCGTTCGACTATTCAACAGTTGAATTGCTCGCTCGGATATTGTGATTCCCATTCTGGAGAAATGTTATTCTTTGCCCAAAAGCCGGATGGCATTATAGGTGCTGGATCCGGGGATTATAATCTACTCAAGGGGCTGTATTTGAATAACCCGCATATTTCTTCTATGCACTTCCCTATTGATAAAGATTCAGAATTTTCTCCTCAAGAGATTCGGCGTCTCTTTATACGATTTGACATTCGTTCTGAAAAATGTCGCGGATATTTTTATCTAGAAGGAGCTCGTATTAACTTCGTTCGGCAAAAGGATGACAACTACTGGATTTGGTATCCAGGAGGGACGACTTTTTCTGCAAATTATTTCGAAGATACAATAAAGGCTCTTGGGCATCTTCAACTCGTCTTCGATGATGACACCAAGGAAGATTTCTGCGTCCAAGAAATAAGAGAAGAACGAGACATTGCCAATTTTTCAATGGTAATCGAGTCACACTGTGATTCGGCCCTTCCTGATAGCGTTACTAATAATCTTAGCGGAGATAAAGAAGGGCATTGCATCCCGTTCAATATTCTTTCTCAAGTCCCGGTCAATAATTCATCCTCTTTCCCTCATTCGTTCCGGGCATTGTATCCCAGGCATGTTGTTAACTATACACGCGACATCAAACAGCGTGGCTCCATCATTGTCCCTAAGCCGATTTCCTTGTCCGGAGCTGATGCATTAGTGTTGGACAATGGGAGCAAATGGATTATTCAAGAAATAACCAAATTAGGGAAAAAACTATTGCGAATAAGTTTAAAGGACAAAGATGGCCATATCCCCAATATTCCCCCGCATGGCGGATTAGTTAGGTTCATTTCAAGCGGTAAACCTATAACGCTTTGGTATAATCATTTGTATGAATTGATTGACCGTATACATCCCGAAAAATATCATGCAGATTTGTGTGGTAACATCTTAGAAGAGATCCTTGCTGGTGGCACAGAACTTGATTCGACAACCATAGATTTTTTCATAAAAAAGAGTCATGCCTCAGATTTGGTCATGAACCCGGAACTGTTGAAAAAGATAGATTCTCAGTCGCCAAATCATTTTGTCTTTAATATCTGTCGAGTTCTCAATTCACATCCACTTCGGGGGCTTGAGGCGTATTCTGCGATTTTAGGGAAGACAGTTCTTTCAAGTGATACAATGCCAGAGAGTCACGATGATCGGACCTTTGTTTGGCAGGATCTTGTGTTGATGGAAAGAAATCACAGATTGACGCTAGTGAATAATCTACCTCGCTATCATTGTCTAGGTTATAAGACGGGCTATGTCGTTTCTGTAACGAATGCGCGCTCTGATGTCCGGCAATATGAGAATAGGAAGCGTGTCGATATATACTGTGATGAGCAAGAAAAGTTTTATTGCTTTTTCTATGATGCACGCGACAGTAGTATCTCTTTTTCACCAGGAGACAATGTCGATTTCTTTGCAACCATCAATTACAATGATATAGACAAACTTGCAGCTGAAAATGCGAAACCATTAGGTGGTCAACAGCCAATTATTACCGCCACTTTTATTGGGAAATCTTTTGAAAACGAGCAAGTATTATTCACCTTTGATAATGCTGGAGAAAAGCTTGAGATTAAGATTAACGGAATATCTAACAACAAGGTAGAACAGTATAATTATCTCCAAGTGGGTCAATCTTATAAGATTATAAAAGGTTCCCGTCTCTTTATAGTAGAAAAGTAACATGAGCAAAAACATCTATATTACTGGACTTGTCTATAACTCTGGTAAGAGTCGAGTTGTAGACTACGGCTTTGGTGTCTTATTCAAATCTGATTCAAATGCTTCAGGCCTCCTTGAAAACTCTCGCTGTATTAAGGATGATTCCTTTTGCCCACCTCTTTATGACAATCTGACATTGGAGTTCTTGACAGATGTCGATTATAAAGCAAAGATCGTTAGTGTCGACCAATCCAACTCATGGGTAAGAGTTCTTGTAAATGGCGTTCTAGGGGTTGTATATTTTGATCATTTGGCAAGGTTCTGGGGCTCAATTCAGTGTATCTATGAGAACTATCGAAAAGATGATGAGATTGATGTTCGTTATGTCACAACTAAAACCAAATCTAATAATAAATCTGGAGTTATTTCATTCAAAGAAACAGGCGTAAGAATTGTGCCATTTACATCTTTTAATTATAAAGAGGGCGATTCTGTTGATATATGCATCGGACCAACTGACGGAAAGAAATCACTAGTCTGGTTCAATGGACAAACAATTGAAATCCTTCCCGTATACGACCCTGTCTTCCAGAGGAGAGTACTTAACCATGTTTACTTTCCTGGAAAACCTATCGTAGCGGTTGTTACAAGGGTAGATGACTCTAAACCAGGGAAAAAGTTTTTTAATTTCTCTGTCAAACATAGCAGGGTTGATTATGGACTTCATGTAGGTAACTACCCCTGCCTCATCGGCGAGCAATATGGCATCACGTATGCATTTATCAAAACTGAAATAAATGGGGCGCCGACCACGTTCTGTTTTGAGATTCCTCAAACTGAGATTCCAAATGATTTCCCTAGATTTGATAAGACACGGATTCCTACTGCAATTCGAATCTCCGGCTTTGATGAATTAGGAGAACCCCAGATTCACTTTAAGTCATTAATGGACGATTTGTTTTCCGTACACGAAGGAGAATCATTCGACATTAAATTAGTCAAGCCCAACGATCAAGCATCCAAGTACAGAATTTGGACTGGAGGAGAGAATCTCTGTGGGTTAGTCTCAAAAATAGCATTATCCTCTCTTGGAGACAAAACCTCCGGATTATATGGGAAGATTGTAGACGGTATACTTCATGTTTCATTAAGAGGAGATAAGATTCTTCCTATAGCGGTAAATGATGTGCTTCAAGCCACAATAGTCCATAGGCATAATTCATATTATGACATATCGGTTAATGACAGACAAGCTTTGCTATTCAATATCGATAAGGTCAATGAAACCGTTGAGTCTATCAATGTAAAGATTGTATATATTGACTATTTGTCTAGTCTGGTTATTTGCGTACCAGATGCTTCTCCCCTTCCATCTGTCAGCTTTGAGAAAGATGAGCGAATATCACTTAGAGTTATAACGGTTGCAAACGAGAATGTCATATTAGGTGACAGTGTTCACTTAGGAATAATGCCCATTACTAACTGGGACTGGTCAGGCGGTAAAACTATAGTTCAGCATTTAGATAATTCATTATATATTAAGGTATCAATACAAGAAGTTACAGATACAGGTGTGCTCATTCTGGAACGCCGCTCACTAATCGATAATCCTTGGAATCATGTTTCCATAGAAAAAGGTCAAGTAGTTGAAGCCCATATTGAGAGAATAACCAATTCAGCCGTTACGGTCTCTCTAAACGGAATCGTTAACGATATCAAATGGAGTCATTTTTGCCCATACGAGTATAGTTATGGACAGTATCTTTTCATGGTTGACACCGACATAAAGATGTATGTTGACAGTATTGACACTTTGAAGGGTTTAATCTCTTTAACTTATTTACCGGAGGATAGCTTGCCCAAAAACCTATTTTTTGATAAGAATAATGATTATCCCGCGACAATCATAAAACTGATTCCTCAGGGGATTCTAGTAAGGGTAAACAATGTATATGGCGTGATTCCCAAAAAATTTATGCTCAAGGAGTCACAATACACAACTGATAATCAGACTATTAACGTGCGTTTTATTAAGCGTTCATCTGTTGCCTCCCAGTATTATTTTGAGTTTTCTCATATCGCGACAATAGACACTTCAAATATCATAAGATATGGGAACGTTGTTCAATCCGCAGTATTGGAAAAGAAAGATATAAACTGGTTGACTTTCTCTGTAGATGGTGTGCAGATTTTCTGCCATCGAAATTACGCTAAATATTTTTCGGCCGAACGGGATTTTTCTTTTGCTGAACAGATGATTCCAGGACAATCGTTCAATCTCCGGATTACAGATGTTCAGAATAGAAGGGCCGTACCCGATGGAATGCCTGATTATAGCTCATTATGCACTGGCAAGGAGTATGATGGACATATTTATGACATTCTCGATGATGCGTATTTGGTTTTCATTGACGAGCTAAAAGACATCTTTTATATACCATTTAAGGGTTATTGTGATTGGGGCAGCTATCATTTTGAAACCAGAAAAAGGGAAGATGCAATTAAGGTTACCATGATTTCATATTCCTATAGTCACAACATACCTTATTTCAGTTTAATCGAAGGAAAAGAAGATCCGTGGGCTACTCTATCAGAAGGAGAGACCATCAAAGTGGATGTGTTAGGAAGTATCCATAAAGAAAACGATTTCTTCGTCAATGTGAACGGCATTCCTGTTTTATTGAGCACTGAGGCAATCTGTGCCCTTATAGGAAAACCATGGATAGGAGAGGCTTTAAGCTACACAAGTATAAAGAGATTAGAGAAGAATGCTCATTTTACTATGGATATTATATCTATCAATAAAAAAGTTCATCACATGGTTTTAATGCCTCATGTTGATACATGTCCAAAGAGTGTTCACGAAGCCCAAGTAATACATCGCCTTAAAAATAACTTTTGGGTACGTTGCGGAACGAATCTAACAGGCTATCTTCCAGAAGAAGAAATTCCTGAAGGCTTTATTATTGGAGACACCCTTGATCAAGCAATTTGTAAGTCTTTCATTCGTGAAAAAGGTTATGTACTTCTTTCCATTAAGGATTTATTTGTCCAAGAACACGATAATGATAAAGAAGATGATATTATTGAAAACCAGTTAAAGGGCGTAATTGTGACGGAAGAAACGGGGCTACGTGAGAAGCTTATTGTCCGAGGAACAGTTAAGGGAATTGACAATAAAAGAAATCGCTATTTTATCAACGTTGGACCATATTTGGGGATAGTGAGTTATCTGGAACTATCACATCTATTTTGCGATGCTCCGGGATTTGCTTTGGAGAAAGGAAAAGAGTACGATTTCTCCATTTCTAAAATATATGATAATCCGGACGGAAAGCTCTTGATTCTCAGCAGGAAACCTCTCATACCTTATCCTCCTAAGGATATTTCTATCGGAGTGCAAGTTCATGCAAGAGTTCTTCGTTATATGAACTCGAGAGAGAAGGAGAATGAAATAATAGTCGTCAGCTTAAAAGAATACGACAACGTTGAAGCCGTTATTAACCCTTCGGATCTTAACGGGTGCAGAATAGGCCATAAAACCTTTTTCCCATCAATAGGCTACCTGTTTACTGCTGAAATCTCTAAAATTGAGAAAAATAAATTTGGCCAAATAACGAGAATTAGGCTTGCTAAAGGTATATAGTTATGTCAAACAGTATCAAATCTCATGTTTTCTTTGTGGGCAACCTGCCTCACAAGATTGACCTAAAACAGATTGCCAATGTTTTCGGCGCTCCTGTTATTGAAAAGCCAGAGACATATGCTTTTTTATGTTCCTATTTTCACAAAAGCCACATTGATGCTATGATTGAGGCTCAGGGGCAAAAACGTCCCAAGTTTCTTGAGTCAGTTCACCATTACCGGCTTGAAATCAACAGAACACTTCCTCTGTCATTGTTTAACTCTATGTCAGGGAAACTGGATGTTCTGGATGAATACAAAATGAATCTTAAGGGACTACACGTTTATTGTTTCCCACTTGGAATCACCTTATTCGCAATAGAGATAGATGATAGTTGTTCCTCACTGAATGATCTGACCTTTGCTCATTCAAGAATTCGGGAATTACCGTCTCGGTGGGGGGAATTCTCCGAGGAGTTTAAGGACGCGCTCAAGGAGCCTATTAAGTCCCTAGTACCAAACGATAATGTAGGAGATTTGGTCTCACGCGGGAATAAATTAAAGATTTTTCAAATAGCCATCGTGGACTCTGCCGATTGGACGGATGAACATTTATATGAGATTGCAACAAGTTCTCCCATAGACATCATAGGGACTGGTCATGTACTTGATCCTTCTGAGGATTATTACCATTCCATGATCAAAGAGAATACTATTGCACCTTTCAAAAATTGGAAGTCAATGTCGTTGATGGATAGTTTTACGGCATTGATAAAGAATGACGGTGTTTTTGATGAAGAGAAAGAAAAAGCCTGGTATGGAGATGAAATTCGATGGATTAATAGCTACTACAGACTTATTTATCTAAGAGTATTGGTCCAAAAAACATTCCTTTCCAGTAGAAACGACCAATATAGGCTGAACCAGTCAAATGTCCATTTAATGAGAGATTTGACACGAATGGAACAGTATTATTTCTACGATAATATCTCCTATAATTTCTTGCCAGACATGCTGAACAAACAGATGGAAAAGGGTCTGGGTATCAATGAAGAAAGAGAAGAACTCTCAACACAAATAAAGGAACGTGAAAACAAGAACACCAACACTCTGACTGGAATTGTCTCAGCCTTCGCTATTTTTTCAATTGCCTATGATTTTTATGGGTTATTAAAAGCATCTACTGGTAGCGACTCTCAGATTATGCCGTTTATTATCGGTATTATTGCGACACTTTCAATCCTGATTCTTGTCTTGCACTTGGCTAGGAGGCGCTAATATGCTATCGTTCATAATTCCACAGGGGCACACAATGCGACATTTCCCTGGAAGTGAGGATGTCGGGTCCGTTTTTTATGCTAAATCCCCCGTCGAACTCCTAACGTATGCGGCCATAGAGTTTACTCAAGTTTTCAAAACTGCAATCCCGGATCCTTCAGATGGTAGAAAGAGACTATCTTTCGTCTCAGACAAGGAAGTTGGTCTATGCAATGTTGTTGCATTGTCGGATTTGACTCCGGAAGAAACTGAATCAATTACGGAAGAGGAACGTGATGGATGTATGGTTAAAATAGCTAAGACTAATAGAACTTTTCCCACACGAGAGTTTCAGATTATTCTTGGAGAGAATAACACGATTATAACGATGTTCCCGGGGCCAATGGCTCCTCCTCTTCCTCATAATGGAGAGAAATCAGATTTTTGGGATAGCCACGCATTCATAATAACGTGCTAGTATCTTACTGAAAATTCATGAATACACAATTACCATATACTTTAGATCATCCTTTCAGCGAAGCCAGGAAGAGTGCAATCAAGGGGAATTGGTTCCTCGCTATGAATTATTTCCTGGACTTTTTTGAAACAGGAGCATCATATTCTTCAATCGTTCTACTGGCGCTTTTCCGGAATGATATTATCAATACAGGGATTCCGGCAGAACAAGCAGTAGAATCGGCAGTGAAAAAGATTGACGAAAAACGCCCATTGAGTTTTGGTGATTGGGTTAATGAGATACTATTACCTTTGCTTGGGGAAGCGGTAAAGCGATTCCCTCACAACGATTTTGTGAGAAGTCTGGCCTCTATTGCGGGAAAAAGTAATAACATTTTTTTGTCTCATAAAGGAACAAGCGGGGTTGTTCAAATTAGAAATGATTATAAGGGGCATGATACATTGTTGTCGGAGCGTTTCTATGAAGAAGCCGTAAAACAATTAGAGCCAAAAGCATTTCAATTTGCGCAGGCCATGTCGTTGTTAAATGGTTGCGGGGTTGATCTTGAAAAAGACCTCTACCCACTGATTCATCGAACAGAAGATGGATATGAATATGTTTTTCATACGCTAAAAGGTGAAAGCTCGGCTTTTGTCTCTACGGCCGAGAATGCGAAAGCAATTAATACAGATAAATTTAATGCGCAGATTGATCAGTGGCTACAAGTGATTGTCCCCTCTTTTGATATCGCGAAAGATATAAACTGGAATGAGCTTGTTACGGCGATGCAGCGAACAAGTCGGAAGTACCTTTCTGACATCTTTGATCAGAATAAATACTCTCGTGAGCAATATGTTGAAAGAGAACAATTGAGCAAATCGTTTAATGAATTTGTTGAATCCGATCGCATTATTTTCCCTCTTCATGGAGAAGCCGGTCAAGGAAAAACAAATCAGCTATGTCATTGGACAGAAACACTCTCAGATAATGGCGATGCGGTCATAATTTTTGCCGGTTCGGACTTCGCTGAATTTAATCTGGAAAGTCGTTTAAAAGCCGTATTCGGGCTTCCTCAAAGGAGGCCTTTGAACCGCTTCTTTGATAAAATCAACCTTCTTGCCGCGCAATTAGGGAAAAGAGTATACATCTTCTTTGATGCAGTTAACGAAGCCATTAACTACCCAGACATTACAGAGGATGTTAGCGGTCCGCTATTGCTGTATCGAGATATTTATAGACTTTTTGGACGTGAGGAACTAGATAGGTTCAAGTTGCTATTTACGTGTCGAAATCACACTTGGTATAATGAACTTCTGCCCGAAAATGAACAGCAGAACACATCAGTTTTCTTCAAACCACAAGAGGAAGGTGGCGCATCGGTTAGGGGATTTACTGACCGGGAAGTTCGCATGGCGTATGCAGTGTATAAGGAACAATTCCAAATGAAGACTCAATTCGAAGCCTTAAAGAAGGGCGCAATCCTCCGATTAAAGGACCCCCTAATGTTCAAGGTTGCTTGTACTGCTTATTTAGGGGAACAACTCCCGGAGGCCACCTCAGAATACACATCAATAAACTTGTTTACAAGGGTACTGGACGGCGTAGAAAGGTCTTATGCAGGGAAAGGTCAAATACGCATTCTTGAGGCGTTGTCTACCTATATGCTGGATAAATACCTTGCAGGCGAAGCGATTGATTCTATAATGGTTGGGGACCTAAAATCATCTTTCGATGATGTTAATCATCCACTTAATCACGTCGCGAAGCTTTTGTACAAGAACGATGGCATCACCGTGGATTTCGCAGAATTGCTTAAGCTTTCCCAACGCCCCATTCTTAGACTTGCAGACAATAAAAAGGTTCAGTTTATATACGAGCGTTTTCTTGAATTCCTTCTTTCCAAGGCTTATTTGCGAAAGAGAGGAGACGTTAACGCATTGACACTCTACAATGATATCAAAGGGGCTGCTGCAAATGAAGTATTCATGGGCGCTATGAGGAATGTCCTTATAATGGACCTATTAAAGAGCAGGGACTTGCAGGTTTTCTCTGATCTACTCTCCGAGCATGGGGATGACATCGAAGTATATACACTGGTTTCTGGAACATTGAATATTCTTGTGCGAGAACTGTATACGAAAGAAATTTTTGATATAGAGCGCCATTTTCTTTCGTGGGCGGGTGAAGGACAGAAAGAGATAATTGGAGAGTTCAATGATATCTGTAAGCAAATAGACTCAAATAAGGCCACAGACAGGACTATTGAGAGACACAAGGTTCTTTCGGGGCAGCTTACCTCAATGGTGTGTATGCGAAACTTAGCCACATCTACACTTATCAGTGGACTACTTCTCTCTGATGCGCATAACGAGGGTATTTTTGAAGAAGACCCCTATAGCCTACTATGGATGCTAATGGACGATCCATTGACGGAGGTTAAAAACAATGCTTGTATGCAGGCGTATTATGTTTCTAGAAGGAAACTTACACTTAATTCTGAACCTCTGCGTGAGAATATTACACAGCAGATAGTTCGCAGAATATTTGAGTATATCAGTGAACGTCCGTTACCATCTCTGTTGATAGGAACGTCTTCCAGAAAACGTACAGTAACGCTTCTTGAGTTTGGCGTTCGACTTGATGTAATCCTTATAATAGATCTCCTACTTGACGGAAATACTGATGATCGTGAAAGGGTGACTATCCTCATAGATGAGATTCGTCAACTGATCCGTCGTCTAACTCTCAACTATTCTGTTATCAGAGTATTTATGCCATTTTTCTCGTCCATACTGAGACGACAAGTGACATTCCAGTCGGCATATGTGAACAATCTTATAGAATATACAACGTTTTGGGATGATGCAGTTGTGATGCCATCACCAACTCCAGATGGAAAGTGGAACAGAACAGATGTGTCCGACTTGGCGCCCATGGTATTCCTTTATTCCAGATACTATGATGAAGATGCTCCATTCAAGGAAACCACACCTCCATCAGTTGCTCCCTATGCATCTCGAATTGTTGCCGCATATCGTACAGGTGACAGTTTGAGCTATTTCCTCTTGGAAAGGCTTCTTGTTATTTTCGGCTTGTCAGAGTGGGATACGACATTGTCTATTCTTGAAGAAATAGACAGAATCATACCGGAAACAGAGTGGTATGATTATAGCCAAATGTCCTTTATTTATGTTTTGTATCAATTGGAGCTAAAGATGGATGTCGTACCAAAGCAGGTCGAAGAGATGATGATACGTAACTGTACTGAATGGACTCGACGATGCCGTGGCTACTTTTGTGCTCACAATAGCTCGAAAGCGAACCCATTGCAGATGTACAAAAGAAATGTTATGTCTTGGTATGCCATGGTATGGTGCTCGCGAAATGGAGATTTAGCGAACTCGGATGATTCAAGCGTTCCCGTGTTCCGAGATATGATTAAAGAGGCTATTTCCACCCGAGATAAAGAGCTCCTTGTCCATCTGATTAACTGCATCGCCGAGCTTATAACAGACTCTGGCGATATTCATACAGCTCTAGAGCTTTTAAAGACAATCTTCAAGGCAATTCCATCTAAAAATGTTTTAGACGAATTCGAACGGAATGCGATCAAGCGGTACCCGGATACATGTTTCGATATTATTACAATGATCGGGAATATCCTTGGTGTGGCCAAAAACTATTACCCCACGGAGGTGAATGACTTTCTTACTCGTGGGATTGTTGGCCTCCACTTTCCTGGAATCTCAAAATACAAAGATGATATTTTATCATACAATCCTTCAGGGGAAAAACTGTCAGACCTACTTACACACAAATTCGGAAATTTCATAATTTGGGCATTAATACATGAGGATAGTGTAGACGAAGTGGTTGCAAATTGCCTTAAAGAGGCCCCCAATTCTCCGGATAGCGCCGCATGGTTTGACAAGTGTGTTAGAATTATTATGAGAACATTATTGAAAATCAAGATTTGATGCTATGAAAAAAATTCTTAATTTAGTATTTGCCATTAGCGCATTATCTGCGCCGGCTAACAATGAAAATTATAATAATATGAAAGTCATCGCACATAGAGGGGGCGCTTCTTTAGGGCCGGAAAATACTATAACCTGTATTGAAAGGGGTATAAATTCAGGAGCAGATGCTATTGAAGTGGACGTTCATCTTAGTTTAGACGGTTTTTTGGTCGTATGCCACGATGAAACGATAAACCGAACGACAAACGAGAAAGGAAGAATTGAGGAACTTACGCTTTCACAAATTAGGAATGCAGAGATTAATTATGAAGGTATTAAAGAAAGAATACCAACCCTTAAGGAAGTTTTACTAACGGTCAAAGACAAGTGCCCACTGCTCTTAGAAGTTAAGAAAAGCCGCGACAGTCAATACCCTCTCATTGAAGACAAGATAGTCGCACTCGTTGATAGTCTTGGAATGAGAGAACAAATTGTACTTCAATCGTTTAATGATAGCGTGTTAGATCGTTTCCATATTATTGCGCCAGATATTCCAACAGAAAAGCTGTTAGTGTGTAGGCTACCCTTTGGACTTGCCTACGACATTAAGGTACACCGATTCTCAATCAGTGATTATCCGCACGTGCGGTCTTTCAATACGTATAATGGACTCACAACGCAGAGATTTATTAAAGAAGTTCACAATCAGGGAAAAGCCGTAAAAGTTTGGACTGTAGATAAGCCCCGCAAAGTTAAACGAAATGTTGATGCAGTAATTACTAACTGTCCACAAGACTTTGTTAATTATTAAATCTTACCCATATGCCCACCTCCACCCCCACCCTCCCGCTCGAGCGCGAACTCGGCAAGCAAATCTACCAGGCCCTGCAGGGGCCGGTAGTGGAAACCATCCTCAAAACCGCCAAAGACGGCTCCGGCGATGACTACTGGCGCAGCCGCATGGAAGGCCACTGCATGAAAGTGGACCGGGAAATCCTTCCGGAATTCTACGCCCTGTGCCAGGACGTGAAGAAACGCCTTGGCTTTGACGAGCCCGTGGACTTCTACGTCACCGGCGACAGCACGCTGAACGCCTTCTCCATCGCAGCGGAAGACGAAGGCCAGCCCCACATCGTGAACGTCAAC
>FLNY01002091.1_pt1 | contig 21497 bp, 19 predicted proteins | sample 1140381 | NCBI WGS metagenome assembly FLNY01 (sample SAMEA3878172, study PRJEB12797) | bioreactor metagenome | biome: Moose rumen | place: Sweden | collected 2011-10
GACATTCCCATCGTCCTGCACCTTGACCACGGCAACTCCTTCGAGCTGTGCAAAGACTGCATCGACACAGGTTTTTCTTCCGTTATGATTGACGGCTCCTCCCTGCCCTACGAGGAGAATATCGCGCTCACAAAGAAGGTTGTTGAATACGCTCACGCTCACGGCGTTGTTGTTGAGGGCGAGCTCGGTACTCTCGCGGGTGTTGAGGACGACGTTGCGGTAGAGGCTGAAAACGCTTCCTACACAAGACCCGAGGAGGTTTACGACTTCGCTACGAGAACGGGCGTTGACTCCCTTGCAATCGCCATCGGCACGAGCCACGGCGCATATAAGTTCAAGCCCGGCCAGAAGCCGCAGCTCCGCTTCGACATTCTCGAAGAGGTTGCAAAGCAGCTTCCCGAATTCCCGATAGTTCTCCACGGCGCAAGCTCCGTAAATCAGGAGCATATTAAGATGATTAACGAGTTCGGCGGCTCAATGCCGGACGCAATCGGTATCCCCGAGGATATGCTCCGTCAGGCTGCGGCAATGGCAGTATGTAAGGTCAACGTTGACTCCGATATCCGTATCGCTATGACCGCTGCGCTCAGAAAGCACCTCAGCGAGAACCCGACTCATTTTGACCCCCGTCAGTACCTTACTCCCGCAAGGAATCTCATTGAAGAGGTTGTTGCGCACAAGATTGACAAGGTATTCGGCTCCACCGGTCACGCATTTGACTAAGAGGCTGTATCGCGGGCATAAACACGCCGCAAAAAAACGATTAAATATTGCTTAACCGAAAGTATTTCAAAGAAAGCAACCGAGAGCGAAACGCTCTCGGTTGCTTTGGCGTTTCCCGTTTTTTGCTCGGGGGCGGTACAAACGTACAGCTCCCGCTCGCAAGAAAACGGGATTCTGCTCCGCGCTGCAGCCTCTTTTGTTCTCCGACTACTTTATTTTGTTGACAATCCCGTGAGCATTAATTATAATAAATTATATCCTTATGAGGAGGAATTATTATGGCTAAGAGAAAAGACGTTATTAAAACCGAGCATTTCGGTATTCAGCGTAAAATCGTTGCGAATATGACCACCGAAAGCTGGCAGAATATCCCCCACGTTACCTATACCTACGAGCCCGACGTAACCGAGTTTATGGCGCAGTACAAGAGGCTCAACGAGGGCGTTGAAAAAGAAAACAAGGTTACCGTCAACACCCTCATGCTCAAGGTAATCGTTGAGGGCTTAAAGGCGTGCCCCGCGATGAACGCGCATATTGAATTCGACAGAAAATACGTAAGGGGCGCAATCCATACCCTTTCCGAGATTAATATTTCAATGCCCATGGTGCTCCCGACGGGCGAAATGATGACGATTAATCTCCACAATTTTGAGAGCAAAACCCTCGACGATATGGTGGATTATATCAAGGACGTACATCGCCGCATGGAGAACACCGACTTAAACGAGGTTATGTTCGACGTGTCGCTCGACAATACCCTTACGGGTCTTAAGGAGGGCAAAATCACCCAGACTATTAACCGCCTTATCGGCTCAAAAACGGGTAAGCACAAGGTTAAAACCCTTAAAGGCAAGGAAAAGCGCGAGTACGAGGCAATCCCCGAGACAGACCGCCTTACAAAGCACGATATTGAGCAGGGCTCGATTACAATCTCAAATATTGGCTCCGTATACCGTGAGCAGAGGGGCGCGGCTGCGCTTATCGAGATTATTCCGCCGCAGGTTACCGCAATCGCAGTAGGCGCCGTTCAGGATAAGCCCGTCGTAGTAGTAAACGAAAACGACGAAAAGGAAATCGCAATCCGCCAGGTGCTCCCGTTCACTATCGTTTTTGACCACAGGGCGCTCGATTTCGGCGACATTGTTCCGTTCATTAAAAAGCTTGACGAGATTTTCGCCGCTCCAGAGGTTATGTTCACCTGGAAGCGCGAGCAGACTATTACGCCCGCCGAGATTGAGGAAATCAAGGTTGAGCGTATTGAAAGAGAGGCTAAGTTCGAGGAGAGCAAGAAGCGCGAAAGGGCAAAGCGCGAGGCTGAGCGCGACGCCGAAAAATACGCGGAGAAGGCCCAAAAGGCAAAGGCTGACGCCGAAAAGGCTTTAAAGGAAGCCGAGGAGCGCGCCGAGAAGGCGGAAAAGGAGCTTGCCGAGGCGCACGAAAAGGCGGACCAGAAGGCGCTCAGAGAGGCGGAAAAGGCTGAAAAGGACGCGCTCGAGGCTGAGGAAAAGGCAAAGCGCGAAATCGAAAAGATTAAGAAGGAAGCCGCCGAAAAGGCTGAAAAAGCCGTAAAGGAGGCTGAGGAGAAAAAGGAAAAAGCACTCCGCGACGCCGAAAAGGCGCAGGGAGAAGCGCTCGCCAAGGCTGACAAGGCGCGTCAGGACGCGCTGAAGAAGCGCCGCGAGGCTGAGGAGAAAAAGCAAAAGGCGCTGCGCGAGGCTGATAAGGATAAGAAGGAGGCTCTCGAAAAAGCCGAAAGAGAAAAGGAAAAGGCTCAAAGGGAGCTTGAAAAGGCTAAGGCTGAGGCTGAGGAGGCTGAAAAGAAGGCGCTCTCGGCTAAGGAAAAAGTCGAGTCCTTTAACGAGGAATAATATGAACGGACGGTAATGGAATGCCGTCCGTTATTTTTATATTTGTTGACTATTAGTATTTTTTACTGTAAAATTATATTACAGTAATAAGAAAGGAACGAAGAGTATGAAAAAGCACTCTGTCCAGATATTAATATCGCTTATAATTATTTCGCTTCTGATAACCCCCGTTTTCGTATACGGCTATACGGAAACGGGCGAGGGCGAGGCTACGCTTTTGCAGGAGGGCAATTACGATATTGAAAGCGGTGCCGCCGCGGACTATTATACTCCGCTGAGGGCGCTCACTGTTTCCGCTGAAACGTCCACCTATAATCAGCTTATGGCTGTCAGCGCACAAATTGACCTCAGGTCTTACAATATCCCGGTTGACGATATAGACGCGTTTTATTCAAACGTAATTAACGATAACCCCGATTTGTTCTTTGTTTCAAGCTCTTATCAGTACAATTACTATCCGTCGACAAACTGCGTTGCCTACATTTTTCCCGCATATGCAATGACAAGCGGCGAAATTGCTGCGGCGCAGGAGATTTTCAACGCAGGCAAGGAAAAGGCGCTCGCGCAGGTTGACAGCAGTATGGACGACTTACAAAAGGCGCTCGTGCTTCATGATTATATCTGCTCCGAGGGTATTTATCCCGTTTTGGAATACAACAGCAATAACGAGCTTACAAATGACGAGGACATATGGCACAGCGCGTACGGCTTCTTTTATAATAAGGTTGCTGTCTGCGCAGGCTTTACCCTTACATATTCGTATCTTTTAAAGCAGCTCGGTATCGACTGTGAATATGTCGGCTCAAACGATATGGGGCACGCTTGGAACAAGGTTAAAATTGACGGAAGCTGGTATAACGCAGACCTCACGTTTGACAACTTTGATACCGCCTCGGGCGTTAACACCTACGGCTCGGTAAGGCACGTGCATTTCTTAAAGAGCGACGATTATTTTGCTTCGGAAAGCGGCTCCTATCATACGGGCGGCGTAACCTATGACTCCTGCGACGCAGTCAGCACGACGTACGACAGCGCGTTCTGGGACACGGTTACCTCAAGGTTTTACGTTTTAAACGGTAATTATTACTATCTTAAGCCCGCGTCAAACTATTATTCCGTGACTCTTACAAAGCGCACGCAGGCAGGAGCGGAAACAACCGTTGGCAGCGCATTTTCCACCGCCTCCCTTGGTTATACAAGTAGCGGCGCTTCCTTTACCGACTCCCTTGCCCGCCTTGCATACCTTGATAACCGTTTTTATGTTGTTGCATCAAGGAATATATATTCCGTTCTTTTCAGCGGAACAAGGTATACGATAACCTCCGTCACTAACTACTGTAACGGTCTTGGCGTAAACGACGATAATAACCTCTTCTGGCAGCCGTATAACGACAGCACTTCCGTTAACGTGCTTGATAAGCTTGAATATTACAATACTTACCTTACCACGACTAAGGGCAGCAATTACAACAACTACCCCGACATAAACCTTGACGGCGTTATAAACGCAAAGGATTACGCTTTGATAATTAAATAAACAAATTTTTACACTATTATTATTTTCGTTTTTTTCCATACTATTAATGCCCGAAGAATTCGGACGCCGGAGGGAAAAAGATGAAAACACAGACATCAAAAATGATTATGAAGGGTGTCGGCGCAACGCTCGCGGTTTGTTCGGCTCTTGCTATGGTAAGCTCAACAAAGGCGGCTGGCGCAGGCACGAAAAAGGCGGTTAAAAAGACCGCTAACAAAATAGCTGATATGGTCGATTCCATTTCAAGCTTTATGTAAAAGAAACCGTCCCGAAGGGGACGGCTTCTTTTTTTCACAAAAGTATTGACAAATGTTTAAAATTTCTCTAAGGTATATGTAGAACGTTTGTTTTACAGCTGAATTATCTTCTGCCCCTTTATTCCGAGCAGGTGACGGCTGAACTCTATTCCGTACGCCGTGCCGTCGGGGAATAAATCGAGCATCGGTATCATAACGAAGCGGCGCTCGGTATAGCGCGGGTGGGGTACGGTGAGGTTCTGAGTATCAACGCTCTTATCCTCGGCGAGAATTACGTCAAGGTCGATTATACGCGGACCGTTTTTTATTTCTCTGACGCGTCCCATGCCCGCCTCTATGCCGAGGCATACGCCGAGTATCTCGTTAGGCTCAAGCGTGCTTTCAAGCTCAATACACGCGTTATAAAACGGCTGCTGCTCCTCATATCCAACGGGCTCTGTTTCGTAGATTTCAGAGCACCTGAGTATCTCGCATTTCGGTATCAGGGTGAACGCCTCGATTGCGTTTTCAATATTCTCTTTACGGTCGCCTATATTCGTCCCAATTCCTATTATATACTTCATTTAACGTGTCCTCTTGAGCGTTACCGCCATATAGTCAAAATCCGCGTTAACGGGCGCCTCGGGCTTTTTGAGCGTTATCTCAATTTTTTCTATATCCTCAAACTCCTCAAAGAGCGAATCGCACACAGCCTGCGCCGCTTTTTCAATAAGGTCATAGCTTCTTTCTGTAAATACTCTGCGTATATTTTTTACAACCCTTGCGTAGCTCACCGTATCGTTAACGTTATCACTTTCGCACGCCCTCTCGAGAGGAAGGTAATAATCAAGGTCGATTATAAAGCTCTGACCGTTTTCCTTTTCCTCGTCATTTACGCCGTGATATGCGAAAAGTTTAAGCCCTTTTATCGTTATCTTATCCATTTTTTTATTTCCTCAGCCGTTTTAATGCCCTTAATTTCGTCCTTTACGTCGTGGAGGCGGATTATATCAACTCCGCCGAAAATTGCCGCGGTATCCGCCGCTATGTTGCCGAAAATGCGTTTTGAGGGCTCACCCTCTCCGCTTGCAGTACCAATAACCCTTTTCCTGCTCACTCCGATTAAGAGCGGAACTCCGTCAATTTTCAGCGCCTTCTGATTTGCTATAAGCTCAAGATTTTGCTCATAGCTCTTGCCGAAGCCTGTTCCGCAGTCAACGCAGAGCTGTTCTCTTTTTATACCAAAAGTAATACACTTGGTAATAAATTCATCAAAGAAATTTCCGACCTCTTTTACTCCTCCCGACTGCGCGTGGGTAATCACCCAGCCCGCTCCGCTGCGCTTAATAAGCTCAGCCATATCGGGATTAAAAACGCCGCTCACGTCGTTAATTATGTCCGCGCCCTCCGCGAGCGCACGCTCGGCGACATACGGAAAATACGTATCAACCGAAATCGGAACGTCCGTTTTTTCGCGTATTGCCTTAATAACGCCCTCAAGCCTGCTCCACTCCTCCTCGGGAGTGATTTCGGTATATCCGGGGCGCGTCGACTGCGCGCCGAGGTCAATAATATCCGCTCCATCGGAGATTAGTTCAAGCGCGTAATTTACCGCATTTTCCTTTGAAAAATGCTCGCCGCCGTCTGAAAACGAATCGGGCGTAACGTTGACTATACCCATAATCAGCGTGTGGCATCCGTATTCAATTTTCTTTTCTCTGCAAATCCAGTTCATCATTATTTAGTCAGCAGCGAGAGCACCTCCGCTCTCGTTCTCGCGTCGGTTCTTATATTTCCTCTGAGCGCCGAGGTCTGCGTTTTTGAGCCGGGAACCCTTGCGCCCCTTATGGACATACACATATGCTCCGCCTCAATTACCACGGCAACTCCTCTCGGCGATAGGTTCTCGTTAAGAAAGTCCGCTATGTCATGGGTTAAGCGTTCCTGTACCTGAGGCTTCTTTGCAAAATTATCGACTATCCTTGCAAGCTTTGAAAGCCCGATAATCTTATTGTCGCTCGGGATATATGCGATATGAGCCTTACCCACGAAGGGAAGCAGGTGATGCTCGCACATAGAAGAAAACGGTATATCCTTAACTATAACTACCTCGTCGTTGGACTTTTCCTCAAAAAGCTTTAAGTGCTGCTTCGGGTCCTCGTTAATGCCAGAAAACAGCTCCTCATACATATTAGCAACTCTCTGCGGAGTTTCAAGGAGCCCGTCTCTGTCGGGGTCCTCGCCGACCGCTACGAGAATATCCCTTACCGCCTTTTTAATTATTTCCTTATTTTCGTTAGTAATCATTGCCGCACCTCCTATTTAGAGAAGTATCCTTTAATACCCGAAAGCGAGCTTTGGGTAAGCACGTTTTTGTCGTCGTACTGCGCGTTTGAGGAATACAGGGTTATTTCGTTACTCAGCGTTGAAAATACCTTGATTGAGTCCTTCGCCGTTTCAAAATCGCGTACCGTAACGTCGGTTTTAGCCGACTTCATAAACAGCCTGAAAAGTAAATCCGCCCTGTCGTAATTATTTTCGGTAATAAGCCCCGTCATCGCTCTCAGCACAAGCTCATTTTCAAGAGCAAAGTTTTTTTCCTTTTCGCTGAAATAGCGAAGCAGATTCGCGGTTTCCCTGCCGCTGATTTTTTGCTCGCCCTGATTAATCTTGAGCGTATATTTATCGTCCTCTTTGCCTCCGCTGTAATCAATTTCCATGCCCGAGGCATAGACGAAGGTGCCGAGCTTGTTTACAAACTCTACGAACGAGCTGTCGTCAAAGAGCGCGTAATAATCAAATTCAAATCCGAAATATTCTACAAGCCTTTTTTCAAGCTCCAGCACGCCGCTGTTTTTATAGATTTTTTGTACGCTCTGATTATTAATTACGGTTTTCGGAGAAATACATGCAGCCTTATACGCTTTATTTGTTTTATCTGCCTGTAAGAAAAAGATAAAGTGTATACTATCGTAATCGTTATCCGTGCCGATAATGAGATAATTCGTCTTTCCGCTTATCTTCGGAAGCTGAGCTGCGGAATCGGTGAGCTCCTCGGTAACGGTCAATTCCCCTTTAGCGAAAAATTCAGCCGCGCTGTTATAATTTTTTGAAAGAAAGCCTATAAATACGGCGGTAAAAACGACGATAAACGCAAGCAGAAGATATAAAACTTTAGCCTGTTTAGAGGCTCTTACTGATTTTGGAACATAAATATCTCCTCTGTTTTTAAATATTTTCATTTTTACCACCTCCCTTTTAATTCAAGATGATTATATTATATAATTTTTAAAATTACAAGTTAAATGAAAGAATATTTTTATAACTATTGACTTGCATAAAATTATATATTATAATAATTAAATGTATAACTATAAGTATTAGTAATTATATATAAGAAAGAAGTGAAACGATGAACACAATGTATGACCTCTGGAAGCAGGTTATGGATTATATAAAAAGTAAAATCAATAAAACCGTATATGACGTATGGTTTTCCGAAATTGAAATAAAAAGCTTTGATGAGGGTAAGGCGGTTATTTTCTTTCCCGGAAGATTTAAGATGAATACCGTACACCACGAATACGATTATTTAATTCACGAGGCTTTTAAGGCGGTATGCGGCTTTGACTGTAAAATTGAATACACCTGCCCCGAAAATGAGGAGCTTGAAAAGGAGATAACTAACGTTGATATTGAGGACCTCAAAAACGATACCTTCACGTTTGAAAACTTCATCTCGGGACCGTCAAATAAATTTGCTTTTACTGCGGCAAAGGCGATTGCCGCAAACCCCGGCGGAATTATGGAGGTAAACAGTATTACAAATTACAATCCCCTGTTTATTTACGGTGCGTCGGGACTCGGCAAAACCCACCTTTTAAACGCTATACAGTATGAGATAAAGCAGAAATTTCCGCAGCTCAACGTGCTATACGTAAGCGCGGAGGAATTTGCAAACGAGTTTATAACGGCGCTCGGTAACAGAACGACGGATAATTTCCATGAAAAATACAGGTCAAATATCGACGTATTCTTAGTTGACGATATTCAGTTTATCGCAGGTAAAACTCAGACCGAGGAGGAATTTTTCCATACCTTCAACGCTCTCGTTAATAACGGAAAGCAGGTTGTTTTAACCTCAGACAGACCGCCGAAGGAAATTCACTCCTTAACGGACAGGCTCCGCTCCCGCTTCGTATCTGGACTTCTTGCGGACATTCAATCGCCTGAATTTGAAACGCGTTGCGCAATAATAAAAAGAAAAGCAAAGCTCCTTGATTTTGAAATTGACGACAACGTAGTAGAATACATAGCCGAAAAGGTTAAATCAAATATACGTCAGCTTGAGGGTATTACCAAAAAGCTTCACGCAAAATGCGTTTTCGGCGACCAAAAGCCGACTATTGCGCTTGCGCAGAATGCAATTAAGGATATTATCAACGACGACGTTCCCCTTCCCGTAACTATTAAAAAAGTTGTTGACGAGGTAAGCAGGACAACGGGAATTTCAGTGGACGATATTTATTCAAAAAAGAGAACCGCTAATATTTCAAACGCAAGAAAAATGTGCTTTTACATTATCAGAAATATTACGGATATGAGCTTTGAGCAAATCGGTAATGAATTCAGCAAGGACCATTCAACCGTAATGTATAACGTACAGGAAATGGAAAAAATGCTCGGCTCAAATTCAAGCCTTAATTCACAGATTCTCGATATAATTAATAATATTAAGGGTGTCTGATTTTTCCACAATTTTTTACTTTTACACTTAAAAATTTTAAGTTTATATGTTGAAAAAAATATTTTTTCACATTTTAAACAATTTTACTAACAAGCATTTAAATCGGTTGTTGAAAATAAATTAAGCATTTTTCTTATCTAAATACCGTTTTAAACATTTTCCACAGCCTCTATTATTACTTCTAACATATATATAATTTTTGAATCAAAAAATGAAAAGAAAGGATTTTTGCCATGAAATTCACCTGTAATACAAAGGAGCTCAACACAGCCTGCAATAACGTAATAAGAGCGGTAAGCTCAAAGGTTACTATTCCGACAATTGAGGGTATATTAATTGAATGCTCAAATAATACCCTTTCGCTTACGGGATACGATTTTGAATTTGGAATCAATACTGTTTTAAACGTTGATTCGCAAGAAAACGGCTCGATAGTTATTAACGCTAAAATTCTCTGCGATATTATAAGAAAGCTTCCCGATGAGGAGGTTACTATCGAAACAAGCGGAGCCTCAGTTTCAATAGTAAGCGGCGCTGCTCAGTATAATATTACGGGTATAGACGCTGAGGAATATCCCGAGCTTCCGTCCGTTAATGGCGGTCAGGTGCTTGAACTTAACCAGGATATGCTTCATTCAATGATTTTACAGACTATGTTCTCAGTTGCGGATACCGAAAGCTCAAAGCCCGTATATACAGGTCTTAAGTTTGATATAAGAAAGAATGAAATTACGCTTATCGGCGTAGACGGTTACCGCCTTGCAATAAGAAAAGAGGACGTTAATTATTCAGGCGATGAAATTACCTTCATTGTGCCTAAAAAGACGATAAGAGAGCTTGTAAAGCTTATGAACGCCGAAAGCGAGAGCAGTATAAGAATTTCTATCGGCAGACGTCATATAGTATTTGACGTTGAAAATTATTCAATTATAAGCCGCCTTCTTGACGGTGAATTCATTGACTGGCATACCGCCGTACCTAAAACAATTAGCACGACGGTGCTTGTAAATACAAACGACGCAATTAACTGTATCGACAGAGCGCTTCCCGTTATTGAAAATAATCAAAAGAATCCTATCAGATGCTTATTTGATAACGATGAGATGAGAGTTTCCACCGTTTCAAGCCTCGGCAGAGTAATAAACTACACCCATGCAAACACCTCCGGCGACAGAGTTGAAATCGGCTTTAATTCAAAATTTATGCTCGACGCGCTTAACGCAGCGGATACTGACGAGATAAGAATAGAGCTTGCTGGTCCCGTAAGTCCCGTAAAGGTTATGCCGCTTGAGGGCGACCGCTTCTTATTCTTAGTTCTTCCGATGAGGCTTAAGAATGAAAATTAAGGTTAAGGCAAAGCCTCACAGACAGGAAGAGGTAAAAATTAATACCGATTTTATTCAGCTCCAGGCGTTTTTAAAATTTATGGGAATTGCCGAAACGGGCGGACAGGCTAAGGAATTTATTAACGACGGGATTATCCGCGTTAACGGAGAGATCTGCACCGCAAGGGGTAAAAAGCTGAGAAACGGCGATACCGTTACCGCTTTTTCAACGGATTATTTAATAGTAAATGAAAATCAATAAAATATCACTTGAAAATTTCAGAAACTTTGAGAAATTAGAGGTCTCCTTTGACGACATAAATATCATTTGGGGCGAAAATGCTCAGGGTAAAACAAATTTAATAGAGGCGATATATCTTTTCACAGGTGCTAAGAGCTTCCGCGGCGCGAGGGACAAGGAGCTCGTTAAGCTCGGCGAGAAAAAAAGCAGACTGAAATTATATTTTGACGACGGCGGCAGAGAACAGGAAGCCGAAATTAATATTGAAAACAGACGGTCTGTTTCAATAAACGGAGTCAAAAAGAAAAATTCGCAGGAGCTTTCCGATATATTCAAGGCGGTCGTATTCAGTCCTGTGCATTTAAGTATGATTAAGGACGGACCGCGGGAAAGAAGGCGTTTCGTCGACGGCGCGCTTTGTCAGCTTAAATCAAATTACAGGAATCTCCTTAAGGAATACTCCCGTGCGCTGCAGCAGAGAAATTCGCTATTAAAGGATTTAGTAAAGCATCCCGAAATGGAGAGAATGCTCTATATCTGGAACGAAAACCTTGCGCGAAACGGCGCTAAAATCATTTATCAGCGCCTTAAATACCTTGAAAGCCTTGCACCCTACGTAAACGATATATTTCTCGGAATAAGCAATAACAAGGAAAATATTGAGCTTAAATACGCAGGCTGCGACGAATTCAGCACGGATATCAAAGACATTGAAAAAAAGCTTTTAAAGGCATTTGAGGAGTCAAAAACCGTCGATATAATCAACCGCATCACAACCAAAGGACCGCACAGGGACGATATTGAAATTCTTATTAACGGCAACAGTGCAAGAATTTACGGCTCCCAGGGACAGCAGAGAAGCTGCGTGCTCGCCCTTAAGCTCGCCGAGGCGGCGCTTTTAAAGCAGATGACGGGTAAGGAGCCTATTGCGCTCCTTGACGACGTTATGAGCGAGCTTGACGAGGGACGGCAGGATTATATTTTAAACAATATTGAAAGCTCTCAGGTCTTTATCACCTGCTGTGACAAGGAAACGGTTTTAAGACTAAAGCAGGGCAAGACGATACATATAGAAAACGGACAGGTTAAGTAATGTATATCCACCTCGGAGAAAACACGGTAATTACCGATAAAAATATTATAGGCATTTTTGATATGGATACCTCGACGGTAAACAAAGCGACGAGGGATTACCTTAAAAACGCCGAGCTTAAGGGAAGGATTGAATACGTAAACTACGAACTCCCGAAGAGCTTTATTGTAACCGATACGAAAATTTACGTAAGTCCTATTAACACATCAACCTTAAACAAAAGAAGCAAATCAAGTAAATTCTGAAGAATGAGGAATATTTATGAGCGAAGAAATCAAAGTAACTAATTTAGAGGAAGAGGACATAGATATCGTCGTTACCGACGAGTACAGCGCCGACGATATTCAGGTGCTCGAAGGGCTCGAGGCGGTAAGAAAGCGCCCCGGTATGTATATCGGCTCTACGGGACCGAGGGGACTCCACCACCTTGTATACGAGATTGTGGATAACTCCATTGACGAGGCTCTTGCGGGCGTTTGTACCCATATTGAAACGGAAATCCTCCCGGGTAATATTATCACCGTAAGGGATAACGGACGCGGAATTCCGACGGGTATTAACGAAAAGACGGGGCTTCCCGCGGTTACGGTAGTTCTAACCGTGCTCCACGCGGGCGGAAAATTCGGCGGCTCGGGCTATAAGGTATCGGGCGGTCTCCACGGCGTCGGCTCCTCGGTAGTAAACGCGCTTTCGGAATGGCTCGAGGTAGAGGTAACCCAGAACGGACAGGTATACTCACAGCGCTTTGAACGCGGTATACCCGTAAACGAGCTTCACATTATCGGTGAAAGCGATAATACGGGTACCTTTATCAAATTCAAAGCCGACTCCGAGATTTTCCAGGAAACTACGAAATACGATTACGATATTCTTCAGAGAAGGCTTAGGGAGCAGGCGTTCCTTAACGCAGGGCTTGCAATCACCCTCACCGACCGCAGAGAGCTTCACGAGAGAAGCGCCGAGGACAGGAACGAGGACGAGGTTCACACCAACACCTACTGCTACGAGGGCGGTATAAGAGAATTCGTTAAATTCATTAATGAAACGAGGGGCTATAATCCCATTCAGGACGAAATTATCCATATTTCCACCACTAAGGGCGACCGCTCGGCTGAGGTTGCGCTGTGCTATACAGACCAGTACAGCGAGACTATCTACTCCTTTGCCAACAATATCAACACCGTTGACGGCGGTACGCACGAAACGGGCTTCAAAACTGCGCTTACAAGGGTGTTCAACGACTACGGTAAGAAATTCGGAATACTCAAGGACAACGACAAGAAGCTTTCGGGCGACGACTGCCGCGAGGGCGTGACCGCGATTATTTCCGTTAAGCTCACCGAGGCTCAGTTTGAGGGACAGACTAAGGGCAAGCTCGGAAATACCGATATTACGGGGCTTGTATCCTCACTCATTTACGACAAGCTGATGACCTATTTTGAGGAGCATCCCCAGACCGCAAAGGCAATACTTAACAAAGCCCTTGACGCGTCGAGAGCGAGAGAGGCTGCAAGGAAGGCGAGGGAGAACGCAAGGCGTAAATCCCCGCTCGAGAGTAATTCCCTCCCCGGTAAGCTTGCAGACTGTACGAGCAACGACCCCTCAAAATGTGAAATCTACATCGTAGAGGGTGACTCCGCGGGAGGCTCCGCCAAGGAAGGCAGAGACCGTGAGCATATGGCAATCCTTCCCCTCTGGGGCAAGATGCTCAACGTAGAAAAGGCAAGGGTTGACAAGGTTTATTCAAACGAAAAATTAGTACCCGTCGTAATGGCGCTCGGAACGGGCATAGGCGACGAGTTCGATATTAATAAGCTCAGATATCATAAAATTATAATTATGGCGGACGCCGACGTTGACGGCGCGCATATCAGGACGCTGCTGCTCACCTTCTTCTTCCGCTATATGCCGAAAATCATTGAGGAGGGCTACGTATACCTTGCGCAGCCGCCGCTCTTCAAGGTTTCAAAGGGTAAGAAAGCGCAGTACGCCTTCTCCGACGAGCAGAGGGACGAGATAGTTGAGGAGTTCGGCGGACAGTGCGATATCCAGAGATATAAAGGTCTCGGCGAGATGGACCCCGAGCAGCTCTGGGAAACCACGATGGACCCCGAATACAGAACGATGCTCCGCGTAACGATTGACGACGCGCAGCGAGCAAGCGAAAACTTCTCTATTCTTATGGGCGACAACGTTGAACCCCGCCGTGAGTTTATTGAAAAGAATGCTAAGTTCGTACAGAACTTAGACGTTTAAGGAAAGGAGTGCTTATAAATGAACGAAGAAATTCGCTACGATAATCAAAAAATCGTTGACGTTGAAATAAGCGATGAGATTCGTAAAGCGTTCCTTGACTACTCAATGAGCGTTATCGTGTCGCGTGCGCTGCCCGACGTAAGGGACGGCTTAAAGCCCGTACACAGAAGAATTTTATACGCAATGTATAAAAACAACCTTTATCCCACCAACCCGTACAGGAAGTGCGCAACCACCGTCGGCGACGTGCTCGGTCATTATCATCCCCACGGCGACGCTTCGGTTTACGACGCTATGGTAAGGCTTGCGCAGACGTTTTCAATGCGCCACATCCTCGTTGACGGCCACGGCAACTTCGGCTCCATAGACGGAGACCCGCCCGCAGCATACCGTTATACCGAGAGCAGACTCTCGAAAACGGCGATGAAAATGCTCGACGATATTAAGAAGGAAACGGTTGACTGGGCGCCGAACTTTGACGATACGGAGAACGAGCCCACCGTGCTTCCCGCACGCTTCCCGAACCTGCTCGTTAACGGCTCGTCGGGTATCGCGGTAGGTATGGCGACGAATATCCCGCCCCACAATATGCGCGAGGTTGTCGAGGGAATGTGCTGTTTAATCGACAATCCCGAGGCTGAGCTTGAGGAGCTTATGGAGCATATCAAGGGCCCCGACTTCCCGACCGCCGGTATCATTATGGGCGCGAGAGGAATAAGGGAAGCCTATGCAACCGGCAGGGGCAAAATCTATATCCGCGCGCGTGCCGAAATCGTTGAGGCGAAGGGTGACCGCTTTAAAATCGTTGTATCGGAAATCCCCTACGGCGTTAACAAGGCAAGGCTCATAACCCGTATCGCCGACCTCGTAAAAGAAAAGCGCCTTGAGGGCGTAGCCGACATTCAGGACTACTCCGACAGACGCGGTATGCATATCGAAATCACCGTAAAGCGCGACGCAAACGCGCAGGTAGTATTAAACAATCTGTATAAATTAACCGATATGCAGGTTACCTTCGGCGCAATCCTTCTTGCGCTTGACGACGGCGTTCCGAAGGTTATGAACCTCAAAACGATACTCGAAAAATATATTGTTTTCCAAAAGGACATAATCAGAAGAAGAACCGAATTTGATTTAAAGAAGGCGCAGGAGAGGGCGCATATCTTAGAGGGACTTGCAAAGGCTATCGACATAGTCGACGAGGTTATCGCAACTATCCGTGCCTGCAAGGGCGGACAGGCGGAAGCCAAGCAGGCGATTATGGACAAGTTCGGCTTTGACGACCCGCAGGCAAGCGCAATAGTCGCCTACCGTTTAGGTCAGCTCGCAGGGCTTGAAATAGAAAAGATTATGAACGAGCTCGACGAGCTCCATGCGAAGATTAAGGACTTCACCGATATTCTTCAAAACGAACAGCGTATTGACGAAATCATAAAGGCGGAATCCCGCGAAATCGCCGAGAAGTTCGGCGACGAGAGAAGAACGGAAATCTCCGCGTTCACGGGCGACGTTGACGACGAGGACTTAATTCCCGTTGAGGACTGTATCCTCACCCTCACCGAAAAGGGCTATATGAAGCGCCAGACGGTCGACACCTACAAGGCGCAAAACCGCGGCGGCAAGGGTATTATGGGTATGTCAAGGCGCGAGGAGGACTACGCAAAGACTATGTTCACCTGCTCCACCCACGATTATGTACTCATCTTTACCAACAAGGGTAAGGTATTCAAGCTCAAGGGCTACCAGATTCCCGAAAGCTCAAGAACGAGCAAGGGTATGAACGTGGTTAACCTTCTCCCGCTTGAAAGTGAGGAGACCGTATCCGCCATGGTTAAGATACCCGAGGAGGAGGAAAGAGCCTATCTCTGTATGGTAACCAAAAACGGTATTATCAAGCGTACCGCCATTAATCAGTACGACCATATCAGAAAAACGGGTATTATCGCGATAAATCTTGACGAGGGCGACGAGCTCTGCTGGGTTGACGTTACCGACGGCGAAAGAAAGCTCGTAGTCGCTACCCACGACGGTATGGCAATCTGCTTTAAGGAGAGCGACGCAAGGCTCATCGGCAGAACCGCAAGGGGCGTTAAGGCTATTCAGCTCGGCGAGGGCGACTACGTAGTAGGCTTTGCGGTTGCGCTTGAGGGCAAGCAGCTCCTCACCGTATCCGAAACGGGCTACGGAAGAAAGAGCGAATTCTCCGATTACCGCGTACAGTCCCGTGCGGGCAAGGGCTTAATTAACTACCGCTGCGCCCAGTTCGGCAAGGTTGCTATGATTGCGCCCGTTGACGATTCTAACGACGTTATTATGATTACCACCGACGGAATCGTTATAAGGACGCATGCGGAGCAGATTTCCACCTTCAAGAGACCGAGTAAGGGCGTAAAGGTTATGAAGGTTAAGGACGACGAGCGCCTTGCAACCCTCTCGATTGTTGATAAATACGAGGAAGAGGACGAGGAAACCGAGGCTCCCGCAGAGGAATAATTTACAAAAAGTTAAATTTATCATAAAAAGCAGGCAATCTATATACAGTATTAATTAAAACCTATTATAGAAAAGAGGAGAAATCATATTGGACAGGGATAATTACAATATTGACGATATTCTCGAAGAGGTAAAAAGACATAAGGAAAGCGCTGACGCACCCAAGATTGAGGAAGCACCCGAGGTTGAGGAAATTCCCGAAGTAGAAGAAGCCCCTGAGGTAGAGGAATTTCTTGATGAGGAGATAATCGAAATCGAGGAAACGCCCGAGGAAGAAGAAATCCCCGAAGCCGAGGAAATAATTGAAATCGAAGAAGCGCCCGAGGAGGAGGACCTCCCCGAGGCAGAGGCGCAGGACGGTTCGATGGTGAACCTTTTTGACCTTGCCGACGACGAGGATGAAAAGCCCGAGGAGGACGAACTCCCCATATACGAGGCGGAGCCCGAGGCAGAGGAAGCCCCTGCTAAGAAAAAGGCCACTAAAACCACGAAGATTTTAAGGGCGGTAATCGCCGTGCTGCTCGTGCTGCTTATCGCGGCAGGCGGCGTGTTCGTATGGGCAAACGGTCTTATTAATAACGTCTTAAAGAACAACGACGAGGAGTCGACGCAGGTTGCTACCACGGAGGAATGGCAGGGTATGAAAACCCTGACGGAGAACTTCCCCGAAATCAAGGAGACCGAGGCTGACGAGCTTTCCTCCCTTGAGGATATGATTAAGACCTGGTACTATAACGGCGCGCCCTGCTCCTCCTCCCACGTGCTCAACGTGCTTTTAATCGGCGAGGACACGAGGGGCAAGCAGATTCTTGAAGAGGGCACGAGGGCGGACTCCGCGATTATCGCGAGCCTTAATATTGATACGAAGCAGATTACCTTAGTTTCCGTACTCCGCGACGCCTGGGCGTACTGGGAGGGTGAAGCAGGTAACGAGGATAGCGGCGAGTTCGGCAAAATCAACGGCGCAATGTCCCTCGGCAACGTAAGGTGCTATATGCGCTCAATTGAAAATCTGTACAAGATTAAGCTCGACGGCTATGCGATAGTAAACTTCACCTCGTTTGAAAAGATTATCAAAACCCTCGGCGGAGTAACGCTCGAGATTACCGAGGCTGAAATCAATGAGATTAATAACCACCCGAAGCGCTACGGCAACGTTACTATCGAAAAGACCTTCGAGGGTAAGAAGGGCGAGATGAAGCTTAACGGCAAGCAGGCGCTCGCGTACTGCAGAATAAGGCATATCGATACCGATAACGCCCGTGCAGACCGCCAGAAAACGACGCTTATCGCGCTGTTTAACCAGTCCAAGAACGCCTCAACCACAAAGCTCCTTAAGATTGTTCAGGATTTATCCCCCTATATCAAGACGAGCTTTTCAAAGAACGAGATTGTCAAAATTGCAAGATACGCAATTTCAAAGAACTGGCTTGATTACGAAACGAATATGACGAATATTCCCGAGTACAACCTCAAGGGCGGTAACTTCAAGCCCGAGTACTTAAGCCAGTGGGTATGGAAGGCGGACTTCCCTGCCGACGCGTATTTCCTCCAGATGAGGCTCTACGGAAAATCAAGCATAACCCTTGCAAAAACGAGGGTTGACACCGCTAAGGTTCGCCAGTCGGGCTTCTACAAGGACGGAGCGAGAGCAACCTACGACACGGTGGAAAATAAAAATTACGGCGAGGTTACAACGCTTCCGCCGACAACCGAAAAAGAGGACGACGAGTAGTCGTCCTCTTTTAATGCGGAATTTGGAATTCGGAAAAAAGGTATTGACAAAGAGAAATGGTTGTGGTATGTTGTAACTGTATTAAGTGAGTTAATACACCTGAGCAACGCTTAACGAAAGGAGGATGCGTATGATTTCTGTAAACTATCGTGACTCGAGACCGCTTTACGAGCAGATTAAGGAAGGCGTAATTAAGCTTATCCTTACCCGCGCGCTTAAGCAGGATGAAAAGCTTCCGTCAGTAAGGGAGCTCGCAGTCGAGCTTGCGATTAATCCGAACACCATCCAGAGAGCCTACCGCGAGCTTGAAAGCGAGGGCTATATCTATATCGTAACGGGCAGGGGCGCGTTCGTATCTCCGCAGGAGGACGCGAAAGCCGACGTCAGTCCCCTTCTCAAGAGCTTTAGGGAGAGCGCCGCAAAGCTGATGTACAGCGGAATGAGCGCCGACGAGCTCAAGGCGGATATAGATAAAATCTTTAAGGAGGTAAACCGAGATGATTGAACTAAGAAACGTTGTTAAAGCCTTTGACAGCTTTAACGCGCTTGACGGCGTTAATATGCATGTTGCCGAGGGCTCAATATACGGTCTTGTAGGGCCGAACGGCGCGGGTAAAACCACGCTTATGAACACCCTTTGCGGTATCTATAAGGCAAAGGAAGGCGAAATCCTCGTTGACGGCACGCCCGTATTTGAGAATAACGACGTTAAAAAGAGAATAGTATATATCTCAGACGACGTATTTTATTTCCACAATTCCACAACCGAGGGACTTAAGAATTTTTATAAGGGTATTTATCCCGATTTTGACTACGCGATGTTCGACCGCCTTGCAAAATATTTCCCCTCGATTGACCGCAAGGCGAGCATACGCCGACTTTCAAAGGGCATGAAAAAGCAGGTTGCGTTCTGGATTGCAATATGCTGCAAGCCCGATATCCTCGTGCTTGACGAGCCCGTTGACGGACTTGACCCGATGATGAGGCATCAGGTATGGGGACTCATTATGAACGAGGTTGCCGAGCGGAATATAACCGTTCTTATCTCCTCGCACAACCTCAGAGAGCTTGAGGACGTGTGCGACACCGTCGGCATTATGAACAAGGGAAAAATCTTCCTTGAGGCTAAGCTCGACGACCTTAAGACGAGGCTTTCAAAATATCAGGTATCCTTTGAAAACGAAACCGATATTCATGCGCTCGGGCTCGATATATTAAAGGAAAAGCAGACGGGCAGAATATACGAGCTTCTTATCGGCGGCGACAGGGCGGAAATCCGCGAAAGGCTGGAAGCGCTTAATCCGCTCTTTATTGAGGAGCTGCCTATGACGCTTGAGGAAATCTTTATTTATGAAATGGGGGAGGTAGACGATGAAATCAAGCAAATGCTTATTTAGCAATACGATATTCAAATCGAACCTGAAACGCTTCCTGCCGTTTTGCGTTCCGTTTTTAATCGCGGAAATTATTATCTTTCCTGTATCAATTCACAGTACTTACAGCGTAAAATCGCCGCAGACGCTTGACGAATTTCTAACGCTGAGCGCAGTTTCGGACGGCTTTATGTTCTTCTTTGCGGGGGTTATGGCGCTGCTTGTTTATTCCTACCTTTATTCACCGAATAAATGCAACGCGCTCCACGCCTTCCCGATAGGAAGAAAAGCGCTCTTTATCACAAGCTTCGTAAGCGGCTACGTGCTGCTCGTGCTGCCGCAGATTATAGGCTTTGCCTCCGGGCTTCCCGCAATCTTCACGCTTTGCAAGGCGCCTGTGCAGGCAATACTTATTCAGACGATTTCAATTTTTGCGAATTCGTTTATTATATATTCAACCGCGGTTATTTCCGTAATGCTTGCGGGCAATATCTTCGCGGGCGGCATAATATACTTAATTATTAACTTCTTATACGCACTGCTCAGCTTTATCGTAAACGCGGTTGTAACAGCCTTCGGTTACGGCGTTACGAGCATGGACATTACGCTTCCGTTCGGGAAGTTCCTCGCGCCGATTGCCGCGCTTATTTCCGATAAACTGATGCTGGATAACACGCAGGCGATTGCAGCAGGCTATAACAAAAACGCGTATTATATTACCGTTGCCGTTCTCCTTGCGGTAAGTGTAGTGCTCATAGTGCTCGCATACCTCTTATACAGGGCAAGGGAGCTCGAGTGCGCGGGCGATATGGTAGCCTTTAAGGTTGAAATTCCGATTTTCAGCATTATTACCTCGGTTGCGGGCGGCTCAGCGTTCACCCTTTTCATCTCCGCGATGCTCAGCTTCGGCAAGGAGGGCTACATAGCGCTTTACGTTATCTTCTCGCTGATTTTCTACTTCGCGGCTCAGATGGTGCTCAAAAAGAGCGCAAGAGTTTTCAAGGTAAAGCAGTTCGTTATATGGTTCATTACCTGCGCGGTAACGCTTGCGTTCGTGTTCGCTGCGGCGGAGCTTGAAACTAACTATATCCCGAAGGCTCAGAGCGTTAAGAAGGTTACCGTAAACGCGACCTACGATATTGACCTCAACGCCCCCGAGGACGTTGAAAAGGTACAAAAGCTCCATAAGCTTTTAATCGACAGCCGCAAGGAAAACGAGAAAAAGCAGGAGGAATACCTCAAAAAGCTTAACTCTGCCACGGTACAGGAAATGCCCGATGAATACTACGAAAGCGAGTCAATCAGCCTTTCCTATGAAACCAAGCACGGAGCATTAATTAACAGAACCTATGAGATGTTTACTGATATGGACGAGGTTTACGCTCTGCTTGATTCCTTTGAGGAGGCTCAGCCGCCGCAGACGCTCTTTGAAAAGCTTGAGGGTATTAACTTCAAGGTTGTAGGGGGTACCTACAGCGACGACGAAATGTTTGAGGACGAATACCTTAACACCGACGAGCTTGATATGGTTTATAAGTTCTGCGCCGAGGACGCCAAGGCGCTGCTTAAGGATTACCGCTCCAGCAAGGGACTGCCGAGGGACGACAAGGACGAGGATTATTTAAACGTCACGTTTGAAATCGCGGCGTCGAGCGACAAGGACGCCGAGCTTATCAGTAAGCTCAGCAACGAAAGCAACGACCCGACGGCAGCGTTTATTTCAAACAATTATTTCGGTGAAGAAGAAACCGAGCTGAACAGCAGAAGCTTCTCGCTTTCGCTCAGCAGCTTCCCGAAGGACAGTAAAACAAGAGAATACTTAAAAAACAGAAAATAAAATAAAAGGCGGATGAGAGAAATCTCATCCGTC
>FLNY01004866.1_pt1 | contig 21438 bp, 20 predicted proteins | sample 1140381 | NCBI WGS metagenome assembly FLNY01 (sample SAMEA3878172, study PRJEB12797) | bioreactor metagenome | biome: Moose rumen | place: Sweden | collected 2011-10
TCCATGCAAGTGTTCAATTTAATGTTTGGCAAATTCAAAAAGTCGAAATTAGGGCTTTATGGCAAATATTTAAGGCAAGGGGTAAAAATTCCCTTGTCTTTTTTTTTATAAGGCTTTTAAATAAGCTTACTTTATTTTCAGGTTAAAAGGGGAAAAAATTGAATGAAATATCTGTGCGGAATGTAGTAGCGGATGACGCAAAAAAATTGCTTGAACTATATGCGCCTTATGTGAGGGACACGGCGATAACCTTTGAGTACGACATTCCAAGCGAAAATGAGTTTAGAAAAAGAATCGAAAACATAATGAAGGACTATCCGTATTTATGTGCGGAAAAAGACGGAGAAATTTTAGGTTACGCTTATGCCTCTTCTTTTAAGGAAAGGGCCGCCTATAAATGGTCGGTGGAAATTTCGATTTATGTAAAGAAGGCAAGTCAGGGATTGGGGCTTGGCAGGCTTTTGTACGCTGCTTTGGAAGAAGAGTTAAAGAAAAGGGGAATCGTAAATATGTATGCGTGTATCGCCGTTCCCACGGAATGTGATGATGAATACTTAACGCATAACAGCGAGAATTTTCATGAGCATCTGGGCTTTAAGAAAGTCGGGACATTCAAAAATTGTGCGAAAAAGTTTAATCGCTGGTACAGTATGATTTGGATGGAAAAAATTATCGGTATCGCTTAAATCCTGAGAGACTCGCCCGAAACGAAGTGAAGAAACTCACCTCGTGAGTTTTTTTTCTACGAAAAACGGCTCACTACCTATTGACATAGTAGGTAATAGGTAGTATATTAAACCTATCAGATTACTAGGAATTAAAAACAGGAGGCTTATATGGCAAATTACAAATTCGAGACTTTACAGTTACATGTCGGACAGGAACAGGCTGACCCGGTAACGGATTCACGTGCGGTTCCGATTTATCAGACGACTTCTTATGTCTTCCACAATTCAAAGCATGCGGCGGACAGATTCGGCTTGGCGGACGCGGGTAACATTTACGGTCGCTTGACCAATTCTACTCAGGATGTGCTTGAAAAGCGAGTTGCGGCATTGGAGGGAGGTGTTGCGGCTTTGGCAGTGGCTTCGGGAGCTGCGGCTATCACTTACACGATTGAGGCTTTGGCTCAGGCTGGAGACCATATCGTCGCCCAGAAAACGATTTACGGCGGCTCTTACAATTTGCTTGCCCACACTTTGAAGGATTTTGGAATCGAGACGACTTTTGTTGACGCTCACAACTTGGCTGAGCTTGAGGGCGCAATCAAGGCAAATACAAAAGCTGTTTATTTGGAGACTCTGGGAAATCCGAACTCGGACATTCCTGACATCGACAAAATCGCTGAAATCGCTCACAAGCATGGTCTTCCCCTTGTAATCGACAACACTTTCGGCACTCCTTATTTGATTCGGCCGATTGAGCATGGAGCGGATATCGTTGTTCACTCGGCGACAAAATTCTTGGGCGGTCACGGAACGACTTTAGGCGGAATCATCGTGGATTCTGGAAAATTTGACTGGAAGAAGAGCGGAAAGTACGCTCCGATTGCCGCACCTAACCCAAGCTATCACGGAATTTCATTTGCTGACGCTGTGGGACCTGCTGCTTTTGTCACTTACATCCGGGCAATTCTGCTCCGTGACCAGGGGGCAACAATCAGCCCATTCAATGCCTTCCTTCTTTTGCAGGGTGTTGAGACTCTTTCACTCCGTCTTGACAGGCATGTGGAAAATACAAAGAAAGTCGTGGAATTCTTGAGCAAGCACCCTCAGGTAGAGAAGGTAAATCATCCGTCGCTTAAAAATCATCCTGACCATGCCCTTTACGAGAAATATTTCCCCAATGGTGGCGCCTCAATCTTTACTTTTGAAATTAAGGGCGGTAAGGAAGCGGCCTGGAAATTCATCGACAACTTGAAGATTTTCAGCCTTTTGGCAAATGTCGCTGATGTGAAGTCGCTCGTGATTCACCCTGCGACGACAACGCACTCCCAGCTTTCCGAATCAGAGCTTGCCGACCAGGGAATCACGCAGTCAACAATCCGTCTTTCAATCGGAACAGAACATATTGACGACATCATTGCGGATTTGGAAAATGGATTTAATGCGGTAAAATAGAAGTTCGGTTAGGGAAGCGATGATTACGCTATTCAAGTATCAATCATCGCTTCTTTATTTTCTAAACTCTTATTCCCACAATCAGCTTGTCCTCGCCGTTTTCTTTGACGAGGGCAATTCTTGTGCTTGCGGGTTTTGGCTCGCCGTCAATAAGCAGTCGGTAGTGAACAGTAAAAACGCCTTTTTGCGCGATTTCCTTCATTATGTTTTCTTTTGTGAATTCTCCTTTGAATTTTTGCAAATCTTCGGGGAAAATAGTCTTTTCGGCGTTTTTGTGGGTGTTGACGAAAAAGTCTTCGCCCTGTTTTGCAAGACCGAGCGTTTCGTAGTCGCTCGTTGCCTCATATTCTGTGTATTTTTCGGTTTTGAGGTCAACGATGTACATGCCGATAAAATCGCCGGAAAGAGCCATAAGCCGGGAATAGATGATTTCGTCCTGCTTTGCCTTTTTGAGCATTTCCTGCTGTTTTATCTGGGAGTCAACATTGCTGAGGGCTATGATTATATAGTCACTGTCATGCTTCATTCGCATAACTTTCATATTCACATAAAACGGCCCGCTTTTTCGCATTATGTGGTAGGTCATTGCGAATCTTCCGTGTTCGTCGATTTCGCTGAGAATATTTTCTTTGTAAAAAGTTTCGAGGAATATTTTTTTATCATCCTGAAGGAGAACTTTTGCTGCCATGTTACGGGTTTGTTCAAAGAAGTTTTCGCCATGCTTTTCTGATGTCATAAGGTCTTCACCTAAGCCGGTGGAATATTCGATGAATTCTTCTGTTTTTAGATTAACATAGAATAGATGAAAATAATCTGCTGCCAGGGCTTTTGCAATGTTGGCGTAAGTCGTTCCTTTTGCGGAGTCTTTGACTGACAGGACTGCAACTGCAAGAGCAGTGCGTTTTGTAATGGGATTTTCTGCCAGTCTGCGGATGAAATAATTTGCCTGTGAGCCATCGGGCAAAATTTCGTCGGTGAAAGTGCGTTTTCCATCTTTTGCGACTTGGAGAACGCTTTTTATGAAGGCAGTGCCGGCACTATGCAAGATTTCTGAAATCGGAATAGGCTTATCCATAAGTCCAAAGCCGAAGAACTTGGAGAAAAAGTTACGGTAAGACTGATTTGTGCGGACAAAACGTATTGATGTGTCCTTTACTTCAATGATTGCCATGGGGAGCATGTTGAATACATTGCTGAAATCCTGCTCGTTTCCGTAAGAAATTACGGCCAGATCATGGAGATTTACGCGGCCGACGGCTTCGTAATAGTGAGTTTCATCCGGATTCTCAAAACCGATTTGTATCTTCTTTTCGATTCGCTCAAGAATCTGCTCAATGGGAATGGGCTTGCAATAATAATATCCCTGAATTTTTGAGCAGCCTATTTCCTTAAGGAATTGAAGCTGCTCTTCGCTCTCAACGCCTTCGCAGATTGTATCTGCACCGATGGAGAAAGCCATTTTCATAAGTTCGGTGAGAATGATTTTGCCGTTGTTTTTTTCGTTGAATTGCCGCATAAAACTCATGTCGAATTTTATGAGGTCAAAAGGAATTTCTTTAAGGACATTGAGGGATGAGTAGCCGCTTCCAAAATCATCCATCCAAACAGGAAAGCCCAAGTCTTTAAATCGTTTGATTTGCCGGAGCATGAAGTCAAAGTTGCTGCCAACTACGCTTTCCGTAATTTCTATGCTGATTTTATTGCGGGGAAAGCCTGCCAGATCAACCCTCGTGCGGATTTCCTCAACGATGTCGCAGGACTCGAAATCTGAGCGGGAAAGATTGATTGACTGGGGTATGACTTCAATTCCTTTGGACTGAAAGAATTTCATTTTTTCAAGGACTCGTTCCAGAACATAAAGATCGAGCTTGTAAATGAGTTTTTCTTCTTCGAGGACGGGAATAAAATCGGCCGGAGACAGAAAGCCTTTGATTGGGTCTATCCAGCGGGCGAGAGCCTCTTCGTCACAGACTTTGCCGTTGACTGCGCGGATAATCGGCTGATAGTAGACTGTAATCCAGCGTTCAGCGATTGCCCTGTTGAAATTTTCGATAATGTAGCGGTGATTTTCTTCGGCATGTTTTATAGACAGGTCGTAAAAATTGATTCCCGAAGTGCGGCTGTCCTTGATGTTGTCGCAGGCGAGTTTTGCCCTGTCGCAAGCCATGTTGATGCTTACATCTTCTGTCTTGTAAGGATAAACGCTGATATGAGTGAAAATTTCCTTGCCCGAAAATGCGATTCTAAAGTCCTCGAGAAATTTCTGCGCTTTTTCTTCGATACAGACTTCATCGGCAATCACAGAAAAATGAACTCCGCCCAATCGGCAGCAGCTTTCATTTTCAAAATGTTTTGCGAGGATTGATGCAAAAGATTTGAGAAATTCATTTCCGCCTGTAAAACCGAATTTTTGGTTGTAGGTTCTCATTCCGTGGAGAGTGATAAACAGAATTACAGCCTGGCTGCCGTTCTTGACAATTTCTTCTTTTTTTGCGGTCACTAATTCAAAAAAAGAGGTCATCGTGGGTAATCCAGTCAGAAAATCAAAATCATTCGCATTCATAAATTTAATTATACAATTATATTGAAATAAAGTAAAAATAAATCGAAAGAAAATGAAAAAATATATATTACCTATTGACATACTAGGTAATATAAAATTATAATGTTTTTATAAGAAACGCGAACACATTCTTAAAATTAGTGCAATTCTTGTCTAAAAAGGAGAAAAATATGGCAGACATTAAACAAAGTGCATTGGAGCTGATTGGAAAAACACCACTCCTTCAGCTTAACGGTTACTCAAAGGTTTCTGGAATCAAAAATGCGACAATTCTCGCAAAACTTGAGTATTTGAATCCGGCCGGAAGCGTAAAGGACAGAATTGCCCTCGCTATGATTGAGGATGCCGAGGCAAAAGGCCTTTTGCAGCCTGGCGCTACAATCATTGAGCCGACTTCCGGAAACACGGGAATAGGGCTTGCGGCAGTTGCGGCGGCGAAGGGTTACAAGGCAATCCTTACATTGCCGGACACGATGAGCGTTGAGAGACGCAATCTTTTGAAGGCTTATGGTGCTGAGCTTGTTTTGACTGAAGGTGCAAAGGGAATGAAAGGAGCAATTGCCAAGGCAGAAGAGCTTAAGGCAACGACTCCAAACTCAATCATTCCTGGTCAGTTTGTAAACCCTGCAAATCCAAAAAAACACAAGGAAACGACTGGTCCTGAAATTTGGGAGCAGACAGACGGAAAAGTTGACATTTTTGTCGCTGGTGTAGGAACAGGGGGAACCTTGACAGGCGTCGGTGAGTTCTTAAAAGAAAAAAATCCAAATGTAAAAGTAGTTGCGGTTGAGCCAGCTACCAGCCCGGTTCTTTCAAAAGGAACTCCTGGTGCCCACAAAATTCAGGGAATCGGTGCGGGCTTCGTTCCAGATGTCCTTAACACAAAGGTTTATGACGAAATCATCCCAATCGAAAATGACGACGCATTCACAGAGGGCAGGACTTTTGCCCGAAGCGAAGGAATTTTGGTCGGAATCTCAAGCGGAGCGGCATTAAAGGCTGCGAAAATACTTGCAGAGCGCCCTGAAAACAAGGGAAAGACAATCGTAGTTCTTCTTCCAGATTCAGGCGACCGATATTTAAGCACACCGCTTTTTAGCGATAACTAAGAATAAAAAAAAGGAAAAGAGGACGAAAATGTACAAAATTTCAACTCGTGGTCAGTATGCCCTTCTGATTATGGAGGATTTGGCAGAAAACGGAAATGAAAATTATGTGCCGCTTCGTCTTCTTTCTCACAGAAGGAATTTGTCCGTAAAATATCTGGAGCAAATTCTTTCTAAACTTGTCTCTTCAAATCTCGTTGAGGGAACCCGGGGAATAAACGGCGGGTACAGGTTGACTCGCAAGGCAGACGAGTATACCGTAGGCGAGATTTTGCGCATAATGGAAGGCGATTTATCTCCAAGAGCCGAAAATGACGGAAATACGGTTGAGTCAATCGGAACAGAAGAATTTTGGAAGAATTTTGAGATTACCGTAAATAATTTCGTTGATTCCGTAACTCTCGAAAGCCTGGCCAAAAAATCTCAGGAATTCACGGGCTACGAATATATGATATAAGCATTGCTTTAATGCGGATGCCCTTTCTCTTGCTACTAAAACTTATTTTTTATATCATCACAATATGAACATTACTCTTGAAAATCTTAAAAAGACATATATTTCGTTTTCTGACGGCGAAAAACACGAAATCAAGGCGGTTGACGGCGTTTCCCTTGAAATCCCTGAGAACACGATTTTTGGAATCATCGGAAAGAGCGGGGCAGGAAAAAGCTCCCTCGTCCGTCTCGTGAGTATGCTTGAGAAGCCTGATTCAGGCTCAGTTTTTTATGGCTCAAGGCGCGTTGACAATCTTTCAAAAAAAGAGCTGATTTTTGAGCGGCGGAAAATCGGTATGATTTTTCAGAATTTCAATCTTTTTTCTTCAAGAACGGCTGGAAAAAATGTCGCCTATCCGCTTGAAATTGCAGGCTGGCCAAAAACAAAAATCAAGTCGAAGGTAAGGGAAATGCTCTCGCTCGTAGGGCTGAGCGACCGTGAAAATGCGCCAATCAGCCAGCTCTCCGGCGGTCAGAAGCAGAGGGTTGCCATTGCCAGGGCACTTGCGACGGAGCCTGCTATTCTTTTTTGTGATGAGGCTACGAGCGCGCTTGACCCGAACACTACCCGACAAATATTATCGCTCATAAAAGAAATCCAGAAAAAAATGAATCTTACCGTCGTGATGATTACGCATCAAATGGAAGTCGTTCGCGATGCCTGTGAATATGTCGCCGTAATCGAAGAAGGGCGAGTTGTCGAGAAGGGAAAAGTCAAAGAAATCTTTACGAACCCGAAGACAGAAACGACCAGGGATTTTATCAAGAATATCGCAAGCGAAAATCATTCGGCTGAGAGCCACTCAGATTCTGACAATATTGTAAAATGGAGCGAAAAAAAGGGAAGTTATCTTTTGCATTTTGTCGGACAAGCTACAGGAGAGCCGATTTTGAGCCGGGTTTCAAAGGAATTTGATGTGAGCTTTAATATTCTGGCTGCGGGGGTCACGAAGCTTCCGGACGAAAAAGTCGGCTACATGGAATGTGACATTCTTGGGGAAGACGCGACTGTCGAAAATGCAATCGCCTGGCTCGTTCAGAATAATGTGAAAGTTCAGAAGAGGTAAAATTATGGAACAGATTTTGATTTTAGTGGGCGAGTCTACGCTTGAAACGCTTTTGATGGTCTTTTTTTCAACGGTTTTTGCGATTTTAATTGGCTTTCCCCTTGGAGTTTTGCTTAACATTACGAATACTTTTGGCATTACGCCGCGGCCAGTCTTTAATCTTGTTTTGAGCCGAATCATCGATGTGCTCCGCTCATTTCCCTTCGTCATTTTGATGATTGTGCTTTTGCCTCTTACCCGCCTTATTCTGGGAACGGCGATTGGAACTGGAGCGACAATCATTCCTCTTTCCATTGCGGCAGCTCCTTTTGTCGCCCGGATTACGGAAACTGCCTTAAACGAGGTTGATTCTGGAGTGGTTCAGGCGGCGCGGAGCATGGGCTCAACGAACTGGCAGATAATTTACAAAGTCCTGATTCCAGAGAGTATGCCGTCAGTTGTTTCGGGAATAACTCTCACCATCATAAATCTTGTAAGCTATTCTGCGATGGCCGGTACTTTGGGCGGTGGCGGACTGGGAGACCTTGCAATCCGTTACGGCTATCAGCGTTTCCGCACCGATGTAATGATTGCTTCTGTCATCGTAATCATTTTGCTTGTAGCCTTGATTCAGTTTGCCGGCACGAAAATTGCAAACAGAATGATGGCAAAGCGGTAGGGATTGTAGGGGCGGCGTAGCCGTTGCGAAGCAATGAAGCGATAGCGGAACCCCGAAAAGCCCGCCCCCCGACGAATGTCGGGGACCGCCCTATTGACAAAAAATTTTCATAGGAGTAATATAAACCTACTTAGTAACTAGGTAATAAAAACAAATAGGAGTTCTTTATGAAAAAAATTATTTCACTTGCGGCTGTTGCCGTTTTAGCTTCTGCGCTTTTTGCGGAAGTCACTCTCAAGGTTGGGGCTACACCGGAGCCTCATGCGGCAATTTTGAATCTTGTAAAAGAAGATTTGAAAGCGAATGGAATTGACTTGCAGGTCGTTGAATTCACTGACTATGTAACGCCAAATGATGCTGTTGAGGCGGGAGACATTGACGCAAACTATTTCCAGCACATTCCTTATCTTGAGTCTTTCAATAAAGAAAAAAAATATCATCTTGTAAATGCGGCGGGAATTCATGTCGAGCCGTTTGCGCTTTATTCAAATAAAATCAAAAAACTTGACGACCTTAAAAAGAAGGCGACTGTCGCAATTCCAAATGACCCGACAAACGAAGGCCGGGCTCTTCTTCTTTTGCAGGAGGCAGGCTTAATCACTCTCAAAAAGGGAAGTGGAATCACGGCTACTCCCCTCGACATCGAAAAAAATCCAAAAAAGCTTAAGTTCAAGGAAATCGAGGCTGCTTCCCTTCCAAGAGTTTTGGGCGATGTAGATGCTGCTGTCATCAACGGAAACTATGCAATTCCTGCGGGCCTTTCTGCTAAAAAAGACGGACTTTTTGTTGAAGGCTCTTCTTCTCCTTATGTAAATGTTATCGCCGTAAAGGCTGGTAACGAAAACAAACCTGAAATTAAAGCCTTGATAGAAGCTGTAAAGAGCGAGAAAGTCAAGAATTATATTTCAGAAAAATATCCGAACGGCGAAGTTGTAGTCGTGTTCTAAACAGAATGGTAAATCAGTTTTCAAGGACACAGCTTTTGCTGGGAAAAGAGGCGATGGAGATTCTTCGCGATTCTCATGTCGCCGTCTTTGGAGTTGGCGGAGTCGGGGGCTTTACGGTTGAAGCCCTTGCCCGCTGTGGAATCGGCCACATAGACATAATTGACGACGACAAGGTTTCTCTTACGAACTTAAACCGCCAGATTATCGCCCTTCATTCGACAATCGGAAAATACAAGGTTGATGTTATGAAGGAGCGGATTTTAGACATCAATCCAAATGCAGATGTAAAGGCTTTTAAATGCTTTTATCTCCCGGAAAACCGCAATCAGTTTGATTTTACAAAATACGACTATGTTATAGACGCAGTTGATACCGTTACGGCAAAAATAAATCTGATTATGCAGGCAAAGGAAGCGGGATGCAAAATTATTTGCAGTATGGGAGCGGGGAACAAGCTGGATCCGACTCAGTTTAAGGTGGCGGATATTTCAGAAACTTCGGTTTGTCCCTTAGCCCGCGTTATGCGCCAGGAATGTAAAAAGCGAAAAATCAAAGATGTAAAGGTTGTTTTTTCGACGGAAAAAGCCTTGGAAGTGCTTTCAGGTGATTACGAAGAAATCGTTGCCCCCACAGAAACTCGTCCCGGAAAGACAGCCTCTAGAATCCCTCCGGGAAGCGCTTCTTTTGTTCCGTCAGTCGCGGGACTTATTATTGCCGGTGAGGTTATTAAGGATTTAACAGGCAGTGCTGCAAGGCGAGCATAGTTGTATTTTTAGTTTACAATTTCTCTTGCTTCCTCGGTCGCCTTCACGAGTTCGTAGAGAATCGTGCAGGTAGGGACTTCGATTCCGTGTTTTTGGGCGAGCCTTATAATCGTTCCTGTAAAAAAGTCGTTCTCGCTTTTTCTGCCCGCTTCCATATCCTGCAGCATGCTCGTCTTTCCTTTGATGTCGTGACTGCACATAAGGCGAATGTCATCTTCAAGCATTTCTGTTTTTAGGGGAACATTTTCGGCCTTTGCCACTTTGACAACCTCGCTTCCGGCCTTCCGAACGAGATTTTGCAGCACTTCCAGGCGAAAGCCTCCGTAAGGCGAGCGGGTCAGGGCACTCAGAGTGTTAAAAACGACATTTATGAGATATTTTTTCCATTGCTCAAGATGGATGTCTGCCGGATTTATCGCCTTTATGCCGGAATTTTTAAAAAGCTGTGAAAGGGCAGAAACCCGCTCGCTTTTTGAATTGTCTTTTTCTCCAAAATAAACTGCACCTGGATTTGAGCAGTTTATCTGATTTTTTTCGTGAATTGAATTCAAGCTTAAGACAAAGCCGTACAGGGTTTTTTCTTCTCCGAATTTTCTTGCGATTTCTTCCTCGCTCTGGATTCCGTTTAAAAGCGAGAGAATCACCGTGTCTTTTCCGACTGCATTTTCTGCCATTTTAAGAGCCGTCTCAAGCTGAAGGTTTTTTGTCGCAATGATTAGGAGGTCAGATTTTTTTGCTTCGCCAGGTTCTACATAATTAAAGTCCAAAAGATTCCCGTTTAAAAACAGTCCGTCTTTTTTGTAGCGGGAAAGCCGCTCTCCCGAAGCCAGAATTTCTACATTTTCTTTTCCAAGATATTTTGAAAGAGGCTCTGCCACAACGCAGCCGACAGCCCCCGCACCGATTAAAGTCACTCGTGAAATTTCCATAACGAGAATTATATCACAAATCTAAAAATGATATAGAGAGATATTTTACTTTTACGAGGAAAATGCTAAAATAAAAAAAGGATTTGATTTATGGCCCGCGAAATTGAACTTAAGGTTCCGCTTAGTGAGAAACAGTTCTCACACTTAAAAGAAATTATTCAAGCAAGTCAAGATTTTAAAAATCTTTCCTTCCATTCTCTTTCTCATATCATAAAATCTGATGAATATTTTTCACGATACAAAACTCATGAAGAGCGCAAGAAAAACAATGAGCTGAAGGTGATTCGCATACGAAGTGAAAAAAAATTGGCAATAAAGCCCAGCGGAATCGATATCTTCGGTGACGAATCTGAAAATAACGAAACGGCATATTTTTGCATCAAGCAAAAGACACTTGAAAATGGCGTGGAATTCAATTCTGAGCATGAAACAAAGGTTGAAAATCCAGAGGTTCTGAGGGCTTTCTTTGAGGCGAGCGGATATATTAAATGGTTTGAAAAGAAAAAAGATTCCTACTCTGTCTATTGCCTGCTGAAGGAAGGGTGCAATCTTGAATTTGAGGCTCATCTGGAGCTTTTAAAGGTGAACGGCCTTTCGTATATCGAAATTGAATACACTAAGGAGACCCCCGAAGCGGATAAGGTTCGCTTACTGCTTGAAAAAATTCTCCTTGCCTTGGAAATTGACCCGGAAAAGAGGGACAAGCGCTCCTGGGCGGAGATTATCAATTCATAGGGGAGTCCCATAGTTTTCAACTCACTTATTCTCTGCTATAATAAAAGCATGCGGACATACAACGACAAAATGTTTATCGAAACTTTTGAGCGAGAATATACCTATCTCAACGGTTTTATGCGTAATGTGTCGCGCTTTTCCAAAAAAACGGCTCTCATTGACGGAGAAACTTCCCGTTTTTGGACATACGAAGCCTTAAACGAAGAAGCTAATCGTCTTGCAAATGCTTTAAAGGCAATTGGATGCGGCAAAAATGATGTCGTTATGATTGCCCTCCGAAACTGTCCGGAATTTGCTTTTTCTTACATCGGACCGCGAAAAATCGGCTCAATACTACTGGCTTCAAATTATAACCTTGCCGCGGGAGAAATGGCTCTTTTAATCGAGGCGAACAAGCCCAAGGTTTTTATTTATTCCGCTTTTATCAAAAACATAGTCATAGAGGCGGAAAAACTTTCAAAATGGAAGGTCGAAAAATTTATTATCGCTGACAATCAGGAAGACTTTGAAAAGCCGGAGAATCATATTTTTTATGATGATTTTGTAAGAAATGCCGGCAGGGGAAATCCGAAGCGGGATTTTACTCCTCATATTTATGATGAGGTTCTTCGTCTTTGTACAAGCGGAACTACGGCCCTTCCCAAATCTGTTCCCATAAACGACATAAATGAGGTTCTTTCTGCCCACGATGTGATTATGCATTATCCCATGAATCAAAATGATGTCACTTTAAATATGACTCCCTGGTTTCACAGGGGGGGCTGTCATTCCGGGGGACTTTGCCCTACTTTTTACGCTGGCGGAACAGTCGTCGTTATGAAAAAATTTCAGCCGACAAATGCGCTTGAATGGGTAGAAAAATACAAAATCACTTTTTTAATGGGAAGTCCGTCAAATCTTTTGTTTCTTGCCCGTTCTCAGGAAAAAGTTCCGAAAAATCTCTCCACATTAAAAGGCCTTGTCGCAATGGGCGCCCCTCTTTTAAAAGACGAGTGCATACGCTATATGAAGGTGCTTACTCCGAATATTTTTAACGGCTATGGAACGACAGAAACCTTCTGGAATTCTTTTTTGCGTCCTTACGACCTTCCTCGCGGCTCTGGTTCTGTGGGGCTTAGCTGCACGGATGACGAGGTTCGAATCGTAAAAATTTATCCTGACAAAAAAGCCGAGCCGGAGGAGATTGTTGAGACGGACGGAAAAACCGAAGGCGAAGTCATAATCTTTTCCCCTGAAAAAACGACATATTCTTACATCGGAAATCAAAAAAACGCTGACGAAAAATTCTACAAGGGCTGGATGTACACAGGAGACCTTGGTGTCTGGAATGAAGACTTGGTTGTTACCGTTCGGGGACGAAAAGACGATATGATTGTCTCTGGCGGCGAAAATATTTATCCGGAGCAAATCGAAGCTGTCTTAAATTCTCATCCAAAGGTAGAGGACTCACTCGTTACTAGCGTTTGTGACAAATTGCGCGGACAGGCTGTTGCGGCATATATCGTTGCCAAAGAAAAAAGTCTTACCGTTCAGGAACTTTTCGATTTCTGTACAAAAAACGAAATGCTTTCAATCTACAAAAGACCCAGATATTTTGCGATAGTCGAAAGTCTTCCTGCTACCGCGACAGGCAAAAAAAAGCGGGCCGAAATGCGAAAAAGAGCCGAAGAAGATTTAAAAAAGGGAATTCTCAAAAAATAGGGAAGTGCTGATTAACACTTGTCGCGATTACTCAGCACTTCCCGTCAAATTGCCGTAACTCTCGATTGGCTTTGCCAAAAGAGTTACGGACAATTAGCAACATACAATGAGAACACTGATTAATTCTCCATTGAATTAATCAGTGTTTCCATAGCGTCCTCGTTCTGAGGCTCGTAATTTTCTCAACTCTCAACTCCCGGCTTTCATAGTCCGATAATCAAAATATGCTTTATTATCTTGGTGGAATTTTAACTGAATATTTTGGTCCTGCTCGTCTTTTGCAGTCTTACACCGTTCTGATTGCTCTTGCTCTTTATTCTGGATTTCTGATTGTCAGATATTTTCTTCCCTCTTTTTATAATGTCCTTCCCCATGACCGGGGACGGGAATTTACGGTGAATGCGGAGGCTGCGAAGGGAAAGCCGACTGGCGCGGGAGTTGTCTGGGTAAGTGCATTCGTCATTTTAAGTATGATTTTTGTTCCGCTTGACTGGATTAAGTGCTCGATTCTGATTCTCACATGGCTTATGATGCTCACCGGCTATCTTGATGACCATTCGATTAACAGCTGGGGAGAATACAGAAAAGCGCTGCTTGACCTTTTTATTGCAGTTCTCGCTTCAGTCCTGCTCGCTTTCTATCTGATTAACTCTTCTGAAGACTCGAAAATCTACTTTTGGATTCCATTTTTTACCCATGAGCTTTGTGTTTCCCCTTGGCTTTTCGTCGTAATTTCTACGGTTATGATTTGGGTTTCGATTAACACGACCAACTGTACGGACGGAGTTGACGGGCTTTCTTCAACCTTGGTTCTCGTAGCCCTTTTGACCCTTGGAATGGTCTTTTATTTCATTTTGGGACACAAGGATATTGCCGCATATCTTTTGGTCCCTCACATTGCAGACGGAGCCGCCTGGGCCGTGATGACCTTTGCTTTGGCAGGAGTCTTAATGGGCTATCTCTGGCACAACGCTTTTCCGAGCAATGTCCTTATGGGAGACGCCGGAAGCCGTGCCCTTGGTTTTTATATCGGCGTTTGCGTAATGGTGAGCCGGAACCCATTCATAATTCTCGCAACTTCTTCGCTCATCTTCATTAACGGCGGGCTGGGCTTGGTCAAGGTTTTCTTAAAAAGATTTTTGAAAATCTCAATATTCACAAGCGTAAGGTTTCCCCTTCACGACCACATGCGAAAAAATCACGGCTGGAGTCCGACACAGGTTCTCATAAAATTCCTGATTATTCAGATTTTGATTACCGTGGCGGTTCTTGGAATCATCTTTAAAGTCAGATAAAAAAAAACCGATAATTAAGATATGAAAAAGAATTTGTTTTTGGTGACATTCCTATTTTCTTTTTTTGCAGTCCTTCCTCTTTTTGCGAAGGAGAGTGAAGTCAAGGCAGACACTTATGAATACGATTTGACTCTCTCTGAAATCAAGGAAATTGGTTCTCCCTACATTTCAAACGGATATATTGTGTTTACGGCGCCAATCAATGCAAATTCCCTCGGAATAGCCTTTGACTTTGAAGGCTTTAGAAAGATTCACTATTTTAAAATCAGGAAAAATTACGGATATGAAGGCGATGTGACATCTTCCTTTTATTTTTACATTACGGAAGTTCCAAAAAAGCTCTCTAAAATCTGCTATCGTGTGATAATCGACGGGCTTTGGACGACTGACCCCCAGAACAAAAATGTCCTTTACAATAATGAAGAAAATTACGCCCTTTCATACATAAATCTGCCTCCTGCTGAAATTGAGATTACAGAAAAACTTTCAAACGGTATGACTCACTTTGTCTGCCATACAGAAAGCGGGAAAAAGATTCGCCTTGGCGGCTCGTTCACGAACTGGGACAGCTGGATTTACGAGCTTAAAGAAACTGAGCCTGGAAAATACGAGATTGACATTCCTCTTCACCCTGGAACTTATTATTATTCATACTATTCAGGAATCACGGCATTTTTAGACGAGACGAACCCAAGCCACGGATATTCTACAGACGGAAGAATCGTCTCCTGCATCACGATAAATTAGGCATGCCGCCTTTCACCCTCAAAACTCACATTGTATAAAAACAATCCTTGCGGCGGGGCGGTCGGCCCTGCTTTTTTTCTGTCGCAGGAATCTAAAACTTCTTTAAAATAGTCGACTGATTTTCCAGATTTTTCAAAGAAAATGAGCGTTCCGACAAGACTTCTGACCATTTTCCATAAAAAAGCGTTTGCCGTAATCTCAAAGACAATGACATCCGGATTTTTTTCGTCAACAAAAAAATGAGCGTCGTCAATGTAGCGGAAGGTTGAAAGGCTTGCATCCCCGGCTGCGGCAAAGGTCGCGCAGTCTAGCTCTCCGCGCAAGTGAGAAGCCATTTCATTCAGAACTTCAAGCTTGGGCTTATGGTAAATCGGCCATACATAGCGCATTTCGCTTGCAAAGGGAAGGGTAGTGTGAATGAAATAGCGGTAAGTTCTGCTTGTTGCCGAAAATCTTGAGGAAAATTCCTCTCTGACTTCCTTTGATTCTATGACTCTGATGTCAGGTGGTAAAAATGCGTTTATTGCGGGAATATATTTTTCGACTGGAATTGAGTCAATCGTGCTGAAAAAATTAGCCGCCTGCCTGAAAGCGTGAACTCCTGAGTCTGTCCGCCCGCTTCCGGTAAGGTTTATGTGAGTTTTGTGAATTTTTTCGAGAGCTTTTTCGATTTCGCCTTGAACGGTACGGACAGGCTTGCCTTTGTCGCTTTTGTCCTGCCGCTGCCAGCCGCAAAAATCAGTTCCGTCATAAGAAACAGTAAGTAAAATATTTCTCATTTTGTAAGGCTACTCTTCGTCTTCATCATCATCGCTAAAATCAAGGGAATTAGCTTCCTTTAGTAAGTCTGAGATTTTATCGTAGAGATTTCTCGCGTTTTCAAGAAGAGGGCCAGGCTTGGCTTTTGAAGATTTTCCCAGTCCAAAGCCCCGTGCGATAGCCCTTTTCGCAGAGTCAAGCTTTTTGTAACGAAGAGGCAAATCCTCTTGCTGGCCGTATTTGTATTCAAGAAGACCAATTAAATAAATCATTCCGTCGTAGCCATAGTTTTTGTCGATGTCAGGACCGAAATTAGAGACAGGAGAAAATGATTCGACACGGCTCATTTCGTTTATCATCGTCTGCTCGTAAAAAAATGTTGCCTTCTGATAAAAAACCTTTGCGACATAATCATAATTATAGCCGGGAATCGTTTCGTTTAAGTGATTGCAAATCCATGCCAGGCGAAGGGAAAGCATTGCCCGCTTGAATGTCGGAGCATAGCCCAAATCAACCTTTTCGTAAGAAAGAAGGGCAAGATAATACATTGCCGCCCCGTCCAAAAGATTCCGCTCCCGTCCAAGCTCGTAATGAGGGAAAATTAATGAGACCTTTTTTTTGCGGTTCTCGTCATCGTCGCGAAGGGCGTTTATTGAAGCATCGTCCTTTATATCTTCAAAATCCTTCCACAAAAGGGCTAGATGACAGCGAGGGCAGGCTCCGACTGAGTAAATCAGTGGAAAAACAGGTCCGAATTTTGGGGAAGGAATGTAAAGTCTGTGAAGCTCGTCAGTAAGCTCGCCTGCGTTCATTCGGCCGCTTCCCGTAAGCATTTCTTCTTTTTCAAAGGGACGCTGGCAGACAGGACAAATGCACTTGGTTTTTGACCAGTAAGAGAGCTTGGCTTTTTTGTTTGGATCTTCTTCCTTTTTTGCAGACTTTCGAATCATATTATTCTCCAATTTCTATCACTACAAATGATACAGCAAATTCCTTTTCGTGTGAAATGGAAATTTGCACTTTTGCGTTTTTTCCGCATCTTCTCTCTATAATATCGGCAGTTTTTGAGCCGAAGAAGAATTCAGGCTTTCCGTTTTCGTTTTTTTTGAGCCCAAAGTCTGATAATTCAAGATTTGTAAAGCCAGTTCCAAGAGCCTTTGAAAATGCTTCTTTTGCGGCGAATCTGGAAGCGTAATGCTCGCATAAAAATTGCATTTTTTTTTCGCCTTCACCTTCGCTTTTTATGATTTCGCACCCGTTGAAAAATCTGTTAATAAGCTCTGGATTTTTGACCCATTTTTCAAAGCGAGAGACTTTTGCAATGTCACAGCCGATTCCGTAAATCATTTTTGCTATTCGTTTCCTTTGTATTTTCAGTATAGCAAAATAAGATACTTTTTTGTAGTAACACATTTTACGGCCAGAAAATTTTTGCAAAAATCTAAAATTTATGATAAAATTAAGAAAACTCTGAGGTTTTATGTATTATTCAAGTTTTGGAATTTTAGCGTTTGTCACTGTTTTTATCGTTAATTACGGTCTCTTTTTCCCATCAAGGTTGGGAGCTTTTATCTATATGCAAAAAAAAACAAGCGTTTTGTACAGAAAGTTTTTGGGCGGCGTTCTGCTTTATTATCTTACCGACATTTTATGGGGCTTCCTCTCCAAGCTAAAATTTACAAGAGCCTTGTTTTTTGATACTGAAGTTTACTTCCTTACAATGGCTTTTGCGGTATTTTTATGGACGAGATTCGTAATAGCCTATCTTCACGAAAGAAACAAATTCGCAAAATTCTTAAAATACTCGGGGCTTCTTTTTTTGCTCTTAGAGGCAATTGTGCTTGTCATAAACTTTTTTTACCCGGTCATATTTTATTTTGATGAACATGATGTTTATCGGATTAAGAATGGCAGGAATATTACTCTCCTTGTTCAGATTATATTTTTCTTTTTCACATCCTTGCATACCTTTTTTGTCACGATAAAAAATCAGGGAAAATTTTCAAGAAGAAACCTTACGATAGCTCTTTTTGGACTGGTGATGATTTTTTTTATTTGTCTGCAGATTTTTTATCCGCTCCTGCCCTTTTATGCTCTTGGCTATATGCTGGGAACCTGCCTTATTCACACTTTTGTCCTGGAAGACGAAAAACAGAAAAATTTTATGGAATACGAAAATCTCAGACAGGTTGGCGAAATCCGTGAAGCTGAGATTGATTCAGCCCGTCTGCTTGCCTTTACCGATGCCCTTACTGGCGTGAAAAACCGCAGCGCGTATCTTGAGGACATAATCGGAATCGAAAAAAGAATTCAGGACGGCCTCCTAAAAAATTTTGCCCTTGCGGTTTTTGACATAAATGATTTAAAAATTACAAACGACATGAAAGGTCACGAGTCAGGCGACTTGCTGATTAAAAACGCCGTTTCTCTCATTTGCAAGTATTTTAACAAAGATTCAGTTTATAGAATCGGAGGCGATGAATTCGTTGCTTTTGTAATGGGCGAAGATTTTCAGGATTATGCAAAAAAAGTAGCGCTTTTCAATTCTGAAGTTGATAATAACCTTTCGGAAGGCAAGGTTGTCGTCGCTCTGGGAAATTCTGAATTTTCTCCGGATATATACTCTTTCACACAGATTTTCAACGAGGCCGACAAAAAAATGTACGAACGAAAATTGTTTCTTAAAAACAAAAAACAGATGTGAACGAGTGCTTGTTATTGCCCTTATTCTTCCTCTACCTCTACTTTTTCCTCTTCTGTTGTCTGTTTCTGAACGAATGTTATCGGAATGTTTTTTGTGTAGCCGTCTTGAAGTTTGAATCTTTTTGGAACATTGTAGGTTAAGTCGATGTAAAAGGTTCCGGGAACTTCGATTTTTGAGGCGTCCGCAATGACAAAATCTTCTCCCGGCGTGTAGGCTTCGAGCTGGGGAATAGAGCCTTCGAGCGTGAGGGCGACATCCTTTGCTTTTGCCCTGACTTCGAGACTGGGGGAAAGATTTATGATTTTGACAGGAAGCTTTGTGTACTGCTTGGCTCCATTTTCTTCTTCGATTTCGACTGTAACCGAAACCTCAATGTCTTCATGCTTTATAAAAAGCCCTTTCTGCTCGACTTTTGTTTTTGAAGTAAAGCTTCGTTTGGCTCCGCTTGTAGTTACATTCAGCGTTTTTAGAGACGTGATTTTTTCTATCATTGAGCGTGGGCCGACAATCGCAAGCTGGTCAGGGCTTGCCGTAACATTTTTGACCGAGTAGCCGGTTGCGGGATTTCCGCTTACAAGTGGAATTATGTTTACATACGAGGTGATTTCTTCTTCGACCTTGAGATGCACTTTTTCGGGCGTGACTTTTACTTCCAGAGGATTTAATACGCTTGCCGTGTCAGAAAGAGTTACTAAAACCGGAAAATCATAGCTTCCGTCCTCTGAGACATAATTTAAATCAAGATAGGCTTTTAAATCTGAGTCCCTGACTTGCGCAAGTTCCTCTGCCTTACCGCGGGCGCTCACCGCAACTGTGCGCGGATGCGGCTCGACGGAAATAAAGCCGTTTTTTGCTTCGACCGTAAGAGGCACTGAAAAAACTCTGGTGTCAACGCTCTGATTCTGGTAAATCACATACAAAAAGAGAGAAATTACAAAACAGACGGCCTTTACCTGCCAGTTCTCAATCAATTTATCAAACAGTTGCTTTGCTTTCATCGATTGTGTCCTCAATTGTTTTTTGATTTGCCGTGATTTCAAGAAGATTTTCGAGCATTTTTGTGATTTGAGCAGGCTTTAAATCATAATGAAGCTTTGAATCGTAGGCGAGGCTTATCGCGCCTGTTTCTTCTGATACGACAAGAACGACGGCATCCGTTGTTTCGGCAAGACCCAGCGCCGCCCTGTGACGAGTTCCGAAAGTCTTTTTGATGTCATATTGCTCGCTCAGCGGAAGAAAACAGCCTGCCGCAAGAACCTTTCCGTTCTGCACGATACAAGCCGCATCGTGCAAGGGCGTTTCATGACCAAAAATCGTGACTAAAAGGGCCGAAGAAATATCTGCGTTTAACCGTGTTCCTGTATCCATAATGTCGTCAAGACGAGTGTGGCGCATAAAAACTACGAGCATACCCTTTTTGAGCTTTGAGAGAGTTTCCGCCGCAACTACGGCAGTGTCAACATAAGTGTGCCGTGAGCGGTTCTTGAAGTTAAAGAAGTCGTTCTGCCCGATTTTTAGGAAAACCTTACGCAATTCGGGCTGGAAGACAATGGCGAAGGCGATAGCAAAGCCCGGAGCGAGCTTGTTTAAAATCCAGAGCAGGGTAGAAAGCTTTAAAAGAAAAGCGAAGGCATAGAAAAGACCGACCATAATACCGGCCTTGATAATCTGCATTGCGTTCGTTTTTATGATGATTTGGTAGGCCTTGTAAAGCAGGAATGTCATGATTCCAATGTCGATAATTGGGCGAATAAAATTCCAAACTGTCAGTAATCCGTCAAAAGCGTTCAATTAAAACTCCGAGCATTAGGGAAGCGCTGATTAACACTTGACGCGATTACTCAGCGCTTCCCGTCAAACTGTCGTAACTCTCGATTGGCTTTGCCAAAAGAGTTACGAACAGTTAGCAACATTCAAAGAGAACACTGATTAATTCTCCATTGAATTAATCAGTGTTTCCTTAAGTATAGACTATTTTATAGATTTTAACCATAGATTATTAAGAGAGGGCAGATAGAATTTTTAAGGAATCTGCTGCCTCACTGGTGTCGTGAACCCGTATAAGCGAGGCGCCTTTTTGGACTGCAATGAGGTTTGCCGCGATTGTTCCGGAAAGCCTTTCTTCTGTAGTTTTTCCGGTAATGTCGCCGATGCAGGTTTTTCTTGAAAGTGCCATTAAAACCGGATATTTTCCGTCACAGATTTCACCGCAGCGCCTTATAAGCTGGAAATTATCGCTAGTGTTTTTCCCAAAGCCAATTCCCGCATCCAGCCAAATTTTATCTTCTGCAATACCTGAATTCTTTGCAAAATTTACGCGAGACTTTAAGTAATCGTTCACTTCGTCGAAAACATTTTTATAGGCAGTATTTTTTTGCATTGTAAGGGGATTCCCGCGCTTATGCATTAAAATCACTGGGATTTTTGTTTCTGCGGCAAAGAGCGCAAGTCTCTCATCATCTTCAAGGGCTGAAATATCATTTAAAATGTCAGCGCCTGCTTCAAAGGCCACTTTCATAACCTCGTATTTTCTTGTGTCCACAGAAATTGGTATGTCAGAAATCTTTCTTATCTCTTCAATTACGGGAATTACCCGCTTTATTTCCTCTTCTGCAGTTACATACTCACTTCCGGGACGGCTGGATTCTCCGCCTATGTCAATAATGTCAGTGCCGCCAGAAATCATCTTTTTTGCGATTTCGATTCCCCCGCGGCTTTGTGAAAAAAAAGAATCCGGCGTCGCATTTAAAATTCCCATAACAAAAGCAGGGAGTTTTGTTGTAATAGTCTTGTCTCGTAGCTTTAAGGATTTCATAATAAAGAGATTACCACGAATGCAGACAGATTG